>Ga0111539_10002370_pt1 | contig 25028 bp, 23 predicted proteins | sample RhiMethybrSRZTD1_FD_79667 | JGI IMG/M metagenome (GOLD analysis project Ga0111539, IMG submission 79667) | Populus rhizosphere microbial communities from Tennessee, USA - Rhizosphere MetaG P. TD hybrid SRZTD1 (version 2) (version 2) | ecosystem: Host-associated > Plants > Roots > Rhizosphere >...
GGGGATGACCCCGACACCGCGGGTGCGGGCCTCGAAGATCTCGTTGCCGAACAGCAGCGTCTCGATCTCGTCGCAGAAGCCGCGGATGCGGACCATGACGGCCTTGGTGTCGGCGATCCACCCCTTGGGCAGGTCGTCCTTGAGGCCGCCGATGCGGTCGAAGTTGGGGTGGAACCGGCCGCCGGTCACCGACTCGATCTGGTCGAGCACGTGCTCGCGGTCGCGGAAGGCGAAGAACGCCGGCGTCACCGCGCCCAGCTGCACGCCGAGGTCGCCGAGGAACAGCACGATGTTGGCCACGCGGGCCATCTCGAACAGGATCGTGCGGATGTGGCGGGCGCGGGGTGGCGCCTCGATGTCCATCAGCTTCTCGGCCGCCAGGATGAACGGCACCTCGTTGGCGAAGCTGCCCAGCCAGTCGATGCGGTTGACCAGCGTGGTGACCTGCGGGTACGTGCGGACCTCGGTGAGCTTCTCGTAGCCCCGGTGCATGTAGCCCGGCACGACGTCGGCCCACACGACCTGCTCGCCGTCGAGCTTGGCGGTGATGCGCAGCGTGCCGTGGGTGGCGGGGTGCTGCGGACCGAGGTTGATGACCATGCCCTCGTCGGTCTCGACCTCGACGTTGACCCGGGCGTCGGCCGCCTGGGCGTCGACGTAGGCGCGCTGCTGGCGTTCGGTGACCGTCACTCGGGTGCCTCCTCGCCCGCCGTCGCGTCGTCGCCGGCCCCCGCGCCGTCGCCCGACTCGGGCTCGCCCGGCATCGGCTCGACGTCGACGATGCCCGGCCACGGCTTCACCAGCCGGGCCAGCAGGGGGAAGTCCTTGCGCAGCGGGTGGCCCTCGAACGCACCCGGCAGGTAGAGGTGCCGCAGGCCCGGGTGGCCGTCGAACGTGATGCCGAACATCTCCCAGCACTCGCGCTCGTGCCAGTTGGCGCCGGCGTAGAGCGGCACGAGGCTGGCGACGCGCAGGTCGTCGTCGGGCAGGTCGGCCTTGACCACGACGTTGAGATGGGGCTCGGTGTGGCGGCGGACGTTGGCGAGGCGGCACATGATCTGGAACCGGGTGTCGCCCCCGGCGACGCCGGTCTCGAACGCGGCGTCGTGGTCGAACGGCGTGGGGCCCACGCCGACCTCGGCGTCCTCGTAGCGCCCCCAGGGCGAGGGCATCCAGTCGATCGCCGACAGGTAGTCGAAGAAGGTGCAGCCCAGCCGGAACTTGGCGGCCTCGGCCGTGGCCACCCACGCGTCGCGGTCGACCCGCACCCACAGGGCGTGCCCCGGCGCGATGTGGCTGTCGAGCAGGGCGTCGCCGAGCGCGTCGGCGAGCGTGGCCAGCACGCCCTGGCGGGCCTCGTCGACCTCGGGCGCGTCGGCGGCCTCGTCGCCGGCCGTGCCCGCGGCGGTGTCGGTGCCGGCGTCGGCCATCACTGCACCACCAGCGGGTCGCCCCGCCAGCGCTCGGCCATATCTTCCCGCCCGATGCGCTGCTGGAGCAGCACGATGCCCTCGAGGAGGGCCTCGGGCCGGGGCGGGCAGCCAGGGATGTAGACGTCGACGGGCACGACCTGGTCGACGCCCTTGGTGACCGAGTAGCTGTCCCAGTACGGGCCGCCGCAGTTGGTGCACGAGCCCATCGAGATGACGTACTTCGGGTCGGCCATCTGCTCGTAGAGGCGCTTGATGGCCGGGACCATCTTGTCGGTGACCGTGCCCGAGATGACCACGACGTCGGCCTGGCGCGGGCTGGCGGGCAGGGGGATCACGCCGAGGCGCATGACGTCGTAGCGCGGCGAGGCGAAGGCGGCGCCCATCTCGATGGCGCAGCACGCGAGGCCCCACTGGTACGCCCAGAGGCTGTACTTGCGGGCGGTGTTCAGCAGCGACGTCAGCGGCTTCGGCAGCTTGCCGCTCTCGACGAGGCCCATCAGACGGCGTCCCGTGTCAGATCCAGCGGAGGACCTTCTTCTTCCAGGCGTAGAGCAGCCCGAGGGCGAGGATGGCGATGAAGATGCCCATCTCGGCGAACCCGAACCACCCGTAGGCCTCGGCCCGGGTCGCGAACGGGAAGACGAAGACGGCCTCGACGTCGAACAGCACGAACAGCAGTGCGAACAGGTAGTAGCGGACCTGCGTCTGGCCCCACATCGACCCGGCGGGGTCGACCCCCGACTCGTAGTTGACGTACTTCTCGGGCTGGGGGCGCACGGGGCGGACCAGCTTCCCGAGCCCCATGATCGCCGCCACGAGGGCGATGGCCACGCCCGAGAAGACACCGATGGTGAGGTACGAGCGGAGAAGGTCCGACACGTGGGGGGAGACTAGTGATCGTTTGCACGAGGGGCCAAAGCTGCCCGCCGCTGGCCCGCGTGCCCGTCAGCCACCGCCCGAGCGACCCCGGAACAGGCCTCTGACCAGGCCCGTCAGCCGCACTGGTTGATGTAGCGGACGGCGTCGTACTCGCCGACGGTGATGCCGATCACGCCCATGCCGTCGGTCTGGAAGGCGATGCCGGTGCCGTCGCCCGCGTTGGCCCGGTAGATGTGCCCGTTGGACACCATCGGGTGCGACCGGTCGTCGAGGTTGCCGGCGTAGGCGGCCAGCACCTGGTCCTGCGGGGCGCCGATGCCGATGGCCGTGTCGCTCGTGCGGGCGGTCGGCAGGCCCGCCTCGATCGAGACCGACGTGAGCACGCCCTGAGCCGGCTCGTCGGCCCGGCGTTCGCCGTCCGGGGCCCGGAACCGCAGCTCGAGGTCGAGCGCCCCGGCGACCCGCGCCACGTAGCAGGTGCCGCCCGAACCACGGAACTCGGCCTGGTCGGGCTGGATGATCATGCCCACCGCCTGCAGGTCGGCCATCGAGGCCCCGATGCGCAGCGGCCCGACGCCCTGGGGCGTGAGCGGGGCGGCAGGGTCGATCGTGCCCGGTGGGGTGGTCGGCGCCGGAGCCGTGGCGGCCGGTGCGTCGGCGCCGTCGCTCGTGGGCGTGCGCCCGTCGGTCGTCTCGGACTGTCCGGACGCGTCGCCGTCGCCGGTCGAGGTCGAGTCGTCGTCGGGGTTCTGCAGCGCGGCGAGCACGAGCAGCAGCACGAGGGCCGCGGCCACGACGCCGACGATCGTGCGCCGCGACGACGGCCGGGGCGGCCTCGGGATCTCGCTGCCCCGCAGCCCCTCGAGCAGGTTGCGGTCGTCGATGACCGGCGGGGGCTGGGTGATCGGGCGGATCGCCGACCGCGGCGCCAGGCGCAGCTGGGGCTCGTCGGCCAGGCGGGCGTCGAGGTCGGACCAGAAGTCGGCGCCGTGGCGGGGTGGGCCGAGGTCGCGCAGGGCCGCGCCGAGCGGGGTGCCGGAGCTTCCGGAACCGCCCGGGTCGTCGGGACCGTCCGGGCGGGCGTGCGCGGGGGCGTGCTTGCTCACCGGGCGCTGCTCACGCCGTCGGCGTCGTCGCCCGGTGGCTCGGCGTCGCCCGGACGCGAAGCGAAGCGGGCGCGGCGGCGGGCCCGGCGGCCGCGACCCCGGTCGCGGCCCGTCGCTCCGGCGACGGCGAGGACGACGGTCGACTCGGCGTCGTCGGGCGGGTCGTCGCCATCGGGCGCGGCGCCGTCGACGGGCGGGTCGGTGGCCGTCTCGGCGTCGGCGACGGGTGCGCCCCCGGGGCGCTCGCCGCGATCGCCGAGATCCGTGGGTTCGCCGGGAGCGCCGGCGGCGGGGTCGCCAGAGGCGGCCCCGTTGCCGCCGGCCGCGGCCGTGGGGGCGTCGGCGGCGGGGTCGGTGTCGGCGACCGTGGGGGACGCCGGCTCGGCCTCGGCCGCCTCGGTGGAGTCGGCGGACCCACCCGCCCGTCCGTTGCCGTTCCCGTGGGCGTGACCGGCCGCCGAGGCCGCCGCCGCGTCCTCGGCGGCGATGACGATCTCCTCGGACAGGTCGGGCGGCGTGCTGACGATCTCGGCGTCGCCGGTCGGCAGCGCCGGCGGGCCCGGCTCTGCGGGTGCGGACGGCGCGGGCGGGGCCGCCTCGGGCACGCCGGCCGCCGGGCCCGTGCGGGCGGAGGTCGCGCCGGGCGAGGCCGCCGCCGGCTCGGGGCCGGCTCGGGCGGCGGCGTCGGTGCTCGCGACCGCGGCGCGGTCGGGCGCGGGATCGGCCGGCGCGGCCGCGGCGGCACCGGCCGCGTCGGCGGTCGTGCCGTGGGGGGCCGCGGTGGCGGCGCCGGCGGTCGCCGAGGCCGCGGTCTCGGCCGGTTCGGCGACGGGACGGGCCACCGGGAGCTCGGGCGTCCACGGGGCGAGGTGGTCGCGGGCGACGTCGAGCCGCGTCTCGATCACGTCGACGCTGACGCCCAGGATGCGCGCGGCCGAGGCCACCGTGAACCCTTCGCGCTCGACCAGCACCACCGCGACCCGGTCGGCGGGGGCCAGCCCGGCGAGCCCGGCGCGCAGCCCCTCGGCGGCGCCCCGCGGCGGGTCGCCCCGCCGCAGCTGGTCGATGCAGGCGTTGTAGGCGGCCCGGTACAGCCACGGCCCCACCTCGTCGCGCGGCTTGACCCGCACCACGTCGCGCCAGGCCCGCAGGTAGGCCATGCCCAGGGCGGCGTCCATCTGCTGCCGGTCGAGCAGCAGCGCGTGCGCCAGGCCCCGCAGGCGGCGGTCGTAGCGGGCGACGAGCGCGCCGAAGGCCCGGCGGTCGCCTTGCTGTGACCGCCGGACAAGGGTCGCGTCGCTCAGTCGTCGGGTCTTGGGCACGGTGGGATCGCTGACGTCGTCGGCGCGTCCAGTCTGGGGGAGCAGCGCGCCGCCGTGGGGGATTTCACCACACTTCGACCCTCTCGCGACACCACGGGCGTGAGGACGTGCGGCCTCAGCCCAACGTCGTCAGCACGGGGACGGCGTCGCGGGCCACCTCCGCGATCGAGCCGGGCCACACGCCCACGAGCAACGTCACGATGACGCAGAGGCCGAGGGTGATGCCCGCGCCCACGGGGATGGCGATGCGCGGCATCGCAGGCGTCGCGTCGGGGTCGTCCATGTAGAGGCTGACCGTGATGCGCAGGTACAGGAACGCCGAGATGACCGACGACAGCATCGCCACGATGGCGAGCCACCCCGAGCCGGCGTCGACCGCGGCCGTGATCACGTAGAACTTCGCGAAGAACCCCGACGTCAGCGGCACGCCGGCCTGGGCGAAGAGGAAGACGGCCAGCAGCAGGGCCAGGCCCGGGCGCGCCCGGCCGAGGCCCCGGTAGTCGTCGAGGCTGTGGTGGCCGTCGCCGCGGCGCCCGACCAGGGTGATGACGCCGAACGTGCCGGCGATGAGGAACGTGTAGGTGGCCAGGTAGAACAGCGCCGCCTCGACCCCCTGCTCGGTGGCGGCCTGCACGCCGACCAGCACGAAGCCCGCGTGGTTGATCGAGCTGTAGGCCATCATGCGCTTGACGTCGGTCTGGACGACCGCGAGCACCGAGCCGGCGATCAGCGTCAGCACCGCCAGCGCGGCGACCATCGGCTGCCAGTCGACCGAGTAGGCGTCGAACGCCAGGACGAACACCCGGATCAGCCCGGCGAAGCCGGCGACCTTCACGCCCGACGCCATCCACGCCACCATCGGCGACGGGGCGCCCTGGTAGACGTCGGGCGTCCAGAAGTGGAACGGCACCGCCGCCACCTTGAACCCCAGCCCCACGAGCATCAGCGCCAGCCCGGCCAGCACCAGGCCGTCGTCGGTGAGCACGCTCGTGCTGAACAGCTGCAGGATCTCGACGAGGTTGGTGGTGCCCGTGCCGCCGTAGATCATGGCGATGCCGTAGAGGAAGAACGCCGACGAGAAGGCCCCGAGCACGAAGTACTTGATGCCCGCCTCCTGCGACGTCACCCGACGGCGGTGCATGGCGGCCAGGACGTAGACCGCCAGCGACAGGATCTCGAGGCCGAGGAACAGCACGATCAGGTCGTTGGCCTGCGCCATGACCACGCCGCCGGCGGCCGACAGCAGCAGCAGCACGTACGGCTCGACGCCCTCCAGCCCCTCGCGGCGCAGGTAGTCGTCGGTGAGCAGCGCGGCCAGGATCACGGCGACCGCGATGACGACCGTCATGAACAACGAGAACCCGTCGACGCCCACCGCGCCGGCCAACGTCGAGAACGGGCCCCGGTCGGCGTCCTGGACCTCGCGCCACAGCGGCACGACGGCGCCGATGGCGCCCGCGGCGACCAGGCAGGTGAAGACCGTGTAGCCGACGGTGGACCGCCTCGACCGCACGAACGCGGACACGAGCATCAGCACCAGGGCGCCGCCGACGAGCACCAGCAGCGGCGCCTCGGCCGCCCAGTCGATCGTCGGCGTGTCGACGGGCGACGGGTCGACGGGCAGCGGCTGCCACAGGCTGGCAAGGACCCCGATCACGGCTGTGCCTCCGCGTGCTCGTCGGCGCTCTCGTCGGCGGCCGGGTCGGTCTCGGCCTCCTCGCCGTGACCGGCGCCGCCCTCGTCCTCGACGACCACGGGGGTCTCGACCTCGGGCGACACGAAGTCGCTGTTGTCGTCGACGTGGGCGATCAGGCGGTCGACCGCCGGCTGCATCCGCTCGAGGACCGGCTTCGGGTAGATGCCGAGGAACACGATCAGGCCCAGCAGCGGGGCGAGCACCGCGCCCTCGCGCCAGGACATCTCGGGGAAGTCCCTGTTGTCGTCGTCGACGGTGCCGTGGAACACCCGCTGGTAGGCCCACAGCAGGTAGAGCGCGGCGAGGATGACGCCGGCGGCGGCCACGACCGTCCACCACCGCCGGGTGAGGAACGACCCGACCAGCACGAGGAACTCGCCCACGAAGCCGTTGAGCCCCGGCAGGCCGATCGACGACAGCATCACCAGGGTGAACACCGCGGCGAAGATCGGCGCCACCCGTTGCAGGCCCTTCAGCGCCGCGATCTCACGGGTGTGCCGGCGCTCGGAGATCATGCCGACGAGCAGGAACAGGGCCCCCGTGGACAGGCCGTGGTTGATGTTCTGCATCAGGCCGCCCTGGACGCCCTGGGTCGTGATCGCGAACGTGCCGAGCACGATGAACCCGAGGTGCGCCACCGACGAGTACGCGACGAGGCGCTTGAGGTCCTTCTGCATCGTGGCGACGACCGCGCCGTAGATGATGCCGATCACGCCCAACGTCACGAGCGCGGGCGCGAAGAAGTTGGCGGCGTCGGGGAAAAGGTAGAGCCCGAACCGCAGCAGCCCGTAGGTGCCCAGCTTGAGCATGACGCCGGCCAGGATCACCGACCCGGCCGTGGGCGCTTCCGTGTGGGCGTCGGGCAACCACGTGTGCACGGGGAACAACGGCACCTTCACCGCGAAGGCGAGCGCGAAGGCGAGGAAGATCCAGCGGGCGGCCGACCAGTCCCACGGCTTGGCGCTCGACGAGTCGTCGACCACGGTGCGGTCTTCGGCGATCTCCTGCAGGTCGAACGAGAGCGGCTGGCCCTCGCGCAGCTCGGCGACGCGGTCGGCCTCGGTCTCGCTGGGTTGGCCCTGGGCGTCGGCGACGATCTCCTGGGCCTCGGCGCGGTTCTCGTCCTGGAGCGCGTCGCGGTGCAGGTAGGCGGTGGCGACGATGCCGACGAGCATGAGCGCGGAGCCGAACATCGTGAACAGGAAGAACTTGAGCGCGGCGTACACCCGGTTGGCGTAGCCCCACCCGCCGATGAGGAAGTACATCGGCACCAGCACGATCTCGAACATGACGAAGAACATGAAGAGGTCGAGCGAGACGAACACGCCGAGGCAGCCCGCCTCGAGCAGCAGCAGCCAGGCGTAGTACGGCTTGGCGTCGTGGTGCGGCGTCGCCCCGAGGATGGCGATCGGGAAGAGGATGCCGGTGAGCACGACCAGGAAGAGCGAGATGCCGTCGACGCCCACGTGCCAGGAGATGCCGAACTCGGACACCCACGAGCGGTCGACGACGAACTGGTAGCCGCCGTCGCCGGCGTCGAAGGCCGTCATCAGCCACACGGCCAGCGCGGCCGTGCCCCCGGTGAACAGGAGCGCCAGCAGCCGGTGCAGCTCGCCCCGCGACCGGGGTGTGAGCGCGATCAGCGCGGCCCCGACGGCCGGGAGGACCACCAGCGTCGTGAGGATGTCGAACGACGGGGCGCCGTGGGCGGCCTCGCTCGCGAACAGGGTGCCGAGCACGGACATCAGAAGTAGAGCCTCGTGAGGAAGTAGCCGAGGACGACGACCACACCGGCCGAGATGCCCAGCGCGTACGAGCGGACGAAGCCGGTCTGCACCGTGCGCAGGCCCCGGCCCGACGTGCGCACCAGGGTCGCCACCCCGTTGACCGCGCCGTCGATCACGTGCGCGTCGAACCAGGCGACGGCCGCGAACCCGCGGGTGCCGGGCCCGCCGACGAACCGGGTGACCGACTCGTCGTAGTACCAGGCGTGCGCCAGGACCGCGGGCTCGATCGCCCGCAGCCGGTGGCGCAGGTAGACCAGCCAGGCCCCGAAGATGCCGCCGGCCGCGGCGATGGTGGCGATCACTCCCAGCGCCACCTTGGTGCCCGTGGTGACGTCGATGTGGGCCTCGTTGGCCCCGACCACCGGCTCGAGCCAGTGCTGGAGGACGTGCAGGTTGGGGTTGAACGGCAGGTTGAGCAGCTCGGCGGTCGCGGCGAGGACGGCGAGGACGACGAGGGGCAGCGTCATCTGCCACGGCGATTCGTGCGGCTCGAGGTGGTCGTCGGCCGCGTGGGCGGCGGCCGCCGACGTGGCGTCGGTGGCGGTCGCGGCCTCCTCGCCCCGCGCCGCCCCGCCGGAGGTCTCGGCGTCCTCGTCGGTGACGCCGGCGGGCAGCGAGCCGTCGGCGCCGACGAGGGCGTGGTCGTCCTTCCAGCGGGGCTCGCCGAAGAAGACCAGGAACACCTGGCGGCTCATGTAGAAGGCGGTCAGCAGGGCGGTGACCAGGCCGATGGCCCAGAGGGCCTTGCCCTGGGTGCCGCCGCTGCCCCAGGCGTAGAGCAGGATCTCGTCCTTCGAGAAGAAGCCCGAGAAGGGCGGCACGCCCGAGATGCACAGCCACCCGACGATGAACGTGACGCAGGTGATCGGCATGTACCTGCGCAGGCCGCCCATGCGCCGCATGTCCTGCTCGTCGTGCATGCCGTGGATCACCGAACCGGCGCCGAGGAACAGCAGCGCCTTGAAGAAGGCGTGCGTGACCATGTGGAACACGGCGGCGACGTAGGCGCCCACCCCGACGGCCAGGAACATGTAGCCGAGCTGGCTGACCGTCGAGTAGGCCAGCACCTTCTTGATGTCGTTCTGGGCGACCGCGATGGTGGCGGCCACCAGCGCCGTGAGCACGCCGACCCAGGCGATGACGTCGGGCACCCAGCCGTAGCCGGCGGCGAGGATCGGGTTGACCCGGGTCATCAGGTAGACGCCGCCGGTGACCATGGTGGCGGCGTGGATGAGGGCCGACACCGGCGTGGGGCCGGCCATGGCGTCGGGCAGCCAGATGTACAGCGGGATCTGCGCCGACTTGCCGACGGCGCCGACGAACAGCAGCAGGCCGATCGCCGACGCGGTCACGGCGGGCAGCGCCCCCACCCCGGCGTTGACGCCGTCGTAGTCGATCGTGCCCAGCGAGGCGAAGGCCAGGAAGATGGCGAGCAGGAAGCCCCAGTCGCCGATGCGGTTGGTGACGAACGCCTTCTTCCCGGCGCTGGCGTTGGCCTCGTCGGTGAACCAGAACGAGATCAGGAAGTACGAGCAGGCGCCCACGCCCTCCCACCCGATGAAGGTGACCAGCATGTTGCTGCCGAGCACCAGCATGAGCATCGAGAAGACGAACAGGTTGAGGTAGACGAAGAACTTCGTGAAGTCGCGGTCGGCGTGCATGTAGCCGATGGCGTAGAGGTGGATCAGCGCGCCGACGCCGGTGACGAACAGCGCCATCGTGATCGACAGCGGGTCGACGAGGAACCCGATGTCGACCTGCAGGTCGCCCACCGGGATCCACGAGAACAGCGTCTGCACGAAGGAGCGTTGCTCCTCGGACTCGCCGAGGAGGCCGGCCCACACGATCACGGTGGCGACGAAGCTGCCGCCGCAGAGGGCGGTGGCGATCCAGCCGGCGCGGGGCTCGCCGAGCCGACGCCCGAGGGCCATCAGCACCAGGAAGCCGGCCAGGGGCAGCGCAGGGATCAACCAGACGAGGTCAAGCACGGGTCTCTCTCACCCTTCGAGCAGGGCGGCGTCGTCGGCCGTGGCGTGGGGTCGCCTGCGGAGCAGGGCGACGATGATGGCCAGGCCCACGACGACCTCGGCCGCGGCCACGACCAGGACGAAGACGACGGTCGACTGGCCGCCGGTGTCCTGGAGCATCCGCGAGAAGGTCACGAACGTGAGCGTGACGGCGTTGAGCATGAGCTCGACGCACATGAACATCACGAGCGGGTTCCGCCGGACCAGCAGCCCGAACGCGCCGATCGAGAACAGCAGCGCGCCGAGGACGAGGTACCAGGCGGGCGTCACCTCGAGCGCGGCGATCACGACCTCACCTCCTCGTCGGCGTCGGCGTCGGCGTCGGCGTCGTCGGTCACGACGTGGCGGCGGTGCCCGTTCACGTGCCCGACCTTCTCCTCGGCGGCGGCGATGCGGTCGGCGACCTCTTCGGCGCGCTCTCGTTGGCCGGGGTCGACGATCTCGGGGGCGCGCGTGCGGCGGGCGAGCAGCACCGCCCCGACCACGGCGATGACGAGCAGCACGGACGTGATCTCGAAGGCGTAGAGGTAGTCGGTGAACAGCGAGGCGCCGAGGCGCTCGATGTCGGGCACGGTGTCGTCGATCTCGCCGACGACGCCGGTGACCTCGTAGCCGGTGCTGGCGAGGGCCCCGACCGTCAGCGCCAGCACCCCGAGCGAGACGACCGCGGCCGCGGCGCGCTGCCCGACCAGTGGTTCGACCCGCAGGTCGTCGGTGCGGTCGACGCCGAGCAGCATGATCACGAACAGGAACAGCACGACGATGGCGCCCGCGTAGACGATGACCTGCACGGCGGCCAGGAAGTTGGCCTCCTGCGCCACGAACAGCACCGCGATGCCGAACAGCGTGCCGACGAGCGACAGCGCCGCGTGCACCGGGTTCTCGCTGAGGATCACACCGATCGCGCCCGCCAGGCAGGCGGCCCCCGCGAGGACGAAGACGAACAGCTCGACGGTCATCGGTGCGCCCCGCCGCCGGGCCCGTGGTCGCCGTCGACGTCGGCGCCGTGGCCCTCGCTGCCGGCCGGCGCATGGGCCGAGTCGGCGCCGCCGGGCTCGCCCCCGTGGGCGAAGATGGCGTCGGCCTCGGCGGTGTCGACGTCGCCGGCCTCGACCGACTGCCCCTGCTCGGGCGCCTTGACGCCGAAGCCGAGCTCGCCGGCCCACTGCACGCGCCCCTCGTAGGCCGCGGCGCCGGACGGGGCCGTGGCCCGCATCCACGCCGAGGTGAGCGGGGCGACGTCGTCGATGTCGGTCCAGTCCTCCCACGGCAGCTGCTGCGGGCGGCCGTCGTCGGCGACCAGCAGCTCGGCCTTGGTGTAGATCGCGTCGTCGCGGTCGGTGAAGCTGAACTCGAACAGCTTCGACTCGGTGATCGCCTCGGTGGGGCACGCCTCGACGCACAGGTCGCAGTGGATGCACCGGAGGTAGTTGATCTCGTAGATGTAGCCGTAGCGCTCGCCCGGCGAGACCGGCTGGTCGGGCGGGTTGTCGGCGCCGCGCACGTAGATGCAGCGGGCCGGGCACACGCCGGCGCACAGCTCGCACCCGATGCACTTCTCCATGCCGTCCTCGTAGCGGTTGAGGACGTGGCGGCCGTGGAGGCGCACGGGCTTGACCCGCTTGCCCCCCTCGTCCTTGGTGTAGTCGCGGGTCAGACGCTCTTCGAACAGCTTCTTGAAGGTGACCCGGAACCCGTCGAGGTAGCCCATCAGGCGATCACCTCCTCCTCGGGACTCTCGCGGCGGTGGCGGGCGACGGCCATCGCGGAGCTCAGGCCCGACCAGGCGGCGACGAGCACGACGAGCGACACGCCGACGACGGCCACCATGTTCCAGCCCTCGTCGCGGCCGATGTTGACCGCGGCGAGCAGCAGCAGCCACCCGAGGGCCAGGGGGATCAGGGCCGTCCACCCGATGCGCATGAGCTGGTCGTAGCGGAACCGGGGCACCGTCGCCCGCGTCCACACGAAGATGAACAGGAACACGAACAGCTTGAGGGAGAACCAGATCAGGCCCGACAGCCACCCGGGGCCGAACCACAGCGGCCCTGCGGGCCCGCCGAAGAACAGCGTCACGATGATGGCCGACATCGTGATCGTGTTCATGAACTCGGCCAGGTAGAACAGCGCGAACCGGAACGACGAGTACTCGGTCTGGAACCCGCCGACCAGCTCCTGCTCGGCCTCGACCAGGTCGAACGGCGGGCGGTTGAGCTCGGCGGTGGCGGCGATGATGAAGATCACGAACGGTACGACGCCGGTGGCGATCACGTTCCAGCGGGGGATGCCGAACGAGCCGAACAGGTCGTAGCCCGATCCCGCCTGGGCCACGACGATGTCGTGGGTCGACAGCGAGCCCGAGAGCAGGACGACGGCGACGACCGCCAGCCCCAGCGCGGCCTCGTAGCTGACCATCTGGGCGGTGCCGCGGACGGCGCCGAGCAGCGGCCACTTCGAGCCCGACGCCCACCCCGCGAGCATCACGCCGTAGATGGCGATCGACGACATCGCCAGCAGCAGCAGCACCCCGATGGGCGGGTCGGCCAGCTGCACGTAGGTGTCGTGGCCGAAGAGCTCGACCGACCCGAACTTCTCGCCGTCGAAGCCCCCGGCGATGGGGACGATCGAGAACGTCACGAAGGCCGGCACGGCCGACAGGAACGGGGCGAGGATGAACACCTTCCGGTCGGCCCGGTCGGGGATCAGGTCTTCCTTCATGATCAGCTTCAGGCCGTCGGCCAGCGTCTGGAGCAGGCCCCACGGCCCGGCCTTGTTGGGGCCGACGCGGTTCTGGAAGTCGGAGATCAGCTTCCGCTCGAACCAGATCATGAAGATGACCGACGTGAGCAGCAGGCCGAAGGCGACCACCGTCTTCAGCAGGACGATGAGCACCTCGGCCAGGCCGATGTCGCCGCTGAGCAGCGGGTCGACCGCGAGCAGGGTCGCGATGCTCATGGCCGCTCGACCCGCACGTCGGTGATCGGCGTGTTGCCGTCGATCAGCACGTTGGCCCGGCCGCCGGCGCGGTTGGCGTGCAGGTGGGCGACGCTGCGCGGCACCCCGGCGTCGGGCACCGTCGGCACCGTGACGTTGCCCTTGGTCGAGGTGATGCGCACGTCGTCGCCGGCGCCCACGCCCAGCCGGTCGAAGTCCTGCGGGTGCAGGTGCAGCGCCGCCGGCTCGGCCAGCTCGGCGAGCGACGGCGAGGCGCGCACCAGGGTGCCCCGGTCGTAGAGCTTGCGGGTGACGACGAGGCGCAGCGAGTAGGCGTCGACCGACGGCGGGTCGATGATCGTCCACACCGGCAGCGAGATGCCGGTCGTGGGCGGCAGCACCAGCGCCTCCTCGACCTCGGGGGCCGCGCCCTCGGCGCTCTCGGCCTCGATCATCGCCTCGTCGACCTCGGTCGGGACCGCCTCGGCCTCGGTCTCCTCCTCGTCGGTGACGGGGGCCGCGGGCGACGCCTCGGCGGCCGCCGAGTCGCTGGCGCCGTTGCCGCCCCGGCGGGTGGGGAGCATGACGACGACGCCGTCGCGGCCCGTGGCGGTCGACAACCTGTCGGCCGTGAGCCCGGAGAAGACCGGCGCCACCGCCTCGATCTCGGCCGCCAGGTCGGCCACCGACTCGACGCCGAGGTCGTGGCCGAGGCGCTGGGCGACCTCGGCGGCGACGATCCAGTCGGACTGGGCGGTGCCCGGGGGCGTGACCTTGCGGCCCAGCGTGCTGACCCGTCCCTCGAGGTTGGTGGTGGTGCCCTCGACCTCGGCGTAGCCGGCGACCGGCAGCACCACCTCGGCCTGCTTCACCGACTCGGTGAGGAACTGGTCGAGGGCGATGACGGTGCGGGCGCCCGCCAGGCCCCGTTCGGCCAGGTCGCGATCGGGGAAGTCGGCCAGCGGGTCGGCCCCCAGCAGCACGAGCGTGTCGATCTTGCCGTCGGCGGCCGCGCGGAGGATGCCGGCGGCGTCGAGGCCCTTGGCGGTGGGCACGGCCGGCCAGCGCTCTGCGAACCACTCGCGCCCGCCGTCGAGCGTGACCCGGCCCGGCAGCAGGCCGGGGGCCATGCCCAGCTCGAGGGCGCCGTGCACGTTGGCCCGGCGCAGCCCGCTGAGGAAGCGGACGTCGGGCAGGGTGTGGTGGATGGCGGCGGCGGCCGCGGCGATCGACCGGCCCGACTCGGCCAGGTTCGCCCGGCCCATCACCACCGTGATCGGGCCGTCGGCCAGCAGCTCCTGCGCGGCGCGCATCGCCTCGGGGGCGACCCCGCCGACCTCGTCGTCGACGTCGCGGCCCGAGATCAGCGCCCGCACGACCGGCAGGGCGTGGCCCGGGCGGTACCGCAGCGAGGCGGCGGCGAGGTCGTCGGTCAGCCCGGTGCGGGTGGACGCCAGCTCGACGATCTTGACCCCGTCCTCGCGCACGGCGTGGCGCAGGCGCAGGAACAGGATCGGCAGCTCCTCCTTGACATCCGGGCCGAGCACCACCACGGTGCCCCCCGGCCGGCAGGCGTCGTCGATCGTGGCCCGCGGCAGGCCCAGCACCGCCTCGGCGGGCAGGCCGTCGCCCAGCTGGGCGTCCATGTGGTCGGAGCCGATGAGGCCCTTGGTGAGCTTGACCCAGGCGTACTGGTCCTCGTTGGTGAGGCGGGCGCCGCCGATCACCGCGAAGCCGGCGGGGCCGCTGCGGTCGAGACCCTCGCGCACCGACGTGGCCACCCGGCGCAGGGCGTCGTTCCAGGTCGCCGGCTTCAGGGACAGGCCCGCGTCGCGCACGAGGGGGTTGCCGAGGCGGTCCTCGCTGTTCACCGCCTCGAAGTCGAAGCGACCCTTGTCGCACATCCAGCCCCAGTTGACGGCGTCGTTGTCGACGCCCTGGTAGCGCAGCACCCGGTTGCGGCTCGACTGCACGACCACCCGGCAGCCGACCGAGCACGACGTGCACGTCGACTCGACCTGCTCGAGGTCCCACGGGCGGGCCTTGAACCGGTACGGGGTGGCGGTGAGGGCGCCGACGGGGCAGATCTGCACCGTGTTGCCGCTGAAGTAGCTGGCGAAGGGATGGTCGGGGAACGTGTTGACCTGGGTCTGGTTGCCCCGGTCCATGAAGTGGATCAGCGGGTCGCCGGCCACCTCCTTGGCGAACCGGGTGCAGCGGTCGCAGAGGATGCAGCGCTCGCGGTCGAGCAGGACCAGGTCGCTGACGGGGATCGGCTTCTCGAAGTGCCGCTTCTCCTCGACGAACCGGCTCTCGCCCGGCCCGTACGACATGGTCTGGTCCTGGAGCGGGCACTCGCCGCCCTTGTCGCACACCGGGCAGTCGAGCGGGTGGTTGACCAGCAGGAACTCGAGGACGCCCTCCTGCGCCTTCTGCGTCACCGGCGAGTCGGTCGAGACCGTCATGCCGTCGGTGCACTCGATCATGCAGGACGGCTGGAGCGCGGGGCCGCGGCCGGTGTCGATCTCGACGATGCACATGCGGCACATGCCGACCGGCTTCATCCGCGAGTGGTAGCAGAAGCGCGGGATGTAGACGCCGTTGCGCTCGGCCGCCTCGATGACCAGCTCGCCCTTGGCGGCCTCGATGGACTTGCCGTCGACGGTGATGCCGACCGTCGGCGGCGCGGAGGTGTCGGTCATGCGGTTGACCCCACGGAGGCCGTCGGAGGAGTGGAGAGGTAGGCCTTGCCGCCGACCGGCACCGTCACCTCGGCGTCGCCGCCGCAGTAGGCCGCGAACTCGTCGCGGAACCGCAGGACGGCCGAGGCGATGGGCGACACCGCCGACGGGCCGAGCGGGCAGATGGTCGTCTGCTTCGGCGGCCAGGTGATCGACGGGCTGATGTTGTCGCAGATGTCGAGCAGCTTGTCGACGTCGGCGGGCCGGCCGTGGCCGTCGAGCATGCGGCGCAGGATCTTCTCGAGCCACGACGTGCCCTCGCGGCACGGCGTGCACTTGCCGCAGGACTCGCGGGCGAAGAAGCGCACGACCCGCCAGGCGGCCTTGACCGCGTCGGTGGTCTCGTCCATCACGACGATGGCGCCCGAGCCGAGCATCGAGCCCGCCGCGCCCACCGCCCCCGCCTCGAGGGGCAGGTCGAGGTGCTCCTCGAAGAACCACGGCGCCGACGCCCCACCGGGGATGTACGCCTTGATGCGGTTGCCGTCGCGGATGCCGTCGGCGTACCGCTCGCCGTAGATGATGTCGCGGAAGGTGGTGACGCCGAACTCGACCTCGAACACGCCCGGGTTGCGGACGTGGCCCGACACCGCGAACAGCCGCGTGCCCTTCGAGTTCTCGGCGCCGAGGTCGGCGAACGCCGCGCCCCCGTTGGCCACGATCCACGGCAGGTTCGCCAGCGTCTCGACGTTGTTGACCACCGTGGGCTGCATGTAGAGGCCCTTGGCCGCGGGGAAGTAGGGCGGCTTGAGGCGGGGCATGCCCCGGTTGCCCTCGAGCGACTCGATGAGGGCGGTCTCCTCGCCGACGATGTACGCCCCGGCTCCCCAGTGCAGCACCACGTCGACCGAGAAGTCGGTGCCGAGGATGCGGTGGCCGACGAGGCCGGCGGCGTAGGCGTCGTTGAGCGCCTCGGCCAGGCGCTCCTGCGCCAGGGCCATCTCGCCCCGCACGTAGAGGAAGGCCTGGCTGGCGCCGATGGCGTAGCAGGCGATGAGCACGCCCTCGATGAGCTGGTGCGGATCGCGCTCCATCAGGATGCGGTCCTTGTAGGTGCCCGGCTCGGACTCGTCGCCGTTCACCACGATGTAGCGAGGGAACACGCCCGGCGGGCAGAAGCCCCACTTCACGCCGGCGGGGAAGCCGGCGCCGCCGCGCCCGAGCAGGCTGGCGCCCTTGACCTGCTCGGCCACCTGGGCGGGGGTCATCTCGTTGACCGCCTTGGCCAGGGCCTCGTAGCCGCCGGTCTCGCGATAGCGGTCGAGGGTGTAGCCATCGGTCAGGTCCCACCGCGAGGTGACGATGCGCGGGACCTCGCGCCGGCCGTCGCCGGCGGCCGTCGGGTCGACGTCGGTCACGCCTTGGCCTCCTCGGTGGACCCCTCGTCGTTGCGGGCCAGCCAGACCGGCTCGACGTTGCGGTCGGGCGGGGCGACGCCCGCCCGGGTGTCGGGCAGCTGCTGGCGCACCCGGCTGAGCGTGCCGTGGCGCGGGACCTCGTGGGCACGCTTGCCGGCCCGCAGGTCGTCGATGAGCACGTCGACCTCGTCGTGGCTGACGCGGTGGAAGTAGCGGTAGTTGACCTGGAGGCACGGGGCCTCGGTGCAGGCGGCGATGCACTCGACGTCCTCGAGGGTGAACTTGCCGTCGGGCGTGGTGTCGCCGGCCTTGATGCCGAGCCGGTGCTCGAGGTGGTGCAGCAGCTCCTCGCCGCCGAGCAGCATGCACGAGATGTTGGTGCACACGTTGACGACGTAGTCGCCCACGGGCTCGCGCTTGAACATCTCGTAGAACGAGGCCGTGCCCAGCACCTCGGCCGCGGTGACGCCGACGAGCTCGGCGATGTGCTCCATCGCCTCGTCGGTGAGGTAGCCGTTCTGCTCCTGCGCGAGGTGCAGCAGCGGGATGAGCGCCGACTTCCGCACCGGGTACCGGGCGATGACGTCCTCGGCGACGGCGGTGTTCTCCGCCGTGAACCTCATCGGTCGACCTCGCCCATGATCGGATCGACCGACGAGATCACCGCGACGGCGTCGGCGATGAGGCCGCCGCGCAGCATGTGGGGCATCGACTGCAGGTTCACGAAGGACGGCCCCCGGATGTGCATGCGGTACGGCTTCCCGCTGCCGTCGCTCACCATGTAGCACCCGAGCTCGCCGCGGGGGCTCTCGATCGCCCGGTAGACCTCGCCCTCGGGCACCTTGAACCCCTCGGTGAAGATCTTGAAGTGGTGGATGAGGGCCTCCATCGACTCGTCGATGCGGCCCCGGGGCGGCGGGGTGACCTTGCGGTCCTGGATGCGGTAGTCGCCGGCGGGCATCTTCTCGAGGATCTGCCGCACGATCGCCATCGACTCGCGGACCTCGTTGAGCCGGATCGAGTAGCGGTCGAAGCAGTCGCCGTAGCTGCCGACCACGACGCCGAAGTCGACCTGGTCGTAGAAGAGGTACGGGTCGGCCTTGCGGAGGTCCCACGGCACACCCGTGGAGCGCAGGATCGGGCCGGTGGCGCCGAGGGCGATCGCCTCGTCGGAGGTGATGACCCCCACGCCCTGCAGGCGCTCGCGCCAGATCGGCTGGCCCGTCATGAGCACCTCGTACTCCTCGAGCCGGGGCTCGACGAGGTCGAGGACGCGCAGCGTGGCGTCGCGCCAGCCGTCGGGCAGGTCGGCCGCCGTGCCGCCGACGCGGATGAAGTTGTGGTTCATCCGCAGGCCCGTGATCATCTCGAGCAGCCGCAGCGTCTCCTCGCGCTCGCGCCAGCCGTAGATCATCATCGAGACGGCGCCGAGGTCCATGCCGTTGGTGGCGAGGAACAGCAGGTGCGACGACATGCGGTTCAGCTCGCACAGCAACATGCGGATCCACTGGGCGCGGGGCGGGATGTCGTCGTCGATGCCGAGCAGCGTCTCCGCGGCCAGGCAGAAGACCAGCTCGTTGAACAGCGGCGCCGCGTAGTCCATGCGGGTCGTGTTCGTGGCGCCCTGGAGGTAGGTGAGCGTCTCGGCCGTCTTCTCCATGCCGGTGTGCAGGTAGCCGATGATCGGCTTGGTGCGCAGCACCTCTTCGCCCTGGAGCTCGAGCATGAGCCGCAGCACGCCGTGCGTCGACGGGTGCTGGGGGCCCATGTTGAGCAGCATCGTCTGCTCGTCGGCGTCGGGCTCCTGCTCGGAGACCTTCGCCGCCTCGGCCTCGGACAGCCGCAGCACCGAGCCGAGCTCGCGCAGCAGCTCGTCGGCGGTGGCGCCCTTGCGGGGGCCCATCTCCTGCGTGCCCTCGCCGGTGCGGGACAGGTCGGTGGCGCTCATGGGCGCACGCTCCGGGAGGCGCGCCACGACCGCTCGGCCCTCCGGGCCGGGAAGCGCACTGTGCTCATGGTTCGCTCGCTTCGCTCGCTCACGGAGTCCGCGCTCGTCGGGGAGAGGTGCATGGGAGTCGAGACCTCAGCGGTCGTTCCGGACGCCCTTGAACTGCACGGGGATGGCGCCCACCGGGTTGTCCTTGCGGAGCGGGTGGCCCTCCCAGTCCTCGGGCATGAGGATGCGGGTCATGTCGGGGTGGTCGGTGAACGTGATGCCGAACATGTCGAACACCTCGCGCTCGAGCGCCTCGGTGCCGGGGTGCACGTCGAACAGCGACGGGCACGTGGGGTCGTCGGCGGGGACCTGGACCCGCAGCCGGAGGCGCTCGGCGGTGGCGTGGGACAGCAGGCCGACGACGACCTCGAACCGCTCGGGGGCGATGCCCTCGGGCAGGTCGCGCCCGCCCAGGTAGGCGACGTAGTCGACGGCGGTGACGTCGACGCAGACGCGGAAGCCCTCGTCGTCGCGCAGGTCGCGCACGAGCGCCACCAGCTCGTCGCGGCTCGGGTGCAGCACGGTCTGGCCGCGGCTGTGGGTGACCGCCACCCCGTGGCGGGTCTCGGGCTCGGGGGCCGGGGCGGTCTCCGCGACGTCGTCGCCCCCGGGCGCGCCGGCGCCCTCGTCGGGCGGAGGGGCCATGGTCAGCGACCCCCGGTGGCCGAGGCCGTGGCGGGCTCGACGATGCCGTCGCGCTGCTCGATCACCAGGCCGGCGCCGCTGCCGGTCTGGTCACGGCGGCGCAGCAGCTCGCCCGACTCGATGTTGTCGCGCAGCGTCTCGATGGCGTGGATCAGCGTCTCGGGACCCGGGGGGCAGCCCGGGGCGTAGACGTCGACCGGCACGATCTGGTCGACGCCCTGCACCAGCGCGTAGTTGTTGAACATGCCGCCGGTGCTGGCGCACACGCCCATCGAGATGACCCACTTGGGCTCCATCATCTGGTCGTGGATCTGGCGCAGCACCGGGGCCATCTTCTGCGACACGCGCCCGGCCACGATCATGATGTCGGCCTGCCGGGGGGACGCCCGGAAGACCTCCATGCCGAACCGGGCGAGGTCGTAGTGGGCGCCGCCGGCGCCCATCATCTCGAGCGCGCAGCAGGCGAGGCCGAACGTGACGGGCCACGACGACTTCGAGCGCGACCACTGCACCAGGTCCTCGACCTTGCCGGTCAGGAAGTTGTGGTCGAGCCCCTCGAGGCCCTCGGAGACGTCCCAGCCCATCAGTGCGCCCCTGCGGAGGTCGTGGCGGCGGGCTCGGTGGCGGCGGGCTCGGTGGCGGCGGGCTCGGCGGGCTCGTCGTCCGGGGCGTCGGTGCGCCCCTCGAGGCCCACGCGGCGCACCGTGGTGCGGGTGGTGCGCTCGGAGGAGACCATCGGCGACTGGCGGCGCGCCCGGTTCAGGGGGCCCCAGTCGAGCGCGCCGTTGCTGATCAGGTACACGAAGCTGACGAACACCGCCACGGCGAAGACCAGGATCTCGACGAGGCCGAAGACCGCCAGGTCGCGGTAGATCACGGCCCAGGGGTACAGGAAGATGATCTCGATGTCGAACACAACGAAGATCATCGCCACCAGGTAGAAGTGCACCGGGAAGCGCTCGGGGTTCTCGCGCGAGGGGATGATGCCCGACTCGTAGGGCGCCCGCTTGGCCGTGGTCGAGCGGCGCGGCGCCAGCAGCCTCGACATCAGCAGGCTGATCGCGGCGAACGCGACGGCGAGCACCGCCATGGTCACGACGGGGAGGTACTGGCCCATCTATCGACCCGTCTCGGGAGTCATGTCAGCCTCCGGCGGCAGCGGGGGTGGGGGCCGAGCGGTGCTCGCTCACCCGCCGGTCGCGCATGTGCAGCATGGCGCACAGCAACCCGAAGATCGACCCGCAGCCGATCGTGATGAGGGCGGCGGGCACGCGGCGCTGGCCGATGTCCCGCTCGAGGACGGCGGAGATCGTCTGGGCGTTCTCGTCGGCCTCGGGCGGGGCGACCGCCTCGCCCGGCACCGGCTCGCCGGGATCGACGGCCGGCTTGAGCTCGACGATGGCGTAGTGCGGCGGGTTGGTGATGCGGAGCGTGTTGGTGATGCGGTTGGTCACCCGGTCGATGATCGAGTCGCTCTGGCGCTGGGGCTTGCCGCCGGTCTCGAACGTGTAGGTGTAGACGCGGCTGGTGGCGTCCTCGAGGCCGGGGATGGCCCCGCTCGTGAGCAGCGCGTCGAGCGCGACCTGGGCCTCGCCCCGCGAGGCGTCGGAGGCGGCGAGCAGCGTCCACTCGTTGAGCTCGTCGGCGTGCTCCTCGCTGACCTGGGCGACCTGCTCGGGGGTCATGTCGTCGACCTCGTCGGGCGGCGGCAGCGTCGACGTGTCGAGGTCGTGGGCCTCGGCGAGCATCGAGTTCGACAGGTCGCCGTACACGATCTCCTTGACGTCCCACGCCGGCGGCCGGCCGGCCGGGCCGGTGCCGGGCGGGTAGATCCACCACAGCGTGCCGTGGATGGTCATCCACCCGAAGATGGCGGCGAGGGCCAGCAGGAAGCCGAGGCGGCTGGCGACGTTCGTGGCCAGCAGCAGGTAGACGGAGCCCATGAGGACGACCACGCCCACGAGCACCGAGAGGATGCCGCGGATCTGAGGGTCCCAGGCGATGCCGGCCAGGGTGGGGACGAGGTGCACGTCAGCCCTCTTCTTCTGCTTCGAGCTCGGCCTGGATCTGGCTCACCGTCGGAGCCCCGGGCGGGTTGGGCTCGGTCGCGGCGGGGAGCGTGGCCTCGTAGCGGGCGATGGCGGCGATCATCTCGGGCGTGAGCATGCCGTCGCCCTCGACCTCTTCGGTGTTGGGGTTGTCGCCGAAGCCGGGCATGCGGCCGCTGCCGATGCCGTTGTTGCCGTAGGGCTCGCCGTTGACGCTGCCCTGCGAGACGAAGGCGATGAGCTCTTCGTAGTTGGCGAACTGCCGGGGGATGAGGCCGCCCGTCAGGTTGGGGCCGAAGGCCCCGCTGCCGTCGGGGAAGCCGACGTAGGTGCCCTGGATCGGGGCGTCGGGCGGGCTGATGGCGTCGTCGCCCGTCTGGATGATCGACCAGCCCCGGGTGTGGCACCGGGCGCAGGCGAAGGCCCCGCCCGACGTCTCGAGGTTGAACAGCGCCTGGCCGACCGCGGGGTCGTCGTAGTCGATGTCCTCGATGGCGGCGTCGACCTCGTCGTCGGTGGCGCCCTCCTCGACGAGCCCCAGCTGCTGGACCAGGCCGACCTGCGCCTCGTGCTGCGCCTCCTCGGGCGTGAGCTGGATCGACGACAGGTAGTCGACGAGGTTGGTGACCTGCTGCTCGTTGAGCGGGCCCTTGTTGACGGACGCACCCCAGCCGGGCATCGGCGAGAAGGGCCGGCCGTAGTTGATGATGTACTCGACCTCTTCGCGCGAGAACCGCAGCAGCACCGTGTTGAGCGCCGGGGCCCGCCAGTTCACGGTGGCCACGAACTCGCCGTCGACGTTGGTGATCGTGTACGGCGCCTGGCCGCCCGTGCCCTCGGGGCCGTGGCAGTTCTGGCACTGCGAGCCCTCGACGTACAGCTGCTCGCCGCGGGCCTCGAAGGTCGACTGGAAGTTCTCGATGGCGCCCGACTGCCGGCCCGGCTCGTTGAGCCAGTACAGCGGCAGGCCCACCGCGATGATGACGAGCAGCACCAGCGCCCACCGCAGGGTGCGGTTGAGCACGCTGGTCTCGAGCTGTTCGTCGTCGTAGTACGGCTTGCGGTTGGGCGCGAGCTCGATCTCGGAGCCGACCTCGTCGCGGCCCGCGAGGAGGTTGGCGATCACGTAGATCACCAGGCCGACGATGAGCAGCACCACCAGGGTGGCGCCGATCGTCGTGGCCGTGCTGGCAGCCAGCACGGCCGGAGAGGTGGACAGGGCGCTCATCAGTGGCCGCCGCCTCCAGAGACGCAGTGGGGGCCCTCGGCCTCTTGACCGGTGGTGTTGGTGCCGATCGGCGGGCCCTCGATGACGGTGCCCGTGTCGACGGTGAGGCCGCCACCCTCGATGCTCATGGCGAAGCGGTCCATGCCGCGGGGCGCCGGGCCGCCCTTCTTCTCACCCACCCGGTTGTACTGCGAGCCGTGGCAGCCGCACTCGAACCACTGCGACGACAGGCACTGCGGCACGCGGCAACCGAGGTGCGGGCACTTCTGGTAGAGGGCGATGAAGCCCTCCTCCATGCCGGCCAGCTCGGGCGGCGTGTAGGTGGCCTTGGCCTTGTCGAGGGCGCTCGAGGGGTAGTTGGTCACCCACATGCGGCCCTCGGGGTAGTAGGCGAAGCCGTCGCCGTCGTCGATGGCGGCCTGGATGTCGGACAGCTTGCCGACCTTGATCTTCGAGCCGAAGCCGCCGGCACCGCTCGGCCACAGGAAGGCGAGCACGCCGGCGCCGAAGCCGGCCAGGCCGAGCGCGAAGGAGATCACGATCGAGCGGTTGAAGAACTGGCGGCGGGTGACGCCGACCGTCTCGTCGTCGGGCGGGACCCAGGCGACGGGCGGCTCGGCCACCTTCACGGGGGCGGTCGACTCGCGGCGGGCGAGCATCGCGGCGCGCTCGACCTCGCGCCCGCTGACCGACCGGCCCTCCTCGGACAGCTCGACCGGCCCGCGGTCGCGGCGGGCGGTCTCGCTCGAGAGCACGCCCTCGGCGGCGCCGGTGTCGCGCCGGCGGGCCGAGGCGAACAGCAGCACGCCGGCGAGGACGACGAGGACCGGGACGGCGATGAGGATGATCGTGGCCGGGCTCATGGTGTGAGGTTCTCCCTTCCGATCACAGCTCGAAGAACAGCCCGGCGTTCCAGGGGAACACGAAGTTCTGACCCGGCCCCCGGAAGAAGGAGCCGATCATCACGAGCACGGCCCACGACATCATGAAGATGGTGAACAGCGAGATCGCGAACTTGCGGTCCTCGGGCTTGTTCGAGGGGTTGCGGTCTGTGTAGGGCGCCAGGATCAGGCCGATGAGGCCGAACCCGGGCAGCGTCACGCCGGCGACCATGGGGTGGAACATGGTCAGCAGCTCCTGGAGGCCCAGGAAGTACCAGGGGGCCTTGGAGGGGTTCGGCGTCTGGTTGACGTTCGCCAGCGCCAGCAGCGGCGCGTTCACGAACACCGAGAAGACGAGCAGGAACGCCGTGATCGCCAGCGCGGCGACGAACTCGATGCCCAGCAGGTGGGGCCAGACGTGCACCTTGTCCTGGGGGACGGCCTTCACGTCCTGGATCGAGCCCGACTTGACCACCGTCAGCAGGCGCTGCGTGTGGCCGCCGGGGCCGGTGGCCAGGGGTGCGGCGGCAGTGGCGGCCGCAGCGGGGGCGGGAGCCGTGGCCACCGCGGTGCCGCCGCCGCCCGAGGCGCCGCCGGCGGCGGTGGCCTTGGCGGCCTTCGACCGCTCGAGGAGGTGCGCGGGGATGCGGCTGGCGGCCTCGCTCTTCGGGGCGTCGGCCGCCGCGCCACCGGTCTCGCCGGCCGCCGGGGCGTCGGAGCCGCCGGCCTTGGCCGCGGCCGCCTTCTTGCGGGCCTCTTCCGCCCGCTTGCGGAGGTGTTCGGGGATCTCGGTCACGTCAGTACCTCAATCGCTGAGTACAGATGCCGACCCGGGTGCCCGGTCACGTCGGTCTCCACGAGGTCGCGGTCCGCGCTCACAGGGGCCCCGAGATGCCGCCGTCCTTGCGGACACGCCAGAAGTGGATGGCCATGAAGATCACGATGAC
>Ga0111539_10002371_pt1 | contig 25025 bp, 27 predicted proteins | sample RhiMethybrSRZTD1_FD_79667 | JGI IMG/M metagenome (GOLD analysis project Ga0111539, IMG submission 79667) | Populus rhizosphere microbial communities from Tennessee, USA - Rhizosphere MetaG P. TD hybrid SRZTD1 (version 2) (version 2) | ecosystem: Host-associated > Plants > Roots > Rhizosphere >...
CGGCGGCCCCGCGCCGCCAGAGAAATCGCCGAACGGCCCGACCTTCGCCACAGCGAGAAACGGCGCGGCGTTGGCGCCCGGCGTAAACGGGTCCCGCGCGCTCCACCGAATGCGTTCGACGGTGCCAGCCGCAGGTTGACTGTGATACAGGCGACATTCGTTATCGAATGCCAGCCCTGCCCCGGGCGATGTCGCCGGTGACTTGCTCTCGAGCGTCTTCGTCGTCCAGCCCAGCTCGACGATGCCGTGATGGTAGTCGAGGAACGTGCGATCGAAGGCGCAGCGCACCCACTGATCGCCGGCGCAAACGAGCGCGAAAGGACGCAGCTCGCTCATGTCAGCACTCCTCGCGGAGCGTGGGAATGGGCACGGGCGTCTTCGATGGCGGCACCGGACCGAGCGCCTCGCCGGGCACCAGCGGCGATCCCTGCACGACAGTAATCTCGCTTAGCTCGGGCACTTCCCACGCGTGCAACAGAACCGGCTCGCGTCGCGGCGGACTCCACGCCTGCGCAACCTCGTCCCATCCGGAGACGGAGAGACCCTCGAGCAGCTCGACTCCTTCGACCTGAAGCGCGGCGGCCTCGAGCTCGGGACCGTACACAGCGCGACCGAGCGGCCAGCCGTGTCCGTCCGGCCCGTAGGGCGGCAGCGGCGCGAGATACTGCCGCAGCACGAGCTCCACCCAGCGACGCACTGCTTCGATACCGTACCCGGGCTTCGCACGCAGCCCTACAGCGACCGCGATCTTGCGATACGTCGGCGGAATGACAAACAACTCCGTCGTCACCAGACGGCGTGCATCGAGCCACTCGCAGACTTCGCGCAGCAGTGTGCGACTTGCCATCGGTGCGTTGGGTCGCTTGCGATCTTCGCGCGGCCAGACCACGACGCTGACGACGCCCGCAGCTTCGTCGAACGACACATCGGCTTGCGGAGCGTGGACGTCTGCGAGGTTCTTCGGCGGCCGGAACAGCGGCAGACAATCCGCACGGCCGACATCCGCGCCCGGCGTCGCGAGCGCGAGCTCCTGGAAATCGCCCATCGTCACGGCGCGGTCGTGTCTGCGCAGCTCACCGGGTACGCGCTCCAGTGCCTCTGCAATCGATTCGGCAGGCGCTCCGCCCCGCGCTGGAAGCGGGTTCGTGCTCTTGACTTGCGACAGGCCATCGAGCTTCGTGATCGCCTTCGCCCCGACGTTGCCCTCGACGCCACCGCCAAAGCGATAAGTGCGAGCGCGAATCCGCGCGCCGATCTGCGGCGCTCGTCCGCGAATGCCGTTGCCGAACTGCACCGTGCCGGCTTCGGCATCGAGCACGAAATGGCGCGACTCGCTGGTGCTGGCCGCGAAACCGTCGACCTCCTCCCAATCGACCCAGCGTCCCTCTTCTTCCACCTGAATCTGTGCCGTCCGCGCAAGCACCGGGTGATTGATGAGCGGGTGGGATTGTCCGGCATCGCCGGTGCCGACCGCGAGAAACTCCAGTTTGGCGCTACGTGCCTGCAGCACTTCGGTAGCGTTCACGCCGACATACAGCACACGGCCGATCGGCCGGTCCGAAGCGCGGCGCGAGGCGCGAATCCAGCAGATGAGATTCTTCGCCTGCTCTGCATCCTCGAGCGGAGGCGGAAAGTTGCCGGTGCCGAGCAGGTATTCGTCTCCCGGATCGGGAACGCCTATCGAGTCCGGATCCGTCGGCAGGCGCAGGCGGAGCACGCCCTGCTGCGTGAGGCCGCGCGTAGTGTCGCCTTCGATGGCGAGCGTCTGGAACTTCGGCACGCCTGCCGTCACTGTCCGGGTGCTCACCTGCCAGATCATCTCCGGCCCCTTGTCGCCGGGCGTCACTCCCGGGCACGCATCGACGTCCGCGATGCCGACGATCTCCTCGTCGGGCACGAAGCCGAGGTTGATGAGGGCACTACCGAGTTTCGTGAGCGTGGCAGTCTTCGTTCGCAGCAGCGCGATCCACAGAGCCCCATCAACCGCGGCGCGCACGTTCACTGGCAGGGCCGACGGATCGGACGGGTCCGCCGGCACGTGCTCGGTGGTGTAGTACGCGGGCTCCTGCGTGTCGCCCAGTCCGTCGAGCGCGTCGATGGTCGCATTGGCGAAATCGATCGCCTCCGGCTGCGTCGGCACAGCTGCCGCGATGCGCGCCACCGCGACCGCCGTCAATGGCCAGGCGACGACTTCCGTCGTGGTCTCGTACGACACGCTGCCGGCTTTGGCTTCCGTGCCGAGATCGACGACCAAGCCGTCATCCGCACCGGGCCCGCTGTCGGTGCGCTCCAGGACGATCATCGCCCGCGCCGGAACCGCCGCTCGCATCGGGATGCGCAGTAGCTTGAGATACGCGAGCTTGGTCGTCTCCGGAATCTGGTTGAAGCGGAACAGCAGGTTCTCGCCGAGGAACGCGAACAACTCGACGAGCGTGATGCCTGGATCGCTCGCGTTGTGATCGGTCCATTCCGGCGCATAGACGGGAATGCGCCGTACCAGCTCATCGCGCAGCTGCTGATACGACCGGTCGTCGAGAATTGGCGTCGGCAGGGGCACGCGCTACTCCAGATAGAACGGGAACACGAGGTTCCCGGGTCGGTTGTCGCGCACGTGGACATAGGCGATGCGGATCAGCAGCAGCGACGGATCGTCGCCCGCCTCCACCAGGACGCTGGTGACGCCGATGCGCGGCTCGAAGTTCGCGAGCGCCAGCTCGACGTCGTGCCGAATGAGTGCGCGCGTCGCACCGGTATTGGGCCGCATCAGGTAGCGACGCAATCCGCAGCCGAACGACGGTCGCATGATCCGCTCGCCCGGTTCGGTGTCGAGGATGATGCGGATGGACTGCTCGATCTTGTTCGGTCCCTCCGCATATTCGAGGCGCCGGGTGCCGAGGTCCGGCGCCACCGGTGCGCTCCAGCCGCGTCCGAGAAATCGGAGGATGCTCATGGATGAGCGACCTCCGCCTCGAACTCGATCCCGTCGGTGAGATCCGGCCCGCCGCCGGTGGCGGCGGCCACCAGCGCCACTTCCATGTTCGCCGTGGCGATCGGCGAGAAGTCGTTCTTGAGTGCGGCCAGCGTTTCCGGCGAGTCGTGCGGCATTCCAGGGCCGAACACTTTGTCGATGCTCGCCTCGATGTTCGCGCTCAGACTCGCCTCGACCGCGAGGGATGCATCGAGGGCGATCTCGGCAGTCACGCCCGCCGCCACCTCCACCTCGGGAAGAATGCAGAACTTCAGCTTGAGCAGGAACCAAAGCCCGAAGGCGAGCATCACCACCGGCAGAAACAGCTCGAACACGAACGACGCCACGATGGTGATGAGTGGAATCGAGAAGCTGCAGATCTCCGGCAGTTTCGTTCGCCCCAGGTTCTTCATCTCACCCTTGCCGTTGCCCGCGACCATGAGCGACTTCGCCGGCTTCGCGAATGCGACACCGAAGCCGGGCGCAGCTTGCGCTGCGAGCTCGTCGAGATCGGGCAACTGCACCGTTACCGGCCGCTTGCTCGTGCCCGCAACATCGAAGTGCGAGGCAAGCCGATACGGCGCGGTCGGAAGGCTCCAGAACAGCGAACCCGGACAGTGGCACGGACTGCCGCGATCGTGCGGAACCAGGTGCCGCTCGGCGAAGCAGGTCACTTCGTAGTATTGCTGGTCGTCGAAGCGCGGGTTCGCCTTCGTGTCGGTCTCGCCGGTCCCGGTCGGCAGCAGGCCGAAGTAGATCGTCCCGAAGCGGCCCGAGTGCTCCTCGTCGCCTTGCGGGGGAATCAGCGGATACATCGGGAACACCGCTTCGCCGGCGAGCGCGCCGGGTTTTTCCTCCACATCCGACCACGCGCCGACTTTCTCCAGCGAGGGATCGTTGAACCATCCCTGCAGGCGCGGCACGACATTGAAGTTCTTTGTCCATTCGAGGAGCCGCGAGCGCTCGAGCTGCAGCAGCGCACGCGTGCTCGCGCGCTGCCGGTCCGTTGATGCCACGACCGCCTCGGTCATCAGCGCAGTCGCAAACGTCGGTGCGCTACCCGTGGCGGCGCTTCCGACCGTAGCCTGCCCAGCCATGGTGGTCAGCTTCTTCCTTGCGAGGGTCGCCTGCGCGTCCAGCGCACCCAGCTTGCTGCGCGCGGCACTGATCCTCTTGAGGATCGCGCCGGCCTGCTTGCTGCCGGCCGGGGGAATGTCCGTCGTCCGGCGACGCACGACGAAACCGACCCGGCACACGTCCGCGCGCGACGCGCGCGGAAAGCCGGGCGCATCGCAGTGGACCTGGCACACGACGAGATAGAAGCGCTTGTGCGTGTCGAGAAAGATCTTGCGCGTGCGCAGCGGATCGATCACGTATTCGAGGTCCGAGAAGCGACGCGGCCTGCCGTTGATTCCGTTGGGAACGGGCGCTGCGTGCTGCACGATGTGCACAAGATCCTCGTCGACCCACTTCAGGAACTTCTGCGGATTCCTGATGAACTCGTCGACGAGCTTGGAGGTCTCGTACTTCTGGATCGCCGGTCGGGTCATGCGTCCCGACACCGAGGTCAGCGGCTGCGGCCACTTCCACCACGGCGCGACGATCGCCCACGGATGCGTATGGCCTTTCACCAGATGTTCCCCGCGCCGGGCGTGTAAGAGGGTGAAACCACTGCGCTCGACGCAATCAGCGTCGTGCAGTTGATCAGGCCATCGAACGTCGCTGTCGCACAGTGCACATTGAGTGCGCTCGCCGTGATCTCGACCGTGGCGTTTGCCTGCAGCTGAATCTGGCCGCCGGCAGTGAAGGTGATCACGCTGCCGTTCGAGTGCGTGACCTTCACTTCCTGCGCCGAGTTGTCCAGCACGACCTTGTGCCCGCTGTCCGTCGACAGCGTGATCTTCTCCGCGCCGTCGGTATCGTCGAACTCGAGCAGGCTCGCGGAGCGGGTCTTCCAGAGCCGCTTGTTGTTGGGCGCGGCCGGCGACTCGGGCAACGATTCGCGACCGTTCCAGCAGGCGCCAAGGATGTACGGCCGACGCAGGTCGCCGGCCTCGAACGCCACGACGACCTGCGTGTCCACCGAAGGCAGGATCTCGATACCCTGATCGTCGTCCGCATACGGCGTGCACAGTGTCGCCCAGGCACGCACGCTCTCGCCCATCGAACCCAGCCAGGGGAACTTGAGCTGGATGCGGCCGAGGCTTTCCGGATCGACGATGTCGGTGACGATTGCCGGATACACGCCGAAGTGGCGGCCGGCCATGCCGTCGGACACCGGGTCGCCGATCCTCATGTGCCCGCCTCGTTCACCGTCGCACGCTCCGCATCGAAATGCGTGCGGAAGCCGTCGACGAGATCGTATGTGTGGCAGACCCGCGTGACGTAGTAGCCGTCGCCGCCGAATGGCGAGCCGACGCGATCGAGCGAGAGCTTGCTGCCCACGACCATGTCGGCGGTGCCGTTCGTCATTCCCGACACCATGACGAAGCCGCGTGCACGACGCAGCATCTCGGCCTTCGCCCACGCCTGCGCCTCGGCGGAGACGATCGGGTCGCCGCGCACGCGGAACGACTCCCGCTCACCGAACGCCCGCTGCAGCACCGCGCTCCCGGTTCGTCCTCCCGACACCTCGGACTGAATCGTGTCCGCGCCCGCCTCCTCCGTGATGCCTTCGCGCTGCGAGGCGTCGTAGCCGCTCACCTTCACCGTCGTGCGCTGATGCGCAAGATCGGCGCGGAGCTGCGCTTCCAGCAGATCGTCTCCCAGCACGAGGGAGAGTGTCGTCGCAGTGCGGTTGCCACGCGTGGCGAAATAGAGAGTGTTGTCAGTGAACCAGATCTCCGCCTGGATGAGACGCGCCCGCTCCCGCAGGAACGCGAGATCGCTCTGGTTCCACTGCTGCACGACCTTGTATGTGGGACCGTCTGCACTCGCACGCGCTTGCAGCCCGTGCTCCGAGGCGATCGCCTGCGCGATGTCTGCATCAGTCACGTTTTCGTACGTCTTCATCCGGCGCGTCATGCGCAGCGCCGCCAGCTTGTCTTCCGCGAACGCAGTCACCGCAGGCACCGTGCCGGCCGCGAAGCTCGCCTCGATCGCGCTGACCGCACCCGAGAAAACGATGCGTGCCGCGGCCGCAGGCCCGATCGACACCTCGATCGGCTTGCCGAAGTCGATCGCGCGCCCATCGAGATAGAGTTGTCCTTCCTCCTTCTCATTCGGCCGCGGGCCTTGGGCGAGCAGCCGGAGCTCGAGCGTCTTGAGACCGTCCGTCGCTTCCTCAATGCGCAGCGACGTCACGTCGCGTGCAAGCTCGCTCGAGACGGTGCCATCGACCTTGAAGACGGGCGCCGTGGCGGCGAAGGTCTCAATCATCGTAGCCCTCCGCACAGGTGCGACGTGCGATCCACACGGCACGCTCTGCGGCCCGACGCGCACGCTCACGCTCAGCCAACGACTCCGCGCGTTGCGAGGAGGCAGCTTCCGGCGTCGCTGCAGCGACGACGTCGACGTTCGTCGTCAGCTCGTCGATCTGAATGCTCATGACGCGTTCCTGTGGGTGCAGGGGCCGAAGCATCCGCACGGACGGGCCGGCCGGCGCGTACGCTGCGCGACATCAGCCACCGTCCGTACGCGATCGGGCGGCAGGCGCGTCCAGGGCGCCGCCGTGGGATCGGGCGACGGCGACAGCACGTCGCTCGCGTGTTCGTTCGCCCGCAGCGGAATCGATCCAGCCAGGGTGTCCCGTCGCATCTCGGCAGCGCCGCGGATGGAGGGTCGGAGGGGAACTCCGAATCCGAACGTCGTCGCGCGCGCATCGGCGGCCGGCGGCGTGGCAGCAGGTGCCCCAAATGACGCGGTGCTCTTCGCCGCGGCCTCGCTAGCCTTGATGCCGCTCGCGATCTGCAGTGCCGCACGCACGCCGCCTGCACCGGCGAGTGCAAATCCAGCCGACGCGCCAGCGCCGCCCAGTGCAATGCCTGTCGGCGTCGGCACTGCGCCGCGCACGTCGAGCCCGAGCTTCGCTTCGGGCGACGCGTTCGTTCCAACCTCGATACCGACCGCGACGCCAACCCCTGCATTCGACGTGAGTGACGAATTGAAGTCGATTTCCGCGCCAGCTTTCAGCGTCAGCGAACTGCCCTGCCCTGCAGCCACGCCGCGCCACACCGCCGGATCGAGTCCGTTGCGAGTCGCGAACTGCGCAGCGGATTCGCCGGCGATTGCGATGCGCGTACTGTCCGTGAGGCTCGCGCCGATGCTTACGCCGGCGCCGGCGCCAATGCTCAGACCTACTCCGGCGCTGGCGCTCAACCCGAAGCTCGCACCGAAGCTTCCACCGAGGCTCCCGCCGAAGCTCCCCGGTCCCGCACTGCTCGCGCCTGGCAAGCTCGCGCCGCCGGCGCTATTGGCACCAGGCCCGATCTTGCCGAGTTGATACTTCGCGTCCTGCTCCTTCATCGCGATGGACATCTTCGCGCGCAGCGGCGTGCCGTCCGCAGCGAACAGCGTGAAGTCGATCGACAGATCCTCGATGATTCCGTCGATCCGCAGCTCATTCCAGACGAAACGTGCCTTGGGCGGCTGCTGTTTCTGCTTGCCGCTCCCCTTGGGCAACACGAACCGCTCGATCGCTGCCGTGCGCGTGCGCACTGAAACCGGAGAATCCGTGGACCCTTCGTCGCTCGTATCGAACTCCAGCTCAAAGGATAGCGTCGTCGATGTCTTGCCGAGATACTGGCGCGGCAGCTGGCTGCGCGTCTCCGGTGTTTCGAGTTTGTTGGCCAGCGCAAGCTTGAGCGACGCCGGATTGAACTGCACGGCGATCTCGCTGCCGGGAACCGTCTTGGCGCCCTCGTCGGCCTCGATCTCCATCAGCTTTGCTTTCTCTAACGGCATCGCCTAGATCCTCAGACGAAGTCCTTCGTGCGCAATCGTGAGCTCCTCGATCGCAATCTCGCCCGACTTTGCATTGAGCGTCGGGCCCGACACTTTTGCCGGCAGCCCCCGATCGAACACCCACGTCGCAGTGACCGCGCCGCTCGACGCGTTGAGTACCTCGATCACTCCGTCGTAACGCACGACCGGCCGCTGTCCCGAGAGAATCCCCTGCAGCCACGCCCAGATTTCGTTCACGGCGGTGCCGCCGGTGGGATGCAACATGCCGCGCTTGAGCACGATGCTCGCGTACTTGCCGCGACCGGCGAGTCGCACCGTGCCGTCGTTGCGGCCGCCCTCGGTGATCTCGTGCACGTCCATGTCGATGCCGAGACCGGTGCACTCCTGAAAACCGCCGTCGCCGAGTTGACCGGCTGCGCCGCCGGAGCGATTCAGCGCGACGCGGAAGTTGAACGTCGAGAGCAGCGTGCGTGGAGGATCGACTGACATGGTCGCCCTCAGCCTTGCACGCGAAGCGTGCCGTCACCGTCGCGCGCGAGCTGCAGCAACAGGAATTCCAGCGGCTCAGCCGGTGCGACGCCGACGTAGCAGAACAGCCGCCCGGCATCGACGACCTGCGGCGGATTCAGCTCCTCGTCACAGCGGACGAAGAACGCATCCTCCGCTCGCGCACCGGCGAACGCATTCGCGGCGAACAATTGCCGCAGATAGGCATCGAGCTGATTGCGTATGTCGTTGCGTAGCCTTGAGTCATTCGGCTCGAACACAGTCCACTGCATCTGCCGGTACAGCACTCGTCGCAGCATCGTCATCAATCGGCGCACGCTGACTTGCCGATAGCTCTGATCGGCGGAGAGCGTGCGCGCCGCGCTGAGCCGCACACCATCGCGCTCGTGGAGATAGACGTTGATCGCGTTCTGGTGCAGTTCGTCGTGCCGGGCCGGGGCTACGCGGTCGCTCACGTCGAACACGCCCAGCGCGATCTCGTTCGCGGGACCGTACTGCACGCCTCGCTCGGCTTCACGCCGCGCAATGATGCCCGCCGCCACCGCAGCGGGGTTCACATCGATCTCCCTATCGCGCGCATCGTCGGGGCGCGACACAGTCAGCCAGGGGTGGTACGCGGCCGCGTACATCGAATGGATCTGCTCGCGCCACGCGAGGACGCGCCGCTGGCTCAATCCCGGCGGCACGTCGAGGAGCACGATGAACGATTCCAGGTCCGTCGCGAGGTCGACCAAGCGCCGTTGCAGCAAGATGATCTCAGCCGTGTCCGTCGCCGGATCCAGGCGCAGCCCATCCAGATCCTCGGGCAGCGATGCCTGCACCGGCTTTTGGGAGTCATCGCAAGCGCAGAACTCGGCACCCGCCCCACTGTCGTCGACCACCGGCTCCCTGGGAGCGAGCGGCTTGGGCGAATAGAGATCCGGAGCAACGACGAGCGACAGGTCCGAAAGTTGCGTCAGCGCGTGCACGCCGCTGCCGGGACATTCGTCGTTCAGCGTCCAGCGCGGGTCGAAGAAGTCGTCAGGCACCAGGTCGGCATAGCGATCGGCGCCGCCGGTGAACCCTAACGTCGCGCAGACCGGCAGTGCCGGATCGATGACCAGGTCACGGTCGCTGTCGTCGCCGGGATAGAGGAGCGACGACTCCTCCACCAGCACGCGCGCCAGCCAACGCGAGTGCGTGGGAGTGAGGCCGAGCGCGACGTGGCGTTCGAGGCGACGATCTCCATCGTCCACCGAAAGCTCCCCTTCGATCAGCTCTGCTCGAACCACCGGCAGGGTCGCCGGCTCGTCGAACGAGGCGTGCTGCTCGATGAGCGCGCGCTCGGGATGCCACTCCTCCCACACGCGTGACACGCGCGCGATCGTCTGCGCACCATGCAGGTGTTCGAGCCGCAGCGTTGCGCCCGCCACGATGGCCACTCCGCGCGGAAAGACGACACCGGTTGGGGTAAACGCAGTCGAGGCAAGAGCCAGTGGATGTGCTGCAAATGTGAGCTCCGCTCTCAGCTTGTTGCCCCACGCGCCTTCATCGCGCGCCCGCAGCCGCACCTCGACATCCCCGCCTGCTGCTCGCGCCTTGACGCCGGCGAGTACTGAGCTCGCCACGCCCTTCGAATTCTGAATCGGGTCCGTGCTGCCGTCGGGTAACCGGTAGTCGTGCACGATGCGCACGATGTACGCGCGCGCTCCGCCGTTCTCGAAGAACGACGCGACTGCGTAGGGCAGCAGCCCCGGCCCCTCGAATCGGCCGTAGAGCCGCGTGTACTCGCTCCAGCTCTCCACCGCCACCGCGACCGATCGTGTTCCCGTGGCGCCCTCCGCGCATGGACGAGGCGCCCACGGCGCACTGAACAGCGGAATGCGCGCTGGTCCGCGTGGCGCCACGCCGACGAACGCGCATACATCCATCCGCTCGCCCGTCAGCGAGCGAACGGGATTCGGCGGCAGCCAGCGCAAGCCAGGCGCGCCGAGCGGAGGCAGTCGCAGTCCCGCGGTGCTCACTTACTTGTACTCGATCCCTTCGTGAACGAGATGGAGTTCCTCCATCGCCACGTCGCTGCCGCCTTTGGCGGCAAGCGTGGGTCCCGACCACTTCTTCGGCTGCGCGTTGCGCAGCGCAAATGTGGCGACGGGATTGCGCGCCTCGTCGAGCAGCGTGATGGTGACATTGCGCTTGTCGATAGTTCCGTCGCGCACGGTCTTGAGCCACTGGAACAGATCGTCCGAACCGATCAGCCCGCGCTTCAGAGTGATGTCGTCGTTCTTGTGCGTGTTCGGCACCTTGCGCGACGTGTTGAACTTCTCGTTGCCGTTGCGGTACTCGGCATAGTTCACGTCGAAGCCGAGCCCGCTGACGTCGGAGAAGCCGCCGATGATCGTGCCTTCCGACCCGTCGCCAGTGTTGCCGCCCAGCGCCACTACGAAGTTGAATGCGCCGTAGGGTGTATCGCGATAAGTAGGCATGTGACTTCCCTCAGCCCGTCGGTGTGGTGCTGGCCGCGTCGCCCGTCCACTGGCCGATGCGGAAGATCACGTACTCAGCGGGCTTGGTCGGGGCCACGCCGATGAGACAGATCAGACGTCCGTTGTCGAGATCGTTCTGCGTCATCGTCGTGCGGTCGCAGTGGACGAAGTAAGCCTTCTCCGGCTTCTCGCCGATCAGCGCACCGTCGCGCCAGAGCGTGAGCAGGAAATCCTCGATCGTCTGGCGGATATTGCGCCACAGCCGCTCATTGTTCGGCTCGAACACCGCCCATTGCGTGCTCTTGTCGATCGAGTGCTCCATGAAGATGAACAGCCGCCGCACGTTCACGTACTTCCACTCGGGGTCCGAGCTCATGGTGCGCGCGCCCCAGACGCGATTGCCCCGCCCCTCGAAGAAGCGCAGCGCGTTGATGCCCTCGGGGTTGAGGACGTCCTGTCGTCCCTTGTTGATGTTGATCTCAAACTTCGTCAGCCCCAGGACCACCTCATTCGCCGGGGCTTTGTGCACACCCCGCTCGATATCGCTGCGGGCGTAGATGCCGCAGACGAATCCGGACGGCGGCAGCAGCAACCGGCGTGGTGGCGCGCCCTGCGCCGCACGCTGAGTCGGATCGAGAATCTCGACCCATGGGTGATAGAGCGCGGCGTACTTGCTGTCGAATTGACCGCGGAATTGACGGATTTCCGTCATCGAGCTGTTCCGCTGGCCATCCACAACGGCGATGCGGTATCGCAGGCGCGTCGCATGACCGATGAGCCGATCGGCTGCGGCGAGCGCATTCACCTGGTCGTCGTAGGCACCGCCGTCCGGCAGCGCGACGATGGCGATGTCATCGATCTCGCCGAGTGCCTCGAGGCCCGTAGCTTTCCGCGTCACGTCGTCGGGATCTGCGACATGACCGAGCAGATCGTCGGGCAACGCGATGATTCCGTCATGGCCCCCGACGAGCCGGCGGTTGGCATTCTGATGCAAGGCGACCAGCAGATTCGCCGCAATGTCGTTACCGGCCGCTGGCGGGGTCCAATCGAGCCACACCACTGCGGCTTCGTCTTCGGGGTCGTCGCGACCCAGAATCTTGCCGATGTAGCGCACCTGGTCCGGATGCATGCCGAGCTCATTGTAGGCATCGAGGCGCTCGCTATCGACGCGCACGAGGACGCGCGCCTCAACGAGCTGGATGATGTCGGTGGCCGCAGGAAGGAAGGTGCCAGCGCCGCGGCGGAACAGCTTGCGTCCGTCGGTGGCATCGATGTCGATTTCGGCCAGATTGGCCAGCGTGAGCGGTTCATTGTTGGCCGGCGGCGTGGTGCCGGCGGGAATGACCTCGACGATCGCACCCTTCTTCGCGCGGGTCACTTGTACGACGCCCAGATTGGTGTCTACGAACGCGATGTTCTTGCTGCGCACGATCTGAGTTTCGACCCACACGTTGCCGTAGGCCCCAGGCCAGCGGGCACGCCAGACGGCGGTCGTGCCGCTCGCCGGGATCGCGCGCGAGGCGACGCCCCAGTCATCCGCCCCGCCCGCAGTTCGCGGAGCAAACACGCGCGAGATGTACAAGCGCTTGCCGCCATTCATGAAGAAGACGCGCGCCGCATGCGATGTGTACGGCAACCGTTCGTCGCCGGCGGTCGGCGCGCGCAGCACATCGAGCCCACCGTACATGCGCTCGAACTCGACGTAGCTCGTGGTGAGTCGCGCCTCGGTCGGTGTCGGCCCGCCCGGATACTGCACGGGCCCATATCGAGTCATGCCGGCGAAACCGGTCGTACTCGTGGGCACGCCCTCTATCGACTTTGAGCGGAAGCTGACCTCTTCGACGTACACGCCAGGGGCAAGATACTCGGGCATTTGATCGACTCCTTACGCTACGTGATGTCGAACGGCGCTATGCCGTTGCTGACGATCTGCGAGTACACGAATGTCACCGACCGCTTGACCGAACCGTTGTAGCTGGCCGGAATCGCCCGACCCAAGGCGACGAGATCGCCCGGCTCCGGGCTGCCCGGTGCACCCAGGAGTTCCAGCGGCAGATCCCAGAACGGATCGGCGCGTCGCACCAGCGCTGGCGGAGCCGGCGCGGGCAATCCGCGCCGTCCATGCACGGTGATCTCCAGCGTGGGCGTGCGCGGCAACTGCACTGCGGGCGCAGCGGTAGCTTCGGGCGGGAGAACGAGCAGGAACTCGCCGTGTTGATCACCGTGCGCCCACGCAACCGGCGGCCCGCCTGCCGCGAGTCGCGCCTCGACACGTGCCCAGCGCACGGGCACGCGCGTGCCTGCCGCTCCGCCGTCGCTGATCACGACGCGGCCCCTCAATCCGGTCACACGCTCGCTTACGTCATAGGCCGCGCCAGGAAAGAAAGAAGGTGAACGCGAGCGCTGCCCGACCGGCAATGCGTCGAGCACAGCAATACTCTCCGGCACGCCCAGCGATGTGAGCGGCACCCGGAGACGTCGCGGAACGAAGCGCTGACTCGAATCAAGGAAGCGGATGTCAACGTGCGTTCCATAACCCGGCGTGTAGCAGAGCACATGACGGCAACTCGGATGCCGCTGCACCCTCTTCCAGCCGTCGCTCAAGGGCTCGCGGGCGTCGATGCATGCCCGCAGGTACCGCTGCTGTTCATCGGTGAGCGGATGAGTCCACTGCTTCGGCTCCACACACATATCCATCGCATGTGCGATGCGCTGCGCTCGGGGCGCATCCATGGGCTGCACCCCAAGCAGGAGTCGGTTCGCCAACTCCAGGTATCGGGATGGAAGCACGGCGTTCATGCGTCGACACTCGGTACGAGTCCGGCCAGAACCGTGGTCGCATCCGGTGCAACAAAGCGCTGCCGGCTATCAATGCGCGTAATGCGAGCGACGTACGGCACGCTGAGCTTGAAGTCCATCGGCAGGGAGTCGAACGTGCGCATGACCCATTCCGTCGGCACGTCCTCCAGAAGTATCTGCACGCCTTCGTTGGGCGCCCATCCGCCGGCGGGAGTCAGGAGCGGACCGCTCAGGATCGGCGTCGTGTCGAGACACTGCATCGCTCGGCCGACGATCCGGTGCTCGTGCTCGGGATCACTTGCCCAGGGCGTAAGCATGTAGTGCAGGTCCAGGGGCAGATGGCTCAGTCCGTCCTGGCTGCCGATTGCCGACCATGCCGCCCGCGTGGTCTTGTTGAAGTCGATGCGATACAAAAAAATCGAGAGACACGGCGGCGTTATCGGCCCTCCGCCGCTGGTGTCAAAGTCCTCTGTGCGCGCGAGCACCGCCCTAGTCGTGGAACCAGGCACGGGCACGGGCACGGCAGGTTCGGTGAAGCACGCCGAGAGGAAGCGCTCGAGACTCTTGCTGACCGACGCGATGGCGGTGAAATTGGCCATCTATGACACCCTCCGGATCGCAGGCTGCGCGCGAACCGCGTCCACCAGCACCTGTGAGGACAGCTCGCCGAGCGCCACGCGACTGGGGCGAAGCTCATAGAGCATGGCGCGACGCCCGTCTTCATCGATGGCCACGACCCGGGCATGCGGGTGTGCATACAGCAGCGAGTCGTAGGCAACGTTCGCGCGAAGAGGCTCAGGGACAATTACAACGTCGGCATCGCGAAGCGCCTCCGTCAGGCCGGTCGCATCCAATGGCTCGGTTGCGACCGTGAGATCGATATCAGGCTCAGCGGACAGGATCGCGAACACGATGTCCTGCAGCAATTGAGGCATCTTGGTGATCACGACTCGAACTCTGTCCAACGTCGCTCTCCTTGACCGGTTCGAAGTCTCCAACCGGCGCGCATGCGCCTTCAATGGATCGTTGCAGCGTCAATGAGATGCAGTCGCGGGTACGGAGCCGCATAGACCGGCCGGCACAGGGAGATCCACCCAGGGTGCAGGAGTGAATAGATCGCGCCGCGTTCAGCGGACAGGTGTCGCGCCACGCTTGGCGAGAATCGCTTTTCAGAATCCGCAGCGACTCGCTCGCTCGGAAGGCCTATTGAATGCTGCAATACGGACGCCAGATACTCATCGGACAGCAATTCATCGTCGAGCCCTCAGATGAATAGTCCGCGACACACGGACAGTGATGGGGCGGTACCCGCCGAATCTGCTTTGCCGCGGACAGTGATCGTGAGCGACGTCCGGCTCTTTCGCGAAGGCCTCGCCGTCGGTCTCACCGCAAGCCACGACGTGTGCGTTGTCGGCACCGCCGCGACCTTCGAAGCAGTGCGCACATTGCTGGCGAGCATCGAGGCAGCCGTCGTGCTGCTCGATATCGGGATGCCCGGCGCGCTGAGCTTCGCGCGACGGCTCCGGCAAATGGAGCCTTCGGTCAGAATCGTCGCGGTCGCAGTGGCAGATGAAGGGACGGAGGTCCTGGCGTGCGCAGAGGCTGGAATCAGCGGCTACGTACCCCATGACGGATCCATTGCCGACGCGGCGACAGCGATCCGCGACGCGATGATCGACGAGGTGCACTGCTCGCCGTGGGTTTCGGCGACGCTGTTCAAGCGATTGTCGTCGCTCGCCGTAGTCGGTGGCGGCTCGCAAGGCTCAGCGCTACTGACGCCTCGTGAAGCAGAAGTGGTCGAACTTATCGATCGCGGTCTTTCGAACAAGCAAATCGGTCAGCAGCTGCGCATCGGTACCGCGACGGTGAAGAATCACGTGCACAATCTGCTCGAGAAGCTGCAAGTCAGCCGGCGAGCCGAAGCGGCTGCGCGGACCCGCGCCCAACGATCCGCGGATCCCTCGATACTCTCCCGTCGATCACGGAGCCGACCAGCACCGCCGTGACCTCCGCCGAAAACGTCATCTCCCTTCCATCGATCAGCACGTAGCGCCGCGCTTCGGGATCCTCTCCCTGCGGCACAGTTGCGTGCGGCAGTCCGTGCGCCAGCATCACGCGTGCGCAGCCGACCCAGTCGCCGTCGCCACGAGGTTCGTTGATCGACGCCCAGCCAAGTGTGCCGACCACATCGCTGCCGTACATGTGCGGCTCACGCCAGCTCGCACCGTACTCGAGCAGGAAGTCCGCGAGGGACGCGTTGCCGAAAGACGGCCCAGTTGAGCGCGGAACCGTCGAGGTCCCCGCCGCGCGCGCCAATGGGCCAGCCGAGCTCGACCATGAGACGCACCTGATCGTCGCAAGCATTCATCGCGAGAATCGGCAGCTCCCGCAACTGCGCCTCGGTCAGCGATGCGGGCAGATCGGGACGCAGCGCGCGAATCCGCCGCGCTTCTGCTGCATCCAACCGTGCGCAGGCCGACATGAACTCGTCTTCGAGAGTCGGCGGGTCGTCGGCGCCTGCGGCTCGCAGGACTTCGGCGACCTCGGTCAGTCCAGCACAGATCGCACGCCTGAACGCACTCAATCCTTGTCAGCGTGCGCTCTCGTAGGCCGCCAAGCGGGATCTGAGCCTGGCGATGGCGGCGCCAAGATCCGCGCGGGCGTTGGGGCAGGCCGGCATGTTGCTCCGGAGAAGGCGGTCCACAGTCTCATGCGCGGCGCGCGCCTTCTCGTAGCACTCGCGAGCCGTTGCAAGGTCCTGCGTGTGCTCGGAGAGGTCCATGAAGCGATGTGCAAGCTGCAGGTCGTCGGCCATGGATTCGCGCGTTCCGCTCTGGCTCCAGAACGACTCCGGTCGGTAATCCATGTCGATGTTCGGGAGTCTAAAGAGGCCGCGTCGCAGAGCGCTCAGCCTTCTTGGCCTTCTTGGCGGCTCGCTTCTCCTCGAGAGTCTTGGCCGGCTTGCGCTTCTGCTCCCGTTTCTGGTCCATGCCTTTACTCATCGGTCGATCTCCTGTGCTGAGGCGCCGCTGAACAGCTCACCGACAGCGGCAGACATGCTGTCGAGCAATTGTCGTTCGGTAAAGGGCTTGCGCAAGTATTCGCGCGTCGCGACGGCAGTCGCTTCGGGGTCGCGACGGTCCGTGATCCATACGATCGGAACGTTGCGATCGCCGAGCTGCTGCGCGAGCGTGGCGGCGCGATCCGAGCCAAGCGGGTCCATGTCGACGAGCGCAGCGTCCAGCCGGCTCGCGGGCACGGTATCCAGCGGGTCGCAGACGCGATGGCACGAGCCGAAGACCTCGCAGCCGGCATCCTGCAGCGAATCGCGCAACGCCTGATACAAGGCATCGTCATCTTCCACGATCAGGATTCTCTTGCTGAGAAGAGCCGCCGGATCGGGAGCGGCGTGCTGGTTCAAGGCTCGCTCCGCTGAACGGGCTCGGCAGGTTCGGCTTGCACGAGCGTTCCGGCACGGCGCTGCTGCTCCTCGTGCACCTGGCTGACCGTCAGTCGTGTCTGCTTGGCAATCACCTTGACCAGTACGTGTCCCGGCGACTTTGGCAAACGCAACGCGTGCAACCGCTCCCAGATACCGATGCGCTCCTGCGGGTTCTTGATAGGCGACACTTGCGATTCCAGCTCACTGTCGCGCAGCGCGGCGCGTTCCGCGACATCCTGCTGCACCTTGCGCCGGTGATCGCCTGCGCCATTCAACTGTAGATCGTTCATCTCGAACACCTCGAAGACACGACGGCGCACGGCGAGCCGTCTCTTGGGTTCGAAAACGATTCGGTTTAGCTGAATTGGCCTAGCAGAGCGCGTGATGCGCGGGCCAGCAGGAGATAAAGAGAATGGTTACGAGCCGCGCGCCACTATAGCACCTGGGACCGGGCTCCGCTCGGGATTCGCCGCGGTCCCGAGACGTCGAGCGCTTTGCACGCGAACGTCATGGAGGACGTTCAATCCGTATTTCGTTTGAAACGCGGCTCGCCGAGGACGCAACACCGCTGCTACACGGGAGGGGCAAGCTTCTCCCGCACCGACAATTTGCTCACTGCCCGACGCAGGCTCGCGGAGGCGCTCATGACCAGCTACCCACGACTCAACGGCCGAACAGGCATCGCGGCCGCGCTGCTGCTGAGCGGCGCGCTTGGCAGCAACCTCGCAGCAGCAGCGTCCGCGTGGTGCGACGTGCAGCTGGCGGTCGAGCTGACGCCCGACGTTCCCAACCCGAGGACTGACGGATTCCTGAGCTCGCTCCTCGGCAATCACACCGAGTATCGGTTGACGCTGCAACAGCTGGCCGACAGCTCGGACCTCGTTCTGGAGCTCACGGGTCCGGGACCGGACTACCGTTGTCACGACGTGATCGAAGACTTGCGCAAGGACGGACGCATCCTGTCCGTCCATGCCAGCGACGAGCTGGCGGCGACTAGACGAGGGCTCGACTGATGAATACTCACAGCACCTTCTGCAATCCCAGCGTTGCACGAGCTCTCCTGCCGCTCGTGCTCCTGTTCGTGTTCGCCATGCCGGCCAGTGCCGCGGTCAGTGCCTCGATCACCGTCGCGCCGCCTGCATTGCCCCTATACGTTCAACCGCCCTGTCCTGCCGACGGCTACATCTGGGTACCGGGCTATTGGGCGTGGGGCGACCGGGACTACTACTGGGTGCCGGGAACCTGGGTGCTCGCGCCCGAGCCTGGGCTGCTATGGACGCCAGGATATTGGTCCTGGGAAGGTGTGCAGTTCGTGTTTCACGATGGCTACTGGGCGCCGCACGTCGGCTTCTACGGCGGTATCAACTACGGCTTCGGCTACGGCGGCATGGGATTCGAGGGCGGCTACTGGCACAGCGGGCGCTTCTACTACAACCGCGCGATCGCCAACGTCAGCGAATCGAGCGTGCAGAACATCTATACGAAGACAGTGATCCACAACACGATCAACGTCATCAGTTACAACGGCGGCAGCGGCGGTACGACGGCGCGCCCCACGACCGCAGAGCTCCGTGCTGCCACTGAACGGCACGTGCCACCTGTTGCCGCTCAGAGCGAGCACATGAAAATGGCGCGAAACACTGCCGCCCTTCGCGCCGAGTCAAATCACGGACAGCCACCCATCGCGGCCACTCAGCGCGTGAGTCAATTCGATGGACGAGGCGTCGTCAAGGCGAAGCAGACCGGCGAGCCCTTCCATCCTACGGCCGAACGGCGCGTCGCTGCCCGCGTCGACGACGCGAAGCACGACGCCAGCGCTCAGCGCGAGGCGCAAGACCTGCGCGCCCGACAGCAAAAGGAGCGTCAGGAGTTGCACGGCCGGCAGGCGGACGAGCAAGCGGAGATGGATCGGCAACATGCTAGCGAAGAGCGCCGACAGGCCATGGCGGCAGCGCACGCTCGCCAAGAGCAGGAGTTGGCGCGACGACACGCGCAGGAGGAGCAGGAGCTCGAGGCCGAGCACAAGCGACGCGATCCGGCGTAACGCTCAGAGCGCCGTCACCTCACGCGATGAGGAATCCAGGCGACGCCGAGCTGCAGGCCGATGTCCGGCGTGTTGTTGAGATTCTGCAGGTTCTCGGTGAAGCCGAACGAGATCAGCACGTTGTCCGTGCGATGCCGCAGTCCGATGCTGTACTGGTACTTTTCGCCGAGCAGCTCATCGAGATCGGTCTGATCGTGCGAATACACGCTCGTGCTGATGTAGCCCTGCAGGTTGAGGTTCGTGCGCGCAGTCAGCTTGCGCTCGTAGCCGAACACCAGCGTCGGAATGACTTGCCGGTCCTGCGGCGCCGGCTCGGCGGCGCCATCGTAGTAAACGGCCGCGAGATCGACGTAGATCGCGTGGTGATTGCCGAAACGCTGGAACGAGGCCTGCACGCCGTAGTCGGTTCGTCCCGTCGAGAGCAACAGCCGCTTGCCGGCGACGGGAATCTTCACCGCACCTTCGAGCACCAGCTGCGATCGCTGCGACAGCTGCCACGGTCCGTAGCGAACACCGAGCGTCGGATCGGTGAACCCGCCATCCGTCGGCTTGTCGAGGAACACCGTGTGCGCACCCTTCAGGTCGTAGATGAGCGTGGCCTGGTTGCGCTCGACTGCCGGCCGGCCGAAATCGCTGAAGCCGAAGGTACTGTGGAACTCCTCGATCGTGCTGTCGAGGAATCCGCCCTGGTACGTGATCGCGCTCACGATGCCGTACAGCGTCCATTTCGGGGCGAGCTTGTAATGGAACGTCAGGTCGAACAGCCCCGTCTCGATGTCCAGCAGATAGTTCTCGCCCGGCAGGTCTTCGATGGCCTGCACCTCGGCCGGCCCGATGCGGCGACGACCCGTCGGCTCGAGAGTCTCCAGGTAGGTCTCGACGTTCTTGCTGAGCGCCCAGGTGTTCTGATAACCGAGCTCGGTCTCGATCGCCCACGTCCCGGGCTCGATCGTCACCGCGTGCGCCGGACGCATGTCCAGGCGCAGGAATCCGAACGGAGTCAGATCGCGGGAGCGCAGGAGGCCGTAAAAAGCGCCGCCGTCGTCCGCCGCCGCCGCGGGAATCGCATGCGCGATGGCACACAGCGCTGTAACGACGATGAGTCGGGTGCGTGACATGGCCAGGTCCTCCGTGCTCAATCCCAGCACACCCTTCGACGCACTGCGATTACACCATCGTCTAATCGCCGCGCCGCCCCGCACGCGCAATGACGTCCTGCGTGTCCTGTCCGAGCGCCGGGGCGGCGAACGGCTCGGGGCCGGGCGTGCGGCCGAACTTGATGGGCCGCGCGACGCCGCGATAGCTGCCGAGCGTCGGATGCAGTCGGGTGATGCCGCCAGAGCGCATGTCGCGCCAGATGTCGAGCGCTTCGCCCTCCGCCCAGATCGTGCGCGCCGACTGCATCGTCAGCGCGCTTCGCAATAACGACACGCCGACGAACTGCCCTCGCCCGCTGCGTTCGCGCTCGAACTCCCGGAACGGAATCCTCGACGTCAAACGAGATCGCGTCGGCTGCGCCGGCCAGCGCCTTGGCAAACAGCTCGGGGCGCGAGCCGGGAACGAATAGTTTGCTGCGCATGGTTCTCCGCCCCTTGCCGCGCAGTGTGCGCGAAGGCAAGCGGCGGACCAGCGGGTCCACGCCTTGTTCAGACGTTAGTTTTGCTTGGCTCCCGCCGCGCAGCGGCGCCCTGGTCGGCGATGGCCTGCTGCACCGAGCTCAGGCAGCGCGTGAGGCTGTCCTCATAGACGATGAGATACATGAGGACCTGGAACGGGCGGCTGGCGAGATGAATCGTCAGGCCGTCGCTGCGGCGCAGGCGCCGCGTTCCCGGCTCGATCTCGAACTCGCCGATGCGCATCGGGAGACATTCAGTCATTCAGGTCGGCTCCGGTCGCTGTGTCCCTACTCAAGGACTACGGAAACGCCGGTCGCCAGCGGCCATGTGCCGCGTCAACGCCTGGACAGAATCCTCGCAGAGCGCGCCAGGGTCGCGTTCGCCTCGTCCTTGCGTCCGAGCGCGAGCAGGCAGCGGCCGAGCCAGAGTGCCGCCTCGCCGGCCCAGCGATTGTCGGCGTCGAACGTGCGCCAGAAGGCATCAGCCTCCTGCAGAGGTGCGAGAGCGCGCTGGGCGTCGCCGAGAACGAGGTGTGCACGAGCGATGCCGACCAGCGTGTCTGCACGAGTTGGCGTCAGGGTCTGCGTACCCCCCTCGGCGGCACTGCGTGCTTGCTCGAACAGCTCGAGTGCCTGCTGCGCCTGGCCGAGCTCCAGGCGATCCAAAGCGAGCTCCGCCAATACGGGCGCGCGCCGCCCACGCGGGGGGTCCGTGCCCAGCGACGCGAGCGCTTCCTCATGCAATACCAGCGCAGCTGCCGGATCGCCTGAAAGCCGACGCGACGTGCCGGCCGCCGTCAGCGCGCGATACGGGAGGTAGACCGGATCGCGGTACTTCGTGCGGTACTGCTGCAAGACAGGCTCGAAGACTTGCTGCGCTTCGCCGCCTCTGCCGACGTAGGCCAGCGCCAGGGCGCGATGAAACTCTGCGATCAGAGCCTCCTCGTTATCCGCGCCGAACAATCGCTGCAGGCCGCTGGCAGCCTCGGTCAGATCCTGCAGCGCTTGCTGCGAGCGGCGCGCTGTGAGCAATGCAATGCCTCGCGTCGACAGCGTGCCCAGATACGTGAATGAGTCGTGCTGCGTGTTCTTGCCGTGGATCTCCAGCGCCAGATCCAGGTTGGCGATAGCGGCCCGGAGGTCGCCGCGCACCCGCTGGTAGCGCGCGAGGTTCTGCGCAATGATCCCCAGCGTGGAGCTGCGCGCGCCGAAAACTTCTGACGCATCCCGCAGCGCGCGTTCGAGCTGCTGGACGCCCGCATCCAGCTGACCCGCGCGGCACAGCGCACGTCCATATACGTCGCGAACAGTGATGACGCGTGGGTGCCGCGATTCCAGACCGTAAAGGTCGGTCGAGAGCCGGAAAGCACGCTCTGCAGCCTGCAAGGCGTCTTGCGGACTCACGTCGGAGTACTCATACGCCTCCGCGAGCAGCGTCGCTGCCGCAGCAGTGCGCGCGTCGCGATCACCGAAGCTCGCGCGCGCCAGATCGAATGCCTGCTGCCCGGAAGAGACGGCCTGCTGCACATTCCCGTCGTCGATCGACAAGTGACCGCGACTCTCCAGAAGGGTGAATTGCTCCGCAGCGCTCGCATCGCCGCGCCGCTGCAGCACGCGCTCGGCTTCTTCCAGCTCGGTGCGCATCTCTGCCGTGCGTCCCCGGAAGCGATGGACGCCAACCATGAGCACGCGCGCCTGCAAGGTCTGCTCGTGGCCCGGGCCGAGACTGGCAAGCGCTTCGCGTAGCGCTTGCGTCCCGGCGCGTTCCGCGCCGTCGAAGTCTTCGAGGTTGAGCAGGCTCGAACCGATCACCGTGAGCAACTCGACGCGCAGCTCGGGAGGCCCCTGCAACGCGTCGACTCGCGCACGCGCCTGGCGCAGCAAGTCGGCCACTTTCAACGGCTCCCCCGGGCTTTGATACGGATCGGCATCGCGCAGCAGCGTTGCGAGAAACTCCTTGACCTCCAGGGCGCGGCGCTCCTGGGTCAAGGCCACTCTCGCCGACCACAGCGCAACTGCGGAACCCGCGACAATCGTGATCAGCACTACGGCAGCAGCACCGACTGCGAGCTTGTTGCGGCGGACAAATTTGACGCAGCGGTAGCGGAGACTGTCGGGTTGTGCGAGCACCGGCCGATCGGCGAGGAACCGTTCCAGGTCATCGACCAGCGCATTGACGGTTGCATAGCGCTCATCGGCGTCCTTCTGCAGCGCCTTCAGCACGATGCTGTCCAGGTCACCGCGCAGCTGGGCACGTCTCGCCGGATCGCCGACGACCTGGCTCGGGCGCGTTGGGTCGACGTGCAGGATCGCCTCTTCGAGCGCACCGCGCGAGCCGCGCGCGAGCCTGTAGGGACGAGTCTCGGTCAACAGCTCGTACAGCACCACGCCGAGGGAGTAGACGTCCGTCGCGATCGTGATCGGCGCGCCGGCGATCTGCTCCGGCGAAGCGTAGTCAGGCGTGAAGACCTGTCCCGACACTTCGGTGAGCGACGATTCCGCGGCCTGGTTGTCATCGAGGAGTTTCGCGATGCCGAAATCGAGCAGCCGCGCCTGGCCGTCGGCGGTGACCAGGATGTTCGCCGGCTTCACGTCGCGGTGGACTACGAGCTTCGCGTGCGCATAAGCGACGGCCTGCGCAACCTGCAGAAACAGCAGCAGCCGGGCGCGCAGATCCAGGCGATGCTCGCGGCACCACGCGTCGATCGGCTCGCCTTCGACGTACTCGAGTGCGAGATACGGTTGACCGGCGGTGGTCATACCCGCGTCGTACAGGCGCGCGATAGCCGGATGGCTGAGCGTCGCCAGGATCTCCCGCTCGCGGGTGACTCGCTCGGCAAAGCCCGTACGACGCCAGGTGCGGTGGGGCAGCTTGAGTGCGACGGGCCGGGGGATCAGGCCGTCGATCCGCTCAGCGAGCCATACGGCGCCCATGCCGCCGCTGCCCAGTTCGCGCAGCAGCCTGTAGGGACCGACGCAGTTGCCTGCCTGTTCGACAGGTGTGCGGAGGGCGGAGAGCTCGTTGACGCTCGCGTGCAGGTCCGGGAGGGCCCCGAGGAAGTCCCGCGTCTCCACTTCAGCCGCGTTCGCCAGCAGGTGGCGCAGCTGCTCCTTCAGCTCGTCACCGCAGTCGAGGGCATTCAGCCAGGACCCGCGCGCGTCGCTCGGCAGATCGAGCGCGGTATCCAGCAGCTGATTCAGCCGGCCCCAGCTCTGGCGATCGATCCGTAACGGCATGTACCGACCCCAACGCGCAGTCGTGCGCAGTACTCACCAGGATCTACGGACTCGCGACGGCAAACCGGTCATTTCAGCGCCTCCGCCAGGACGAGCCGCGCCTTCTCCCAGTCGCGGCGCACGGTGCGGGGGCTGATTTCGAGCGCGCTGCAGATGTCGAGCTCGCTGAGCCCGGCGAAGTAACGCATCTCCACGATGCGCGCCATGCGCTCGTCATGGCGCTCGAGCTCGGCGAGCGCGTCGTGCACGCGCAGGATCTCTTCTTCGCCCGCGTGCACGCTGTCGCGGATCTCGGTGTCCAGCGTGACGTGCAACACGCCGCCGCCCCTGCGTTGCGCGGCTCGCTCCCGTACGAAATCAACGATCACGGAGCGCATGACGCAGCCCGCGTAACGCAGGAAGTGCGTCCGGTCCTCGATCCGCAGACTGCCGGCTGCCACGAAGCGGAGGTAGGATTCGTGCACGAGCGAGGTGGTATCGAGCCCGTTGTCCCGCGCGCCGCCGCGCAGACGCGCGCTGGCAAGCTCGCGAAGATCGGCATAGGCCCGCTCGAACAGCAGCTCGAATGCTGCGCCGTCCCCGCTGCGAGCCCGTTGGATCAGATCGGTCAGAGTCGACGGATCGCTCACCGGGTCATTATGGCACTACCGGTGTTGCAGCACCTACGCCGAATGCACGAGCTTCAGCTTCGGATGCGTCCGCGTGATGCGGCTCAGCGATTCGACCGACTGCGGCACGGCGATGTAGATGCCCTGTGCGTACTCGACGCCGATGTCGGCAAGACAGGCGAGCACTTCCGGACTCTCGACGCGCTCCGCGACGGTCTTGATGCCCATCGCGCGGCCGATCTGCGTGATCGCCTCGACCATGCTGCGGTCGACGTGATCGGTGGTCACGTTCTGAATGAACTGGCCATCGATCTTCAGGTAATCGACCGGCAGGTTCTTCAGGTACATGAACGAGGACAGCCCGCTGCCGAAGTCGTCCAGCGAGAACTGGCAGCCGCGCGCGCGGAATTCGCGCATGAAGTGCACGACGTTCGGCAG
>Ga0111539_10002374_pt1 | contig 25010 bp, 23 predicted proteins | sample RhiMethybrSRZTD1_FD_79667 | JGI IMG/M metagenome (GOLD analysis project Ga0111539, IMG submission 79667) | Populus rhizosphere microbial communities from Tennessee, USA - Rhizosphere MetaG P. TD hybrid SRZTD1 (version 2) (version 2) | ecosystem: Host-associated > Plants > Roots > Rhizosphere >...
CGACGGCGGCTGAGGTCAGCTGACGGAGACCAGCGCCGTGAGACCGTCCACCGGAACGCGGCCGGCGGCTGTGCCGGTGTGGATGTCCACCCAGGACACTCCGCCGGGATCCGCGACGGCGAGCCGGCTCGCCGCGCGGTCGACGCCCAGGCCGCGCACCTCGCCGGTCGCCGTCCAGACGACGTTCGCTCGACCTCGGTCGACGGCGTGCACCCGGTCGTCGATGCCGACGAACGCCCGGTCCGGGCCGGCGGCCAGGCTCGCCGTGCCGGTTCCGGTCGGGATCCCGGTGACGCCGGTGATCGTCAGCGACTCGGTGTCCGCCTCGGCGAGCTTGCCGCCGGTGATGTCGGCGACCAGCAGCCGCCGCCCGTCCGGGCTCACCGCAAGCGCGTGCCCGGCCGCCGGACCGTGGCCGAACGGGTCCGGCAGGTCCAGGCAGTAGGCCCAGCACTGGGTCAGGTGCAGCACGTGGACGAACGCGTGCACGCCGCCCGGCCGGCCGGCGATCAGGTCGCGGGTGTGCTGGTGATCGGCCTGGTGGGTGTACAGGGTGTAGAGCACCTCGCGGTTCCCGGACAGGACGGCCTGCCGCCCCTGGCCGCGCATCTCCTCCTCGGCGCCGGCCGGCACCGGCACCTTGTCCCGGGTCAGCACCGGCTGCACGACTCCGCTGCCGACGTCGACCATCCGCACCCGGTACCGGTCCGGCGCGTCGGCGGGCAGCCATTCGAGCACGAACAGGGCGCCGCTGTCGGCGCTGATCGCGTCGGGTTCGACGTTTCCCGGCAGGTCGAGGCGGTGCTGCTCGCCGGCCGGGGAGGCGATGAGGATCTGCGTGCTCGTCCGCCCGGTGGGAGCGCCCGTCGCGGATGCGGCCGGGCCGCTCGGTGTCAGTGCCACCAGGCGTCCGGTGGGATCCACGACGCGCGGCACCCAGGTGCCGGCCAGGCTCGCCCGGCCGACCTCCGCGCCGGCACGCAGGTCCGTGGTCAGGAGCGCGGTGGTGCCGGCGTCGCCGGGAGCGGCGGCGAAGACCCGCGTGCCGTCACCCGAGCCGACGGCCGTGGGCCCGTGCGAGAGCCGCCGGTCGCCGCGGACGGTGACCAGGCCGGCCTGCGTCCTGGCGAAGACGAGTGCGTCCGTCGTCACCGGGGCCTCGGCCCGGCCGGTGGCGCCGCCTGTGTCGCGGCACGCCGCGAGCAGGGCCGCGCCACCCATCACTGTCAGCAGCTGCCGCCGTGTGGTCATACCTCCTGGACACCGCTCGGCCGTGGCTGGTTCCGTGGCGCCTTCACGTTGCCCCCGCTGGCCACGAACGCGGTCGCGGCCCGGCGGAGCAGCCGCAGGTCGGACCTGATGCCGGCCGACCCGACGTACTGGAGCTCCAGCGCGATGCGCTCGGCCGGCGGCGTCGCGTTGTAGTGACTCCGCAGCTGAACGATCGCGTGACTGACGAGCCCCGGCCGGACCGACAGCACCGCGCGCCACCGGGGATCGGCAAGGTCCACCCGGTCCGGCTCGGTGGGACGCGGTCCGACCAGCGCCAGGTCCCCGCGCAGCACGTTGACGAGCATCGGCACGTGGTCGAGCGAGTACCGCCGCAGCATCCGGCCGACGGGAGTGGGGTGCCCGGCCCGCATCGTGCGGAACGTGTACAGGTCGAACGGGACGGCGTCGCGGCCCAGCCGGGGCGAGCGCCGCAGCACCGGCCCGCTCCGCTCCACGAGCAACGCGACGGTGGCCGCCGCCGCGAAGGGAGCGAGCAGCGCCCCGAAGCCGGCCGCGGCCGCGAGGTCGAGGGCGCGTCTCACGGCCGCGGAACCGCCTCGCCGGGCGCGGTGTAGCACGCGAGCAGCGTCGCGGTGATCGTGGCGGCGGCGTCGGCCGGGGCGAGCCGGCCGGCGGAGATCTCCGCGGCCGCGCCGTGCACGACCAGGTAGAACATCGCCACCAGCCACTCGGTGGGCAGGTCGGAGCGGAACGCACCCTCGGCGCGGCCCCGGTCGATGAGCGCGCGGACCCGGTCCATCGGCTGGTCGTGGTGGTGGCGGATGCGCTCGGGCGGCAGCTCCCGCTCGGCGGCCGCGAGCAGCGCGCGGGACTGGTTGACGATCTCCCACGACGAGGCGATCAGCGCCGACAGCGCCGCCCGCGGCTCGCCGGCCAGGTCGAGGCGGCCCAACGTCTCCTCGGCGTGGCCGAGGGTCCGCGCGAACACGGCGTCGATCAGGTCGGTCCGGGTGGAGAAGTGCCCGTAGAGCGTCACCCGGCCGACGCCGGCACGGGCCGCGATGTCGGCGGTGCTGGCCTGCGGGTCGTCGACGAGGCAGGCGACCGCCGCGTCGAGGATCGCGGTCGCGTTGCGTTCCGCGTCGGCACGCCGGCGAGTGGGCGGCATCACGTCCCCTTTCTCGTACACGGGTGTACGAGTTACTGTAACTCATACACCGGTGTTCAGCTTATCCGACGACCACATGCGGAGCATCCCCGATGACCACGACACCCCATCCACGCCGCTGGGCGGCCCTCGCGCTGCTCAGCGCCGCGCAGTTCATGCTGATCCTCGACATCACGGTGGTGAACATCGCCCTGCCCGCGATCGGCGGCGATCTCCACCTCGACCGGGCCGCCCTGACCTGGGTGGTCACCGCGTACACGCTGCTGTTCGGCGGGCTGATGCTCGTCGGCGGCCGGCTGGCGGACCTGTTCGGGGCCCGCCGCGTCCTGCTGACCGGCCTGGCCGGCTTCACCGCGGCGTCGCTGCTGGCCGGGCTGGCCCCGACCGCCACGGTCCTGTTGGCCGCGCGGGCCGCCCAGGGCATCGGCGCCGCGCTGATCTCGCCCGCCGCGCTGGCGATCCTGACGACGACGTTCGCGGGCGCCGAGCGCACCCGGGCGCTGAGCGTGTGGGCCGCGCTCGGTGGAACCGGATCCGCCGCCGGCGTGCTGGTCGGCGGGTTGCTGACCGGCGGCCCGGGCTGGCAGTGGATCTTCTTCGTGAACGTGCCGGTGGGCGTGGCCGTCCTCGCCGCGCTGCCGGCGGTGACGCCGGCCAGCCTGCCGGCGCCCGGGTCGCGCCGGCTCGACCTGCGCGGCGCGCTGCTCGTCACCGCCGCGACCGCGACGCTGATCTACACATTGATCCGGGCCGGCGACGCCGGATGGGCCTCGACCCGGACGCTGGTCGGGCTGGTCGCCGCCGCCACGCTGTACGCGACGTTCGTGGCCACCCAGCGGATCGCCGGGGCGCCGCTGATGGACACCCGGATCCTCGCCCGGCGCCCGGTCCTCGCCGGTATCTTCCTGATGCTGACGGCCACCGCGCTGCTCGTGTCGAGCTTCTTCCTCGGCTCGTTCCGGCTCCAGCACGTGTCCGGGTACGGCCCGCTGGCCACCGGTCTCGCGTTCCTGCCGGTCGCCGTCGCAACGGTTGCGGGCGCGCATCTCGGCGGTCGGGTGCTCGCCCTCGTCGGGCCGCGCGCGGTCGCCGGGGTCGGTCTCGTCGCGGCGGCGGCGGGCACCGGCGCGGCTGCGACCGTCGACGCGACGGGCGGACTGATCGCCGGCATCAGCGTGGCGGCGGCCGGCATCGGTGCCACGTTCGTCGCCGCCACCACGACCGCGCTCGCGCACACCGACCCGCACGAGGCCGGCGTGACGTCGGGGATCGTCAACACGTTCCACGAACTCGGCGCCGCGATCGGCGTGGCCGCCGTGTCGGGGATCGCCGGCGCGAGCCTGTCGGCCGGCACGGCGGCTGGTGCCGGCACGGCGGGCTTCACCCGGGCGTTCGCGGTCGCCGCGGTCGCCGCGCTGGTTGCCGCGGCCACGACGGCGGCGCTGGTCCCGGCCGGTCGGCCGCCCGCCGGGCTACCGGTGCACGTCCACTGAAGCCGCATCCCGTCGGATCCTGGACGCCGGCTACCGCTCCAGTGGTGGCAGGCGTCCAGGATCGTCGGGATCAGAGGGCTGCCAGCGCGAGCCGCACGTCCTCGTCGACCAGGTCGGCGTTCAGGGCGATCGCGGCCGCCGATCCGGCGCCGGCCGCGGTGATGACCTGGGCCCGCGGATCGACGGCGTTGCCCGCCGCCCACACGCCCGGGACGCTCGTGCGCCCGGTCGGGTCGACGACCGCCCACCCGTTCTCGTCCCGGGCGCAGCCGAGATCGGCAAGCACGCTCGAGTGCGGCACGAACCTGGGCCTGACGAACACCGCCGCGCAGGCGACGACCTCGCCGTCGTCCAGCTGGACCCCGGTCAGCCGGTCGTCGGTGACGACGAGGCCGGCCGCCTTGCCCTCGACGACGGGGATCCCGCGGGCGGTCAGCCGGGCCCGTTCGTCGGCGGTGACGGCGGACGTGTGGGGCAGGAAGGTGACCTCGGGCGACCACTGCCGCACAATCAGCGCGTGCCCGGCGTCACCCAGCACCACGAGCGGCTGGTCGCGCACCTCGTAACCGTGGCAGTACGGGCAGTGCAGCACGTCCCGTCCGAACCGCTCGCGCAGGCCGGGAATGTCGGGCAGCTCGTCGCGCAGGCCGGTGGCGACCAGGAGGCGGCGCGTCTCCAGCGTGTCACCGCGGGCAAGCCGCACGCGGAAGCCCGGTTCGACCGTCGCCACGGTGTCGTCGATCAGGTCGCCGCCGTAGCCGGAGACCTCGGCCCGGCCCGCGGCGAGCAGGTCGCGGGGCGGCATGCCGTCGCGGGACAGGAATCCGTGCATGTGCGCGGCAGGGGCGTTGCGGGGCAGACCCGAGTCCACGACGGCCACCCGGCGCCGCGCCCGGCTCAGTACCAGGGCGGCGCTCAGCCCGGCGGCTCCGCCACCCACGATCACCACGTCGTATCCGGTCATGCGCAGTACAGTGCTGCGGCGTCGCGGACGGGGCAACCTTTGTTGCCGATTCCGGGAATGGCGCGGCCGAGGTCGGCCCGCGCCTGCACGTCCGCGCCCGCCCGACGAAGAGCTAGCCGGCGAGGGCCGTGCCGAGCGGCGTCGCCGCGTGGACCACGGCGCCGCCGTCCCGCCGGCTGGTCACCAGCCCGGCCGATCGCAGCGCGCTCAGGTGCTCCGACGACGACGGGACGCTGATCCCGGTGTCCCGCGCGATCGTCGACGTCGTGTGCCGGCCCGGCCGCACCACCGCCCGCAGCACCGCGGCGCGGGTGCGCCCGATGAGGCGCTCCACACCGTGGTCGCCGGCCGGTGCCGCCGCGAACGCCGCCGCCGAGCCGGCCTGGTAGACGACGAGCGCCGGCCGGCCCGGCTCCACCAGCACCCGGGGCCGCGGACCGGCGAACACCGACGGCACCAGGATGACGCCGCGCCCGTCCAGCCTGACGTCGCGGGACGGTCCCGTCGTCCAGGCGTCCGCCTCGAGCACCGGGGACCGCCACCGCAGCCCGGCCGGCAACGCGGCGAGCACCCCGTCCACTCCGGACATCGCGAAGCGCCGGGCGACGTCGTCCACGAGGTGCCGGTGGATCTGGAGCAGCGCGGGCCAGGACGCCGCCAGCACCGTCTCGAAGTAGTGCCGGACCGCGGCGACGAGCGCGTCGAGGACCTCCGGGTCGGCGTCGGCGAACCGGCGGCGCATCCCGCTGACCGGCACGTGTGTGTAGGCCGCCGCGACGTCGGCCCGGACCCGGCGCGGTCCCGCCGAGCGGATGGCCTGCAGACCGGCGTCGAGGGATTCAAGCCCTTCCAGCGGGGTCAGGAAGTCGGGCACGAACCCGCGCGGCTGCACCAGATGGTGCAGGGGCTCGAACCGGGCGGATCCGGCGGTGGCGCGCCGCGCGAGATCGGGCAGCGCCGCGCCGGCCGGGCCGCGCAACGCCTGGCACACCAGCGTCACGGTGGCCGCGCGGTGCAGCGTCGGCGCCACGCGCACGCGCGCAAGGTCGTCCCGGTCCAGCCACAGCCGCAGCACCCGCCGAGCGTGCCACGGCTTCGGCCAGGGCCGAAACGGTTGACCGGGCGTGCGGCGGTGTCCGACGGTGCCTGGCATGGGAGGACGGGTGACGCGCCGCGTCCTGGCCGGCGCGCTGGCGCTGGCGCTGGCGGCGTTGGCATCGGCGGGCGCCGGGTGCGACGCCGACCGGGAACCGCGGGCCGCGCCGTCGACGCCCGCGCCCGGACCCGGCGACCACCGGCTGACCCTCGATGTCGGCGGGGTCGCGCGCACCTACCTGCTGCACGCCCCTCCCGGCTACCCCGGCGACAAGCCGTTGCCGCTGGTGATCGCCATGCACTTCTACCCGGGCACCGGTACGGCCCTACGCGACATGATCGGCATGGACGCCAAGGCCGACCGGGACACCGCGCTCGTCGCCTACCCGGACGGGCTGAACGGCGGCTTCAACGCACTCGTCTGCTGTGGAACCAACGACGACGTCGCGTTCATCACGGCCCTCGCCGGGGAGCTCGTGCGGACCTGGCGCGTCGACCCCGACCGGGTCTATCTGACCGGCATCTCCAACGGCGGCGACATGAGCTTCCGGGCCGCTGTCGAGGCCAGCGACCTGTTCGCGGCGATCGGCGTGGTCAGCGGCGGGTACGGCGGCACCCGTGCGGAGGCGACCGACTACGTCCCGAAGAACCCCGTCTCGGTGGTGACGGTCGTCGGCACCGGGGACCGCTACTTCCCCATCTTCGAGGCCGGCATCGCGACGTGGCGGCAGCGGCTGCACTGCGCGCCGTCATCGCCGGCGGCGGTGTCGCCGGCTCCGGGCGTCGAGCGGACGAGCACCCGCTGCGCCGACGGCAGCGACGTCGACGCGTACGTCGTCACGGACCTGGGACATGCCTGGCCCGGCGCGAAGAGCGGGCCGCTCGCGGCGCCGAACGCCCCGATCGTCGCGACCGACATCCTGTGGGACTTCTTCGTCGGGCACCCGCGCCGCCGGTAGCCTGGCGAGCCGTGAGCGAGCGGCGAAGTGAGCCGCAGCCGTGAGCGTGGCCGTGTCCATCCTCGCGCTGCTGGGGGTGCTGGCCTTCGCCGTGGTCCGGCCGCGCGGGTTGCCCGAGGCGGTCGCGGCCGTGCCCGCCGCCGGGCTGGTGGTCGCGGTGGGCGCGGTGTCCTGGCGGGACGCCTGGTCCGAGGTCGGCGAGCTAGCGCCGACGGTGGGATTCCTGGCCGCCGTGCTGGTGCTCGGCCAGGTGGCCGACGACGCCGGGGTGTTCTCCTACCTCGGATCGCTGACGGTGCGCAGCAGCGGTGGCTCGCCGCGACGGTTGCTGGCGCTGGTGTTCGTGGTGGCGTCGGTGGTCACCGCCGTGCTGAGCCTCGACGCCACGGTGGTGCTGGTGACGCCGGCCGTGCTCGCCGCCGCGATCGGCGTCGGCGCCCGGCCGCGGCCGCACCTCTACGCGACGACACACCTGGCGAACTCGGCGTCGCTGCTGCTTCCGGTGTCGAACCTGACGAACCTGCTGGCCTTTGCGGCCAGCGGACTGACGTTCGTGGCGTTCGCCGGGCTGATGGCCGGGCCGTGGCTGCTCGTCATCGCCGTCGAGTACGTCGTGTTCCGGTGGTTCTTCCGCGACGACCTGGCGGTACCCGCACATGCCGCCGGCAACGGCCCCGCGGGTCCGTTGCCGGCGGCGCCGCGACTGGCGTTGGCGGTGCTGGCCGCGACGCTCGTCGGGTTCGTGGTGGGCGAACCGCTCGGCGTGCACCCGGCGTGGGTCGCGGCGGCCGGCGGCCTGGTGCTCGTCGCACGTGGGCTGGTGGCCCGGCCGTGTGCGGAGGCCCGCCGGCTGGCCGCTGCGGCCAACCCGGCGTTCCTCGCGTTCGTGCTGGCGCTGGCCGTCGTGGTGCGGGCGGTCCGGACGGGGCCGGTAGGCTCGCTCGTCGAGCGGCTGGTACCGGGCTCGCGCGGCTTCCTCGGGCTGCTCGCGCTCGCCGCACTCGCCGCGGTGCTGGCCAACGTGCTCAACAACCTGCCGGCCACGCTGATGCTGGTGCCGCTGGTGGGCCCGGCGCCCGGGCCGGTGCTGGCCGTTCTCGTCGGCGTGAACGTCGGGCCGAACCTCACCTACGTCGGCTCGTTGGCCACCCTGCTGTGGCGGCAGATCCTGCACGACCGGGACCATCCGCCGGCCACCGGCGATTTCCTGCGACTCGGTGCGGTGACGGTGACGGCCGGTCTGCTCGTCGGGGTGGCGGCGTTGTGGCTCGGTCTGCGACTGTCGGGGACGTCATGAGAATTCTCGTCTGGCTGCTCGAGGGCACCTGGCCGGCCGGCGTCGACGCGGCCCGCGACCTGCCCGGCGACGTCACGCTCCTGCATGTCGTGGACCCGCGCTCGGTCGAGGCCGTGGCCGGCGCCCGGGCTGGCCTGTTCGGCCGCGGGATGCGCGCGGACGGCGGCGATTCGGCGTTCACGGCCGCCCAGACCGCGCTGCTCGCAGCCGCCGCCGAGCGCCTGGGCCGGCCGGCCGAACGGGTGGCGCGGCAGGGCCGCGCGGAGCGGGAGGTGGTCACCGCCGCGGCCGACGCCGATCTGCTGATCCTGACCCGCGACGGCGACCACAACCGGCTCGGCCCGCGCAGCCTCGGCCACCAGACCCGGTTCGTGCTCGACCACGCGCCGTGCCGGGTGCTGCTGGTCTGGCCCGACGAGCCGCCGTCACTGAGCACGCTGCCGCCGCCCCCGCCGCACGGGCACGGCCCGCCTCCGCCGCACGGCGGGCCGCCGCACGGCGGGCCGCCGCACGGGGGGCCGCCGCACGGCGGGCCACCGCCACCACACGGGGCGCCCCCGCCGCACGAGCGCCATCGCTGACTGCCCGTGCTTGCGGCGCGAGGGCTTGCACTGGCACGTGACTGTGGTCCACGACGCCGGGCCGCCAGCCGGGTGGCGGGCAAGCGGCTGCCACGCGGCGGGCAACCGGGCTACCGCGGAGCGGCGAGCGTCAGATCGGGAGGGACGGGACGGGAAGGGTCGGGAGGGGGAGGGTCGGGACGGGCACCGGCAACGTCGGCACCGGAATGGGCAGCGTGGGCGTCGGGACCGGGAGGTTCGGGATGCCGCCGCCGGGCTGACCGCCGCCACCAGGTTGCCCGCCGCCCGGTTGCCCACCGCCGCCCGGTTGCCCGCCGCCGGGTTGCCCGCCGCCCGGTTGGCCGGCTGGCGGGGCGCTCGGCGACGGCGTCGGGTCCGTGGTCGGCGACGTCGTCGGCGGCGTGACCGTCGCGGGGTCGGGGGGCAGCGCGCGGCGCAGCGCGTCGATCTCGTCGCGCAGCCGTTGCCGCACGCGCGGGTCGCTGATGTGGTTGACGGCCTCGGTGGCGCGGTCGAGCATCTCCCGAGCCTCGCCGTAGCGGCCGTCGGCGACCGCCTCGCGCGCGAGCGCGATCCGGTGCTCGGCCAGCCGCAGGTCGGCACGCTCCGGGTTGACCACCGTGGCGATGGGCCACAACGGGCTGTCCGGACCGGCGGTGCCGACACCGACGCCGAACCCGGTCAGCAGCACGGCGGCGGCCGCGATGCCCACCACGAAACGGCGCATCCGCCGGCTGCGGGGTCGCAGCGGCGTGACCGTCGCGACGGACTCGTCATCGTCCGGCTCCGGACCGTCCACATCGGACGGTGCGGCCTTCACCAGCGAAACCGTGTCGCCGTCGACACCCAGCTCGTCGAGGTCGTCGGGAAGCGCGAACTCGCCGGGCAGGTCGGCGTCGAGGTCGGCCCGCCAGGCGGCGAGCAGCCCGGCGAGCTGGTCGTCCTCGGGCACCTCTGCGCCGCGCCCCAGCGCGTCGAGGAGTTCGTCGGCGGCGGCGATCTCGCGCACGTCGACGGGCGGGTCCTCGATGGGCCCGCGCCCGGTCACGCTGCGTTCCGTCATGCCGCCACCTCGCGGAAGCTGTCAGCTGCCAGCGTACGCAGCTTGGCCAGCGCCCGGGACTGGGTGACCCGCACCGCGGCCGCCGACATGCCGACGACGGCGCCGACCTCGTCGGCCGAGAGCCCGACCGCGACCCGCAGCAGCACGATCTCCCGGTGCGTCTCCGGCAGCCTTCCCAGCAGTTCGGACAGCCGACGGGCCAGGTCGGTGTTCTCGGCCAACTGCTCCGGCCCCGGGTCGGTGTCCGGTTCGTCGTCGATCTCCTCGACCGGGGTCACGGCCGAGCCGCGCATCGCGGCCCGCTGCGCGTCGGCGACCTTGTGCGCCGCGATGCCGTAGACGAACGCGGAGAACGGCCGGCCCATGTCGCGGTAGGTGGGTAGCGCCCGCAGCAGGGCGATGCAGACCTCCTGGGCGACGTCGTCGGCCGTGGTGTAGGCGCCACCGATGCGCCCGAGGCGGGCCCGGCAGTACCGGACCAGTCCGGGCCTGATCTCGGTCAGCAGGGCGGCGGTGGCGTCACGATCGCGCTTCGCGGCCCTGCTCACGAGGTCTGTGTCGATCACGGATGTCATCAGTCGGGAGCGCACCTTCGTACAACGGCGGTTACCGCACGGTAGCCAAAGACTCCGTCGGGCACCAACCGAGGAGAAAAATCCACGAACACTGTTACGCCGCGACGCCCGGCAGCGATGTCGTCAACAAGGAGGTTCGATGGGCGTCGAGGTGCGGGTGGCGGGTCTGACGAAGTCGTTCGGGCCGCAACCGGTGTGGTCGGACGTGACGCTCACGCTGCCCGCCGGCGAGATCTCCGTGCTGCTCGGGCCGTCCGGCACCGGGAAATCGGTGTTCCTGAAGGCGCTCGTCGGCCTGCTCAAGCCGGACCGCGGCGAGATCTGGATCGAGGGATCCAACCTGCCCCGGCTCTCCGAGCGGGCGCTCTACGACATCCGTCGCCTGTTCGGCGTCCTGTTCCAGGACGGCGCGCTGTTCGGCTCGATGAACATCTACGACAACGTGGCGTTCCCGTTGCGGGAGCACACGAAGCTGACCGAGAAGCGGATCCGCGCCGTGGTCACGGAGAAGCTGGAGATGGTCGGCCTGGTCGGCGCGGAGGACAAGCTGCCGGGCCAGATCTCCGGCGGGATGCGCAAGCGGGCCGGCCTGGCCCGGGCGCTGGTCCTGGAACCGAAGATCGTGCTGTTCGACGAGCCGGACTCCGGCCTCGATCCGGTGCGAACGGCCTATCTCAACCAGCTCATCATCGACCTGAACCAGCAGACCGGCGCGACGTTCCTGATCGTCACGCACGACATCAACACCGCCCGCACGGTGCCCGACAACATCGGCCTGCTCTACCACGGGCACCTGGCCATGTTCGGGCCCCGCGAGATGCTGCTGTCCAGCGAGGAGCCGGTGGTGCGGCAGTTCCTCAACGCGCAGCGGGTCGGCCCGATCGGGATGGCTGAAGAAAAGGACGCCGACGAGCTGAAGGCCGAGGCCGACGCGGGCGTCGAACTGCCGCCGCTGCCGCCGATCCCGTTGCAGTTGCAGCCCTCCGACGGCCAGCCGCGCCGCGCCGAGCGGTCGCCCGGCCAATGGTGTGCGGAGAACGGGGTCGCGCCGCCGCCCGGATCGTTCGAGGGCGCCATCCGGCGCAGCGACGGGGCGACCTGGCGCACCGAGGAGGCGACGGCATGGCCGGCCTAGGCGCGACGCGCGTCGGCAACGGCCTGACGCACTCGGGCAACTTCTTCGCCTTCTGTCTGGACACCATCCTGGGCCTGGCCCGCCGGCCCTGGCAGGTGCGCGAGTTCATCAACCAGGCGTGGTTCATCAGCTCGGTGTCCATCGTGCCGGCGGCGCTGGTGTCGATCCCGTTCGGTGCGGTCATCGCGTTGCAACTCGGGTCGCTGGTGCGCCAGCTCGGCGCGCAGTCCTTTACCGGCGCGGCGTCCGTGCTCGCCGTGGTGCGGGAGGCCGGTCCGATCGTCACCGCGCTCATCATCGCGGGCGCCGGCGGCTCGGCGATCTGCGCCGACCTCGGCGCCCGGAAGATCCGCGAGGAACTGGACGCGATGGAGGTCCTCGGCATCGACCCGGTGCGCCGGCTGGTGACGCCGCGCGTGGTGGCCTCGATGCTGGTCGCCGTTCTGCTCAACGGATTGGTGAGTGTGGTCGGCGTCGCCGGTGGCTACTTCTTCAACGTGATCCTGCAGGGCGGCACGCCCGGCGCGTACCTGGCCAGCTTCCAGGCCCTCGGGCAGCTTCCCGACCTCGTCGTGGGCGAGATCAAGGCGCTCGTGTTCGGGATGGTCGCCGCGCTGGTGGCCTCGTACAAGGGAATGACCGCGAAGGGCGGGCCGAAGGGCGTCGGCGACGCGGTGAACCAGAGCGTCGTCATCACGTTCATGCTCCTGTTCGCGCTGAACTTCGTCATCACCGCCCTGTACTTCCAGGTCGTCCCGCAGAAGGGACAGTGAAGGTGCTGCGCACACTCGACGACCTCGGCGGTCAGCTCGCCTTCTACCTGCGCGCCATGCGGTGGGCGCCGCGCACCGTGCGCCGGTACCGGCGGGAGGTCGTGCGGCTGCTGGCCGAGGTGAGCTTCGGCACCGGCGCGCTGGCCGTGGTGGGCGGCACCGTCGGCGTCATCTGTTTCCTGACGTTCTTCACCGGTACCGAGGTCGGGCTGCAGGGCTACCAGGCGCTCAACCAGATCGGTTCCAGCGCGTTCACCGGCTTCATCTCCGCATACTTCAACACCCGGGAGATCTCGCCGCTCGTCGCCGCGCTCGCCCTTTCGGCGACGGTCGGCTGCGGCTTCACCGCGCAGCTCGGCGCGATGCGCATCTCCGAGGAGGTCGACGCGCTCGAGGTGATGGCGGTGCCGTCGCTGCCGTTCCTCGTCACCACGCGGATGATCGCCGGGTTCATCGCGGTGATCCCGTTGTACGTGATCGGCCTGCTCACCAGCTACCTCGCCACGCGCACGATCGCGACCGCCTACTTTGGACAGTCGGCCGGCACCTACGACTACTACTTCCACCTGTTCCTGCCGCCGGGCGACGTGCTGTGGTCGTTCGCAAAGGCGCTCGTGTTCAGCGTGATCGTCGTGCTCGTGCACTGCTACTACGGCTACACCGCTACCGGCGGCCCGGCCGGCGTCGGCGTGGCCGTCGGGCGGGCGGTGCGGCTGGCGATCGTCGCCGTCAACGTCGTGGACTTCTTCCTGTCGCTGGCCATCTGGGGCGCGACGACGACGGTCCGGATCGCGGGGTGACCGATATGCGACGTTGGGCTGGACTGAAGGCGGTGTGGGCGGGCCGGGCCCGCCCACACCCCGCACGCCTCGCCCTGCGCAACCGGATCCTCGGAATCGCCTTCGTGGCGCTGCTCGCCGGCGCGCTGACGATGTCGGTACTGCAGTACCGCAAGGCGTTCACGCCGGTCGACCGGGTGACGCTGCTGGCCGACCACACCGGCCTGCAACTCAACCCGGGGGCCGACGTGAAACTGCACGGGGTCGTGGTCGGCGAGGTGCGCGCGGTCGCCAGCGACGGCAACGGCGCCCGGGTGCGGCTGGCCCTGAACCCGGATCTCACGCCGCAGATCCCGGCCGACGTCAGCGCCCAACTACTGCCCAAGTCGCTGTTCGGCGAGCGGTACGTGGCACTGGTGCCGCCGGCGAATGCGGCGAGCCGGGCGATCCGCGCCGGCGCGGTGATCCCACAGGACCGCAGCAGCAGCGCGGTCGAACTGGAGCGGGTGCTCGACGGCGCGCTGCCGCTGCTGCAGTCGATCCGGCCGGACCACCTCGCCGCCACCCTGGCCGCGATCGCCACCGCGCTGGAGGGCCGCGGCGACAAGCTCGGCGAGACGCTCGTCGCGCTCGACAAGTACCTGGAGCAGCTGAACCCGGAGCTGCCGACGATCGCCGACGACGTCCGCAAGCTCGTCACCGTTCTCGACACCTACGACGGCGCGCTGCCGGATCTGCTCTCCCTGCTGCGCGACGTCACGGTCCCGATGAACACGGTGAGCGAGAAGAGCGCGCAACTGGCCACGTTGCTCGCCGCCACGACCGAGGCGGCCGACAGCACCCGTCTGTTCCTCGAACGGCACGGCGACCAGCTCATCCAGCTCGGCGACGTGAGCCGGCCGGTGCTGGAACTGCTGGCCGTCTACGCGCCGGAGTACCCGTGCGTGTTCGCCGGGCTGCGGGCCGGACAGCCGCGGGCGGAGGCGGTGTTCGACGGCGGGCGCATGCACATCACGCTGGAGATCACCCGCGACAACGGCAAGTACCAGCCGGGCCGCGACGAGCCCGTCTACGGGGCGCGCAACGGACCGCTGTGCTGGGGTCTGCCGGACAACCCGCCGATTCCGGCGCCCGAGTTCCCGATCAACGACGGCTACGACTACGGCGCCGACCGGCCGGGTCCGGCGAGGCTTCCCGTCGGCATCCCGGGCACTGCACCGGGCGCACCCGTCACGGGGCCGTCGATGGGATCGGCCGGAACATCGGAAGAGCAGAACCTGCTGCGGCCGCTGATCGGTGCGGCGACCGGAGTTCCGCCGGTGGAGGTGCCGGACATCGCCGTCATCCTGTGGGGCCCGTTGCTGCGCGGCGCGGTGGTCAACGCGAAGGAGGCCGCCGGATGAACCGCGGTATCGCTGCTCCGCTGACGAAGCTGATCATCTTCGCCGTCGTGACCGTGCTCATGACGGCGGCGCTGGCCCAGACGCTCGGCGCGCTCTCCGGCCCCGGAACCGGGTACCGGGCCCGCTTCACCGACGTCACCAGCCTGCTGGAAGGCGACGACGTGCGCATCGCCGGCGTGCGGGTCGGCGAGGTGACGGGCATCAAGGTGGTCGAGAACACCGTCGCCGAGGTGTCGTTCACCGTCTCCGACGACATCCCGCTGGACTCCGGCGTCCTGGCGAAGATCCGGTACCGGAACCTGGTGGGGCAGCGGTACCTGGCGCTGTTCGAAGGTCCGGGCACCGGCCACCGGCTGCGCGAGCACGGCCTGATCCCGCTGGCACAGACCAGCCCCGCGCTCGACCTCACGGCGCTGTTCAACGGGTTCCGCCCGCTGTTCACCGCCCTCTCGCCGGACGAGGTGAACCGGCTCTCCTACGAGATCATCGCGGTGCTGCAAGGCGAGGGCGGCACGATGGCCAGCCTGTTGCGGCGCACGGCGTCGCTGACGAACACCCTGGCCGACCGGGACGCCGTCATCGGGCGCGTCATCACGAACCTGGCCAGCGTGCTGTCCACAGTGGATGAACACGGCGGCCAGCTGGACCAGACGATCGTCCAGTTGCAGCAACTGGTCTCCGGCCTCGCCGCCGACCGCGGGCCGATCGGCGAGGCGTTGGTCAACCTCGGCCGGCTCACCGTCGCGACCGGTTCGCTGCTCGGCGACGCCCGGCCGAGCCTCGCCGCCGACATCGCCAATCTGGGCACCGTCGCGGGCACCGTCAACGCGAACGCCGGCGCGATCGACAGGGCGCTGGAGGCGATGCCCGGCCGGTACGAGGCGCTGAACCGCGTCGCCTCCTACGGCTCGTGGTTCAACTTCTTCCTGTGCGACTTCGACGGCACCGTCGGGTTCAACGGACAGACCATCACCTCGCCGTCGTTCAGCTCGGACGCGGCCCGCTGCAACACGGCGGCGAGAACATGAAGCGACCGCTGTGGAAGCCGTTCCGGCAACGCAACCCGCGCATCGTGGGTGCGGTCAGCCTGGCCGTGCTCGTGGCGCTCGTCGCCGTGGCCTTCAAGATCGACGACCTCGCGGCGCTCACCGCCGCCGGCTCCTACCGGGCCGCGTTCCGCGACGCGAGCGGGCTGGCGCCGGGCAACGAGGTGCGGGTGGCCGGCGTGCGCGTCGGCAAGGTGACGGCCGTCGAACTGGCCGGCGCGCGGGCCGGGCGGTCCGCGACGCCGTACGTCCGGGTGCGGTTCCGCGTGGACGACGACGGTATCCGACTGGGCCGGGAGACCGCCGCCAGCATCCGCATCAAGACGGTGCTCGGCCAGAAGTTCCTGGCGCTGGAGCCGAAGGGGCAGGGCAAGCTCACCGACGGGGCCCAGATCCCGCTCTCGCGCACGGCGTCGCCGTTCGACGTCGTCGAGGCGGTGGCCGGCCTTGCCGGCACCCTCGACGCGATCGACGACGAGCAGCTCGCGAAGGCGTTCACGACGATCGCCGACACCTTCGCCGACACTCCGGCCAGCGTGCGCACCTCGCTCGACGGCCTGTCCCGGCTGTCGAAGAGCGTCGCCGACCGCGACGCGCAGCTCAAGGAACTGCTCAGCCGGGCGCGCTCGGTGAGCGCCGTGCTCGCGTCCCGCGACGACGAGTTCCGCAAGCTCGTCGCCGACGGCGCGCTGCTGCTCGCCGAGGTGAGCCGCCGCCGCGACGCGATCCACGACCTGCTCGTCGGCACCGACAACCTGTCGACGCAGCTGTCCGGACTCGTGGCCGACAACCGGGCGCAACTGGAGCCGGCCCTGCGCCAGCTGCGTGGTGTCGTGGCCGTCCTGCAGCGCAACCGGACCAACCTGGAGCAGACCATCACCCGCATGGGCCCGTTCGTCAACGCGTTCGCGAACGTCACCGGCAACGGCCGCTGGTTCGACTCGTACGTGGCCGGTCTTGTGCAGCCCTTTGTCCCGCAGGTGGGATCATGAACCGGCGGCGCCTCGCGACGGCGCTCGTGCTCGTGCTGGCGGCCGCGATCGCGGTGCCGATCTGGCGGCTGCGGCCGGCCGATCGGGTGCTCGTCGCGCACTTCACCCGCCTGGTCGGCGTCCACGAGGGATCCGACGTGCGGGTGCTCGGCGTGCGCGTCGGCCGGGTCACGAAGGTCCGTCCGCAGGGCCGCACCGTGCGGGTCGAGATGCGCTACGACCGCGACCTGCGCGTGCCGGCCGGCGCAACGGCGATCGTGGTGCCGCCGAGCGTGGTCAGCGACCGCTACGTGCAGCTGACCCCGGCCTACTCCGGCGGCGCCGCGCTGGCCGACGGCGCCGATCTGCCCGTCGAGCGCACGTCGGTGCCGCTGGAGATCGACGACATCTACCGGGCGCTCGACGACTTCAACAAGGCACTCGGTCCGACCGGCGCCAACAAGGACGGCGCGCTGAACGACCTGCTCGCCGCCGGCCGCGCAAACCTGGAAGGCAACGGGGAAAACCTCAACGTGACGCTGGACAGCCTGTCCCGCGCACTGTCCACAGTGGCCGACGGTCGCCAGGACCTGTTCGGCACGGTGGCGAACCTGCAGCAGTTCACCACCGCGCTGGCCGAGAGCGACCAGCAGGTGCGCGCGTTCAACAAGCAACTGGCCGACGTGGCCACCCAGCTGTCAGGCGAGCGCGACGAGCTCGCGGCGGCCCTGCGTGGCCTCGCGATCGCCCTCGCCGACGTGACGACGTTCGTGCGCGACAACCGGGAGGCGCTGAAGTCCAATGTGGAGGCCCTCGCCGACATCACCACCGTGCTGGCCCGCCAGCAGAACGCGATCGCCGAGGTCCTCGACGTGGCGCCGCTGGCCATCAACAACCTGAACCTCGCCTACAACGCGCGCTCCGGCACCGTCGACACCCGCGACGACGCGCTCGGGCCGTACGACCCGGCGAGCTTCGTGTGCTCCCTGCTCGTCGACGCCGTGCCGATCCCGCAGATCCCCGCCGAATGCACGGCGCTGGCCCAGACGCTCGGCGCGCGCGGGCTGCCACTGACCGACCAGCTGCGCAGGCTCCTCGGGCTGCCGGCTGGTTCCAATGGGGGGCCGGGCATTGGTGCCCAGCCCGGAGCCGCGACCGGGCCTGGCGCGGTTCCCGGGGTGCCCGGCCCCCCGCAACTCCCTGTCGACGCCGGCGCCGTCGGTGCGAGCGACCCGACGGTCGGGGGCATTCTGCGAGGTTCCTCATGAGGCGCGTGAGCATCGTGGTGCTGGCCCTGGCGCTCGGCGCCTGCACGGCTCCCACGGCGGCCGACGTGCCGCTGCCGGGCGGCGCGCCGTCCGGCCCGTCGTACCGCGTCACCGCCGAGTTCGCCGACGTGCTCGACCTGGTGCCGCAGGCGGCGGTGAAGGTCGACGACGTGACCGTCGGCAGCGTCGAGAAGATCTCGCTGTCCGGCTGGACGGCGCGGGTACGGCTGCGCGTCGGCCGCTCGGTACGGTTGCCGGCCAACGCGACGGCCGCCGTGCGCCAGACGAGCCTGCTCGGCGAGAAGTACGTGGCGCTGTCGAAGCCGACCACCGAGTCCGCGCGCGGCCGGCTCGCTGACGGCGACCTGATCCCGCTGGCCCGCACCCGCCGCTCGGCCGAGGTGGAGGAGGTGCTGGCCGCGCTGGGCCTGCTGCTCAACGGCGGCGGACTGGCCCACCTCAAGACGATCAACACGGAGCTGGGCACCGCGCTGGCCGGGCGTGAGGACGCCGCCCGCGACGTCCTCTCCCAGCTGGACACGTTCGTGGGCGGCCTGGACCAGCAGAAGGCCGACCTGGTGCGGGCCCTGGACGCGCTGGACCGGCTCTCCGGTCACCTCGCCGCGCAGCGCGCCGTCATCGGCACCGCGCTCGACTCGCTGGCTCCCGGCCTCACCGTGCTCGCCGACCAGCGCAGCCAGCTCACCGCGGCGCTCACCGCGCTGGGCGACCTCGGCACGGTGGGCACCCGCGTGGTCAACGAGAGCCGCGACGACCTGCTGGCGAACCTGCGCGCGCTGCAGCCGATCCTGGAGCAGCTGAGCCGGGCCGGCGACGACCTGCCCACGTCGGTCGACTTCCTGCTGAGCTTCCCGTTCCCGCCGAACGTCACCGGTGCGATCGTCGGCGACTACGTGAACCTTGGCGCCACCGCCGACCTCGATGTGGCCTCGATTCTGTCGAACCTGCTGATCGCGCCGGCGCAGGCGGCGCCGTCAGTGCCGACCGCACCGGGACGCAACCAGCCGGCGGCCCCGCCGTCGAAGAAGCCCGGCGGTGGCCCGGCGGTGCCCGGCGTGCCGGGTGTTCCCGGTGTCCCTGGCGTCCCGGGGCTGCCGTCGCTGCCGGGGATCCTGCCGGTCGGCTGCCTGCCTGTCGTCGGGCCGCTGCTGCCCGGCTGGACCCCGCCGCAGGGGTGCACCGTGCCCCCCGGCTGTGCCCTGCTCGCCCCCACGGCACCGGCGCCGCCCGGAAGCCTGCGGCCGCCGGGTGGTGTGATCCCACCGGGCACCGTGTTCCCGCCGGGAACGCTCGTGCTGCCGGGTACCGTCCTGACGCCGCAGTGCCTGCTGCCCAAGGCGACCGGCGAGACAAACGGCCGGCAGGGCGGCGTGGACGCCTTGCTCCCCGGGGGGCTGTTGCCGTGACCGAGCGAAGCGAGGGCACCATCAGGCACCGTGGCGCCGAGCCGCTTGCGGATCGGCGCCAAGGGCGCAGCTCGCGGAGCGAGGTGCGGCCGTGATCACTCGTGCCGTCCGTGTCAAGGTGCTCGTCTTCGTCGTGGTGAGCCTGCTCGGCGTCGCGTACGTCTCGGTCCGCTACGTCGGGCTGGGCGAGTCGCTCCTGGGCCGTGGCACCACGGTCTACGTCGACTTCGCCAACGCGGGCGGCATCTTCGCCAACGCGCCGGTGACCTATCGCGGCGTGCCGGTGGGCCGGGTCACGAAGGTGACGCTGCACGGCGGCGGCGCCCGGGCGCGGCTGCGGCTCGACGACGGCGTGCGCGTTCCCGCCGACCTGCGGGCCGTGGTGGCGCAGCGCTCGGCCGTCGGCGAGCAGTACCTGGACCTGCGACCCGACGGCGACGGCCCGCCGTACCTGCGCGACGGCGCGGTGCTGCCGCGCGAGCGGACGGGTGTGCCGCTGCCCCCGGAGACGTTGCTGGCCAACCTCGACGGGCTGGTCCGCTCGGTCGACGCAGACGACCTGGCCGTCGTCATCGACGAACTCGGCGCCGCCTTCGAGGGCAGCGAGGACGCGCTGCGCCGCATCCTCGACGCCAGCGACCTCCTGCTCGCCGACGCCACGGTGTACCTGCCGGAGACCGTCACGCTGATCCGCGACGGCAACACCGTGCTGGCCACCCAGGCCGCGTCGGCCGACATGATCCGGCGCTGGGCCAAGGGGCTGGCGGAGATCACCGCGACGGTGCGCGCGTCGGACCCGGACATCAGGGCGCTGATCGCCAACGGGCCGCCGGCCGCCACCGAACTCGTCGCGCTGCTCGACGGCCTGGAGCCGACGATCGGCACGCTGCTCGGCAACCTGATCACCGTCAACGGGGTGGCGGCCCGCCGGCTGCCGAACATCGAGCACCTGCTCGTGGTGTACCCGATGGCCGTCGCCGGTGGCTTCACCGTGGCGCCCGGAGACGGCACCGCGCACTTCGGCCTGGTGCTCAACGTCAACGACCCGCCGCCGTGCGTCTACGGCGGCGCGCCCCGGTGCACCGGCGCCGACGAGGCGCGCGGTGCCGCCGTGCGGGGGGCCAACAACGCGCCGCGGGCCGGTGGCGGCGCTCCACCGGGTCCGCCGCCGGCCGGCGGACCGTCCACATCGGACGATTCGGCGGTGAACGTGGCCGGCTACGACCCGGCCACCGGTCTGGTCCTCGGGCCGGACGGACGGCCGCTGCAGTTCGGTGGCACGGGTGGACAGTACGCGCTGGCGGGAGAGCAGTCGTGGAAGCAGTTGTTGTTGGCCGGCGTCACCTCGTGACGGGGAAGGAGAATCCGATGGCCGCAGACGATGGCAGCACGCTCAAATTGATCAAGGGTGGAGCGCACGGCTCGCCCACCCGGACCGTGCGCCTGCGCACCACGAGGCGCCGGTCGGTCACCCGCCGCACGCCGGAGCGCGACCCGGTTGCCGAGGTACTCGAGCATCTCGACGAGGAACCGGTCGAGGAGCCTGCCGCGGAGCCGGCGGTCAAGCGGGCCGAGCGGCTGCGCGCCGGGTGGGCGCGTAGGACGGCCGAGGAGGTCGAAGAGGAACGCGTCGACGATGTCGACGCGGACACCGTCGAGGAAACCGAGGCCGACGCGGACACCGTCGAGGAAACCGATTCCGACGCGGACGACGGCGCGGACGCCAAACCGATCACCAGGACCACGGCCAAGCGGACCCGCAAGCCCGCCGCCACGCGGCGTCCGGCGCCACCGCGGCGGCGCCCGGTACAGAAGCGCCGGCGCTGGTCGGGGCGTCCCGACCGGATCACCGCGATGCTGCTCGCCGCGCTGTGCCTCGCCCTCGCGGCCGCGATCGTGTTCGCCGGCCGCTGGTACGGCGACCGCCAGCTCGACAGGGCCCACCAGCAGGCGATCGCCGCCGCCAAACAGACCACAGTGGACTTCGTGTCGGTCAGCGCCGGCAGCGTCGACCGCGACCTGCAACGGATCGTGGCCGGCAGCACCGGCGACTTCCGCGACGAGTTCAGCCGCGGCCAGTCGCAGGTGCGGGCCGCGATCGTGGAGAACAACGTCGACTCGCGCGGCACGGTGCTGCGGGCCGCCCTGGTCTCCGGCGACACCAGGCACGCGGTGGTGCTGGTGGCCGTGGACGCCACCGTGAAGAACACCAAGGCACCCGAGGGCCGCCAGTCGCACTACCGCATCCAGGTGGAGCTCAACCGGTCCGGATCCGGCCGGTGGCTGGTGTCCCGGCTGCAGTTCGTCGGCTGAGAGAGGAGAATCTCCGTGCGCAAGCAGACCCTGGCCCTGATCGCGGCGGTCGTCGCGCTCATCGCCGTCGCGACAGTCGCGCTGTGGTTCCACCGCGGCGCCGACCAGCGCGACGCCGCCGCCCGGCACGCGCTCGCCGCGTCGACGGCGGCCGCGCAGGCCATCTTCTCGTACGACTACCGCAGCTTCGACACGAGTGTCGCGAATGGACAGTCGTTCGTGACCGGTGCGTTCGCCACCGAGTACGGCCAGACCACCGCCGCGCTGAAGCCCACCGCGGTCTCGGAAAAGGCGGTCGTGCGGGCGGCGGTGTCGTCGACAGGCGTGGTGAGCGCCCGCGCGAACCGGGTGGAGCTGCTGCTGTTCCTGAACCAGTACCGCCGCAACGCGAACATCGACGGCGAGAAGGTCGACCAGAACCGGGTGGTGCTGACGATGGTCCCGGTGAAGGGGGAGTGGAAGGTCTCCGCCGCCACCGCCATCTGACGCCTCAGCGGCGCCGGTCCAGCAGACCCAGCTCGGCGGCGCGGGTCGCCGCGTCGCGGCGCGTGCGGGTGCCCAGCTTCTCCAGCGCCGCGGCGACGTGACTGTCCACAGTGCGCACCGAGAGCACGAGATGGTTGGCGATCTCGGCATTGGTCAGCCCCTCGGCGAGCAGGCGGACCACCTCGACCTGGCGCTCGGTCAGCCCGCCCGGGTTGACGCGGGTCGCCGGTGCCGGGCCGCGTGGGATCCGGGTGACGCCGCTGCTCTTCAACCGGCCACGGATCAGCCGGGCCAGCGGCTCGGCACCGAGGGCGTCGAGGATCGCGAGGGCGGCCAGTTGGTCGGCGGCGTCGGGGCTTTCGGCCAGCGCCGCCGCCTCCTCGTACCGGGATCCGGCCGCCGCCCACACCTCGGCCGCCTCCCGCCACTTCCCGTCGGCCAGCAGCGCGTACGGGTGCTGCAGACCGCCGCCACCGACGACCCGCCCGGCGCGACCCATGCGGTAGGCCAGCTCGGCCCGGACCGGAACGGCGCCGAACTGGCACGCCAGTTCGTACGCCTCGGTCAGCTCGGTGATGGCCGCACCGGCGTCGCCGTCCAACATGGCTGCCTCGGCCAGCGCCGCTGCCGCCGGCGCGATCCACTGGCATTCCCGGATGGACAGCGCGACACGGTGGGCCTCGCGCAGCGTGTCGACCGCGCCCGGCTCGCCGCGGCGCATCCGCAGGCGCCCGATCAGCGTGAGCGCCGAGCAGCGCACCGGGGCGCCGCCGGCGAGCGCGAACGCGGCGGACGGTTCGACGGCGGACCAGTCGCCGGTCGCGAAGTGCACCGCGCCCTGGGCCACGTACAGGTACCGGGAGAACATCACGAACTCGGAGCGTTCGGCGAACTCGATGCCGGCGCTGAGATGCCGGGCGGCATCGTCGAAGCGCAGCTCGTCGATGTGGCGCCAGATCAGGTTCACGTACGCCCGGCAGGCGTGCTCGGGCTCGTTCGCGGCCAGCGCCACCCGCAGGCTCTCCTCCAATGTGGACACTCCGCGCGGGTCGCCGAGCCGGTTGAGCGAGATGCCGAGATTGTTCAGGGCGTGCGAGAGGGTGGCCGGCGTGTCCTTGCCGAGTTCGATGGCCCGTTCCGCCGCCGGGATGGCCGCGGCGGTACGGCCGGAGAGCGCGTGCAGTTGTGCCTGGTTGCTGAACGCCATCGCGAGCAGCCCGTCGTCGCCGGCCGCGCTGAGCACGGCGATCGCGTCGTCGGCGGCGGTCTGCGCGCCGTCGGGGTCGCCGGCCCACCAGCAGATCCGGGACAGCACGCGCAACGAGGTGCCGTGGGCACGCGGGTCGCCGTCGGCGCGGCGCAGCGCGACCGCGCGCCGCTGGGCCGCGAGCGCCTCGCCGGTCGGTGCGTCGATCGTGTAGCACTCGACCGCGAGCCCCTCCCACAGGTCGGCCTCGGCGGCCGGGCTGAGGACCGGTTGCTGGTCGAGCACCAGCCGCAGGTGCGCCGCCGCCTCCCGGTGGGCGCCGGCCGCCGTCGCCTCGCGGGCCGCGATCGGTCCATAGTGGACGATCGCCGCGCCGTCACCAGCCTGCGCGGCGTGGTGCACCACCCGGGACACCTCGATCCCGGGCCGGGCGAGCAGCGCCGCGAGCACGCGGCGGTTCGCCGCCACCCGCCGCGCCGACGGCATCGAGTCGACCACCGCGCGGCGGGCCAGCTCGTGGCGGAAGCTCACCCGGCTCGGCGTCACGGTGAGCAGGCCGAGCTGCTCGGCCGGGGCGAGCGCGGCCGGACCCGGCGGCACCAGCGCCTCGACGAGCCACTGCTGCACCGCCGACGGGACCACGGCGAGCCGCTCGACGTACTCCAGCGTCGTCGCGTCGAGGCGGGCCACCCGGGCCCGGACGGCGTCGGCGATCGTCGACGGCACCGCGCGCGCGTCGCCGGCGGCCAGCACCTCGGTGACGAAGTACGGGTTGCCCGCGGTCACGGCGAACACCTCGTCGGCGTCGGCGTCGGTGGTGGCGCTGAGCCGCCGCACCGCCGCCACGCTCAGCCGCGCCAGCGGGAGCCGGCGCACCCGCCCGGCCCGCGAGGCCAGCCCCAGCAACTGAAGCAGCGGATGGTCGGTGGCCAGCTCGTCGTCGCGGTAGGTCAGCACCAGCACCACCGGCAGGTCGGACACCCGACGGACGAGGTAGCGCAGCACGTCGAAGGTCGCCTCGTCGGCCCAGTGGACGTCTTCGATGGCGAGCACGGTCGCGTGGGTGGTCCAGCCGAGCTCGTCGCGCAGGGACTGGAAGACATCGTCGCGATCGCCGCGTTCCAGCGCCCGGGTCAGCGCCGTGCCGACGCTGCCGATCAGGTCGCGCAGCGGGCCGAGCACCCGGGGGGTGGCCAGGTCGTCGCAGTAGCCGACCAGGAAGCGGCCCTCCGCCGGCAGCACGCCGCGGATCGCCTGGACGAGGCTCGACTTGCCGATCCCGGCCTCGCCGGAGACCAGGACGACCGAACCGGTGCCGTCGGCGGCATCGCGGGCGGCGCTGCTGAGCGCAGCCAGCTCGTCGTCGCGTTCCAGGATGGTCCGGCTCACTTCCGACATCTTGGCACGGCGACCCGGTCCATACCGGCCCATGTCGTCGCTCCGACATCGGCAGCCGGAGAGGCCGGCCTCGATACCGGGCAATGGTGCCGGGCCGCTCCGACATCGGCGGCCCGGGAGCCCGACTTCGGTACCGGGCACCGATGCCTGTGCGCGGGCCGCCGTGTAGAACCGGTCCATGCACGAGCGACAGGCAATTTCGACGGGCGACGCACCGGCGGCGATCGGACCGTACAGCCAGGCGATCGTCGCCGGCGGGTTCGTATTCTGTTCGGGCACCGCGGGGATCGATCCGGCGACGGGCGTCGCACCGGACGGCATCGAGGAGCAGACGGAGCTGGCCCTGCGCAATCTCGCCGCGGTCCTCACCGCCGCG
>Ga0111539_10002376_pt1 | contig 24998 bp, 22 predicted proteins | sample RhiMethybrSRZTD1_FD_79667 | JGI IMG/M metagenome (GOLD analysis project Ga0111539, IMG submission 79667) | Populus rhizosphere microbial communities from Tennessee, USA - Rhizosphere MetaG P. TD hybrid SRZTD1 (version 2) (version 2) | ecosystem: Host-associated > Plants > Roots > Rhizosphere >...
CGGATCAAACGAGCGATCGGTAAACGGATCGCGTTCATTCGAATCGTCGTCCTTGTCTCTCGCGAGCGCGTAGTTCCACTCAAACTGATACCGGTTGCTGAACCGCTTTCTCATACCGACTGTAAAGCCGTCGAACACAGAATGACCGACCGCGCTGGTCACGAAGACATCTCCGAATCCCGGAAACAGTCCCACTCGATTCAGGTTGATGAAGCGGGTGAGATGCACGCCCTTCGAATGTGTGAAGTCAAAATACACCGACAGATTTTCAGCAAGCTGCTGCTCGAACTGAACATTCGCGGTATAGATTCTGGGGTTCGCATAGTCTTTGCTGAAGACGCGGATCGACGCGAAAGCAGGAAGACCACCCAACGGTGGCACATTCACGATGTTTGGCCACGACGGCAAGCCCTGGCCGTTGCTGCAACCAAAAGAGGATCCGCAGGCGATACCAAACTGTTGCACGCCATTGTCAGTGATCGAACCGACCTGCGACAGCATGTTCTGGCGGCCATAGAAAATACCCGCGCTAGCGCGAACCACTGATTTACCCTGACCGGATAGATCCCATGAAAAGCCAGCGCGTGGCTGAAACTCTTTCTTAGGGCTATGCAACGTGCCGTCAGACGGGAAGTTTGGATTCGTTAACAACGAAGCGTAAACGGTCTGACTGGGTGGAACCACGGGCTCCGGGAAAATCTGAGCCTCCCACCGCAGGCCATAGTTCAAAGTGAAGTTTGGTCTAAGCCGCCAGCTATCCTGGGCGAACAGAGCCAGGTCTTCGTTCTTGATGGTGGATGCCCCCGGAGGCGGAGCACCTGAGATTCCAGTTGGGATGCCGTTCTGCAAATAAAGAAGCAGTGGACCGCCGACAGTCTCGACGCCAGGAATCGTTGGATCGTTACACGTTTGGTTAAAAGGAGCGCCCTGAGTGATCCATTTAGTAAAGGCGCCGGCCGCACTAAAACACTCACCCACGTTTGGTCCAAACCCATTAGCCGCAGGTGTCGATGAATATCGCAGAAAGCCCGCGGGACTGTCGAAAATGTAACGGCCGGTAAAGAAACCACGGAAAACCTGATCGTTCAGCGTGTGCAGCCACTCGCCGCCGAATTTGAAATTGTGATTGCCGCTGATGATCGAGAAGTTGTCTTTAGCCTGTGTGCGCCAGAGTAGTTCGTCGACATTCGGTTCGAGGAAGAACGGAAAACCAAATCTGAACGTTGTCGCAAACCCCATCGCCGTGTCCGCCGGGACATTTGAATCAACCGCAGCGCGAGGCCGCAGCTCACGACTGTAAGAAAAATGAGCTTCGTTGAGTTTTGTCGACGATAAAGTGGTGAACAAGTTGACGCGCACCACGTTGATCTTTGACGGACCTTCAATACCGTTGGCCGAGTTGCCGTAGGTGGCGACGTCGAACGTTTGGTTCGTGTTCTTCGAGTAGTCGAAGTTGTAGGACACGGAAAGGTGATTTGAATTGTTGAGATCGAAATCTACTCTCGAGAAGAACGCCTGGTTATTAATCTTGTGTTCGATGGGCAGTCCTTCTTCCTGGTTGAGTCGTGTTCTGAAGAAGCCGAGCAGCGCCAGTCGCGCGCAATCGTCGTTCGCGTTGATTGCACCTTCATTCGCGCCAATCGTGGGCGCCGAGATCGGGCATGGCGTAGCACCGAGTTGTTCGCTCAGATTCGCGCGCTCCAATTTTTCACGAATCCCCTCGAAGGCGAAGAAGTAAAAAGCTTTGTCCTTTTTGATTGGACCACCAACCGTGCCGCCGTACTGGCTACGATTAAAACCTTCGAGCGGTTTGCCGTCTGAAGTATTTGCCGTTAGCGCTTCGAGACGCTGGAAAAGGAATGCGCTGCCGTGAATGTCGTTCGTGCCTGACTTTGTGATGACGTTGATCACGCCGCCCGCCGTGCGTCCAAACTCCGCGCTCGCTCCGCTCGCCACAACCTGAAACTCTTTTACTGCTTCGAGCGTGATGTCGATTGCAGCGCGTTGTCCACCGAGTTGTTCGCCGAAGAAGCCGTTGTTGTAGTCGCCGCCATCGAGACTGACGTTATTAAAGATTCCACGCTGGCCCGCGAAATTGATCTCATCGCCGTCCGGTCCCTGCGTGATGCTGACGTTGGGCGTGAGTGTCAGCAGGTCTTCAAACTTTCGTCCGAGAACCGGAGTAGTGCTGACTGCCGTCTCATTCATCGTCGTGCTGGATTCAGTCTTGACGGTGTCCACGGTTTGAGTCGACGTGACGGTGACGGTTTCGTTGACGCTCGAGATCTTCAACGAGAAGGGTTGATTGAACGCCTGGCCCACCGTCAGCACGGCGTTTTCAAGGATGGCCGTCGCAAAGCCCTGTTTGGAAACAGTGACCCGGTAATTACCAGGTTGAAGCAGTGGCGCTACGAAGCGTCCGTCTTCATCGGTAGTCAGCGTGCGCGAAGCATTGGTTCCGATATTAATGATTTCGACGTTTGCGCCAGCAACTACTGCGCCATTCGTGTCAACAACAGTGCCCTGGATGGTGCCGGTAGTGATCTGAGTTTGGGCTCCTGCGTTTGAAGCGATCAGCAACGTGAGAATGAGGGTTGCTGCGAAGCTGCTAAGTACGGGGGTCCGCATAGTGATCTCCTATATTCAAGTGTGTTAACTCGTGTCAGATTTAGCTTGGGTATGTAAGATTCTGGACCGGTCTCAAACTTCTCGGGAGAAAGGTTTTGCTGCTGGATCATTGTTGCTTTTGCTAGTCGGGCCAGTTGGACGGACATCTTAGTAACCCGTTCATAGCGTGTCAATGAAACTTTCTGCCTCCAAGGAGGCGCTCAACTGACCATCGTTCGAAAAACGACTGATGGTTACAACGCTTTTGTAACAGTTAAAGGGCTATGCTGGGTTTAATGGATGTTCAGAACCTTCTGCTCCTACAGGAATCCGTGGGCATCATTGCGCGGATCTGGAGTTACTTGACACAACAGTTCACTTTCGGACGAATTACCGTATCTGCTTCCAGTTTGTTCGTCGGTGTTTTGGTTTTGGTGGGAACGCTTCTTGCCGCGCGTTGGTCCAGTGGTTTCATTGAGCGGCGGATAGCGCGTCGTCATCATATCGATCCCGGTTTGCGTTACACGATTTGCCGGCTTGTCAAGTATCTCGTCATCACAGTCGGAGTGCTAGTTGCACTCAAACAGGCTTTCCAGATCGATCTCACCTCGATTGCAGTAATCTTTACCGCGCTTTCCGTCGGCATCGGTTTTGGACTTCAATACATCGCTTCGGATATTGCCTCGGGATTTATCCTGCTTTTCGAGCGACCGATACGCATCGGCGATCGCATCACAATCGGTGAAGATGAAGGCGACGTGCAGAGCATCAATCTGCGTACGACGATAGTCACTACCAACGATCGGATTGCCATCATCGTGCCGAATTCAAAACTGGTGAGCCAACGAGTTGTGAACTGGTCGTATGGTGATCCCCGTGCGCGCATCGCGATACCGATCGGAGTAGCGGACGATTCCGACATTCAGCTCGTGACTGACACGCTCATTGAAGCTGCGCAGAACGTGGCCAATGTTTTGAGTGACCCGCAACCCAATGTGCAATTTCTGAAGTTTGGCGACTACTCTTTGGATTTCCGTCTTCTCGTTTGGACAAACCAGCCGCGACGCCACGTGCAAATCCGCAGCGACATCAACTACCGCATCGCTGAGCTATTTCGCGAGCGTTCGATTCGGATTCCATACCCGACACAGGAATTCCTTCTCAAAGGCATGCCGCGCCACGTCGATCCTGATCTTCTACAGGACATCGATCATTTAGCCCCAGATGAACGCCTATAAAGGCGGCTCAGGTCGGTAATACTTTTGTCGCCGATATTGCGTAACGAAACTGAGTGAGGCATCATTCATTTAAGATGCGATCCGCTCGTTCGTTTGTAGGGGATAAACGCGAGGCTATCTTGCGCGCCGCAATAAGTGTCTTTGCGCACAGCGGCTACTTCAATTCAAAAGTAGCCGATATTGCGCGCGAAGCGGGCGTCGCCGACGGCACTGTCTATCTTTACTTCAAAAGCAAAGAAGACATTCTCCACTCCATCTTCGATCGCAGCGTTGAAGAAGCACTCGACGCCGCGAAGAAACAGATCGCCGCAGTCGCAGATCCAAAGGAAAAGCTTCGCCAGATCGCACTGTTGCATCTCGAACGACTTGGCGCTGACCGCGATCTCGCGGTTGTATTTCAGGTGGAGCTACGCGGCTCGACCAAGTTTATGGAAGAGTTTTCAGCCGCCGGCTTCGCCGAGTACCTCGCGCTCATCCGTTCAACATTTGAAGAAGGACAACACGCGGGCATCTTTCGAGCTGATCTAAACGCCAAAGTAGTTGCGAAGATCCTTTTCGGAGCGCTGGATGAGATGGCGACGAATTGGATCCTCTCAAAGCGTCGCTACAAACTGGCGCCGATGGCTGACGAGGTTTTGGATATCTTTCTTAACGGAGTGAAGACGCCGTGAACCGAGTGATTGAGTACATGGATTTGCGCTCAGGTACTCCCGCTCGCCAACCTGCCGCCGCGGACGAACCCACCACGCTCGTCGAGCTCTTCACTTACGTCGCGCGCAAGCACAAACGACCTGACATACTGAATTACAAGAGCGGCGGACGTTGGACGTCGATCTCGTCCGACGAAATGCTCCGCCGCGCAAAATCGATTGCTGCCGGATTGCATGCGATCGGTGTTGGTGCGGGCGATCGCGTTGCGATACTTTCCGAAAGCCGTGTCGAATGGACGCTGACTGACGCCGGATCGATCTTCGCAGGCACCATCGACGTTCCGATTTATCCGACGTTAACGCCACCTCAGGTGCGTTACATCCTGAACGACTCAGGCGCCAGCGTTCTCTTTCTCGCCAATCTGGAAAAGTTTAATGAACTGAAAGACGCGCTTGGTGAGTGTCCGCAAGTGAAGTATGTGGTTTTCTTCGAACCCGACGGAGTAACAGACGCCGAAGGCTTGACGTTGGCCCAACTTGAGGAAAGAGGACGCGAGATCCAACCCGGCCACATCGATCGGAGTGTGGCGAACACCAGGCCGGATGATTTGGCCACGATCATTTACACGTCCGGCACGACCGGTGAACCAAAAGGCGTGATGCTGACGCATTCGAATCTGGTTTCAAACCTGATCGACTCGTCCGGGCACCTGTCCTTTGGTGAAAAGGACATCGCGCTGTCTGTGTTGCCGCTATCGCACGTTTTCGAACGCCAGGCGATGTACATGTACCTGCACCAGGGCATGGCCGTCTATTTTGCGGAGTCGTTGCAAACTATTGGACCAAACCTGCGTGAAGTGAGCCCGACGGTGCTGGTTGGAGTGCCGCGAATTTTCGAGAAGATTTACGCGCGCATTCGCGAACGTGCTGCTGAAGCAGGAAAGGTGAGTGCGGCGTTGCTGGCGTGGTCTGTTTCTGTGGCTCGTGAATATGCCAAATACACGATCGCGCACCAACCCGTTCCCGTGTTTCTCAAATTGCAGCATCGGCTCGCTTCCAAGCTGGTCTTTTCAAAATGGCAATGGGCCTTTGGCGGCCGCATGCGGTTGCTGGTGTCGGGCGGAGCCGCGCTGCCGGAGGATCTTCAGTACATCTACATCGGCGCGGGCATTCCGATCGTGCAGGGTTATGGTCTGACGGAAACCTCGCCAGTCATCACCACGAGTAAGATTGAAGACAATCGTCCCGGAACAGTCGGGAAGGCAATTCCCAATGTCGACATTCGCATCGCCGAGGATGGTGAGATCGAGGTGCGTGGTCCAAATGTGATGCAGGGTTACTACAATAAGCCCGAAGAGACGCGCGCAGTCTTCACCAGCGACGGCTGGTTCAAGACAGGAGACATTGGCACGCTCGACAAAGACGGATTCCTCCGCATCACCGATCGCAAGAAAGAGTTGTTTAAGACTTCAGGCGGCAAGTACATCTCACCGCAACCGATCGAACAGGCGATCAAGGGTTCGCGTTTTGTGAGTCAGGTGGTGCTCATCGGAGCGGAGCGCAAGTTTCCGGCGGCGTTGATTGTGCCTGTTTGGGAACAACTCGAGTCGTATTGCAAGTTGAAGGGAATTGAAGTTAAAAGCCACAGCGAGCTCTGCCATCATCCGCGCATCATCGATCTGATTCAACGACAGATCGACGCCTTAACTCCCAACCTCGCGAAGTACGAACGGATAAAGAAGGTGGCGCTGCTGGAAAATGAATTTACGATCGAAGGTGGTGAACTCACGCCGACTTTGAAAGTGAAGCGCAGAGTTATTGATGATAAGTATCGGGATGTGATTGAGAAGCTTTATGAGGAGTAGTGCTTAGCTCTTTGTACTAGTACAAAGCTATGGCTTCTTCGGAATTCCAACGTCAAGGTGCAGTGACTTAAGAATTCTGTTTCCCGCGTCTTCACCTGCAACTTTCAACATCTGTTCGCGATACAGCACGTTCGTCGAGCCGCGGGGCTGCGCGATTATCGGTCCGGCGCGATTGGCGTTCATATAACTATGTCCGGTGACTGCAACCTTCGCGGTGCCGGGTGTGAACACCACAAACTCGAGAACCATATCGTCATAGGAACGTGCCATCGTGTCGAATTTGAGCGTCAGCAGAACCACGTAGGTCTTCGTATCGGATTTCGCTCTCTTGATTGCCTCTCCTCTGTTCAACGATTGATTCGATACCTCGATGTCCGCTGAAGATCCGTTGCGCAGCCGATCAGCGCAACCACGCATTACCGCGTCGTAATATGTAAAAGGAAAAGTCGAGTAAGAATCGTTACGATCGGCTCCGACGAAGAACACCAGTTCGGATTTCGCCTCGGCTTTCTTCGGCGTTGGTGTGGGCTCAGGAGTTGGCGTCGGTACCGGCGCGGCGGGCTCCGGTGTCGTGTGTCTTCTGCCGGACTGCGCCTCCACGGTGATCATGCATAGCACAAGAACCGCGACGGTTGTGAGCAGTCGATACTTCATGGGGATGGAATTGTAACGGGAACCAGTGAGAATGGGAAGATTGATTTGCTAAACTGCGACGACCGATGGAACAAAGCAAAGCGCAGACGCTCGTCATTTCAGGTATTCGCGACCAGGCCAGGGTTACTCGTTCATTCGATTTGCGACCCGAGCGAGCGGTCGATTTCACGCCCGGGCAGGTTGCGATATTGCGAGTAGAAGGTGAGGAGCCCGCTTACTTTGCTTTAGCCGGAGCGCCTGCGGATCGCGATCTCGAAGTGCTTGTGAAACAGAAAGCAGGCGCCAGCCGCGTGATTTACGACATGTGCGTGGGTGATCAGATTGAGCTGCTTGATGTCTGCGGACGTGGATTCCGGCTCGATGAAATGACGGGACGCGACCTCGTGTTTGTCGCGATGGGAACCGGAGTTGCGCCGTTGCGATCGGCGTTGCGGCACGTATTGAAACGCAAAAATGAGTTCGGACAACTGGTGGTGCTTTACGGCGCGCGGACGCCGGACGATTTTTGCTATCGCGAGGAAACCTATGACTGGGAGAATGCCGGCGTCGAACTTCGCCAGGTGATCTCTCGGCCTGATGGGCATGACTGGTCCGGCCCGACGGGTTACGTGCAGTCTTTGTTAGATCATGTCCTGCCGAATCTTACATCGCCAGTTGCATTGATCTGCGGCTCCCGCGAAATGATCGATCAAACCCGCGAGCGTTTGGGCAAGATGGGCTTCAAACCTGAAGAGATCCTGACGAACTATTAGTTGTCAGTGCTTTGCCGTCAAATCACTTCTTGAAAAACTTTGAAGCCTTAATAACGGTGACATTGCAGTAGCGCTGAATCGCTTTGAAGTCAGCCCAGTTCTCGGTCACAACGGCCGCTTTCAATCGTCGGGCGCTGACTGCAATCAGAACGTCAAGCGCCATGCGCTGCGAGGCTCCGGGCGGCAGTCGCTTTAGTCTTCCGTGTTCTAAACGCCGCCGGCTGTTCGTCAACAAGAATAGAATCTTTGATGTGAGTAGCCAGTCTTCCACGTCAGGAACGATGAGGCGCTGCTCTTTCTGGAAGGAGCGAAACAACGTTTCATAGAGGTTTCGCCGGGAGAGATCCGGAGCGCTCGAGGAAAGCTCCATTAGAACAATTGCAGACATCAAGAAACTACTTGGCATGGCCAGGAGTTCAGTCTGTTTTCTTGAAACGAGGACCGACGTGTCGTAGGTGAAGTACGCCATCGCAATTCCTATGTGTGTAAATCAGGAGATCTATTACAAGCGGTGAAACTCGCCTCGCTGGTTATCTTCGTACACCATTTGAAAAGCTTTTAGCGTAAGTTCCATCAGCTTTTTTAGCCGCTTTTCCCGCGCAAGCTCTTCAGCCTTCTTTTTTGTCAGCCTCAGTTTTGTGGCTCGCTTGGACGCTTTTGCCGAGACTTTCTTAGTACGACGTTTGGTTGGCGAAGACGCCGAAGCTTTCTTGCGAGATGAGGTGTGAGTTTTAGCAACTTTCTTTATTGGCATACGTCGCAGTGTACCACCGTTAGTTTGACAGTTGTTATTCATATCGCAGCGCTGTCAGTGGATCGACTTTCGTGGCGCGGCGCGCGGGTATGTAACACGCGAGTAGTGTCACCGTGAGCAGGACCAGTGATGCTATTACAAACGTGAGCCAGTCAGTAGGAGTCACCTCAAACAGCAAGTTCCTCATCAGGCGAGTCAACGCCAGCGCCGCACCCAAACCAATTGCAGTTCCAATGGTTGCCAGAACCATACCCTTTCCGACTACGAGCAGGAGCACATCGCGCCTTTGCGCGCCCAGTGCCATGCGCACGCCGATCTCCTGAGTTCGCTGCGTGACGAGATAGGCCATTACTCCGTAGATCCCAACCGCAGCCAGACCCAACGCGAGAACGGAGAAGCTGCTGAGTAGCAACATCACAAAACGACTTGTCGCAACTGATCTCGCCAGTCGCTGTTCCATCGTCATGATGTCAGCGACCGGCTGGTCCTTATCAATGCTCAACACCTGACTGCGTATCGCGGGAATCATGCTCACCGGATTCGAATCAGTGTGCACGACGAGGTTCATGAAATTTCCGGGCAACTGTTGATATGGAAAATAAACCTCCGGCATCGCGTCGGTCTCGAGCGCCGTATGCCTGACGTTGCCGGCGACGCCGACGATCTGTCGCCAGACCTGCTTGCCGGGATCATCTTCGAAACCGAGTCGTTTTCCAATCGCGTCTTGATTGGGCCAAAAGCGGCTGGCCAGCGCATCATTGACGACGATCACGTTCGCCGTGTTTTCTCGATCCTGCTCGGTGAATGAACGACCTTTCAAGATCGGAATGCTCATTGTCTGAAAGTAGCCGGGCGTAATAATCCGCCGGCCCACGTCTGGACGGTCCGCCAAATTCACGACGGGCGCGCCTTCGACAACGAAAGTGGTCGTCACGTTGTTGTTGCTTAGCGGGAGCGGATCGATGCCGGCGACAGATTTCACTCCCGGTAGATTTCTGACGCGCTCGATGAGTTGATCGTAGAAAATATTGACCTGTTGTCGTCGATATTTCTGTGTGGGCAAAGCGATGTACATGCTCACCCGATTCGTCGTCTCGAATCCCGGGTTAACTTGCTGCAAGCGGACGAAGCTCTTTGTCATCAAACCCGCTCCGATCAGTAAGAGCAGCGCGACTGTCACTTCCGAAACAACCAGCAGGTTACGTAAGCGACTGCCCTGAGAGCTTCCCGGATTTCGCCCGGAGTCGTCCTTGAGTGCTTTGGTCAGATCCGGTCTCGAAGCTTGAAGTGCCGGAGCGAGTCCGAACAACAGACCCGTCACGATGGAAATCGTGAATGTCCAGAGGAACACCGGAATATGTAAACCAATCTCATGGAGTCGTGGCACTTCTGATGGCGTGAGAGCCAGCAGTAGTTTGATTCCTGCGTACGCGACGAGCAGTCCTAATAAGCCGCTAACAACAGAAAGGATCAGACTCTCGGTTAATAACTGACGCACGAGTCGCCAGCGGCTTGCTCCGAGCGCAAGCCGGATTGCAACTTCCCTATGTCGCGCAGTGACTCGAGCGAGGAGCAAGCCGGCGACATTCGCGCACGCAATCAGTAACACAAACCCGACAGCAGCAAACAACATGTAAAGATATGACTCGACATTTCCCACCATTTGTTTGTGCAAAGGAACGACCCGCACGCCTCGGCCGGCATTTGTCTCGGGATATTGTTGTTGAAGCTGGCTGGCGATGAGGCTCATCTCGCTCTGCGCCTGTTCTCGCGTAACGTTTTGCTTGAGCCGTCCCACCGCGTAGAGGAAGTTCATGCTGCGGTCGAAATCGCCTTCACCGATCGCCATCGGCACCCACATATCCACATGAATACTGGTTGGAAATTGCAGTTCAAAACCGGGCGGCATCACGCCGATCACAGCAACCTGATGCCCGTTGAGTGTGAGGCTCTTGTTAATGAGATTCGGATCCGAGCTAAACATTCGTTGCCAAAGATCATGACTGAGAATTACCGTGAATGTGCTTCCTGGTCTTTCTTCTTCCTGAAGAAAGGATCTCCCGAGCACCGGTTGTACGCCGAGTACCTGAAACAAATTGGTAGTGACAACACAACTCTTGATTCTTTGCGGCTCACCGACACCAGTCAGATGCATATCGGTATAAAAAAGCGAGCCCAATTGATCGAAGACCTGATTGCGCGACCGCCAATCGCGAAAGTTACCGATTGCGACTTCGTTTCGATCCGACATTCCCGGCCCAGGCTGCTTATTCGTTTCCCACACCACCATCAAACGGTCCGGATCTTTATACGGGAGTGGATTCAGCAAAACGGCATCGATGGCGCTGAAGATTGTGGTGTTAGCTCCGATGCCCAGGGCCAATGTGAAGACCACAATGACGGTGAAGCTCGGGCGCTTGAGCAGCATCCGAAAGGCGAAGCGAATGTCTTGTAGTGTGTTCATGGTCTCCGTCGACGAGTATCATGTGAATCCTGTCAATCTTGCAATCCTGTAAACAATTTGGACAGGATTACTGGATTTTCAAGATTTACATGATGATGGCCTAATCACCATTCTGCCTTCTTCGGCCACAGCACTTTTAACCACAGGAGAAAGAATGATTGTCCGTTGTAGTCAAGAACTGTTCGCAATGTTTCCCGAGGCGAGCGTGCACGGGATTGTATTCGACCGGCTTGCTGAATTCGATCCGGCAATAGTGGCTCCCTGGAAACAAAAAGCCATCGAGAGCGTTTCGTCGAGCGGCTATACGATTGAATCCATTTTGGATGCGCCGGTCGTGAAGGAGTGGCGTAATGCTTTTCAAAGATTTGGTGTAAAGCCGAGTAAGTATCGCTCCGCGATTGAACAGCTATACAGAAGAGCATTGCGGCAGGAGATAATCGAAACCAGTCTCCCGCTCGTAAATCTTTATTGTTACGTGAGTCTGATCGAGATGGTCCCGATGGGCGCGTACGATCTCGAAAAAGTTGAAGGAGACATCGCCGTTCGCTTGAGTAGGGAGAACGAACCTTTTCTCGGAATCGGAGATACTGAGCCCATGATGTCGACTCCGGGCGCGGTTGTTTATTCAGACGATGGTGGCATCATCTGCTGGGCCTGGAACCATCGAGATGCAGCACGAGTTTCATTGTCTGCAGAAACGGACCGAGCGATCTTTTTCGCAGATTGTGCGGGGCACGAAAGCGAATCTCGGGCCCGCTCGGCAATGGCGCTGCTAGCTGATGCGTTGTCAGTAACAGGCGCCGGCGAAGTGAACAGGTTTGTGCTCAACCGTGATAATTCAACGGCAACAGTGTGAACAAAAATTGGGAACGCGATGCGTACAGCAGCGTCTAAGAGCTAGTGGATCCAAAGCGCAATTACCTAGCTGTTGCAAGACTCGTACTTCTTATTTGTGTGTTTGCGGCCAGCGGTTGTCAGCGACAGACACGTGTCGTCAGTCGCAAACCTCCTGTGCCTCCAGATGCACAGGTCAAACCACTGCCGGCCAACGCCCCGCCTCACCTAAAACAAATGCTTGATGGCGCGATCGCCCAGGCCGGTGTTACAACGAGTTACGATCCCGCCTACGTCGCGCTCGATTATCCAGGTGGAGACGTTTCAGAAAAAACCGGTGTTTGTTCGGACGTTGTGGTTCGCGCGTTTCGTAAAGCCGGCATCGATCTGCAAAAGGAAATCCACGAAGACATGACAGCGGCGCGGTCCGACTACCCGACAAAATGGGGCGCGATCAGTCCGGATTCGAATATCGATCATCGTCGCGTCCTGAACCTGATGGCGTATTTCAGACGTCATGGAAAGTCGTTGCTGGTGAGCTACGACGCCACGGATTATCAGCCGGGTGATATTGTTGCATGGGATTTGACGAGCGGTATCGATCACATCGGAATCGTGACCAACATGTTGTCAGACTCAGAGGACCGCTATTTGATCGTTCACAACATCGGCGCCGGCACATGCGTCGAAGACGTGCTGTTTGACTGGACGATCAAGGGACACTATCGCTTCTTTTAATCCGCATGTTTCGCTTTATTCTTCTATTCCAGCTCGCCATGATGGCCTTGTGGTCTGGTTCTCACCACGAGGTTGTGATTCACCAGCAGCCTAGTCAGCCAAAGCATAAACGCCTGTTTACGCTTCAAGGAACCGCAGCGGTAGAAAGGCCTGTGCAGGACTCAACACCGCTAACTATCAATTTAAAACGATGCGTCGCTTTAAATCGCAGCATGGCATGGGGCCTGGGTTCAGAAACGATCGACGTCAAAGGCTTAGACAAAGGTAGATGTGTGTTACAGCACTTTACGGAGTTAGAAGGTGGATACACCCGAAGCGAATGTCGTATACCTACCAGCCTGGGAGAGATTTCAATTTACTGGGGCGGTCGTTCCTTTTATTACTCGCGTGATTTGTCGAAACACTGCAAGGTAATTAAGACGGGCAACATCTTTTTCGATAGATTGAAGCCTTAGCATTGACCCCGGCGCAGCCAGTCCTATACTTCACCAAAGTACAAGTTGAAGGAACTAACGTCCAATTACATATGCTTCCTTGATTCCGTATCCTCCCCTGCATTACAGAATTCGAAGGAGCAACCATGAGATTCACGCTTTCATTCCTTATCGTCATTTGCATTGCCGGATTGACCATGGCGCGTGGCGCCGACGAGCGACTCAAGATTGCGGATTTCGTCAGCGACCCCGAGAGCTTTGCGGGCCGCACTGTCGAAGTTAAGGCTCGTGTAGTTGCGATTAGTGCTGATGGTAAGAGCCTCGAGCTGTTTGATTCGCCAAGCCACACGCGAATTTCGGTGCAGTTGGCACAATTGCCCAAGACCGAACGCAAAGCGTTGATTTGCTCGGATGTGCGAGAGGTTCTCGTTCGTGGCCGAGTCTCGATGGTCGCAGGCAGGCTCACCGTTCACGCCGAAAGTGTCCGTCCTTTATCCACAGATTACGCAGATATCAATCTGTGAAATCTGTGGATACAACCTGTCAGAAGTGCTAGTAGCCTAAACAGTACCTAATACGATATCCAAGCTGCGGTTTGTAATGATCGGCGCAAATCAGCAGCAGGCTCCCAGTGAGTTGGCGCTCCGGCTCGTCTTCGAGCGTTCGCCTGACGCTATTCTCTTACTCGATAACGGCGTGTTCATTGACTGCAATCAAGCAGCAGTCGACATGCTGCGCGCTGCGGGCAAAGACGAACTTCTTTCGCTCTCACCATCCGATCTCTCGCCTGCGATTCAACCCGATGGCGCTTCATCCTCTACCAAAGCACAGGAAATGATTTCAGTCGCACTCGAGCGCGGTAGTCATCGTTTCGAGTGGTTGGCCAAACGTCGTAATGGTAGCGAGTTCCCGGTCGAAGTCTTGTTGACTGCGATCCCGTTTCAGGAACGACAAATACTGTACGCCGTTTGCCGAGACATCAGTCGCCGTAAAGAAGCAGAGCGCGAGCTCGCGAAGTCGCGCGTAGCGGACGATGCCTTCCGCGCCGGCCAGGGACGAGTGCTCGAAATGATCGCGCAGGGAGCAACACTGTCCGACGTTCTCGCCAGTTTAGTGACTCTGATCGAGGCCCAGTCTGACGGAATGGTTTGTTCGGTGCTGCAACTCAGCGAGGACGGAAAGCATATTCGCCATGGCGCGGCGCCACACCTTCCGGAGATTTACGTCCAGGCTGTCAACGGAGCTCCGATTGGACCAAAGAACGGTTCGTGCGGTACCGCGATGTATCGTGGCGAGCCGGTAATCGTAACGGACATGCTCACCGATCCGCTCTGGGAAGACTATCGCGAACTTGCGAAACTGTCTGGCCTGCGGGCCTGCTGGTCGACGCCGATATTCACGGGCTATGGAAAAGTGCTGGGGTCGTTTGCGATGTATTACCGCGAGCCTCAGGCACCGACTGGATCTGAAACGAGACTCACCGAAGTTGCGACTCACATCGCGGGAATCGCGATCGAACACGAACGCGCTCAGAATGAATTGCAACACACGCGTTCAGAGCTCGCCCACGTCGCTCGAGTCACGACGATGGGAGAGCTAGCTGCGTCGATAGCCCACGAAGTGAATCAGCCACTTGGTGCGATCGTCGGAAACGCCGATATCTGTCTGAGCTGGCTTCAGCAAGAAGAAGCGGATCTCAAGCAGGTAGCAGAAGCGCTCCGTGATATTGCCGCCGATGGTCATCGCGCGAGTCAGATTATTTCGCGGATTCGTTCGCTCGTGAAAAAGCATGTGCCTGAGAAATCGTTGTTGAATCTGACCGAAATCGCGCGCGAAGTTATCGGTCTGGTTGGTCATGAGGCGCAAAGAAAGCAAGTGACTGTCTATTCGCAGTTGGATGAATCATTACCGGCGGTGGAAGCCGATCGGGTGCAGTTGCAGCAGGTGCTACTCAACCTTGTTATGAATGGCATGGAAGCCATGCACGAGACCGATGCGAATGAGCGGCAGTTAACTTTGCAGACAGTGATGTCGAACGGGAGTGTTTTAGCCACTGTAAGCGATCGCGGGATGGGAATTGACCCCGCCAAAGCCGAACAGTTATTCAAACCATTCCACACAACCAAGGCAAACGGTATGGGAATGGGCCTCGCGATTAGCCGGTCGATCATTGAATCATTCGGCGGCAAGCTCTGGGCTGAAGCAAACGCCGGCGGTGGTGCCATCTTTACGTTCAGCCTGCCGGCGAGAAGTCAGGAAATACATTGATGGAAAAACCGCCAGTGGTAATCGTGGTCGACGACGACGTCTCGTTCCGCAATTTTCTTTCGCGGCTCGTGAGCACTATCGGTCTGAAGACGGTTCCTTTCGAATCGGCGGAAGCGTTTCTAGCAGCGCCGCTGCCTGACTCTCCTGCATGTCTCGTGCTTGACGTGCAGATGCCGGGTTTGAGCGGCTTGGATCTGCAGCGCCAGGTCGCTCGAGGCTCACGACCGCTTCCGATCATCTTTACCACTGGTCATGGTGATATTCCCATGACGGTCGAAGCCATGAAGGCCGGTGCAGTTGGTTTTTTCTCGAAGCCGTTTCGCAATCAGGACATGATCGATGCGATCAAAGAGGGAATCGTTCGTGACCGAGAAATGCGTAAACAACTCAACGAGTTGGCAGAAATTCAGGCGCGCTATGATTCACTGACGAGCCGTGAACGCGAGGTCTTTGCGCTCGTGACCGAAGGCTCGCTGAACAAACAGATTGCCCATCAACTCGGTACCAGTGAACGCACGATCAAAGCACACCGCTCGCAGGTCGTGCAGAAGATGAAAGCTGACTCAGTAGCGGACCTGGTACGCATGGCCGATCGATTGAAGATCCGGCCACAGATTACACAGAAATCTGCATAACATATTGTACTTTGGTGCAGGTCGATTGAACTCTCGTACAATTCTGGCCTTTCTTTAGCGCTGGTAAACTCACTGCCGGCATGTCGCATTTGGTTTCCATTGTTGATGATGATCCTTCGATGTCACGCATGTTGTGTCGTGCAATCAAGGCTGCCGGGCTGAGTGTCGATGCGTTTGGGTCGGCGGAAGAATTTCTGGATTCCGAAGCGTCGCGCGCGTCCGTTTGCCTGATTCTTGATGTGAATTTACCGGGTATGAGTGGCCTCGAGCTGCAGCAGCATCTGAACGCATCTAGGCTGGAAGTGCCGATAATTTTCATGTCTGCGCAGGCCGATGAGGCCACGCAACTACGCGCTCTCAAGGCCGGCGCTGCAGGTTTTTTGCGCAAGCCATTCAGTATCGACTCATTGCTCGCCACGCTGCGCTCGATACCGATCTAGAACCTGTACCAAAGTACAGTTTCGCCGAACCAACGTACAATTTTCGAGTCGTCAACAACTTGGTACTCTCCATTCTGTCAGGAGAAACAAACTGAAGGAGAGGTAAGGATCATGACGATTCAAAAACAACTTTCGCACTTGTCATTCGCGGCCATCATTCTTGTCTTCGCAGCTCTGCCGGTGCTGGCGCAAACCGGATCCCGTGATAACCAAACCGCCGTGGCCGTTACCGTGAATTCAGTTGAATCCGACCAGTTGGCTGCTCTTCGCAAGAGCCGCGTGAGTATTCCGAAAAAAGAATCACCCATCGTCGTTGCGCCGTCTAGTACGGAGAAACAACCCGCGTTTTCGATGAATCAATTCATGAAGTCTGCGACTGAACCGGCAATGATCAGCGACAGCAAGGTGTTGGAATACACAAGCCTCGAGAACCCGAGCAAAGCTTTCAACAACACTTCTTCAAAAACGATCAACTTCGTCCCATCGCGCGGACCGAAGTTTCCGTGGCAATAACGTAATTAACAAGTTGGGGGCGGCGACGAGGGAAGGGCGCTTTCGAAAGAAGGCGCCCTTCGATTGTTTTGCTTACTCCGGTGTTTTGGCTTTCTTGCAGGAAGGAAACGGAAACTTTAGCTCCACGTCGTAGACATTACTCGTCGTTCGAATCTCGACTCGAGGAGTTTTGATTTCGGGAACATCCGTGCCCGATTGTTTGATGAGACGGTCCAGTTTGGGACAGTTTTCAAAGTCACCGACATAAGTGATCATTCCACCGGACAAGGTTCCGTTCGCTCCGTTTATAACTTTGATTGAAAATCGCCCCTTTTGATCTGTCTTTGTTTGTGCGTCATTCGGGTCTTCGTCATCCTCATCTTCTTGAGCGGCCTTTTTCCGTACCGCCGCCCTGAACTCCACATATTCATCAGCAACGGGTTTCCCATCTGAAAAGACCAACACCCCTTCAATGGTCACCGTTTTCAACTCAATCGGCGGATATATTTCCAGGTTCTCGACAATGTCGCCAAGACCGATGTTGAAGACGGTCGCTTCTTCACGCTTTGACACCTTCGGATAGTAGAACGTTCGAAATGGCTCGGTGCTTGTCATTTGTCCATCGTCATTCACGATGATGACATAGCCACCGGGTGGTATCTTGCCGATCTCGAAAGCGCCATCCTTTACGGTACAGTCGGCAAGGTATTTCCCCTCCGTACCATCAGCCGGGATCAGATGCAGACAGACGCCGTTCATGGGTTGACCTGATGGATCATAGATATGCCCACGGACGACGTTATCTATCTCAAGGACAAGGTCGAGTGCGGCATGTTTGTTGGCTTCGAGAATGATTGGGATTCTCTGTAGTGAGCCGTCCTTTGCCTTTCGATCCACGCTTGGAGAGTAGTCTAACCAATACCGTCCGAGCTTCCAGCCTTTGGGAATTTCCGGTTCGACGAAATAACGTCCGGCAGGCAAGTCGTAAATTTCATAAACGCCATTGTCGTCCGTTTTGAGCTCTTGCGTACCCTTGGTTCCAATGATGCGAATTTTTCGACCGGCAAGACTCTCGTTTGCCTCATAGTAAAATCTTAGCGTCCCCGAAATGCGCGTCTTGTTCCGAACCTTGTCGAGATTGTTAAGGTAGAGAAGATCGTCAGCCGCATACTCGACGGGCTTGTTCCTGCCGCACGTTCCTGCGATCCACCGATGGGACTCTTCGAACCGTCTGAGATAAAACAGAAACTTCTTTCCAATGTCCTTTTCGTGGAAGGTCCAAATACAGTCAGCTCCGCCTCCCTGGAGGAAGATCATCTCATCGCCAACCTTCAATGTTCCTTTGAACACCTGCTCGACACGCATTGAGGTAGATTTCACGCCGTCAACGTAATTAGTCCCATCCGAGATTTGGCCTGGGGGAGCAGCCTCTTTGGGCTCGGCCTTTTCAATTGAGACCGCAGTGACGATAACGACGACATCTGACCGGTTGTAGGAGTCGAGGACCGTTGGGGCACCACCGCAGGAGCAGGCTTCCGCAGTTCGCAAACTCAGCAGGAAGATCAACACGAAGAGTGGCGATTTCAAATGTCGGGCGAGCATGAGCTTCCTCCTTCTTACCGGGATTGGCAAAGCCTTAGACACAAAACGCTGCATCAAGGTTCCTACTTGGACACTCGTCACCTCGCTCGTTAAAGAAGATCATTCCCGCCGATCTGCCATTCTCTCTGGGAATAATCTTTCCATCAACGCTTCCCGGATGTTGCCGTTGGGCGTTGGAGATGACCATTCTCAATCTGCCGTCCTTCTCCACGATGTTTATGCGCTCGACATCAATCTCCTCAAACTTCTGCTTTTTACCTTGCATAACAAAGGCTGAAAGCAGAAATATCGCGCAGAACAACGTGGCGACAAGAGCGTAGGTTTTCAAGAAGCGCACTTCTTTTTCGAGTTTTGTTTCCATAGCCGCAAGCTCCACTCTGATCTCTTTGATTTAACTGGTTCCTGTAATATCTTTCATCGCATTCTTATTCCCATGACTCGCATTCACGCTTCGATACCTCGCGTAGAAGAGACTGGCGAACTATTCGACGACCCGTTCAGCTTTTTGGCGCGAGCGCGCGCATCGCTGGGCGACGTCTTTGTAATCCGCGACGATAAAGCGCTCTTCTCTCGTGCTGCGGATTGCGCCGGAGTAGTCGCGGTCTTTGGCGCGGCGAACTACCAGTCAGTCTTAACAGACGCTGAACTCTTCCGCCAGCCGATCTCCGCTGCGCGACACATTTCGTTGCCGAAAAATCTGATCAACCTCAACCATGGTCTGCACAGCATGCAAGGCGAACAACACGATCGGCATCAACGTTTGCTCATGAACGTCTTGAGCGAGCGCGGCAACGAAGGACGCCTGCAAATGGTGCAAGCCGGCCTTGAGAAGTTCGTGCAGGGGTGGGAATACAACCAGCAGATTCCCCTGCTCGCGGAGATGCGCCGGCTGACGCTGGAGCTTTCGACGCGTTTGCTATTCGGCGAGCAATATGAAGAGAGCACACAACTCGCGGAACTCGCAGCGCAGTATTTCCACGCTCGTCGCGCGGTGTCGTCGACATTTAAGTCACCACGTAAGGCGACGCGCGTCAAACTGATTGCGCTCGGAACATCGTTGGATGAGTCGTTGCGACGATACATCGATTGGTCTCGGCAACAGAACAGGAACAACGCCGACGGCCTGCTGCGAACAATTACGTCAATCGAAACATTTTCAGACGACGAGATCGTCGCTCACAGCAACGTGTTGTTCATGTCGAGTCTTGAACCGACAGCGGTTACGTTAACCTGGGCGCTGTTAATTCTGTCGCAACAACCTGAGTTGCGACGACGTTTGCGTGAAGATCACGAACAGAAGCTCCTCGATGGCGTGATCAATGAGACACTCAGGTTATTAACTCCCAACGCACTGATGACGCGTTTGACCACACGCTCCACAAGCCTGAATTCGTTTCCGATTCCGGAGTCCTGCGAGATATTGCTCTCGCCTTTTCTCGCTCACCGCGAGCCGGAACGTTTTTCTCGTCCAAACGAATTCCTGCCGGAGCGCTGGCAGGGACTAAAGCTTTCGCCTTTTGTCTACTTTCCTTTCGGCGGCGGTGCGCACTACTGTGCGGGTCGTTCGCTGGCGACTCACCTCATGAAAACGTCACTTGCTTTTCTGCTGCGACACTTCGATCTCGTACTCTCGAGTGATCAGGAAGTGGACTGGAAGATCGATATCGTCCTGTTGCCCGCGAACGATCCGCTGATGTCGATTCGAAAGCCGGAGCCCACGTCGATGAGTGAAGGTAAATTGATCGGACCAGCGCGTGAGTTAATTGATTTAAAGTCTTGACATGCGCGTGTATTCGCAGTCCAATGTGCGCGCTCAACTTTTTCCCGTTCTTTAGGAGAAAAAAATAATGCCGACCTCTAAAAAGACCTCAACGAAGAAAGCAGCAAAGAAAAGCACGAAGAAGGCTGCCGTAGCCGCCGGCAGCGCCACGCTCAAGTTTCCAATCGATGCAGCGAAAGTTGAAGCGATCAAACGTTGTCTCGCCAAAGGTACCCTGACGGTCACAGTGAGCAGAGCAGATCTGGGGCGCGCTCGTATGGGTGATCCATATAAATACGATTAGGCGAGAACGCCTCTACTTCAATGAAATACGTCACCGCCAACTGTGGCGCAGTTGCGGTCGGACTGGCGTTTGGTCCGATCGTGCCGGAGTTTGTCTCTGCCAATCCGGGCTTGATCGACTACGTCGAAATTCCCTTCGAACAACTGCGACACTCGCCTGAGTCCGGCTCGATTCAGGAAACTGTCCCCGTAATCCTGCACTGCGCCAGCATGTCAGTGGCCGGCTTCGTCCCTCCGGACGACGGCACATTGAAGGCCATCGAACGCGAAGCGGAGCGAACCAAAACGCCTTGGATTGGTGAGCATCTGGCCTTTATAACCGCAGAGCCAATCGAAGACGATCACACACAGCCAACGTCTTTGACGTACACCGTCTGCCCACAAATGAGTGAAGAGACAGTGGAGCGCGTCGCCACGAATGTGGCCTCGCTTCAGAGGCACTTCAAGATGCCTTTGATTCTTGAAAACTCGCCGCAGTATTTCGATGTGCCCGGAAGTTCGCTGTCGATGGTCGATTTTGTCAGCGCAGTAGTTGAACGTTGCCAGGTTGGACTGTTGCTCGATCTCACTCACTTCTTGATCTCGATGCTGAACACAAAGAAAGATCCATTGAGCGAGATCGATCGATTGCCGCTCGAGAAGGTGGTTGAAGTTCACATCTCCGGACTCAACGTGCAATCGGGCATCGCCTGGGACGATCACGCTGTGCCGGCGCCCGCGGTCGTGTTTGATCTTTTTGAGCGTGTGATGGCCCGAGCGCGTCCGAAGGCAGTGACCCTGGAGTACAACTGGTCGCCGCAGTTTCCGCAGTCCACGTTGATGAAGCACCTCGACCGGGTTCACGAAATCGTGAGGAATTGATGATCGCAAGTCGTGTCCACGCGATTGTTGCTGCCGGGTTGGAGAATCCGGAGCTGATTGCGCGCTGGAAGCAGGAGCCGGAATCGTTGCGCGCCTACGGCGTCGATCCGGCGGCGTTTGATCTCGATGCGATCTGGAAGTTTGCTGGATTGACCGCGAAGGTCAAGCACAACGGATTGAGATTCGATCTCCCGCTCACGTTTCGTTTTCTCAGTCTCAATGGTTTGGAAATTGAAGTCTTTGGCGCTTACGCCGCTCACAAAGCCAGAGCCGGGACGCGCTACACTGCGACGACCGAAGGACGAATTATCGAGCTGGTTGATTTCCTGCGAGATTGGCTCGACTTTGACAAGCCCGAACATTCATTGCTCTGGGACCTCATCCGGCACGAAACTGCATTGGCCCAACTGCGAAAACGCACACCATCAGCGCAGAGAGCTCGTGCGCCGCACATCGTGGGAGAGATAATCCTGCACGAGATGACGTGTGATCCGCGCGTGCTCGGTAGGCTCTTGCGCCGGAAATCGTTTGATCCCGATAAGGTGCAGCGACGTACAGTCCACCTCTGTTATTGGAATCCGGGCGATCCGGAGGAGCTCCGTATCCTCGAACTTGACGAACTCGGTTATCACTTGCTTTCACTGGTTGATGGCAAAAGGTCGATAGCGGATTTCAATCGTCTGCTGGGTGGCAAATCGAGAATTTCCAAAAAGCTGATGGGCGCATTCGGTGAACTTGCTCGCGTTGGAGTCATCTCACTTGGATGATTGTAGGGGCGGCACTCCGTGGCCGCCCCTTGTTTGAATCACGCATCGTCAGGAAGCGTGGTTGCCATGCGAGGGGCGGCCACGGAGTGCCGCCCCTACAGTCATCCAAGTGAGAATTACAGAAGTAGCATGAGAATAACCCTCGTCGACAACCTGGTAATGCCTGAAGAGCATTCGCTCGAGTTGCTCGACGTTCATCCGCACCTCGGCTTGTTGTCACTCGCCGCTGTGGCCGAACGTGACGGGCACCTCGTCCAAATCTACGACCCCAAGCGCTTGATCCGCGCGGGTACGCTCAGTTACGACGAGACCGTCTACGATCGCGCCGCGCAGAGCCTGCTGTCGCAACAACCGGACGCGGTGGGTTTCACTTCGCTCGGTTGCAGCTTCTTGTTTGCGTTGAACGTCGCCGCGCGGCTCAAGCGACAGGAGCCGGAGCTTCCCATTTTGCTTGGTGGACCACACGCGACGATGTTACATCGCGAGATCCTCGAACGATTCACACAGTTCGACATCGTCGTCAGATACGAAGCTGACGAGATTTTTCCGGACGTGCTCAGTAATCTCGAGACCCGCAACTTTTCATCGATTCCCGGCGTGAGCTGGCGTGCCACTGCATCCGACCTGAAGTTCAATCCGGGCACACCCAAAGTCGAGAACCTCGACACTCTTCCTTTGTTGAACTACGACCATTACCCGGTGGCGCAGCTTGACCTCGATCTCCTGCGCGTCGAAGCCGGACGTGGTTGTCCATTCATGTGTACGTTTTGTTCGACGGCCAGCTTTTTTCAAAGAAGTTTCCGCTTGAAATCGGCCGCTCGGCTGGTCCATGAGCTCGACGCGTTACACGAGAAATACGGCTATGTTGATTTCAAGCTTGACCACGATCTTTTCACCGTGAACAAGCGCAAGATCGTGGAATTCTGCGAGGCCGTTAAGGATCGCAAGTATCGCTGGCGCGTGTCAGCGCGAGTCGACTGTGTCGACAATGATCTGCTGCACAAGATGGCCGAAGCTGGTTGTGTTGGAATGTACTTCGGCATCGAGACCGGCTCGCGTCGAATGCAGGAGATTGCGCGCAAGCGTCTCGAAGTCGATCTGGTGGAGCCGACTCTTGCCGTAACCGAACAGCTCGGCATTCAGAGCACGGCGTCGTTCATTACCGGCTACCACGAAGAGCTCGAGCCTGACTTGGCGGACACGCTCGATCTGCTTGGTCGTTGTGTGGGCCCGTCTTGTATTACTCAACTACACATGCTTGCGCCCGAGCCGGGCACGCCGATGTTTGCCGAACATCGCGACAAGATGGAATACGACGGCTATGCCGGACCTTACAACGCATTTCACGTCGCACCTGAAGATACGCAGCTTGTACTCGATCACAAAGACATATTCTCGACGTATTACTACTACCCTGCGGCGCTGCCGCGTTCGCAGTACAAATTTGCTGTCGAGGCGGTTGACTCGCTTCGTCATCTTGGTCCGATTGTTTTGAAATACCTGTTGCGGGGTTTTGAGCAGAAACTTAGTCGACTTGTTTTCGCGATGCGTGATTGGGCCGATGCACAGGGCCGGAACGGTCTGCCTGATGCTGATTTTGTCGAGGAATTTATCGGCTCGAAATTTGGACCATATCATCATCTGACGTCCCTCATCCGCTACGCGTTGCGCTTGCCAAAAGATCTGAATCGCGAGATCGCGCCTGTCGAATTTGATCCGGATCAACAGTATCAACTCGATGCAAAAGTGCGTCTGTTGACTGACATGCACGATTGCGAAGCGCTGATTGAAAGAATCAAACACGACTCAACCGGCACTGATTTGTTTGCTTCTGAACTTACAGATCGCGTGACTTACGTGTTTACCGGTTCAGCGAATGCCTATCGCATCGACCCCGATCTGCAAGCGCTGCTGAGTTTGTTTGAGCAGCCTCGCAGTTGCCGTGAAGTGACTGACCTCGTGGCTGAAGTCAGCGGCGTCGACGGTTTACCGAGTTCTTATTTCGCACCCTTCATCGATGCGGGCATCCTCATGCCCGCGATGCATCCCGAGTAAATGACGAATCCGAAGTGGAGTGTGTTTGACCTTGTCGAAGCCTACCAGCTTTCGCGCGCCGTGGCTGTGCTGAATGATCTGAAAGTGTTTGAATCGGCAAAACCTTTCAGCGCCAAACAACTGGCTGCGAAACATGGCCTCAACGCGGCGCTGCTCGCCGGAGTACTCGAATATGTCGCGCTCAGAACTGCTCTCCTGCGCCGAACGGCTCGCAACCAGTTTGTGGTTACAAGAAGCAACTCGCGTTTTCTGATCGAACTGTATATCGGCGCGTACGGCAGTACTGCGAATCAACTAGCAAAGATCCTGCGCAACCCGGCGATTGCTCCGGCATCGGTTGATCGAGATCGTTATGCGCGCGCTTTCGAATCGGTCGATAGTGCAGCACTGGGAATTCTTCCCGACGTGATCAACGCGTTGGAGTTTAACTACACGCTTGACCTCGGCTGTGGGAATGGCGATTTGTTGCTGGAGTTAGCGCGGCGGAATGAGTCGTTTGTGGGATGGGGAATTGATTCGAATCCGGCGATGCTCAAGGTTGCACGATTAAGATTGCGTCTGGCCCGCATCGGCAAGCGCGTGCGATTCCTTGAAGCGGATGGCGCGAGGTTGCGCCAGCAGATTCCCGCCACCCTAAAATCGGAGATACGATCGATCACCTGTTGCAATTTTACGAATGAGATGTTTGTGCGTGGCGAACGTCAGGCGGTTGCCTGGTTGCGCGAGTTGCGCAAAATCTTTCCGGGAAGGCCATTATTAAACTGCGATTACTATGGGCGACTGGGACGCACGAAGAGTCGCAAACCACAGCGCGAGACCCTCCTGC
>Ga0111539_10002378_pt1 | contig 24984 bp, 24 predicted proteins | sample RhiMethybrSRZTD1_FD_79667 | JGI IMG/M metagenome (GOLD analysis project Ga0111539, IMG submission 79667) | Populus rhizosphere microbial communities from Tennessee, USA - Rhizosphere MetaG P. TD hybrid SRZTD1 (version 2) (version 2) | ecosystem: Host-associated > Plants > Roots > Rhizosphere >...
AAGCCTTGGCGAAAATCGACTTGTTCACCCGCGCCGGGAACCAGACGTACATCAGGCGTCGCATGTTGGATCCGGTCGACCGACATCAGGTCTAGCGGACAAACGGGCTGGCTTTCCCGGCGTCGCACCCTTGGTTCCGTGTCGCGAAGGTGCCACAATGGCGCCGATGTGTGCCATGCAGACTGACGCACTGTTCGACGCGGTGAAGCAGGGAGACGTTGGACGGGTGAAGGAGCTGGTCTCCGCCGATCCCACCCTCGTGAATGCGAAGACCGGAACCGGGCAGAGCGCCGTGCTCACTGCCGTGTATCACGGTCACAAGGGAATCGCGGATCTGCTGGTCGCGCGCGGCGCGGCACTGACGATCTTTGAGGCCTGTGCAGCTGGGGAAGTCGAGCGTGTCGAGCGCCTGCTCGAGGACGAAGTCGCTGCCGTGAACCAGTACAGCGACGACGGCTGGACCCCGCTCCATCTCGCCGCGTTTTTCGGGCACGCGAAAGTCGCCGAAATCCTGCTGGCCCACGACGCGGACGTGAAGGCCCGGTCGAAAAACACGACCGGCAACACACCGCTTCACGCCGCGCTCGCAGCGAACCGGAAAATCGTCGCCGGCATGCTGCTCGGGCATGGGGCCGACGTGGACGCCATCGATGCCGAAGGCTGGCGTCCGCTGCACCTGGCCACTGCCAACAACAACATCGAGTCGATGAAGGCGCTGATTGCACAGGGCGCCAGCGTCGCACTCGGCAAGCCCGACGGGACGACGCCACTCTCGATGGCGATCGAGAAGGGTCACCGCGAGGCGGAAACGCTCTTGCGGCGCCACGGAGCGTAGGCAATTTACAATTTACAATTAGGAATTAGGAATTCACGATCAGCTCCGCTCAATCGCGACCGATTGAATCGTGATCGGCTTGAGGGGCCGGTCGCCGGGTTTGCTCGTGGTCGTCTTGCCGATCTTCTCGACGACATCCATGCCGTCGACGACCTCGCCGAACACCGTATGCTTGTTGTCGAGCCACGCCGTGGGCGTGAGGGTGATGAAAAACTGACTGCCGTTCGTATTGGGTCCGGCGTTCGCCATCGACAGGATGCCGGCTTTGCTGTGGCGCGCCTTTGGATGAAACTCGTCGGCGAACTTGTATCCGGGCCCGCCCGTGCCTGTCCCAAGCGGATCGCCGCCTTGGATCATGAAGTCGGCGATGACGCGATGGAAGATCAGGCCATCGTAGAACGGCCGCTTCACCTTCTGCCCAGTCTTCGGATCGCTCCACTCCTTGGTGCCCTCGGCCAGGCCGACGAAATTGGCGACCGTACTGGGCGCCTCGCTCTCGAGAAGGCGGATGCGGAAGCTTCCCTCGCTCGTCGTGAATTGCGCATGCAACATTGATATGCTCTCTCCGGGCTGGAATCATATCGCGACTTGGCCGCCCGACCGTTACCTCGTCCGACAGAAACTCGTGACCGGCATGAAGGCCGGCAGTATGCTCTATCCATTCTGAGGAGGATTATGAGACTGCAATCCATCATCGGCGGCATTGCGGGTGCCGCGCTCGTCGTTGTCGCCGTATCGGCTCAGGTCGACTTGAAGAAGGTGGCCAGACTGGTACCCGCGGCGATGACCGAAACGGCGCCGGCAACCTTCAAGGCGAACCTGGACACCACGAAGGGGATGATCGTCATCGAAGTGCATCGCGACTGGGCGCCGCTCGGCGCCGATCGCTTCTACAACCTCGTCAAGAACGGCTTCTACGACGAAGTGAGATTCTTCCGTGTGATCCCGAACTTCATGGCTCAGTTCGGCATGAATGGGACGCCAGCGATTCAGAAGAACTGGAGCAACGCCACGATGAAAGACGATCCCGTGAAACAGGGCAACAAGCGCGGGTTCGTGAGCTACGGCAAGACGGGTGCGCCGAACAGCCGGACGACGCAGCTCTTCATCAACTTCAGGGACAACACCAACCTGGATCCGCAGGGGTTTGCGGCCTTCGGCGAGGTCGTCGGCGGCATGAATTTCGTCGATCAGATCTTCAGCGGCTACGGCGACGAACCGGATCAGTCGCTCATCACGGCGCAGGGCAACGCCTACCTGATGAAGCAGTTCCCGAAGCTCGATTACATCAAGACAGCCACAATTGCTGCGAAGTAGGAAATCGACAATTAGGAATTAGGAATTAGGAACTAATTGGGAATTAGAGACGCCCTAGCCTCTAACCTCTAAGCTCTAACCTCTGATCTTTGACCTGATGGGTTCTCTTCCGGACGCGATCGCCGCTCTCGCCGCGGGGCGGCATCGCGATCCGTTTGCGGTGCTCGGTCCCCATCCCCACCGCGGCGCCGTGGTGATTCGCACCCTCCAACCGGCTGCTCGCACCGTTGAAGTTGTATTGATATCCGGCGGCGAGCGCGTGCCGATGAAGCGGCGCGAGCCTGGGCTCTTCGAAGCCAGGGTCCGGGGTGAGGTCATCCCCGACTACCGGCTGAGCATCACCTATCCCGACGACCATCATCTCGACATAGACGATCCCTACCGCTACGGCCGCGTGCTCACCGACTTCGATTTGTACTTGCTCGGCGAAGGCACCCATCATCGAGCGTTCGAAAAGCTCGGGGCGCACCGCATCCGCGTCGGGCCGGCAACCGGCGTGCATTTCGCCGTGTGGGCGCCGAATGCGGATCGCGTCAGCCTGGTCGGCGATTTCAACGGCTGGGACGGCCGAGTGAACCCGATGCGGCTGCTCGCTCCCGCTGGCGTGTGGGAACTGTTCATCCCGGATCTCCCCGACGGGGAGAAATACAAGTTCGAGATCCGAACCAAGACCGGCGATCTGTTGAAGAAGACCGATCCGTTCGGCGTCGCGTTCGAGGCGCCGCCGCAGACCGCATCGATTGTGCGGGATATTTCGGGCTACACGTGGGGCGACGAATCCTGGATTGCGAAGCGGCGGGAGCTCAATGGCTGGCTCGACCGGCCGATGTCCACCTACGAGGTGCATCTCGGTTCGTGGGCTCGTGTGGAAGGCGATGGCAATCGCTTTCTGAGCTATCGCGAGCTCGCCCACCGGCTGCTGCCGTACGTGAAGGACCTCGGCTTCACGCACATCGAACTGCTCCCGGTGATGGAACACCCGTTTTCCGGGTCGTGGGGCTATCAGGTGCTGGGGTTTTTTGCGCCGACCAGCCGGTTCGGACCGCCCGAGGAGTTCAAGTTCTTCGTCGATGCCTGCCATCAGGCCGGGCTCGGGCTGATCCTTGACTGGGTGCCGGGTCACTTTCCGAAGGACGACCACGGGCTGGCGCGATTCGACGGCACCGCGCTCTACGAGCACGCTGATCCTCGTCAGGGTGAGCATCAGGACTGGGGGACGCTGATCTTCAACTACAGCAGGAATGAAGTGCGGAACTTCCTGTTGTCGAACGCGCTGTTCTGGCTCGAGGAATATCACGTCGACGGCCTGCGCGTGGATGCGGTCGCGTCGATGCTCTACCTGGATTACTCCCGCAAGGAAGGGGAGTGGATTCCGAACAAGTACGGCGGTCGGGAAAATCTGGACGCCATTACGTTCCTGCAGCGTCTCAATATTCTGACGCACGGCGATCACCCGGGCACCATCACGGCGGCGGAGGAGTCGACGGCGTTTCCCGGCGTGAGTCGGCCGGCGCACCTCGGCGGCCTCGGTTTCACCTACAAGTGGAACATGGGGTGGATGCACGACGTGCTCGAGTACACAGAGCAGGACCCGGTGCACCGCCGCTGGGCGCACAACCTGATCACGTTCTCGGCGCTGTACATGTTCACCGAGAACTTCGTGCTGCCCTTTTCCCACGACGAGGTCGTCCACGGCAAAGGTTCGATGCTCGACAAGATGCCGGGCGACGCGTGGCAGCGGCATGCGACGCTCCGCACGCTCTACGGGTTCATGTACGGCCACCCCGGCAAGAAGCTCCTGTTCATGGGATCGGAACTCGGGCAGTGGGACGAATGGAACCACGATCGTGGCCTCGACTGGCACCTGCTCGAGAATCCGGCGCATGCCGGGCTGCATCGGTTCATGAAGGCGCTGAACGGCGTCTACACGGCCGAAGCCGCGCTCCATGCCGCTGACTTCGATCCGGGCGGCTTTCGATGGATTGACTGCAACGACAACGAGAACAGCGTGATTTCGTTTGCCCGGTTTGCCAAGGATCGCCGCGACTTCGTGGTCGTGGTGCTCAACTTCACGCCGGTGCCGCGCCCCGCCTACCGGATCGGTGTGCCTGAAGCCGGCCACTACGCCGAGCTGGTCAACAGCGACAGCGCACTGTTTGGCGGCAGCAATGTCGGCAACCTGGGCGGTGCCGATACCGAGCCGATCGCCGCTCATGGCTTCAATCAGTCGCTGAAGCTCATGGTGCCGCCGCTTGCCTGCTTGATGCTCAAGAAGCGCGCGTAACGATCATCACGAAGCCACGAAGACACGAAGGCCACGAAAACACGAAAACACGAAAACACGAAACTGAGCGCATCGCACGTCGGCCGGCAACGCCGGCCGACGCGACGCTCAGCGAGACCGCCGGGAGAACGCAAACCACTGCATCTGCTTGGCTTGCGCTTCCCAGCGGTCTCACTGAGCGCGCGCCGCTTGTGGCGCGTGCGATGCGCCGTATTCATCGCCCCTCGGCCGGCACGACCTGCTCAATGAGCCGTGCCGAATCTGTCGATCCGGCAAACGATAGCAGGCGGCGTGACTCCCGCCAGCGGACAAAACGCGGAGCCGGCCACCACGCGAGCGGCCGACTTCGGCCCGAGCCCCAGGCACAAACCGATGTTGCCGGCGACGCGTTTTGCCACGCCGAGCTGCGTGTTTGCCGGATCGACAGATTCGGCACGCCTCGTTGCGCTTGGCTGAGCGCGGGCGCCGCCTTAGGCGCGTGCGTCTCGGAGAAGCTTGTCAAGCGAACCGGAGTCGGCTAGGGTGTCACGAGGTACGGCCGACTGGCCCGGAGGATTCCCGATGCAGGCACGAACTCTCGTTGCAACGGTCGGCATCCTGGCGACCGCCATCCTGGTTTCGCCGCTCGCGGCAGGCCAGTCAGCGAAGAAATGGACGCCGCCGCGCACGCCCGACGGCAAGCCCGACCTTCAGGGCACATTCACGTTCAGCACGATCACGCCGCTGCAGCGGCCCGCGGGGCTCGCCGGCAAGGACGTTCTGACGCCCCAGGAAGCGGCCGAGTGGGAGGCCAACGAGAACAAACGCCAAAACCGCGACCTGTTTGATCCGGAGAAGGGCGCGCCCAGCCTCGGATATCCGCCCAGATCGCAGGGTGGGGTGCTTTCCTACAATGAATTCTGGTACGAGCGCGGGAACCAGATGACGGAAGACCGGCGGACGTCGCTGATTATCGATCCCCCCGATGGTCGCATTCCGATGGCGCCGCGCCGTGGGGCTGCCAGGATTCCCTCCAACTTCGACTCCTATGAAAATCTCAGCCTCGCCGACCGGTGTCTCCTCGGCTTCAACGCCGGGCCGCCGATGGTCTCGAGCACCTACAACAACAACCTACAGATCGTCCAGACACCCGGCTACCTGGTCGTGGCCACCGAGATGATCCACGAGGCGCGGATCATCCCGACCGATGGCCGCCCGCACGGCAAGCTCCCCCGATGGACCGGCGACTCGGTCGGCCGCTGGGAGGGCGACACGCTCGTCGTTGACACCATCAACTTCAAACGTGAAACGAGCCTGACCGGTTCGAGCGCCTCGACACACCTGGTGGAGCGCTTCACACGGGTTGACCCCAAAACCATCAAGTACGAATTCACGGTCTCTGATGCGGCAACCTACGCGCGACCGTGGACAGCGGTGATGCCCCTGCGGGCGATCGACGAATTGATCTACGAGTACGCGTGCCACGAAGGGAACTACGGCATGCGAGGGATCCTGGCCGGCGCGCGCACCCAGGAACAGGCGGCAGAAGCCGCCAAGTAGGCCTAGTTTCGCGGTTTCGAGTTTTCGTGGCGCTTCCTCGTGTTCTCGCACCCTTCGTGATTAACTGACGTGGCGTGCCCGCCATGTCATCGCTCGGCAGCAAACCCTCGACCGCGGTCGCGCTGGTGTTTCTCGCGACGTTTACCGACATCCTGGCGTATTCGATCGCCGTCCCGGTGCTCCCCGACCTGAGCGCTCGCCTCGGCGCGTCACCGACGGTCATCGGCCTGCTGTTCGCGTCGTTCGGCGTGACCCTCCTCGCGACCTCGATTCCGATGGGCGCCGTCTCCGATCGAGTCGGTCGACGCACACCCATGGTGGCGGGGCTTGCCGCACTTGCGGGTTCGTCCGTCCTGTTCGCGTTTTCGGAGCAACTCCCTTTGCTGTTTGCCGCCCGGATGGTGCAGGGTGCAGCAGACGCGATCACCTGGGTGGTGGGGCTGGCGCTGATCGCAGACCTGTACGGCCCCAACGAACGCGGCCGGGTCACCGGCATCATCATGTCGGGCACCGGCCTGGCGTTCATGCTGGGTCCATCCATCGGCGGCTGGCTGTACGAGATCGGCGGCATCCGGCTGCCCTTTCTCGTCGTCGCCGCGCTGGCGGCAGTGGTGCTCTGCGGATTTCTCTGGTTGCCGATTCAGGCACCAAAGACGAGTCGCCGATCCGTGACGCTGCTCTCCGCCATCAGCGCGCCCGCAATGGTGTTGTGCCTTGCTGCCGTCGTCGCTGCATCCGGGACCATCGCCATGCTCGAGCCGGTGCTGGTGCTGCAGTTGGAGACCATCGACATCAACCCTGGACGGGTGGGCACACTGTTCGGGGTCGCAGCGCTGGCGACGTCGATCCTGAATCCGCTGTACGGACGACTCGCCGATCGTGTGGGAGCGTGGCCGCTGATGGTCGCGGGATTGCTACTGTCGGCTGCCGCGTTGCCGCTTCTTGGCCGCACGCAAACGTTCGGATCGGCCGTCCTGTGCTACTCGCTGGAGGCGTCCGCGATCGCGCTTGTGATTACGCCGTCGCTCTCGTTCATGGCGGAGGCCGCTTCGTCGCAGAAGGGCGACGAATCCTTCGGCCTCGCCTACGGCCTCTACAACGTCGGATGGGGAATTGGATTGTTGGCGGGCCCGGCCGCCGGCGGCTTCCTCTTCGAACGGCTGGGATTCCTGCAACTGACGCTCTGGTGGGCGCCTGCCCTCCTGATCGTCACCGCTGGCCTTGCACGCGTTCGCCAGAAACTGCGCACCCGTTCGTCCTAACCAAAAGCTCGGCTTCGGCGACAGCACAGATCTCCAATCACGCACGGTAAAATTGCGGAAGTGTCCTATCGGAGGGTCTCATGAATCGCATGCGTTTTGCCGCGCTGCTGACGCTCGGCCTCATCGTTGGCTCCGCTCACGTGATCAAGGCTGATGTCCGCGCTGAACAAAAGGGTCTGGTCAAGTTCGAAGGCATGCTTGGCCGCGTCGTCAATCTCTTTGGTGGGAAGGCCGCGAAGGAGGGCGTGAAGACGACGGCGGCGGTAAAAGGCGATCGGAAGATCTCGCTGACTGAGACGAGCGGCCAGATCGTCGATCTCAAGGAAGAGAAGATCTACGACCTCGATCTCAAGAAGAAGACCTACAAGGTCACCACGTTCGAGGAGCTCCGTCGCCGGATGGCGGAAGCCCAGCGGAAAGCCGAGGAGGATGCCCGCAAGCAGCAGCCAAAGGATCCGCAGACGACTCCAGATGCCAACACGAGCGCGAAGGAAATGGACGTCGACTTCACCGTGAACGAGACCGGTCAGAAGAAAGCCATCAACGGCTATGACACCCGGCAAGTCATCATGACCGTCAGCGTTCGCGAGAAGGGCAGGACCTTGGAGGAGAGCGGCGGGCTTGTGCTGACCGCGGACACGTGGCTCGGTCCGACGATTGAGGCCATGAAGGAGCTCGCGGAATTCGATGTGCGCTACGCTCGTCAGATCGCCGGGCCGATGGTGGCCGGTGCCTCGGCTGAAGAAATGGCGGCGGCGCTCGCGATGTATCCGGGCCTGAAGGATGCGATGACCCGCATGCGCACTGAGGGCGTCAAGCTGGAAGGCACCGCGATTCTCAGCACTGTCACGGTCGATGCGGTCAAGTCTGCGGAGCAGCTTGCTCAGGAGCAGAAGCAGTCGGAACAGTCAGGATCCAGCAGTTCGAGCAGTGCGAGCGGCATCGTCGGCGGTCTGATGCGCCGGGCCGTGGTGAAGAAGGAAGAGCCGAAGTCGCGCGTCACGTTCATGACGACCACGAATGAAATTCTGAGAGTGACGACGGACGTGGCGGCGGCCGATGTTGCGGTGCCGACGGGGTTCAAGGAGAGCAAATAGGGGCAGGCAGGGCAGGCAGGGCAGGCAGGGCCGGCCGGGTGGGCCAGGTTGGGCTGGTCGGCAAGGTGGGGCGGGTAGGCCAAGTCTGTTAGATCGGATTCTTGCGACTCGGGCGAAACGGACTCGCGGGCTAGGCGACAAACAGGGCGGGTGGGGCCGGTGAGGCAGGTGAGCCCGGTCGGGTAAACAGTTTTTACCTACTTGGCTTATCAGCCGCACCAGCCTTACCCGCCATTGTTTCAATGCGGGCCCACTCCGCGTCGGTTACCGGCATCACCGACAGCCGGGAGATACGCACCAGCGGAAACATCTTGAATGCCGGGTCGGCCTTGATCTCGGCGAGCGTTACCGGGCGCGCGAGCTTGCTGACCGGACCGACATCCACCACCGCAAGGTTTCCAGCCGTATCCTGAGGATCGGCGTACGCGTCTTTGAGTGCCTTCGCGATTCCCACCACCGACTTTTCGTTGCCGGTGTGGTAGTAGAAGATTCGATCGCCAGCCTTCACCGCATGGAGATGCTTCTGAGCCAGCGGGTTCTTCACACCACTCCAGACCGTCTTCTTGTCCTTCACCAGTTCGTCGAAGCTGTAGTTCGACGGTTCTTCTTTGAATAGCCAGTTCATAGTCAGCTCTCGGCTTTCACTCGTAGTGCAGACCTTCCAGGTCTGCCGTGACAGCAGGACTAAAGTCCTGCACTACGAGTACGATCCAGCAGGCGGGGGATGATATAGCAGCGATGGTGCGCCCGCAACGGAACCGCCTGACTCTGAAGGATCGTGTGAAGCCGCCTGTGCGCGTGCTGCTCGTAGGCATCAACCCTGGCGTCAGGTCGGCGACGATCGGTCACCATTTTGCCGGCTATTCCAATCGATTCTGGAAGCTCCTGTTCGAATCCCGACTGGTCCCAGAACAGTTGAGCCCGGAAGACGATGGGCGGCTTCCAGAGTGGGGCTACGGCATCACGAATTTGATTCCGAGATGCACACCAGGAATCGACACCTTGACGCCAGGCGAGTACGCGGCCGGCGCGCGGCGACTGCGGCGCAAGGTTCGGCGCTGGCGGCCAGAGATCGTCGCGTTCCTGGGGGTGTCGCTCTTTCGTGCGGTGTTCCCCCGTAGCGGCTCTCGAGGGAAGAGCCGGCCCATCCTGCTCGGCCTGCAGCCCGAGCGCTTTGAAGGCGCCCAGGTGTTTGTGCTGCCCAATCCCAGCGGCCGGAACGCCCACTACACCTACGACGCGATGCTGAAGGCGTTCAAGTCTCTACGCCGACGTCGACCGAAGCCTCCGGACCAGGCTGCGTTGCGTCTTCGCGGGAACCCAAGGTGAGCGTGCTAGAATCCGCGCTCCGCCAATGACGCGCCATACCCTGCTGATTGTTGCGCCGCTCTGCCTCTTTATCTGCGCGGCGGCGTGCTCGCCGCCGCCGACAACAGAATACAGACCAGCCTCAACCATCAAAGACATCATGGACTCGATCGTCGATCCCAGCGCTGACGGCATCTGGGATTCGGTCGAGGTGATTGCCACCCTCCAAGGGACGACGGAAAAGTCTCCCAAGACAGACGACGATTGGAAGGCACTGAGGCGCCACGCCATCGCGTTGATCGAGGCGAGCAATTTGCTGGTGATGCCCGGACGTCACATTGCGCAACCTGGAGAGAAGGCCGAGGACGCGCGCATCGACATGCACCCCGAGGAAATCGAAGCGCTTGTGAGCAAGGACAGGGCGAGTTGGACCAAGCTCGCGTTCGGTCTTCAGGACGCCGGCGTGCAAAACCTCAAGGCGATCACCGCCCGGGACGTCAAACAGCTCATCGACGCCGGGGAGGTGCTCGACATGGCCTGTGAGAGCTGCCACAAGAAGTACTGGTATCGGAACGATCCGAACGCGCTGCCGTCACAGGGTAGCCAGTGAGGGTGCTCCAGGCGTGCGTGCTCGCAAGCCTGATCGGCCCGGTGGTCCCGCTGTCCATTCTCGCGCTCGCCTCGCCACCGCAAACCAGAAACGCAACCGCGCCCACGGGAACTATCAGGGGTCACGTCGTGCTCACCGGCGCGTTGCCTGGCAATGCCGTCATCCGGATGGGCATGGATCCCAAGTGCGCGGAGTTGAACGCCGGCAAGCGTGTCATTCAGGAAGCCGTGGCCGTGGCGGCCAACGGCAGCCTGGCGAATGTGTTCCTCAGGTTGGAAGGCACGTTCTCCGCGACGCCGGTCCCCGCCGAGCCGGTTGTCATTGATCAACGCGCGTGTGTCTACGGACCGCGCGTGGTTGGCGTCCGCGTGGGTCAGGTCCTGCGGATTCGAAGTGACGACGATCTGCTGCACAACGTGCACAGTTCATCGGCGTCTGGCAACAGCTTCAATGTGAGCCAACCCAAGGCTGGCATCGTGTTCGACTACAAGCCAAGCCACGAAGAAGTCATGCTGAAGCTGGGCTGCGACGTGCATCGCTGGATGACCGCGTATGTGGGGGTCTTGCCGCACCCTTACTTCAGCGTCAGCGGACGCGACGGCAGCTTCGAGATCGCTCGAGTGCCTGCGGGCACCTACACCATGCGCGCCTGGCATGAACGGTTCGGCGACCAGGTGAAACCGGTGACGGTGAAGGCCGGCGGGGTAACAACCCTCGACCTCAGCTACCCGGCGGGGCCTTAGGTTGTTCTCAGTCAGGGCTGAGGGCTTGCACGCACAGACTCGATAGGGCTCAGGGCTCGCAGATAACTCGATAGGGCTAGGGCTCAGCGTCACGAGGGGAAACAGGCCTGAGGGCTGAAGGGTACGAACTGCGAACTGCGAACTGCGAACTGTGAACACGAACTGTGAACAGAGAACCGAGAACGGAGAACTGAAGCTCTCCTAGAACGCATTCCCGATAAACGGCAGCATTCGTCCCCAGTAGAGCACGCCAAACCACGAGAAGAGGGATAACGCCCCGATCAGTTTCGCCGCGGCTGGTGTGTCGGCGCCCTCGGCCATTGCCGTCAGGCGGCGCGCCAAAGTGGTTTCGTAGAACAGGGCATTCAACCCCGCCAGCACGAGAAACCCGACCTTGGTCCACCAGGCGGAGTTGTGCATGTACTGCTCCGGAAGGCCGATCAGGAAGACCAGCCCGGTCGAGAGATTCAGCAAGAAGCCAGCGAGAGCCAACGGCATCAGCTCCCGAGCCGCGCCGATCGACACGCGGCGGAAGAAACCCATCAGCCGCAGGTCGAAAAAGCCGACGATGCCAATCACCAGGCTGAGGCCAATGAAGTGGAGCGTCTCGCAGAGCGGCCAGATCCAGACTGTACTGTTCACCCAGTTGGACGCCGCCGAAGACCTGACCCAATGGATGAACGGATCCATCAGAGATACGCCATCAGGCGGCCGGCGGTGATGGCGCCAGCCCAAAGCAGCAGGGAAAGGACCGCGACGGTCCTCGCGCGCGACGGGAGCGTGGGCTCTCGGCTGTCCACCATTCTTCGCGTCGCGATCATCGTGACGAGGGCTACAGCGATCAGCGACAGCTTGATGTAGAAGACGACCTGCGCCGATTTGGTGGTCGCGTCGGACATGAAGAGCAACACCCCCGTCGCCGCGTTCAGTGCAAACGCCCACCATGTAATGCGGAACAGCGGGAGGAGGGACGAGAGGGGGATCCGCTTGCCAAAGCCCAGCAGCCTGAAATCGACGACAGCGTTGGCGCCGACGACGATGCCGAGGCCGATCGTATGGAGCGTCAGAATCGTGGGGTAGGCCCAGATCGAGGGCGACTCACGCGTCCACGTCGCGAGAGCCGTGCCCTCGAGCCAGGCGAACACTGCGGTCAAACCCTATTGCGGATCGCGCGGCACGGTCCCGCGAAGGATCGCGGAGCCGTCAGCCTTCATCAGCGTCTGAATGCAGCACATCCCGTGTGAGCCTTCGGCGCGCGATGGCTGACCCGAGACCCGGATCTCGGTTCCCGGCTTGAGCGTCTCGATCGTGAGGTTGTTTCTCGCCAGTTGTGCGCCGGTCCCCATCTCGACCTGCCACTCGACCTTCTGGCCCTTCTCGTCCACGTCGAGATACAGGAAAGAGTGCGGGTTTCTAACCACCAGCTTGGTGACGACACCCTTGACTTCGACTTTCTTGGTGGCGTCGTAGAACGGACCGCTCGCATGATGCGCAATGGCCGGCACGGCCAACGCTCCAGTTGCCATCACAGCCGCCAGGACGATTAATCGCTTCACGTTCATATGCGTTCCTCTTCGGTTGATCTAGTAGCTCTCAGCTCTCAGCCCTTTAGCCCTAAGCCCTCTAGCCCTAAGCCCTCTAGCCCTTAGCCCTCAAACCCTCTAACCCTCAGCCCTATCACCTGTGGTCTGTGAGCCCTTAGCCCTGACTCGTTGCTTCACTTGTACTTCGGCACCATCATCTTGATCGGCGCGCGCGAGGTGATCGGGTCGCAGTCCCACGGCTCGAGCTGGTAGCCCGGTCGAGCGGGCAGCCATCGCGTCGTGTACGACGCGGGCTGTCTCAGGATCAACGGATCCTCCAGCGTCAGCGTCAGCTTGAGCTCGCCGTTTTCCTTCCAGTAGCGCTCAGTGACCTTCTTGAGCGACGAGGAAGGGATGCCGTTGTAGTCGTCGAAGCCGGTAATGTCGAACAGGAAATGATCGGTTTCGACGATGAGGGCCGTGTTGCCCTCGTAATGACCGACGGAAAAGCCCTGGAGGCTGTAATCCTGGATCGTCGGCTTGCGGCCGTCGAGCCAGATGGTTCGCGTCTGGTCATCCTTCTCGTAGCGAATCACGACGCGATCCGGCCACTGGGCGAGCTGCATGTAGTACGGGTCGTACTGAAGGGCAGGGGAAGACGACGGCACGCAGTCGTATTTCGGCGCGATCGCCTCGTCGAATATCTTCATGAACGCCTGCCCGCGCTCGTTGAGCACCGGGAAGTTGTCTTTGGTCCAGGGATAGTTCTCGCTGTTCACCGGGCGGGCGCCGCCGCCGCCATTCCAGATGCCAGCCAGATCAGGAAAGCGGCTTTCCACTGGAGCCGCCGCCGCGCCTCCGCGTCCGCCCCCGCCTCCTCGACCGCCACCGCGACCATCCTGCGCTCCCGCGTCGCCGGCCGGAGCCTGACCACGCCCGCCGCCGCGTCCCGCCGGGGCGGCCGGGGCTCCAGTGGCTGGCGCTTGCGCAAATAGCGCAAGATCCGCGACACCTGCCGTGACCGCAAGCACAACGGCGCAAGCGGCAGGCGCCCACAAGCGCCGAGTGACCGCACGCGTAATCGGGGCTTTCATCCAGCGTTCTCCTTGAAAAATGCGCGAATCCGCCACCTGAGGCGGCGTTAAATCCTACACCGTTTTCCCACTGTCTGGGAGTGCGTCACTCGCGGCGTTCCTTTTGCATCTTTTCAACAACATTATGGCCGAGGTCTTTGCCGAATTCCCAGACGTTCTGGTCGACGACAACGGCATCAGGTACCACGCGTTTGCCTGTGGCGCCGAGATGCCAGACGGCATGTGGCACGGCTGGCTGGAATTCGCGCCCTTCGATGGAAGTGGCGTGATTCGTTCGGACCGGGAAACGACGCAGCCCAATCGCACCGACACGGCCTACTGGTCGACCGGCCTGACTCCGGTGTATCTCGAAGGCGCGCTCGAGCGTGCCCTGAATCGGCCGGCTCCGATCGTCACGCGTGATCGACGCGCGAACGGTGGAGCAACTGCACCGGCGAGCGGCGGGACGACGCCGGTCGCTCACGAGGCGATTCTCAACCCGTTCTCGGTTTACGAAAAAGGCGAGTGGCTGCTCCGCAGTCAGCTGGCGGCGCTGTCGCCGTGGCACCTGGTGAACATCATCGAGGCGTATGCGCTGAGCGACCTGCCCGCGTCCTCGCTGAATCGCGTCACGGCGCCGCGGCTCGTCGAGCTCGTCGTCTCCGGAGTGATCGCGCGAGCAGAAGCCTGACGCGCGTCAGCCTTTATAGCGCGCTGCCAGGATGGTGATGTCATCCGATTGCTTCGCGCCGCCGGCGAATGCGCGAACGTCAGCCAGCAGCGTCGCGACCGTGTCCGCCGCCGGCGTCTGTGCGCTCGCCGACAGCGTCATCAGCAGGCGTTCGTCGCCGTAGAAATCCTCAGCCGCGTTCATCGCCTCGGACACGCCATCGGAGAACAGCACAAAGGTCTCGCCGGGCTCGAGCGGGAAGGTCTCGCGCTCAATCGGATTCGACGCCATCAGTCCGGCCGGCCGGCCAGACGACGGGCACGCGAGCCGTGGCGGCCGTCCTGGTGAGATGATCGCCAGTTGGTGATGTCCGGCGCCCGCACACGATACGTGGCGGTGCTCGAAGTCGAACACCAGGCACTGCATCGTGACGAACATGCCGCGGGGGTTCTGCTTGGCGAGCTCATCGTTGAGGCGTCTCAGAATCTCGGCGGGGTCGGCGATGTGCCGCGCGAGCGTCCGCAGGATCGTCACGGTGACGGCCATGAAGAGCGCCGCCGGAATGCCCTTTCCCGACACGTCGCCCAGCGCGACGACGATCCGGTCGTCGGAAGCGCGTAGCACTTCATAGAGGTCACCGCCAACCTTCTGTGCCGGCTCGATGATCGCGTGCACGTCCAGATCGGTGCCACTGGTGACCTCGGCGAGATCGGCGGGCAGGATGCCCATCTGGATCTCACGCGCGATGCGCAGGTCGCGGGCCATCGCCTCGCGAATGGCGTCGGCATACGCTTTGGCCTTGAGCAGCGACCGGACGCGAGCCTTGACCTCGAGCACCTCGAACGGCTTCGTCAGGTAGTCGTTGCCGCCGACCTCGAACCCGCGGGTCTTGTCCTTGACGTCCTCGAGGGAGCTCAAAAACATGATCGGCAGCTCTCGCGTGGATTCCTGCGCGCGAAGCTGGCGGCAGACCTCGTAGCCGTCGAGGCCCGGCATCACGATATCGAGGAGCACGAGATCCGGCGGGCTCTTTTCGACGCTGCGAAGGGCGGCCGTCCCATCGACAGCGACGCTCAGCTTGTACTCGTCGCGCAACGCCTCGACCAGGATATCGATATTCGTTTTCGCGTCGTCGACGATCAGAATGCGGCTCTCGGAGAGATCCTTCACGTCAGCGGCTCCCAGCAGAGGTTTTAAGGGCGTGCTCCAATCGCGATTGGGCATCGGCAAAGGCGTAACCCTGGACCAGCGTTTCGAACTCCGACCAGCCCGCGGCGTCGAACAGCGGACTGAGCGCATCGCGATTGGCCTCGATGAACTCGCCCGCCGCTGGATCGGAGTCCGACAACAGCGCGGCGAGCTTCGCCGTTGCCTCGCGAGACCGAGCCGGACTGGTCGGCGCCGCTGGTTGAGCGGGCGCAGACGCGTCGGATCCAGCCGTACCGAGCGTGGCCCGGATTCCCGTCGCCAGCGGTTCGAGCACAAGCCCGACGCGTTGCCTCACTCGTTCGACCTCGTCGGCGTGCGACCGGTCGCGAATCGCGCGTTCCAGTGCGGCTGCGGCCGACTGAACGCCGTTTGCGCCAATGTTGCCGGCGACGCCTTTGAGCGTGTGGGCCACACGCTCCGCAAGCGCGTGATCCCCTTTCGTGAGGGCGTCGGCCACCTGTTCGACCGCGGGGCCCTGTTGCTCGGCAAACTGGCGAAGGATCTTCGCGTAGAGTTTCCGGTTTCCGCCAACCCGAGCCAGGCCATCCCTCGTGTCGAGGCCGTCCAGCAACGGCAGGGTCTCCTGCGGCGCCGGACTTGAACGCGGTTCCGGCTGTTCTGGTGGAGGTGCGCCCTCCGCGGGCTTGTAGAAGCGGCCGACCGTCTCGAACAGCGCCGCCGGATCGATCGGTTTGGCGACGTGTTCGTTCATGCCCGCAGCGAGACACTGCTGTCGCTCCTCCACCGTGGCGTGCGCCGTCATCGCGATGATCGGAAGCGTAGCCAGGCGCGAGTCAGCACGCAGCTTTGCCGTCGCCTGGTAACCGTCCATCTCCGGCATCTGGAGGTCCATCAGCACGATGTCGAACGGCGGGTGCTCTGGGCCCGACAGTATCTCGACCGCTTCGCGGCCGTTATTGGCGACCGTGACGGTGGCGCCGGCGCCCTCCAGCAGCTCGACGGCGATCTGCTGATTGATCTCGTTGTCCTCGGTCAGCAGGATTCGCGCGCCGGCCAGGCGCGCGGCCTCATCGGCATCGGCCGCACCGCGCAAATCCTCGCCGTCGTCGGAAAACACGTTCACCAGCGTATCGACGATCATCGACTTGGTCACGGGCTTCACCAGGAAACCGTCAAGCTGGAGACGCTCGGCCTCGTCCCTCACCTCTTCGCGCCCGAAGGCCGTGACCAGCACGATCGCCGGTCGGTGCCTGAGCGTCTCGTCGCTCTTGATGTGCCGGCTGGCCTGGAGGCCGTCCATGCCGGGCATCCGCCAGTCCATGAAGACGATGTCGTAGGGGTCGGTGCCATCACGCTCCTGGATCGCCGCGATCGCTTCCTTCCCCGATGCGACGGTATCGACCCGACGTGCGAGGCTGCTCAGCGGCTCCTGCAGGATCTCGCGTGCGGCGGCGTTGTCGTCGACGACCAGGACGCGGAGCCGGCCAATCTTCTCTGGAACGATCCGTCCGGTACCCGTCGGCGAGCCCACGCCGAGCCAGACCGTGAAGTAGAACGTCGTCCCTGCGCCGGGTTCGCTTTCGAGCCAGATGCGGCCGCCCATCAGGTCGACCAGGCGGCGCGAAATCGTAAGGCCGAGACCGGTGCCGCCATGCTTGCGCGTCGTCGACATGTCGGCCTGCATGAACGGCTGAAACAGCCGCGCCGATTGCTCGGGTGTCATGCCGATTCCCGTGTCGCGTACGGAGCACTTGAGTTGCACCTTCTCGCCGGTTCGCTCGACGAGCTCGATGTTGAGCCGAATCTCGCCGCGCTCGGTGAACTTCACGGAGTTGTTGACCAGGTTGGTCAGAATCTGTCCGAGACGCAGCGGATCGCCGAGCAGATGTTCCGGGATCGCCGGCGCGACGTGGGCCAGAAACTCGAGGCCCTTGTCGTGGGCCTTCTGCGCTGTCAGCGTCGTCACGGAGCTGATAACCTCGTCCAGCCTGAAGTCGGTGGTTTCGATATCGACCCGGCCGGCCTCGATCTTCGAGAAGTCGAGGATGTCGTTGATCACGGCGAGCAGCGACGTGCCCGCGTTGTGGACCTTGCTCACGTAGTCGCGCTGCTTCGGGGAGAGCGTTGTCTTGAGCGCCAGATGCGACAGGCCGATGATGGCGTTCATCGGCGTGCGGATCTCGTGGCTCATGTTCGCGAGGAACATCGACTTCATCTCGGTGGCTTCCTCTGCCTTGCGCTTGGCGGCGGCGAGCTCAGACGCCTGGGTCTCGAGTTGACGCGCCTGTTCCCGGGTCTGCCCGAGCAGTTCCTCGGTCCGAAGGTTGCGCTGCAGGACCTCCAGACTCATGGCGGCGATGGGCAGCAATTCGTCGAGCAGGGTCTGCTCTCTCGCAGTGAGTGGCCTGAAGGAGGCCACTTCCAGGACGCCGAGCAGTGTGTCGGTGGAGATCGCCGGGATGGCCGTCGCCTGAACCGGCGCCGCCTGGCCGAGGCCGGAAGAAATGCGCAGGTAGTCAGTCGGAAGATTCGAGAGCGTGAGCGTTCGCCGTTCCTGCGCGCATTGACCGACGAGGCCCTCGCCGGGCCTGATGACGGTCGGGATGTCGGACGCATCCGCCACGCCGTAGGTCGCGACGCGACGCAGCCCGGAGTGTTTCTCGACGAGCACGTAGAATCCGGCAACGCCGCCGCCGAGCATCGGCACGAGGTCCGAGAGGAGGCGCTGGCCGAATTCCGCGAGTGAAGCGGCGCCCTGCAGCGCTCCGGTCACGCGCGACACGTTCCCCTTCACCCAGCGCTGCTCGTCCATCGCCACCGCGCCCTGTTTGAGGACTTCGACGGAGCGCGCGAGGCCGCCGGTTTCGTCGGTCGCGTGCGTGAAGGGCACCTCCTTGTCGTATTCCCCCGCGGCAATCGCTCGGACAGATACGTCGAGGGCTTGAATCGGCTTCACGATCCGCAGAAAGGTGAGCAACCCCAGCAGGCCGGTCAACAGGATGGCCGCGGCGTTGGCGGCCAGCATCCGCCCTCGCGCGGCGGTGATGGAGTCGACCGCCGTCTGGCTTGCGCGCTGCGCGAGCTCCTCGTTGTGCCGAATCCACTCGACGGAGGCGCTGCTCAACCGCTCGCCCAGGTCCAGCATCGCCGAGCCTCGCAGCGCCTCGCTGGCTTCGTCACGGCGTTCCGCAGCCGACAACGCCATGATCTCTCTCACCCGTTCAAGCCACTCCCGGTACCGATTGCGATAGTCGTCCAGGAGGCGGCGATCCCGGTCGTCGGAGATCAGGTTGCCCTCGTACCGAGCAAGCAGCCGCCCAAACTCGGCCTCTTCTCGATCGAACGTCGAGCGAACGCTCGCGCGCTCGGCATCGCTCGTTGCGAGCACATGATTCCTGACCAGCACCCGCAGCTCGGAAAATGTTCGCGAGATGTTTCCGAGCGCGGCGAGGCTTGGGACCTGAAAATCCGCCACGAACCGGCTCCGGGTCTCGATCGTCGTCAGCTGCAACCGGGTAAAGACGCCCAGACCCACCAGCGCCAGGAGCGGCACGGCCAGCAGCAGGACCAGGCGTTTGGCAATCGTCATACGTTGACCAGAGTCGGTGAAGACGTCGATCTGGGCGAGCCGTTCGTCGCTGAACGCTCCCACCCGTCGAGACCGGGCTCACGACATGCCGTGAGCGATGTGGCTATTGCGTGCTCGATGCCCGCCCGCGGGAGCTTGGAAACTAGTCCTAGAGCTGAAGTTACGGGCTCGGCCGCGGTCTAACGCCAACGGCTGGACGTCTCGTCGACCGCAAGTGATGTTCCATGCTCAGCGGGGCTCGCGCCGATCAAATCGAAAGGGTCGACAGGAACCACCGTCTCTTCAGGTGATCGGTTGCGGCTTAATGCGTGTGCTGGAGGAACCCACGCAGCTTGTCGGGGTTGCGCACGACGTAGATCGCGCGAATGCGGCCGTCGGCGATGTCGAACGAGTAGGTGCCATCGCCGGAGATCGGATGGCGCAGGAGCAGACCGGGCGCGCCATTGATCGTGACGAGCTGGAAGTCCGACTCCGACCAGTGCAGCTTGCCGGCATAGCCGAGCATGAACTTCGCGATGCGATCCGCGCCGAGCACGGGACGGGTTGCCGCGGCCGCCTTGCCGCCACCATCGGAGACGAGCCTGGCGTCGGTGTGCAGCACGGCCATCAACCCCTCGACGTTGCCGGTGGCGCAGGCGTGCCGGAAACGTCGCACGATCTCCTCTGATTCACGACGCGACACGGTGAAGCGTGGACGCGAATCGTGGAGCCGGCCGCGCGCCCGCGTGAGGATCTGCCGAGTGTTCGCTTCGCTCTTGCCGACGCTCCTCGCAATCTCGTCGAAGTCGAGCTCGAACACCTCGCGCAGCAGGAACACCGCGCGCTCGGTCGGCGCCAGCTGCTCCAGCAGTACGAGGAACGCCGTCGTCAGCGACGACGCCAGCTCGACGGATTCCTGATTCGGCTCTGCCAACGGTTCAGGCAGCCATGGACCCGGATACTCCATGCGGGTCCGCTCGGCGCTGCGTAGATGGTCGATGCACAGCCGCGTGACGATGGTCGTGAGGTAGGCGCGAGGGGAGCGGACCTCGGCGTGCTCGTCCTGACGCGCGCGGAGCCACGCGTCCTGCATCACATCTTCGGCTTCGCTGGCGCTGCCGAGCATCCTGTATGCAATCGAGAACATCAGGGGTCGATGCGCCTCGAACGTGGCCTCATCCCAGTCAGTCGCTGCCATGGCTCATGTCGTCTTGCACTCTTCCTGATCTATAGACGAATGACGGAGGCCGTTTGTGACAACGGCGTGCCTGGCCCCGGTGTCACAAGATTATTTCTGATTCGTCTTGATTTGTGGAGGTGGAAAACATCATGAAAGCTCGAATCGATCTCATGCACGTGAATCCCGGCATCGTCCAGGCCATGCTCGGCCTTGAACGGCAGGTTCGTCAGGCGGGCTTCGATTCTCGACTGATCGACCTCGTCCGGATGCGCGCGTCGCAAATCAACGGCTGCGCCTACTGTCTGGACATGCACAGCAAGGACGCGCGCGCGAGCGGCGAAACCGAACAGCGGCTCTACGGGCTCGACGCGTGGCGCGAGACGCCCTACTACTCGGCGCGCGAGCGCGCCGCGCTGGAGTGGACCGAAGCGCTCACGCTCGTGTCCGAGACTCGTGTCCCGGACGAGGTGTACGAGCGGGTGCGGGAGCAGTTCTCGGAGGACGAGCTGGCGCATCTGAGCCTGGCGGTCGTGGCAATCAACGGCTGGAACCGGCTCAACATCGCCGCGCGCACGGTGCCCGGCGACTATGTGGCCGGCAGCCTCGAGAAGGTGCACGTCGGAAGGTGATCTGATGAATTGCGTGACGCGCTATCAACCCGATGGCGTCCGCCAGCGTTCTCGATCGTTGGACCTCACAGCGACGCTTGCGCGCTCACTTCTTCTTCGCAGCTCGTCGTCTTCCCGTCGACCTTGCCGCGCTCGACTTCTTGGACTTCGATCCAACGCGCTCTGGCAGCTTCTTGCTCCCGGTCTCGCGGTTCCATTCCTCGAACGTCTGGTTCGAGATCTTCCCGTCCACGAGGAGCTGCGCGAACTTCCTTCGCTGCGCCTGGCTCTTGAATGGCATGATAGTCCTTCCCCCGAATCCACAGCGGCCGACCGAGTCGCAGTCTCTGATGTGTGGCTGTCACTGTCGACGTTCTGACAATGGATTCGACAGCCAGGCCAGAAGCCGGTCAAGCGGCCAACAGTTCACGACTCTTTCGGCGGGAATACCAGCAAGACGCGCATGCGCCAGTGCGGTCTCCGCATACGAGAGCTGCGCGGTGGTGTGCGCATCGCTGTCGAGTGCGAACACACACCCCGTTTCAAGGGCGCGGGACGCCAACGTGTGATCGAGGTCCTGTCGTGCGGGATCACCGTCGATTTCGATCGCGACGCCGCGCTGCGCCGCCGATGCAAACACCGCGTCCCAATCAGCGATCACCCCGGCGCGCGATCCAGCAATCCGGCCGCGCGGGTGAGCAAGGATGCGGACTGCCGGGTGATCGATGGCGGCCAGCATGCGGTCGGTCTGATCCTCGAGCTTCCGTAGCCGCGAATGCGGCGCGGCCAAGACCACGTCGAAGGTGGCCGCCTCGTCGTCGGCGAGATCCAGCCGGCCGGCGGCGTCGATGTTCGCTTCAATTCCCTGTAACAACCTGAACTGATTGCGGCACCCGACGTTGACCTCGTCTATGGCTGTTCGCTGCTGGGCGGCTTCGGCCATCGACATCCCGCCGGCGATCTTGAGTCCGTAAGAATGATCGGTGACCGCCGCATAGTGATAACCGCGTTGAAGGCAGGCGTCGGCTATCTCCTGTACCGTCGGATAGCCGTCACTCCATTCGGAGTGCATTTGCAGGTCTCCGCGGTACTGCTGAAGCGTGGGACCCGCGAATGTGGGATCCGAGAGAACGCGCCGGACTTCGGCGCGGCTGAGGAAGTGTCGGCGAAGCTGGCGTCTCCTCTCGATGTCTGCGCGGCGGTCGCTCCCGTCGATCGCTTGTTCGATGGTGGGTGACTCGCCGGTCTCGAGAATCTCGCGGATGACTCCTGTGGAGCCGGGCCCAATTCCAGAGATCCGCGGTAGAGCGCCGTCGGGGCCGACGAGATCGGTTAACGGCCGATCTAGTGCGAGGATCGCCGCTGCGGCCCGTTTGTAACCGAACATCTTCTGCTGCGACGACTGGGCGAACGCCAGGTCGCGCAGGTATCCGCCGACGACGGCATTGATGTCGGCATACGTTCGGGAACTCTGCACCGCCATCGCACGCATCGTCGCGTCAGTCCACCTTGGAAAGCGGCGCTTCGGCCGGGCCAGCGATCACTTCGCCTGTCGGCTTGAACCGCGACCCATGACACGGGCAGTCCCACGTCCGTTCGGCGGTGTTCCAGCCGACGGTGCACCCCATATGTGTGCAGGTCGCGGAGCGGAGCGTCACCTGTCCGGCCTGGTCGCGGTAGACGGCTGCCTTCGCACCATTGCGTTCGATGATCTTGCCCTCGCCTCGCTTGACGGCACGAAGCGATTGCGCGTCGGCTCCTGCAAAGCGGTCGCGAATCATGTAGTAGGGGTAGTCGACGTTTTCCTTGAGGTAGTCCCACAGTCCGCGGGTCAGGGCCTTCCGGCTCGGATCGAACAGCTCGGCCCACGGATTCGATCTTCCGAGGATGGCGTCCGAGATCATGATCCCCGCCAGCGTCCCGAACGTCAGGCCGTTGCCGGCATATCCAGTCGCCGCGTATTGGTGGTCGGCGCTTTGCCCGATGTAGGGCAAGCCATCAGGCGTCTCGATCACTTGGCCCGACCAGCGATGCGTGAGCTCGACTCCAGGAATGATCGTGGTGAGGCGCTCCTCGAGGCGACGGTAGCAGGCCGCCGTATCATCCTGTTGTCCGGTCTTGTGATCCTCGCCCCCGAAGATGACGACGTCGAAGTGCTGGTGCGGCTCGACCCGCAGGTAGTGATACGGATCGCTCGTATCCCACCACAGCGCGTCGGGCACCGTGCCGCTCGATACACGACCGGCAATTACGTAGCTCGTGTACAGGGCGAGCTTGGTTTGAAAGAGCGTCGAGCCTGCGAGTCCCGCGAGGCCGACCAACGGATTGTGTGTGGCAATGACGACGTCTTCACAGCTCACCGTGGCCCCGTTGACTCTCACCGCGCGCGGATCCTCTGAGAATTCGTCGGCCGCCGAATGCTCGTGGATCCGACCCCCGCGCGCCACGAACGCCTTCGCGACGGCGGCCAGGTACGCCCGTGGGTGAATGCGCGCTTGGCCGGCAAAACGAATACCGGGCCGGCTCATGAGCGGCACCGTGTCGATGTACTCAGCGTCGAAGCCAAGGTCGCTCGCGAGCGCGGCGTCCTCATTCAGGCGAGCCGACTCGTGAGCCGTATCGTCGTTGAGCGGCGCGTGCAGGAATCCATCAATCCACTCGAAACCGACATCGAGGTTGTGCTCTCGGACCACCTCATCGATCCCGGCGATGGCCGCGAGCCCGGCATCCCAGACAGCCTGCGCGTGGGGGCGACCGAACCGTTTCACGAGTTCGCTCAAACGCGTGTCCGTCACCATGGTCAAGTGCGCGCTCGTGTGTCCGGTATCGATCGTGGCGCAGCGATCGCGTTCGAGCACGATCACTCGCTTGCCCGACCTCGCCAGCCGATACGCCGCGCTCAGGCCTGTCACACCCGCACCCACGACCACGACGTCGGCGATGACGTTTTCGGTGAGCTTCGCAAACTCGGGGAATGTCGCGGAGGTCGACCAGTACGGCGTGGTCTCGCGGTTGTTCGTGGCCATTGGCTTTGATTCGTTCTCGAGCTCGGTTTTCATGGCTTTGACTCCTGTCCGAGTCGCCCGTGCGAGACGGGAGCTGCCCGACGCACCGGACGAAAGGTCAGTTGGGTTGATTCCGCGATGTGACCCTTGAGGACGGTGTTGATCTGCCGCAGCGCATGGTGGTTGTCTGCGGCGGTGTTCGAGACGATGCAATCGGCGGGAGCGAAAATCTTGAGGTCGCGCATGTAGGCATCGTTCGCCGTGAACAGGACACAGATGTTGCCCGCGATGCCCGCCAGGATCACCCGACGAATCCGCAGCGTCTCCAGGAGCGTGCCGAGTGTGGTATCGAAGAAGCCCGAGTGCTTCGGCTTCAACACGAAATAGTCGCGCGACGTCGGCTTCAAGCGTCGCGAGGCGGCTCGCCATCGGCTCCGCCTGACTCACCAGTGCGGCCGAGCCCTCGAATGCCAGATCGTTGATGACGTCGATCAGCAACAATGCCGTCCCCATGACGGGGACGGCGATTGTCTTCTGGGTCCGATTCGATCGAATCCTGTCCTTCGCTGCCGGTTGCGCCATCGCACGTGCACGCTCAACCGTTCGCTCTAGCGGCGCGCCGCCTTGGTCGTGGAGGAGGTCCTGCGGCCGGCGCCTACGGCCATCGGCTCTTCTTCCTCGTCATCGGGATGTGCCGCATCAGCCGCACCCTGATTGATGCCGCTCTCGGCCAGGCCCGAAAGCTTCTTGTCGGCCGCCTTCTCTTCATCGAGCGTTTGCTGCAGGAGCTTGGCGGCCTCGGTGTGCCCCATGGCCTGCGCCCAAGCGACCAGCGTGCCGTACGCTGCCATCTCGTAGTGCTCCGCTCGCTGGCCCGCCGCGATCAGGCAGGCGTCCATGGTGGTCTCATCGAAGTCCTCTTCCATGACGGACTTTCCCTCTTCGATGATCCCGGCGATGCCGTCGCAGTGCTTGCCTCGGACTTTTTCGTCCAAGCTCTCAAACACCTGTTCGAGGCGTGTGATCTGGCCCTGAGTCTCCTTGAGATGACTTTCGAACGCCGCCTGGAGTTTCACACTCGTGGCGGCTTTCGCCAGCTTCGGCAAGGCCTTCGTCAGCTGCTTTTCTGCGTCGTAGGTGTCGCGCAATTCATCAATGAAAGCGTCGTGGAGCGTTCCCGCTTCAGCCATGG
>Ga0111539_10002379_pt1 | contig 24982 bp, 16 predicted proteins | sample RhiMethybrSRZTD1_FD_79667 | JGI IMG/M metagenome (GOLD analysis project Ga0111539, IMG submission 79667) | Populus rhizosphere microbial communities from Tennessee, USA - Rhizosphere MetaG P. TD hybrid SRZTD1 (version 2) (version 2) | ecosystem: Host-associated > Plants > Roots > Rhizosphere >...
ACCCGAAGCCGAGCGCAACAAGTTGGGGCAAGCCCTTTGGGATTTCTATCACTTCCAGATGCACACGTTAAAGGCAGTACATGCCGATCCACATCCTGGAAATTTCATTATCACCAAAGACTATAAGCTAGGGATTATTGATTTTGGATGCGTAAAAGTTATACCGGAAGATTTTTATAAAATATATTTTAAGCTTCACGACAAGGATGTATTGACCGACATTAAAAAACGCGATAAAACTTTCAGGGAACTTAGATTTATTCATCGTGAGGATACAAAAAAGGAGGAAGAATTTTTTACGGCAATTTTTGTAAAGCTAGTAGAGCTGTTGTCTAGGCCCTTTCATTCAGAGACGTTTGATTTTTCCGATGACAATTACTTTGATGAGCTATATTCCTTCGGGGAAAAATTGTCGACGATGAGGGAACTTCGTGAGTCCAAAAGAGCGCGAGGTGTAGGGGAAGCGGTATATCTCAATCGAACTTACTTTGGACTCTTTACAATTCTGCACGACCTAAGGTCCAACATCAAAACTGCCAGGTAATGAAAACTTGGAAAGCGGAAACCTCAACACATCGAACATCAACACGCCAAGACTTTGTTACATCAAACATTTTCAATATCTTAGCTCGACCTGGTTCACTTTTTAATCTAACACTTATGTTATGAGAGCAATCTGGAAAGGACACATTCAATTTTCGTTGGTAACGATACCCATACGGATTTACAACGCTATCGACTCCGGGCAGACTATCAGCTTCAACCTGCTTTCCAAGGAAGGTCATAATCCCGTGAGCTATGAAAAGAAGGACAAAGTTACCGGCGAAACCCTGCGCACAGAAGATATTGTAAAGGGTTATCAGTATGAGCCCGGTCAATATGTAATCATTGATCAGGAGGATTTTGATAAGGTAAAGTTGAAGAGCGAAAGAATTATCGAAATTCAGGGTTTTGTCGACACAAAGGAGGTGCATCCGACTTTGTACGAGTCGCCCTATTACATTGGGCCAGACGGCGATATGGCAGCCAAGACCTACGGACTTCTGAGTCAGACGTTAAAAGAAACCGGTCGTATTGCTGTTGGTAAAGTCGTACTGAGGGATCGCGAAACACCGGTGTTGATTACGCCACATGAAACCGGAATGGTAATGTATCGGCTTCGATACCCCGCGGAAGTGAGAAGCATTCGTGAGGTGCCCCAATTACTGGAGGTGAAAACAGACAAAGAGCAATTGAAACTTGCAAAAACTTTGGTTGATTCTATGACAACCAAGTTCGCCAATATCGAAATGAAGGATAACTATTATGATGCACTAAAGGCCATCATTGATGCAAAGATCCAGGGCAAAGAGGTAGTATCCATTGAAGAGGAAGCACCTAAAGTGGTGGATATCATGACAGCACTCAAAGCAAGTATTGACGCCGCAAAAAAACCGATGGAGAAAGCAAAAGGTGGCGCCGCAAAAAAAGAAAAAGCCGAGAAGCCTGCAAAGACCGTCAGACGCAAAGCGAGTTGAAATTCATTCGATTTCAGAACCTGAAATTTATCTGAGGCTTGTTAACAGATAACAATTAACTTTGCACTAACATGGCAAAGATTATCAAGTTTCCTATTCCCACGCCGGAGAAATTTGGACCTCAGCGGGTTCGAAAAAGCAAGGATCTGCGGCGTGAGCCAAATGGGCAACTGAACCTATTCACAGGTGGCAAAGTAGTAAAGCTTAATCAGCTGTCGATATTTGAAGAAGCACTCCAACTTGACGAACAAGGCGACAAGCCGCGCGCAAGAATAGGATATCTTCAGGCGATTGAACAAGAAGATTCAATGGCCGACGCTTATTGCAATCTTGCTATTATTGAATCATTGGAGGGTGCACATGCCAAGGCAATTGACAGTTTTACAAACTGCCTCAAAATAGATCCACGCCATTTTGAAGCCCATTATAATTTAGCCAATCTCTATGGAGAAATCGGGAATTTTCCGCTTGCAAAAGCGCATTATGAAATCTCCATTCAACTCGAGCCAAGTTTTCCCAACAGCTACTTCAATCTTGGCTTGACCTTCGCCATGAACAAGGAGTTTGACAAGGCCATCAAAACCATCAAACAATTCAGAAAAATTGCACAGCCTGAAGACCAACTGGTGGCTGACGACCTGATTCAGAAATTGATGAGCGCGCGCTGATTAAGGACTACCTCACTAAATTACTTTCGTTATTTTCTTCAACACTTTAATGCCACGGTTTTTGAACGCCGCTGTTCCATAGGGAAGTTGATCTTCCAGGATCAGTTTCAATTCCTTTTTCATATCTGGGTGGTCTTCAATAACTTTAGTGAGAACCGTGATTGAAAAGACTCGAATTGCTACCGCTATTTTTGGATTTTGTAAATATTCAAAACAAAGATCAGCTACTCGTCCATGATAACGTTTCGGGATATCAATAAATTGAAGCAGCCTCATGGTGTTGCGTTTTACCGCGTTATGAACTCGGGGTTTTTCGAGGTAATCTAGTAGCTTTTTTAAGTGAGGATCAATTAAATACGGCCATTTCTCTACACAATTACTTAAGGGCCACGCAGCGCGCTGAGTCGTCCGGTAGGGGCCATTTAAATAGACTTCAACTAATTCTTTAAACCGATTTGGGATACCATTCACATAATCAACGATTTCATTCGTTTGCGTTTTAGACTGTCCCAAATCAAGCCTCTTTTTCAAATCCATTCGAAGGAATATTTGGTCAGGTCATCGTGAGTATAGGCAAATTAAACAATGAGCGTAACTGCTTTTGAGGACATCAGGTACCTTCATGTATTAAACAACCACCCTTTCTATGGAACTAATTTTAATGATAGTATCTACGGTTGCCGTACAACTCGGCATCTGCATTTTCTGTTTTCTTAAAAAACGTTCAGAGGCCGGTGCGAGCTGATAAATGCAATGCGATGATGAAGGACAGAATTGCAACAACAAATCCAAACATAAAAATGCTGTAGGCAATTCTTAAATAACGGTACTTTTTGCCTAATACCTTTCCTAAATAGTAAACGTCTTTGATCATACTGCCGTATAAGTAATCCGCGTCTCTCATCATCTGTTGCATACCCCATTGATAATCTTCGACTTTCATCGCATGGAAGTTTCCAAAGAACAAAAGGTTCGTCTGCTTATTTTGGATGTCTTCGCGGGTAAATTTGCCGGAGGAAACGTTTGGTCTGCTGGCCAAAATGGAGAAAACCATAGTTGCTAAACACACTGATATTAGCAAGATCGTCGGTACGAGCAGATAGGAGTTTTCTTCAAGTTTCCGAATGAGCACCGAAACGATTACCGACAAAATGATAGAGTTGATGGTAATTAAAATGCTTGCTTTACTATCCACCATCTGGCTAAGCATGATGTGATTATGAGAAGTGGTACGAAACATTGTTTCGATACCCCGGTCCGGTTTCTGGACCTTTTCTTTCTCTAACTTATTTCGCAGTTTTTCAACCTCTTCTTCAAGCTTCCGGTACTTCTTGGCACTTACTTTTGGTTTCAGCGCCTTCTTCAATTTTTTAATATTCTTTTGCTTGCCCTGCTCCAATACAGTTTGTCCGTAGGTCGTGTGATATGTGTGGCTTTCCATAAATTCTAAGGTGGAAGTTATCCACTCTTCGTTCGACATTTCCTTTGTTCCCAGCGCTTTCCATTCCTCTCGCAGCATGTTCGATTTCTCCACGCACTGTTCGGTTGCAAGGTGAAAGAGGTCAGCGTCACACAATACTTTGCTGACCAGGGTCTTTGGTTGTTGGGGCATGCGGGTAGCCAGGATTGCCTCGGTGACTTCGGTGATTTTTTTTGGTGGCGCACCTATACTTTCCAACAGCTCCCTTGCCTTTTGTGCCGACAATTCCTCGTGATTTTTTGAACCATTTTCATAGCCTAGATCGTGAAGCCAGGCTGCAATCAGCGCAGACTCCATTTCGTCTGCGCTCAGATTTGAACGCTGACCGATCGTGACAACGCCGTTTACAACATCCTGGGTGTGGTCATAATTATGAAAAACATGTTTTTCAAAAGCTCTGGTTTTGAAGACCTTCTCTGCCAAAGTTTTCGCCTGTCGAATGAATTCTGAATCCATGCTATTGTTAATTGTTAAAGGTAAAAATATTTTTGTCTTTCATCCGGGCAGCATCCGTAAAGGATTCGCAAACTTTTTAATTTACAGGGCGTATTACCAGAACCGTCAATTCGGATTCAAATTACCGCATGACTAGATCTGTACTATATCTTTTCTGTTTCATTTTAACCTTTGCTGCGAACGCACAATCAGTCGACGGCAACGTAATTCATTCTTTATATTTTATTGGTGATGCTGGTGAACCAATCATCGTCAACAGTACCCTGGGCGAGGTCCTTAAGCAGGAGATCATGAACACGGGCTCGGCCTCAACGGTGTTGTTCCTGGGCGACAATATCTATCCCAAGGGAATGCCAGATCCTGACCACAAAAAACGGAGTGTTTCCGAGAAAATATTGGAGACGCAGGTTAACTGGATTCGCGGGACCGGAGCAGATCAAATTTTTGTACCTGGCAACCACGATTGGTTTCGTGGAAAGCGCAACGGCTGGCAGCAGATAACAAATCAGCAGCAATGGATTGACTCATTGAACGATAAGCACGTAACACTTTTGCCTAAAGACGGATGTCCCGGTCCCGTGGAAGTTCCCTTAGGAAAAGATGCAATGCTGGTCATCCTTGATACGCAATGGTTTTTACATCCAGGAAATAAGCCTGGCGACGAAAGTTCCTGCGACGCAAAAACACCAGCCGAAGCGTTGCTTCTGGTGAATGATATTTTTGTTCGTAACCCAACCAAAAGGATTATTCTCGCAGCACACCATCCACTGATTACCTATGGGGAGCACGGTGGAGTTTTTACGTTAAAGGACCATCTATTCCCTTTTACGGCGAAGTTTCCGAAGGCGTATATCCCACTTCCCATAGTTGGTTCATTGTATCCGCTATACCGTAAATGGCTGGGTGATATCCAAGATACTTCGCATCCGCTATACAAGGAAATGGCGCAGGGCATATCAAGTCTCATGGCACGGTATCCCGGGACGATTTATGCCGCTGGGCATGAGCACGCCCTGGAGGCCATCGTTAAAGACAGCAGTTATTTTGTTGTGAGTGGCGCTGGGGTCAAAACAACCGTAGTAAAGAAAAAAAAGTACGCCAGGTTTGCGGCAAGCACCACTGGTTTTGTAAAAGCCGACATTTTTAAAAATGGGACCGTGCGACTAACCTATTTTCAGGTGGATGGGGAATTTCCAAAAGGTAAGGTCGTTTTTACGGATTCCCTGCCTGGTCTCAAACGCAAGGCGCTTGCCTCGCTCCCCCTGGAGCAACTCGACTTTGAGAACAAGGTTGTGAAGATCAAAGGCAGCAGTCAATATGCTGCCGGCAAGGGTAAGAAAAGATTCCTTGGCAAAAACTACAGGGCGGCGTGGGAACAGGAGATCGAAGTACCGGTATTTGACGTGGGGACCCAAAATCGCGGGCTAAAAGTCCTCCAAAAAGGTGGGGGTATGCAAACCCTTTCATTGAGGTTAGAGGATTCCACCGGCCGCGAATTTGTGTTGCGGTCTGTCGAGAAATTTCCCGAAAAAGCGGTGCCCGAGATCTTTCGTAAAACAATTATTCAATCTTTGGTGCAAGATGGGATTTCGGCATCCCACCCATACGCAGCTTTGGTGGTCCCATCGCTGGCCGAAGCGGCCGGAATATATCATACGAACCCAAAGGTTGTTTACATTCCGGACGATCCGAGGCTGGGAATATATCGTCAGGAATTTGCCAATACCCTTGCGTTGTTCGAAGAACGTCCCGCGGGCGATTGGTCTGACAAATCCAATTTTGGCAATTCCAAAGACATTATTAACACGAGTAAAGTTTTGGAGAAGCTTGCCAAGGACAATGACAACCACGTCGATCAGCTTTTTGTTCTTAGATCTAGGCTGTTTGACATTTGGATCGGCGATTGGGACCGGCACGATGATCAAGGGCGATGGGCAACCTTTAAAAGTAAAAAAGGAGACGAGTTCCGCCCCATTCCCCGCGACCGTGATCAGGCGTTTTTTTTGAATGAAGGCATCATTCCAAAGATGTATGGCCGGCGTTGGGCTTTGCCAAAGTTCGAAGGATTCGATGATGCAGTAAACTGGCCCTCTGGTCTGTCTTTCAATGCCCGGTATTTCGACCGATTCTTTCTGACGGAGCCTAGCGAGGAAGACTGGATCAACGCTGCCAAAGACCTTCAAATGCGGCTGACAGACGACGTTATTGAACGATCGATTCAGGAGTGGCCTGATGAAATTTACAGGCTCGATGGCGCGGAGGTCATTCGAAAACTGAAGGCACGCAGGGACAAGTTGGCGGAAGACGCCGTTGAGCATTACAAATTTCTGGCGCGGGAAGTGACAGTGTTGGGATCCAACAAGAGTGAATATTTCGAGGTTGTAAGATTGCCAACCGGGGACGTTCGTGTAAAAATGTTCAAAGCGAGCAAAGATGACGACCATGGAAAAAAGCTTTATGACCGTGTTTTCAAGAAAGGAGAAACGAAGGCGATAGATATTTATGGTTTCGGCGGCAACGATAATATTAAGATTGAAGGCGATGCTTCCAAAAGCATTTTAGTACGGGTTATAGGTGGCGAGGGGAAAGACTTTGTGGAAGACAAGTCAAGTGTAAATGGCTTGGGGCGCCGCACGGTTTTTTACGACTTGAAGGATTCCACCAGCCACATCGTGTCTAAGGGAGAAGTTGCTAACAGAACGTCCAGAAATCCTACCGTCAATAGTTACGACAGAAGGGCCTTCAAGTATGACCGGCTGGCCCCAATCGTTTTTGCGAATTACAATGTTGACGATGGTTTTTTTGTTGGAGGCGGTTTCTATTACCAGAAGGAGGGTTTTCGAAAAGCTCCATTTAAGAGTCGCCATTTTGCCGTCGCCAGTTTCGCGCCCAGAACAAATTCTTACAATTTTCTTTATCGCGGCGACTTCACGGATGTGATTGGGAAATGGGGAGTGGAAATCAATGCAGACCTGAAAGTTCCAAACTATGTCAATAACTTTTTTGGAATGGGCAATGAATCTGTCTACGATCAAAATATCGATGAGGATCCCCAATATGATCTCAAAAAGCCCATCGACTATTACCGCTTTCGATTTGAAGAGATCAGGCTTGAAGTCTATCTCACCCGAAAAATTGGAGGATTTGGTTTGGTTAAAATCGGGCCAGCCTTCCAACGCATTGGTATCGAAAAGCCTGAAGACGATCAGGACCGTTTTATAAATGACTATGCTGGCACAGTCCCTTACGATCTCTTTTCAGAACACAACGGCTATGCAGGCACAAGTTGGAATATTACCGTCGATAAAAAGAACAGTATTCAATCACCATCCCGGGGAATTGTATTTAGTCTCTCCGGTAGAAACATGCTGGGTACCGACAGGAAAGCCAGTGATTTTTCTCACTTCGACGGCTTCCTTTCACTTTATCAATCTTTTCATGCGCGCGCAAGAGTTGTTTTTGCCGCCCGTGTAGGCGGTGGGTGGAACACCGGTAATTATGAATTTTACCAGGCGCAGGTCCTTGACGGAAAAACAGAGATTAGAGGCTTCCGAAAGACGCGATTTTACGGTGACCGCAAATTCTACACGAACCTGGAGATGCGCGTCAAACTATTTAGCATTCGGACCTATTTATTTCCAGCGAGCTTGGGAATTCTGGGATTTCATGATCTCGGGAGGGTGTGGTATAAGGATGAAAATGGGGTTGATCCAACGGCCCCGTCAGGGAAATCAAATGCATGGCATAAAGGATGGGGTGGAGGAGTTTGGTTTACTCCGTTTAATTTGGCTATTCTGTCAGTTGAAGCCGCACATACTGTCGAAGGCACTTTGGGGTATATTAGGCTGGGGTATCTTTTTTAGCGGTCAGCGGACAGCTAACAGCCCATAGCTTGGGTGTGCCTCCTGCCTTGTCTTTATGCCTTTTCGGCGCGTTCGATGCCTGGCAAATTCAGCAATCGCCAACAATTTTCGGATCGCAGTCCCTAGCTCGTCGCTGTAAACTGAAGGCTTTACCTCCAATTTTCGGATCGCAGTCGCTAGCGGTAAGCCGTCGGCTGAAGGCTGAAAGCTGAAAGCTTTTCCGTATCTTTACCGGTTCGGAGCCGTTACTTAATTTTTTAATATGCTGTGGTGGATGTGCAGGAATTATGGTTCGACGTTCCTGGGGATTGGGCTTATTTTTTCGCAAATCGTAGCCGCGGCCAATACGACGCCGGGTATAAAATTCATTGAAAATAAAAATCAATGGCCTTCGGGCGTAAACTTTTCTGCGCGAGTTCCGGGGGGAAACATGATTTTTCAAGCCGGTAAATTCCAGTATTATTTTTTAGATGAGCAACGGTTAGAAGAATTGCACCATCAATCCCATAACCAGAAAAATGAATCGGATGGACGCAGTGAGGAAGAGATGATCAATGGTCATGCTGTGCAGGTAAATTTCATGGGAGCGAATCTGAAATCATTGCCGATGCCTTTTGGGCAATCCTCTGAACACTACAATTACTTTATTGGAAATAATCCAGATCATTGGGCTTCGAAAGCATATGCCTATCAAGGCTTCATTTATCCATCGCTATATCAGGACATAGATCTAAAAGTGTATTCAATCGATCAGCGCGTAAAGTATGATTTTATATTGGCGCCAAATGCAGATCACAAACAAATAGTGCTGGAGTATTTAGGAGCAGAGAAACTCACGCTGGAGAATGGCCACCTGATCATGAGAACCTCGGTAGGAGAGGTCATCGAACAAAAGCCCATTGCCTTCCAATGGATCGGTGGAAAAAAAATTACCGTGGCATGCGAATACCTTTTGGATGGCAACCAACTTTCATTTTGCTTTCCCCTGGGATATGATCCTTGCTACGAATTGACGATTGACCCCTTGCTGATCTTTTCAACTTACTCGGGCTCCATCGCTGACAATTGGGGAAGCACCGCTACCCCGGCCGAGAATGGTCATCTTTATTCGGCAGGAGTTACCTCGCACGTAAACGCGGGCGGAAGTTTTCCAGCAACGCCTGGGGCGTTTCAAACAACTTATGGAGGTCTATATGATATTGGGATCCTAAAATATGATTCCGCGGGTAAAAGACTTTTGTATGCAACTTACCTGGGCGGCGAGAACTCAGAATCACCGCACAGTCTCGTCGTGAATGCAAAGAACGAACTGGTCGTATTGGGAACAACAAGTTCTCTCAATTTTCCCACGAGTGTAAACGCTATTGATAGAACTTACAACGGAGGCGTCAACGTTAGCCATGTAGTTCAGTTTGTCAATGGCTCTGATATTTTTGTTGCTCGTTTAAGCCAGGATGGGGCAAGGCTACTGAGTTCCACATTTTTGGGCGGAAGTCAAAACGACGGATTAAATCCAACCTTTGGCGCATTGACAAAGAACTATGGAGATGAACTACGAGGTGATATTATCACAGATAAGAGCAACAACATTTATATTAGTTCAGTTACTGCGTCGAATAACTTTCCGGTAACAAAGGGAAGAGATAGCACATATAACGGTGGGGATACTGACGCAATCCTTATGAAACTGAATGCCGATCTCTCAAGAATCATATGGTCGACATTTTTAGGAGGAAGCGGAGCAGATGCATCGCATACGCTCAAGCTCGATAAAGATAACGGTATTTTTCTGGCCGGAGGGACCACGAGCGCTAACTTCCCCGTTAAATCCGGGTCGTATCAGGCGAGTCAGAATGGAGATGCTGATGGGTGGATCGCCCACGTGGGAAACAAGGGAGACACGATTTACAACGCTACGTATACTGGTACAAGTGCATTTGATCAAATATATTTTTTGGATATAAACGAAGCTGAGGAAGTTTATGTGTACGGCCAGACCAGCGGCAGTTTTCCAGTTACTGCCGGCGTATATAATAATCCGAACAGCGGTCAATTCGTTCAAAAATTTAATAGCTCGTTATCCTCACTGATTTTTTCTACAGTTTTCGGATCAGGTCGTGGCATTCCCGATATTTCGCCCACTGCTTTTCTTGTTAATGAGTGTAACAACCTCTACATGTCAGGGTGGGGAGGCGTTGTGAACATACAGAGTTATCATTGGCAAAGCAACACGCGTGGGATGCCCATCACCGGGGATGCTTTTCAAAGCAACACCTCAGGATCAGATTTTTATTTTATGGTTCTTACCGATGACGCAACAGAATTCTTATATGGAACCTTTTTAGGCGGTACCCAATCCACAACGCATGTTGATGGTGGAACCAGTCGATTTGATAAAGGTGGTGTGGTCTATCATGCGGTGTGTGCGGGTTGCGCTGCCTACAACTCCACCGGGCACTCTACCTCCGATTTTCCGACGACCGGGGGCGCTTGGTCAAGAACGAACCGAAGCGGCAACTGCAACAATGCGGCCTTTAAATTTGACTTGTCCTCCCTTAAAGCAAGACTACAATCGAACTCAGTCAGGCTTAATATGCCTGGCTTAGCCAAAGTGTGTATTCCTGATACCATCGCATTTCAAAACCTTAGTACGGGAGGAGAAATTTTTGAATGGGACTTGGGCGACGGGACACGGATTGTGAAACCTGACACTTCGATGGTTCTCCACCGATACAAAGCCCCTGGGCGTTATGAAGTGTCGCTGAGGGCGATTGATCCAGGAACGTGTAAAGTAAAAGACTCCGCGTCTGTTAAAGTTGACATCTTTATTGCACAAGGCGAAGTGCAGGACGATGATGCACTATGCCTCGGATCATCTTATCAATTAAAAGCAAAGGGTGCTCAACAATATTCCTGGAGGAGCGAAGATGGATCGTTTCAATCGAACCTCCCGCAGCCTGTGGTAAGTCCGGCCGACACCACTAGATATTTTGTAACCCTGAATGAATCATCAGGATGTGTCAGATATGATACCGTGGACCTTTCCGTCATCGTACCAATAGTGCCTGAGTTAGAGATCGACAGGAGTTCTGAGTGTTTTAGCAGGCCTAAAGTAACGGTAAAAAATTTAACGGATAGTCTTCAAGAAGGCGACTATATGTATTTCGATTTTGGCGATGGCGTAATTTCTGAATTGCAGGAAGTGGAACATGAATTCAAACAGGATGGACTTTACGCCGTAAAACTTGTCGGCGTTCGTGAATTTTGTGTTACTGAGAATAACGTGTCAATGCCGGTGTTCAAATTGTTCATTCCAAATATCATTACACCTAGTATCAAGGATGATGCGAACGATGTATTTACAGTACAATTTGGTGATCAAAAAGGTACAACGCCTGCAGACTACGGTTTTAAGACCGCATTAGCCATTTTCAATCGCTGGGGTGAAAAAGTGTTTGAATCCCAGGACTATAAATATGACTGGGATGGAGATGGCCTTGCGACTGGCATCTATTTTTATGAGATTTCGGTAGACGGCCATGCAACCTGCAAGAGTTGGTTGCACCTGGTGAAATAGGGATGGGGTTTAGACGAGCGACATACGGTGAATTCTAATGAAAACTGAAAAAATTTTACTATTTATATTGTCATTATTTTTTTTCACCTGTAGTGAAGATGATGTTGTGAACCTCGATTTATCGAGCGTTAAAATCGGAACCTATAACCTTGATTTAAATAATTTTGAAAACAACTTAGCTGCTCCAACGACTGAGCCAATCATCGCGTCGTTTTCGGTTCCGTTGGAAATCTCTTCAGCAGCGCAGCACATTCAACTCGTTACTGAATTGGCGGGTGACGTTGTACCGCTTACTATCACTTTTCTGGACAACAATAAGACTTTTTCTGCATTGCCAACAAGCGAACTGATGGGCGGTGAAAAATATAAGCTGACGCTTTCGGCTGACATGCGCGGCGCGAATGGAGAGGTATTTCCCGGTACCAGTATATCGTTTACAACATCTGCCCCGACACTCGATATCATCTCCCTCAGCTTGGGCGGGCAGGATGGTTTACAACCTGGTCAAATAACAAATGTTGCCTGTGAAGGGATCTTTGAAATCACTTTCTCGAAACCTCTAAATCCTTCTACAGCGACGACTGAGAACATTATTTTGTCCGGTAGTGCAGGGACGGTTCCTGCAACGATTGGCTTATCGGAAGAAAATAAAAAGATCACACTTTCAAGTAAGCAAAGATTACGCGACCTAACCCGCTATCAGCTATTGATTACCAATAAAATAAAGGGCAGCAACAACGAGAACGTTCAACAGACCACGAAGGTTTTTTACACTGCAGTAGATCCGACGCCCGATTTTCCCCCGATTAGTGACGATGCTTTACTGACCCTGGTTCAACAGCAAACTTTCAAATATTTTTGGGATTTCGGACATCCGGCGAGTGGTATGGCCAGGGAAAGAAATACGTCCGGCGACATCGTTACGAGCGGTGGATCAGGTTTTGGTATTATGGCAATTATCGTTGGAATAGAAAGAAACTTTATTTCCAGAACAGCAGGGGTGGAACGATTGCAAAAAATTGTTTCCTTTCTGGAGAAGGCAGACCGGTTTCATGGCGCGTGGCCTCACTGGCTGGATGGAGTCACTGGGGATGTAGAGCCGTTCAGCCCCAGGGATGACGGCGGAGATCTTGTTGAAACTTCTTTCCTGATTCAGGGTTTACTTACCTTCCGTCAATACTTGCAGCCTTCTGATACCATTGGAAACAACCTAATCAATCGGATAAACAATCTCTGGAAAACGGTGGAGTGGGATTTTTATCGCAAAAACAATGAGCGGGTTTTGTATTGGCATTGGTCTCCGGTATTTGAGTGGGAAATGAATTTTCCACTATACGGATATTTCGAAGAGCAAATCACCTACGTCCTAGCAGCAGCCTCCCAGTTGCATGCCATACCAAAGGATGTTTATCAAAATGGTTATGGAAAAAACGGGGCGATTAAAAAGAACAATACCTATTATGGCTATAAGCTGCCATTGGAAAGCCCAAGTCCGTTATTCTGGGTGCATTACTCCTACCTGGGGTTAGACCCTCACTTTAACGACGAGTATGCAAATTATTGGGAGCAAAACGTAAATGCGACGCTAATCAACCAGGCGTATTGTATCGATAATCCCAAAAAGTTTGTCGGATACAGTGATTCATTTTGGGGACTTACCTCGAGTGATGGCCCGAACGGCTACGCAGCCCACTCGCCGGCCAACGACATCGGCGTAGTTACACCAACCGCTGCCTTGTCATCATTCCCTTATACACCAACTGAATCGATGAAGGCGCTAAAATTTTTTTATTACACCTTGGGCGACCGGCTATGGGGTGACTACGGATTTTACGACGCCATTAATGTGACGCAAGGATGGACTGCAAATTCTTACCTAGCCATTGATCAAGGGCCAATCATTGTTATGATAGAAAATCATCGGACGGGCTTGCTATGGGATTTGTTCATGTCAGCGCCCGAAATTCAGGCGGTGCAGACAATTTTGGGCTTCCATTAAGTGTTTCCGCGTCTGGGTGGTTACGATTCTTTTCATTTCTCTTCTCCGAGATTGCCATAGATAGACGCCAAAATACCTCGCGGCATAATCCTTATAAATCCTGATGTGACCTTTGCGAGCGTGCCCGGGACGATGATCATTTTGCCATCCAACGTTTCACGTACTGCGACTTCACCTACTTTCGTCGGCGGAACAGCCATTTTCATTCCAAAAAATCCCAATCTCTTTTTTGTATCTGCTTTGATGCTGGGTTTTGTAAATACGGGGCCAGGGTTAAGGCAACTTACACTGATATTTTTTTTCTTTAATTGATACCGAAGGTTGTAGCTAAAAAAAATGACAGACGATTTTGTAGCGGAATACATATTCTTGGCAGGGATCGGCCCAAAGCCTGCCATGCTCCCGACATTGAGAATGAATGACGGCGTATTTTTCTCCAGCAACGGCAGGAGCAACAAGCTCATCGACATACAGGATTTTATATTCAGATCCACCATATATTGAAGTGTATCCAGGGGAACTTTGAGATAATCGTTTGCCCCGCCCAGCCCCGCGACGTTGCAAAGCATTTTTAAAGGAATTTTATTTTCTATACACCAACCCGCAATGGCTGGCGCCGACTCACGTTGGCTGAGATCGTAAGCCATAATTTCAACCTGCACATTATATTTCGTTTCAAGCGTTTTTTTTGCCTCCATCAATGGGCCATGGTGACGGGCAATCAAAATTAGGTTGTACCGCCGCACTGCCAGCGCTTCGGCGATGGCGAAACCGATTCCTTTGCTTCCACCTGCAACCAGTGCGAATGGATTTGAGTTTTGTGCCTTGAAGATTGTCGTCTCAGCTTTCAGTCTCGTATCTGCAGGCTTTAATTTAGGGACAGCCATTTCAGCAATTCGGATCGCGGGTTGACCATTGACAATAATCAGGGTGGAAATAATGAGGAATAATAGAAAAGAAATTTTCATGCTGAGATATTGGAAAATACAGCCTGGGATAGGAGACCGTTACCTGTAATTGATAAAGTAACAATCCTTGTTGACGTAGGGTTATTCATTCAAAACATGGTGATCAAACTAACTTTAAAACAACGGGAACCCGATGATGGTTAAAATTCTTGCCTAATTTAATTTTACTTGTGCCACCAATGCTGACGGTGCTGTTTGTCCAGTCATACGCGAAGTCGATACGGGCGCTACAGTTTTGGATCCGCTAACAGTAGAAAACAAATGGTCTATTTACTATCTTTAAGTTAATGAGGCAAAAAAAGACGATAGCGCTGGTAATTGGGTTCTTGATGTTGGGCACTATTTCTCAGGCCTCCGATTTTCCTCTTTCAAAATTGAATTTTGGTAACTCACAACCTGAACAAAAAAGTATTGCGTCCACGCACTCTGGTAATTTGCCATTACAGGATGCCCCGGGATCCAGTAGTTCAACACCAAGAGCCTCTTTGGAAGAGGATGAAGATGATACAGCAAAGGAAAAAATTCTTACCACGACAATCCTTATTCGTTCAGACTTTCATCAGCCGTTATATTTCACGCAGAATGTTTTCGAGACACTTGATCTCGAAATCTTAACACCCCCTCCCCAAAAATAATAATAGGGTTTATGCCACAGCTAATAAGCAGAGCGTCTAACACGCTTGCTTAGTCACGGCGATTTTATCTGATGGCTTCAGATTTCTGAAGCTACCTGCTGTCATCGTTGTCGCGGTGGTCAGCTTATTATTTTTTTCAATATTTCTCTCAATCATGACTTCGAATTTTATGAAATACAATGATGATTCTTTTACGGAGCGGTTAAGACTCTACCTTAACCCATTTGATGGACGTTACGAGGACCTGAAAAAAGGCAATTGGAAACTAAATGTTGTGCGCGATTTAACGTCTGGGCTGGTGGTTGCCATGGTCGCCATTCCGCTGGCGATGGGCTTTGCAATGGCATCGGGCCTTCGGCCGGAACAAGGCATCGTGGGAGGGGCCATTGCCGGCCTAGTTGGAGCTTTGTTCGGGGGGTCTAAATATCAGGTCTATGGCCCTACGGCTGCCTTCATCCCCATAATAGGAAGCATTATGGCCAACTACAATCATAGTTTCCTGGTAATGGTATCCATTATTGCAGGTATACTGTTAATTATTTCCGGGCTTTTTAAGCTGGGCAGGATTGTGACGTTGGTTCCGCATTCTATCGTCGTTGGTTTTACGATCGGAATCGCGATTGTAATTGCGTTCTCTCAGGTAGGAGATGTATTAGGCATCACGCATCCGCTTGGATACAATATAACCGAACAATTGCCCAAAATCATTATTCATATTAACGACATGAACGTCTATGCTTTGATTTTGGCGGCAGTGACTTTCGTTCTTTGCAAAACATTGCTTAAAGTTTCATCTTTCATTCCTGCGCCCCTGATCGCTCTTGGGTTTGGTTTGTTGATAGCCGATACGTTGTGGGCAGACAAAGGATTAGTGACCATCAAGGACGAGTATGGTGCAATCCCTACGGACTTTCTTGTTTTCACGTTGCCAGCGTTGCCCGAAATGTCCCTAAAGCTGCTCGGCGATATAGTCTACTACACCATTGCGGTCTATCTTGTCGCGTCGATAGAAAGTCTCTTATGTTCGCGCATGGCGGATCGCCTGGCGAATAATAAGGGCATTCCCTTTAACCCGAACAAAGAACTCTGGGGGCAGGGCCTAGTAAATATTATTACACCGCTTTTTAATGGTTTTCCACATACCGGAGCGCTCGCCCGTACGGCAGTGAACATTAGAGTGGGCGCAATTTCACCGCTCTCCGGTATCGCAAAATTTACCTTCAAACTTTTGCTGGCGGCATATTTAGCGAAGTATCTCGAGCACGTACCCATGGCCTGCATTGGAGGAATTCTTATATATGTTGCCCATGGAATGGTCAAAATGAAAGAAATTAAAGAGGTCCTGACTTCCAGCAAGCTTCATATTGCCTTGATGATTTATACAGCCATCATGGTTCCTGTGGTTGGTTTTATGTGGGCTGTAGTATCAGCGATTTTGATTTTTGTGGCATTGAGTGCATGGCTGGGAAAAAATTTGAGCATTGCAACAAAAGCCGAATCCGGCAGTATGGCTATTGGCGTTAAAGTTGACCAAAAATTGAAGGAGGAATGATGCCAGGTTGTCTACGTCATTAGTCTCAAAACAGAATTAAATTTATCTGTTGATTCAGTAATGATCGTCGGAGTCTTCCGAATGACTAGACCCGTAAAATTGGGCCAGGAAAAAATAGCCGCATAATTCGGTGACTAGGCTAACTGCGTCTGATTTTATTTTCAACGTTGGGTTATCAAAAGCTGTCCTTCTAAACAAGTGTTTTTTTATTTACAATTCCGGCAAGGCTTTTAATACTTCTTGGCGTCTGCAAGAAATATACGCACCCGTTCTTTAGTGTTAACGCCTATAATTACTCGGTAAATTATTAATCCTTCGGCAGGATAACGTGGAACACCGCGCCTCGGCCAAGTAATGATTCCGCATATATATCCCCACCATGGTTTTGGCATATTTTTTTGCACATTGGGAGTCCTATGCCGGTTCCATGATATTCATTTTTTGCGTGGAGCCTTTGAAATATGTCGAATATTTGGCCGACGAAATCTTGGTTAAATCCTATGCCGTTGTCGGCGAAAGATATTTTGAAGAAAGTCTTGTTATAATTTAGACCAGTATGCCGTAGCACCTCTTCAGCAGTTACTGAGGTTACCCTAATTAATATTTCGGGCCTGACACCATCGGTAACGAACTTTAATGAATTAGAAATGAGGTTATGAAACAACTGGGCAAACTGAACTGCAATACCATTAATCGTCGGAAGGATATCACTCTTAATTACTGCACTTTTTTCCTCAATAAGAAGTTCGAAGTCATCGAGGACCTTGGCTAGTGCTTCATTTAGATCTATCGCTGTCAGCTCCTGCTTCTCATTCCCTAATTGCGAGTACGCGAGAACATCCCTGATGAGCGTAAGCATTCTAGATGATGAAGCTTCTATTTTTGCGAGATAATTTTGAAAACGAGGATCAACATTATCCGAGGTAATTTTTAATATCTCGCAAAACGTCTTGATCTTTCTTGCTGGTTCCTGAAGATCATGAGAAGAGATGTATGCAAACTGAGCAAGTTCTGCATGTGATTTCTTTAACTCTTGATTGGCCCTTTCCAGTTCCTGAGTGCGCTCAGCAATTAACTCCTCGACTTTCGTCCGGGCTAGAACGGTTGAGGTAACATCCTGCAACGTACCGTTTAAACGACGCGCTATTTTATTGTCGTCGAACCACGTTCGTCCCCGAGCTCGTACAATACGCTCCGACTGATTTGCTGGGTTAACAATGGTATACTCAATCTCAAAACGTCCGCCCGGCGAGTATTCCAGGGAGGCTTGGATTGCCTGGACTACACGTGCCTTATCCTTGTCAGCCATAACGTTTATGGCGAGGTTTAAATCAATTTCCTCATTGTCGTCGAGGCCAAACCATTCTTTCAATCTCGAGTTGGCTGAAAACTTATTAGAATCTGGATTGTAGTCCCAAGTTCCCAATTCCGTTGCTTCGATCGCAAATTGCAATTGGTCCCTGCTTTCCTTCAGGGCCATATGATTCAATACCTTTTCGGTTGTCTCCGTACAGGTAACCAGAATTCCCGCTATTTTATCTGATTCATCTATAACCGGGCTATAGCTGAAGGTCCAATAAACATCTTCGATTTTTCCATTCCGGTAAATTGGCACCAGCTGATCTACACTAAAAAAAGATGTGCCAGTATTCCGGACCCGTTCAATGAGTGGATATATGATATGCCATATTTCTGGCCAGCATTTTTCGGCCTGTTGGCCCAACGCTTTCGGATGTTTTCCGCTTTGCCCAAGACTTGGTCTATAAGCATCGTTGTAAAATTGAATCAAATCATCGCCCCACCACAAAAACATCGGAAAATCCGATCGTAGAATAATACTAATTGTAGTTCGGAGACTCTGTGGCCATGTATCCACCGGCCCCACTGGTGTATCACCCCAATCATAGGACCGTGTTAATTTTCCAAGTTCTCCGCCACCTTCTAAAAAATGATATGGTTTAATTTCTTCTAACACTTCCTGCGACGGCATTTTAAGTTTTCTTAATTCGGAATCCATAGAAATTTCTTTTGTTGCCGATTTCTATTCAAACGTCGCACCAAAAAATACGGGATCAGGTGCCAAATATCAGGTAAAAAAATGATTCCTGTCAGTTTAATAAAAAAACACTGTTGCGTAGGGTATGGACTTAATTCGATGCCAAGACGAGTGAAATCAAAGGACACAAAGACTTTGATTGCATGCTGTCGGACGTTAAGAGAAAAACGTTGATCCTTGTTGTATTCAAGTTTATTCGCAAGTGCTGATGCTTAAGGATATTCCTCCTAAAAATTTTGCCTATCCCTATCGTTGCTGGAATGAATTTAAAATGACGTAATCATGGAAAGTGTCACCAAAACGTATCGCCCTTAAAAAATTAAAGCGCTGAATAACAACGCTTTAGATGCAAATCCGTGGGCCCAGCTGGGCACGATCCAGCGACCCCTTGATTATGAGTCAAGTGCTCTAACCAGCTGAGCTATGGGCCCGTAATATTATCATACAATTTTATAACTATTGTATGATAACTAATAACGATTTTGTAAAAGAGTTGCAATGTTACATATTTGATGTTGAATACACAAAACGGAATTCGTGCTGACCGATCGCTCTATTAAAAATTTAATTTTCGATTTAGGTGGAGTGATCCTCGACCTGTCCGTAGATACAACCCTCAGGTCTTTTGCAAACCTTTCCGGTATTGAAGAAAGTACTGTCAAGAGATTGTATGTTTCAACTCCAGAATTTGAATTCTATGAAAAAGGCGGAATGTCCGATACGGATTTCCGAGAATTTGTAAAGACGCTTTACCGAATTGATGCTTCCGACGAAAACCTGGATGCTTGTTGGAATGCTATGCTCGTGGGATTTCCCAGAAAGAAATTAGAACTTTTAGAAACCTTGAAGCAGAAGTATAATGTTTACTTGTTAAGTAACACAAACAGCATTCATTTGGAACACATCAACAACATCTTGCTTCCAAGGGTAAACCATCACAGCTCGTTGGATCATTTTTTCCATCGCGCGTATTATTCCCATCGCATGAAGAAGCGGAAACCCGATGCGGAAATTTTTGAGCAAGTATTATCTGAGGGTAAGCTCCATCCATCGGAAACCTTGTTTCTGGATGATAATCAAAGTAACGTAGAAGGTGCCGGGAAACTCGGCATTAAAACAGTGCATGTTGTTAACCCGGATATGGTCTTCGATTATTTTTCATGAACAAGGATCAAAAAAGAGTTCTTTTACAACTCGGATTATTCATCATAACATTCATCACGACTACGCATGCGGGGGCTGAATGGACTTATGGACGCACCATTTTTGCGCCAGATTATTCGTGGTCAGATTTTTTCAGCGGGCTTGAATTTTCCATTCCCTTTCTCTTGATCTTAACGGTACATGAGTTTGGTCATTACTTTGTTGCACGATATCATAAGGTAAAGGTCACCTTGCCATATTATCTCCCCATGCCTCCATTCCAATTTTCCCTCGGAACAATGGGTGCCCTGATCAGGCTACGCGAGAAAGTATACTCTAAAAAACAGAATTTTGATATCGGCCTTGCCGGTCCTTTGGCAGGATTTGTCACAGCCCTGGTGATCCTTTTTTATGGATTCACGCACCTACCAGAACCCGGATACATTTTTCAAATTCATCCGGAGTACGAACAGTATGGATTGAATTATCCCGATTACGTGTATCAAAATCAACAAGAAAGTATCGTTGATGTCACCATTGGCAAAAACCTGTTGTTTTTGTTTTTTGAAAAGATTGTAGCAGACCCCGCGCGTATTCCGAACCCGCATGAGATCATGCATTATCCTTTTATTTTTGCCGGTTTTTTATCCCTGGTATTTACCTTTCTTAACCTATTGCCTATTGGTCAATTGGACGGCGGACATGTGGCTTATGGATTATTCGGCTTCAAACTCCATCGGATCATCGCCAGTGTAATTTTTGTTGCATTCCTTTTTTATGCCGGTATTGGCGTAGTGACGCCCAGAGATGGGGCGGAATCCCTAATGTATTGGATTCCTGGCTCAATTGCTTTTTTATATATGGCGTTATCCGGCCTCGGGTTGCCACAGCGGGATACAATCATGTATGCCTTGATCATGTTTGCCGCTTTGTTCGTTTTGTCGTGGCTGTATCCAAACCTGCAGGGTTATTCCGGCTGGCTTCTTTTTGGCCTTCTCATTGGACGGTTTATCGGTATTCCACATCCGCCTTCTGAAATAGAAGAACCGCTGGACACAAAACGTATAGTACTGGGATGGTTGTGTCTTTTAATTTTTATCATCTGCTTCACACCGGCACCGCTGACTATTGCCGTGATTATTGCTGAACAGCCTTAAGACTCAAGCTTTCTTATTTTCCATTTGCTCGAAGGCTGATTGGTGTTCAGTTCTTTTATTGCTTCGCTTTTACCGTTTCCTAACGTAACGGCTAGTGCTGCAGCAATCCATTCTTCTCCTTCCACCGAATTATTTAATGCTTCGGGGCGGAAATAGTTCTCCACGAACCGGGTATCAAAATTTCCCGATATAAAGGCTTCGTGGTTCATAACGAAGCGGCAAAATCCAAGGGTAGTTTCCAGACCTGTGATTTCATATTCATCGATAACCCGGATCATTTTTTTGATGGCGGCTTCCCGCGATTCAGCGCGACATATTAGTTTGGCGATCATAGGATCATAGTAGAATGGGATATCCATTCCCTGCTCAAATCCATCATCGACGCGAACCCCATGACCTTGGGGCCTTCTATAGGTTTTCAATGTTCCAATATCCGGAAGAAAATTATTGGCAGGATCTTCTGCATAAACCCGGACTTCGATAGCATGTCCGTGAATGGAAAGTTCTTCCTGCTGAAAAGGCAGTTTTTGTCCTTCCGCAATTTTTATTTGAAGTTTGACAAGATCCAGGCCCGTGACTTCTTCCGTTACCGGGTGCTCTACCTGAAGCCGTGTGTTCATTTCCAGGAAGTAAAAGTTACGCTTGTCGTCCAAAATAAATTCAACGGTACCTGCATTATAATAGCCGCATGATCTTGCTACATCGACAGCCGCTTTTCCCATTGCCTCCCGGATCTCCGGTGTCAAAACTGACGAGGGTGCTTCCTCAATGACCTTCTGGTGTCTGCGTTGAATGGAGCATTCCCGTTCAAATAGATGTACGACGTTTCCATGCTGATCTCCAAAAATCTGAAATTCAATATGGCGCGGCTTAGTGATATACTTTTCGATAAAAACCGAACCGTCGCCAAATGCGGAAGTAGCTTCGCTAACCGCGCGTTCCATTTGTTCTTCAAAATTCTTCTCACCCTCCACAATGCGCATACCCTTGCCGCCGCCTCCGGCACTTGCTTTAATGAGGATTGGATAACCAATTGAGGCTGCGACTTTTTTCGCCGCGTCAACATCTGTGATGGGTTCAGCAGTACCCGGAACCAGGGGAACATTGAATTTTGCAACGGCCGCCTTGGCGGCAAGTTTACTTCCCATGATTTGAATGGCATGCGGCGGGGGGCCAATAAAGATCATCCCCGCATCAATGACCTGCTGCGCAAAATCCTCATTCTCGGAAAGGAAACCATAGCCAGGGTGAATGGCATCGGCTCCAGTCAGCTGGGCCGCGGCTATTATTTTATCTATACGAAGATAAGATTCCGAGGATGGTGGTGGACCGATTAGGACGGCTTCGTCAGCGTATCTAACGTGTAAAGCCTCCCGGTCAGCTTCACTGTAAACAGCCACCGTTTCGATATCCATCTCCCGGGCCGTTCGCATAATGCGCAGTGCAATTTCCCCACGGTTGGCAACCAGGATCTTTTTGATTTTTGACATGGCCTAAACTTACGTAAGAATTAGCCGCTTTCCACACTTAAAATGAGCGCATTAAGGAACGCGAAATCTTCAAATTAAGGTTTTTTCCTTATTTTTGCAGGAATTATAAAAATCAAAATTGCAGCATGGTAGATTTATTTGAAAAGCTTAGAATGGAAGCCGGGCCGCTAGCCAAGTATGCACACCTTCCTGATGATTATTTCTTTTTTCCTAAACTGGAGGGGGAGATCGGACCAAGAATGAAATTCAATGGTCGCGAAGTGTTGAATTGGAGTCTGAATAATTATCTGGGTCTTGCCAATCACCCTGAAGTACGGAAAGCAGACGCAGATGCTGCTGCTCAGTATGGATTGGGATTGCCGATGGGAGCACGCATGATGTCAGGTAATTCAGTGAATCACCTTGAATTTGAGCGTCAGCTCGCAGAGTTTGTAAAAAAGGAAGATGCAATGCTGCTCAATTTTGGTTACCAGGGCGTGGTATCCATCATCGACGCATTGGTGGATCGTAAAGACGTTATCGTGTACGATGCCGAATCGCATGCGTGCATTATTGATGGAGTCCGGCTGCATATGGGTAAACGCTTTGTTTACACGCACAATGACATGGACAGCTTGGAAAAACAACTCCAACGCGCTACAAAATTAGCCGACGAAACCGGTGGAGGTATACTGGTAATAACAGAAGGCGTTTTTGGCATGTCCGGGAAACAAGGCGACTTAAAAGGCGTCGTAGCACTGAAGAAAAAATACAACTTCCGTGTTTTCGTGGATGACGCTCATGGTTTTGGTACCATGGGAGAGACAGGCGCAGGTGCAGGAGAGGAGCAAGGCGTTCAAGACCAAATCGACTTATACTTTTCAACATTTGCCAAGTCGATGGCAAGTATTGGTGCGTTTGTAGCGGGCGATAAGAAAATCTTAAAGTATTTAAGGTATTCGGTTCGTTCCCAAATCTATGCAAAGAGCTTACCGATGACTCTGGTGATCGGCGGGATGAAACGCCTCGAATTGCTAAAAACAAGGCCTGAGCTAAAAGCGAATCTTTGGAAGGTGGTAAAAGCCATGCAGAATGGATTAAAGGAAAGAGGCTTTAATATTGGAAATACAAATTCACCGGTTACACCTGTCCTGTTTAAGGGTGGGGTGGGCGAGGCTGCCAACATGTCGATGGACCTGCGTGAGAACTTCAATATCTTCTGCTCAGTTGTGATCTATCCTGTTGTCCCTAAGGATGTTATCATGTTCAGAATTATTCCTACAGCCTCTCATACACTGGCGGATGTGGAGTTAACGTTGAGTGCATTTTCCAAGCTGAAAGAGAAGCTTGATAGTGGATTTTATAAGGAGGAAGTATTAGTATCTGTGACCAAGGGAGTTTAAAAAAAACCGCTTTTTGGGTTGTTTTTAAAGGTATTTATTTAAATTGGCGTAAGAAACTAAATTTTCAATCTTTAAAATCTAATAAAAATGCAAAAATTTGAAGAGCTCAAAAGTCTCATCGCTTCACTTGAAGGCGATGCTGACAAGTTTTATAATAAGGGCAATAGCGCTGCCGGTACCCGCGTAAGAAAGGGTATGCAAGACCTTAAGAATCTCGCTCAAGCTATTCGTGCAGAGGTTCAAGAGATAAAAAATAAGGCTTAAAACCCCGAAAAATTTGAGTTCAAAATAAGGGATAAATCAATTATCCCTTATTTTTTACGCCCATAGCTAGGCTGTTGATTTTAGTTTCTAATGATTTAGAGGCTTTAACCAGCGGAAGACGCACGTTTGCACTGCAAATTCCCATTGTCTCAAGCAAGCTCTTAACACCAACCGGATTTCCTTCCTCGTACATTGGCCCGTTGATTTCCAATATCTTAAAAATTTGCTGACTCGCTTTGCCATAATCCCCTGCAAACGCATGCTCCTTCATCTTTTTGAAAATCGTTGGATAGGCGTTCGCCAGAACAGAGATCACGCCTTTCGCGCCAATAGAATACATTGCAACGGTTTGCATATCGTCGCCCGAAAGAAGGAGGAAATCTTTCGGCATGTATTTCGAAATTTTCATGCACTGTTCCAGGTTCGCGGAAGCCTCTTTTGTACCGATGATATTTTCGTGCTCGGCTAAACGCAGCGTAGTTTCTGCAGTCAGGTTACTGGAAGTTCTTCCTGGAACATTATACAATATTACTGGTACCGGACATTTATCGGCAATGGCTTTAAAATGCTGAATGATGCCTTCCTGTGGAGGTTTGCTATAGTAAGGACTCACTGACAATAGCGCAGTCACACCGTCAAAATCCGTTGATTTGATGGAATCTAAAACGTGTTGTGTATTGTTTCCGCCAATACCGAAAACGATGGGAAGATTATTGGGATTATTACCCTTTGCGAATTCAAGAACTTTCTTTTTTTCTTCTTCTGAACACGTTGC
>Ga0111539_10002380_pt1 | contig 24972 bp, 15 predicted proteins | sample RhiMethybrSRZTD1_FD_79667 | JGI IMG/M metagenome (GOLD analysis project Ga0111539, IMG submission 79667) | Populus rhizosphere microbial communities from Tennessee, USA - Rhizosphere MetaG P. TD hybrid SRZTD1 (version 2) (version 2) | ecosystem: Host-associated > Plants > Roots > Rhizosphere >...
AGCTGGAACGAGATGCGCGGCCCGGACGGTGCGGTGCGGCCGCACTGGAAGGTCCTGGACCGCGCCCTGAACGAGTTCGGCCCGGGGGAGATGTGGCGCCGCTGGGAACAGGCGCGTCAGCTCATCCGCCAGCACGGCGTCAGCTTCAACGTCTACGGTGACGCGCGCGGTCTGGACCGGCCGTGGCCGCTGGATCCGGTGCCCGTCCTGCTGGCACCCGACGAGTTCGCGGCCCTGGCCGCCGGGCTCGCCCAGCGGGCGACGCTGCTGGATCGGTTGCTCGCCGACATCTACGGGCCGCGGCGGGTGCTCGCGGAGGGGCTGCTGCCGCCGGAGGTCGTGCTCGGGCACCCCGGCCTGCTGCGCGCCTGCGCCGGGATCGTGCCGCCCGGGGGACGGTTTCTGCACTTCTACGCCGCCGATCTGGTGCGGACGCCCGAGGGGGACCTGCGGGTGCTGGCTGATCGAACGCAGGCGCCGGCGGGCGCCGGCTACGCGCTGGAGAACCGGATCGTGCTCGGGCGGGTGTTGCCCGAGGCGTTCCGCGAGTGCCACGCGCAGCGGCTGGCCTCATTTTTCCGGACGCTGCGCGACACGCTGGCGGCGCTGGCGCCGCACGGCCGCGAGAACCCGCGCATCGTGCTGCTGACCGCCGGCCCGCACAACGCGACCTACTTCGAGCAGGCGTTCCTGGCGCAGTACCTCGGCTATCCGCTGGTGGAGGGGGGCGATCTGACCGTGCGCGACGGGCGCGTGTTCCTGAAGACGCTGGGCGGGCTGCACCCGGTGGACGTGATCCTGCGCCGGCTCAACGACGACTACTGCGATCCGCTGGAGCTGCGGCCTGAGTCGCTGCTGGGCGTGCCGGGCCTGCTGCAGGCGGCGCGCGATGGGCAGGTCGCGATCGCGAACGCGCTGGGCGCCGGCGTCGCGCAGACCCCGGCGCTGACGCCGTTCCTGCCGTCGCTGTGCCGTGCGCTGCTGGGCGAGGAGCTGCGGCTCGGGTCGGTCGAGACCTGGTGGTGCGGGCAGCCCGAGATCCTCGCGCACGTGCTCGATCACCTGGGCGAGATGGTGATCAAGCCCGCGTATCCGGGCGCGGCGGGCGCCCTCCTTGCGCAGGCGCCGGGGGTGTCGCAGGAGGTTGGCGAGCCGATCTTCGGCGCGCGCCTGGACAGCGACGCGTCCGAGAAGCTGGCCGCGGCGATGCGCGCGGCCCCCGGGCGTTTCGTGGCGCAGCGGCGGGTGATGCCGTCGACCGTGCCGGTGATCGAGGGCGACGAGCTGAAGCCGCGGTCGCTGGTGCTGCGCGCGTTCGTCGTCGCCGACGGCGTCGACGGCTACGAGACGATGCCGGGCGCGCTGGCGGTGGTGGGTGGCGCGGCCGACGAGATCGACATCTCGATCGCGCGGGGCGCCCGCAGCAAGGACACCTGGGTGATCAGCGAGGGCGAGGTCAGCGAGTTCTCGCTGCTCCGTCCGGCCGCGCAGCCGGTGGCGCCGACCCGCGGCGGCGGCGATCTACCCAGCCGCGTCGCCGACAACTTCTTCTGGCTCGGCCGCTACGCCGAGCGGGCCGAAGCGATCGCCCGCCTGACGCGCGTCGTCTGCCTGCGGCTCACCGATCGCGGCCGGCGCGCGTTCGCCGCCGACTTCGCGCCGCTGGTCGCGGCGGTGCGCATGCAGACGCGGATCGCCTCGGGACGCGCCGAAGGGGGCAACGGAGCCCCGCGTCTGGTCGGGGAGCCGGATCGGGTGGTGCGCGAGGCGCTGTTCGACACGACCCACGAAGGGACGCTGTACGCGACGGCGCATTCGATCGAACGGGTGGCGCGTTCGATCCGCGATCGCTTGTCGATGGACAGCTGGTCGGTGGTGGTGTCGTTGCAACACGAGGTCGGCGACGGCGAGCGCGCGGGGAAGGACGAGCGGCTGCTGACGCTGGCGGCGCGCCTCGACCGGGTCATCATGACCCTGACCGCGCTGGCGGGCTTCACATCGGAGAGCATGACGCGCGAGGCGGCCTGGCGGTTCCTGGACATGGGGCGGCGGCTGGAGCGCGCGCTCAACACGGCGATCGTGATCGAGCAGGCGCTGACCGGCGTGCGCCCGGACGAGACGCCGGTGCTCGAGGCGTTGCTCGACACCGCCGACAGCGCGATGACCTACCGCCGCCGCTACCGCGCGACGTTGCAGGTGGCGCCGGTCGTCGACCTGCTGGCGGCCGACGAGGGCAACCCACGTTCGATCCTGTTCCAGCTCGCGGCGCTGGCCGAACACGTCGCGGCGCTGCCGCACGACCCGACGCTCGCGCGGCGCAGCGCGGAGGAGCGGATCGCGTTCGAGGCGCTGTCGGCGTTCCGCCTCCTGGACGTCGACGTCGTGTGCGCCGCGGAGAGGGGCTCGCGCCCGGCGCTCGCCGAGCTGTGTAGCGGCCTGGTCGCCAACATGCAGCGCCTGTCCGACGCGCTGTCGGGCAGCTACCTCGCGCCCGCGACCGTGTCGCGGTCGCTGGCGTCGCCGGTGCCCGTCGCATGAGCTACCGCGTCCGCCACGTCACCGAATACATGTACGCCGAGGGGGTGTCGACCTCGCATCACGAGCTGCACCTGCGGCCGCGCGCGACGCCCGGGCAGGTGGTCAGCGACGAGACGCTGACGGTGATCCCCGAGCCGGCGGTGCGCCGCGATCGCGTCGACTGGTTCGGCAACGTGTCGACCCACCTCGCGATCCACGTGCGGCACACGCGCCTCGCCGTCACGTCCAGCTTCATCGTAGACATCGAACGCGAGCCGCCGCCGGACGACGACGGGCCCTGGGAGGCGGCGCGCGACTGGGTGCGCGAGGCGGCGGACGCCGAAGCGCGCGCGGAGGTCGAGATGGCGCTGCCATCGCCGCGCGTGTTGCCGTCGGCGGCGGCGCGCGCGTTCGCCGAGCCGTCGTTCACGCCGGGGCGGCCGCTGGCCGAGGTGGCGCGCGAGCTGATGCACCGGATCCACGCCGAGTTCACCTACGACCCGAAGGCGACCGACGTCGCCACGCCGGTCGACGACGTGCTGCGCGGCCGCCGCGGGGTCTGCCAGGACTTCGCGCACGTCCAGCTCGCCTGCCTGCGCGCGTTCGGCCTCGCCGCCCGCTACGTCAGCGGCTACCTGGTCACGCACCACGCCGTCGACGAGAAGGCGCTGCTGGGGGCGGACGCCTCGCACGCCTGGGTATCGGTGCGGCTTCCGGGCGGCGCCTGGCTGGACCTGGATCCGACCAACGACGTCGTCCCGACCGATCGCCACGTCGTCGTCGCCGTCGGGCGCGACTTCGGCGACGTGGCCCCGATGCGCGGCGTGCTGCTGGGCGGCGGGCGGCACGAGCTGATCGTCGGCGTCTCCGTGACGCCTACCTGACGGAGGAGAGACGGTGCCAAGTGTGCTCATCGAAATTCGGCGTGCGATTTCCGCCGACGAGGAGTCCCGCTTGATGGAGGCGGTCCACTCGGCCCTACGCGAGGCCTTCAAGCTTCTTCCCGGTGACAGGAACGTGCGCCTGATCGCTCACGAGCCCCATCGCTTCGCGTGCCCGCCGGACCGAAGCCACCCGGAGCTCTACACGCACATCAGTATCGATGCCTTCGCGGGCCGATCTCTCGACGCGAAGAGAGCCCTGTACCTCAGCATCGTGGAAAAGCTAGAGGGCCTCGGGATTCCCAGGGATCACGTGAAGATCCTGTTGAGAGAGCTCCCAAAGGAGAACTGGGGCATCCGCGGAGGCCAGGCGGCATGCGACGTAGAGCTGGGCTTCAAGATAGAAGTGTAGCGACCAACCCGCCGTTGCAGCGGACGGTGCTACCGCCCCGCCGCTGAAGGGGCAGTATCGTTAGCCGGACGGGGACGTATCAGTGTCGGACAAGATCCTTTTCTACAGCGTGGGGGACGAATACGGCGTGTTCTCCAACTTTGCTCCGTACCCGATTTCGCTCGATGGCAAGCGATGGCCGACATCAGAGCACTATTTTCAAGCGCAGAAGTTGGCGGACCCGAAGCTCCGAGAGCGGATCCGCCGATCATCGAAGCCGGCGCAAGCTGCGAGTCTCGGCCGCGACCGCACGACGTCGATTCGCCGAGACTGGGAATCGGTCAAGGTCGATGTCATGCGTAAAGCCGTTGCCGCAAAGTTCGAGCAGCATCCCGACCTCGCCGCGCTGCTCCTGTCCACCGACGACTCACTCATCGTTGAGCACACGGAAAACGACGCCTTCTGGGGCGACGGAGGGGACGGATCTGGCAAGAATATGCTCGGCCGGATCCTCGTGGAAGTCCGCACCCGACTACGGAGGGCCGGCTAACCTGTTAGACCGACCTGGCATGAACTACGGCAGGCAGAACCATCACCTGGGCGATGTCGTGCTCTCAGAGGAGGGAGATCGACTACACACCGACGCCATACAAGAAATCTTTGAGGGTCGAATGCCGCCGGGCCGGTTCACCGGGATCAGGCGCAACTGGTGAGCCGCCCAACACGGCGTTGCAGCATCCGCCGCTGAACGCCAGTATCGTTAGCCAGACCATGGGTATGCGCAAGAATCCTTGCATCGGGCGTCCGCGGAAGGGGTCGTGTGGATTCCTCCGAGCTTGACCGTCTCCGTCTCACGCTCGCGCAGTCTCTGCCGATCCAAGTGCAGTGGACTACGACTGACCCCGTGCTCCTCTTCGACTTCCTGCCCGCGCGGAGTCAACTCCGCTCCGCCGCCGATGTGCTCGGAAACGGCGACACCGATAGTGGATACGCCGCACTCTTCGTCTTTGGGGAACAGTACTACGATGGCGGTGCCAGGCCGTTCTTGTGCATCGATTCGACGAACGGCGAAGTACATGGTCTCGACATCGAGAGGGCATCACCACGCTTCTTTCTGAACTCTGATGTCGCCAGCTTTGTCCGAACATTTGAGACCTTCGATCGTGCTCTGCGCCTTCAGACGCTGGCAATGACAGATCTCTCGGGCGAGCTGCGCAGCATCGAATCATCGCGCTATTCGGAGAGCGAGTGGCGCCACTTCGTCGAGTGGCTCCCAGAGGGATTTTCGAAAAAGAGCGATGGCGCTGGCTAACCCCGAATTGCAGCGGACGGGCTTGAGTCGCTGGAAGGCGTGGCTGCTAACTCTTGCTTCGGGCGTCGTCCGGGCGGGCATCTGGATCGGGGCGACAGTTTTTCGGATTCGAGATGCGCGCATGATGGCGCTCGGCTCAGCGGCCGAACGTGCCGTTGAGCGGGGCGCAACGGAGAAGGCCAGATCATTAGCGCGCCAACTTCTGGCGCGCGCAGATGCCAATCGCGAAGACTGGACCTACGGGAACGCCATTCACCAGGGTCACCTTGTGCTCGGACGAGTAGCCCTGGCAGTAGGCGATATCGAAACAGCAAAGGAAGAGCTTCTCGCGGCCGGGCGCACTCCGGGCTCACCACAGCTTGATTCCTTCGGACCCAACATGCGTCTCGCCAAAGATCTCCTGGAGGTAGGCGAACGCGACGCCGTGCTGCGGTACTTCGAACTGTGCGGCACCTTCTGGAAGCTGCATCGCGAACGTCTGGCAGCGTGGACGGCAGACGTGAAAGAGGGGCGCCCGCCAGCGTTCGGCCCCAATCTCGTCTACTAACTCTCGCGTACGCTCCCTCTCCCGCCCGACGCTGAACGGCAGTATCGTTGGGCAGGCCGACAGCGGATCTCTGATGGAAGCGGACCTCAAGACTCTTGCAGAGACGAAGCGACGGTTTCTCGAGGCCGGTCTCGTTACGCTTGGGCAATTGACAGCATGGGCCGACGATCGAATCGCCGAGGTCGCCGAGCCTCCCTATTGGCTCATCGCCGTGTCAACGGCGCAGTCCGAGCAGGAAGCGGCGGAAGCACTCGGCGGGGTCGATGGCGTCGCGGATGCAGCGACCGTGTGGCGAGATGTTGCGCGAGGTCTGCTTGAAGTTCTTGATCGCCAGCCAGAGCGCGACAGCGAGATCGGGAGGCACCTGTTCTACTTGGGCATGAATAAAGAGGCGCCAACATTGGGCACGATGGGGGAACTAATGTCCTTCTGGGATTCCATCGATCTCGCTCGCGATGGGGTCTACGGCGATCACGGGGCAGAGCGACAGCGATTGCGACGATTCTTGGCGCTTCGTTCGGGTGAGGGTGCTGCCCAGCAAGCCGTTGCAGCGGACGCCAAGAAGACATCATGACAGTCAAGCGTATGGACAACGTCGGCATCGTGGTGGACGACATCGATGCCGCCGTCGAGTTCTTCACCGAGCTCGGCCTCACCCTCGAAGGCCGCATGCCCATCGAAGGCGAATGGGCCGGCCGCGTCACCGGCGTGCGCGGCCAGCGCGTCGAGATCGCCATGATGCGCACCCCCGACGGCCACAGCCGCCTCGAGCTCTCGCGCTTCGACGCCCCCGCCATCGCGTCCGATCACCGCACAGCCCCCGTGAACTCGTTGGGATACCTGCGCGTCATGTTCAGCGTCGAGGACATCGACGACACCCTCGCGCGGCTCAGCAGGCTCGGTGCCACGGTGGTGGACGAAGTCGTCAATTACGAAGACGTCTACCGGCTCTGCTACATCCGGGGTCCCGAAGGAATTCTCATCGGGCTCGCCCAACAGCTCGGGCAGCAGACCTCCCGAGAGAATCCCATGGAACGTAAGCGCTGAGGACTCAGGCGGGATGGATGTTCTGTTGGTCGTAGACATGCAGGAGGGGCTGCTTCGAGGCGCTCCGAAGCGCGATCTGGGGGGAGTCGTCGAGCGCATCAACGCGTTGGCGGCGCGCGTGAGGCATCGCGGTGGCGCGGTCGTCTTCGTTCGGCACGACGGGCCTCCCGGCGACGACTTCGAACCCCTCACACCAGGGTGGCGCTTGTTGAGCTCACTCGACGTCGAGCCACGCGATCGGATCGTGAGCAAGAAGCTCAACGACGCATTCTTCGAGACTTCGCTGCAGTCCGACCTCACCGATCTTCGCGCCAGGCGCCTGCTGATCGCAGGTTGGGCGACTGATCTGTGCGTGGACGCGACCGTCCGCTCGGCGGTGGCGTCGGGACACGAGGTTGTCGTCATCGCCGACGGCCATACGGTCAGCGATCGCCCGCACCTCAGCGCCGAGAGGGTCATCGAACATCACCACTGGGTCTGGGCGAACCTGCTGGCGCCGCGGCCGGTGGCCATCGCTCGCGCCGCGGATCTCTGACGTGGTCGCAAGCCGACTCCGTGGCGCTTTTCCGTCCGCGATGGCCGTGGACGTGGACACGGTTCTCGGCCTCGTCGACCTACGACAAGCGCTACCCACCGAGCATGATATTGGGCCGGTCGTCGTTGGCGGCGAACCGCTCCGCATTCCGGCGCGCATCTACCTTCCTGACCCTGACCCGCTCGCGGTGGCAGCCCTCACAGTCTCCGCTCGGACGGTACTGCACTGCCTCTTCACCAGGCACCACGACGGACACGTTCGCGAGGCGCATCTGCGTGAAGTCATCTCCTCGCCGCTTGGGTGGGTGCCACCATTCGTCGTTCAACTCCTCGGCGAATACGTCATCGAGATCCATCGAGTGGTCCAGGAGAACGTCCGTTACCTCCGACAGGAGACCTACTCTCGATTCGTCGCGGAGAACCCAGCCTTCATCAGGCTCACTCGCCAGCGCGCGATCAGCTACTGGAACTGCTACTTCCGGACGCAGCGCATGGCTCTCAGCACCTGTCCGGCTCACCAAGTCCTGGCGATACTCGACCCACTTGCCTGAAAAGCAGTATCGTCGGGCGTCGATTCGATGTCCTCATCGCGGCGAATGGCGGTCGTTGCCCTCGGGCTGAATCTGCTCGCGTGCGCCGCCGCGCGCGAGCCGGAGCGCGCCGGGGAGGCGGCGGCGCCACGTGCGAGCGCGCTCGGGGCGGCCGCGCCGACTGTCGGGCCCGAGATCCAGTTCGACATGCCGGTGCGCGTGCAGTGGGATGGGCCGGGCATCGGCATCGCGGCCGGCGCGTCGAATCACCTCCTGGTCTGGCGGACGGATTCGGACATCTTCGGCGCGCGGATCGCGTTCGATGGCAGCATCGTCGATCAGCTCCCGTTCCTGGTGACCCCGCTTCTGCGCACGCAACGCGGGGCGCGGGTGGCCTTCAACGGGACCGACTGGCTGGTCGCGTATTCCGACGATGACGGCGCCACTGGCGTCCGGGTCGCCGCCGCGCGCGTCGCGGCCGACGGCAAGGTGCGCGACCCCGACGGCATTGCCGTGTCCACCGGGACGGGCGATCAGCTCTTGCAAGACATTGCCTCGGACGGTGGCGGCTTTCTGGTCACCTGGTACGCGCAGGGGATCAAGGCGGCGATCGTCACCGGGGCCGGGGCGGCCCAGGCACCCTTCATGGTGGGCAGCGCAACGCCCTCGGGTCCGACCGGGCTTTCGGCCGCCGGCTTCAACGGGTCCGAGTACCTGGTCGCCTACTACGAGGTCATCGGGGGCAACCGATACCTGCGGGCGCGCCGTGTCTCGCGGGCGGGCGCAACGGTCGGTGCGCCGATCGAGCTCGGGACCGTCCCGGCGGTCTCGCTCGTGGACGTCGCGAGCGACGGGACCAGCTGGCTGGTTTCGTACGTCTCGGATGCGCTGAGCTGGCAGGTGGTGGGCGCGGACGGCACGCTCGGCGGCGGCGGCACCGTCGCGGGCACGTTCGGCGGCATCACCACCGATCCGGTCAGCCGCCTGTCGTCGACAGGGAATGGCGCCGGCTACACGGTCTGCGCGATCCAGGGCACGGATCTGTTCGCCGCCCGCGTCGCCGCCAGCGGGACCTTGGTTGCTTCGACCGCGATCCCGGTCGACGGCGACGCGTTCGAGGTGGCCGTCGTCCACGGCGGCGCCTCGGATTTCTTGACGTACGTCTCCGCGATCCCGGGCATCTTCAGCGCGCCCGCGCGCGGTGCGCGCCTCGATTCGAGCTTGAGGCTCGAGACGTCGCCCAGGGTGCTGTCGTTCCAGGCGAACCTTCAGGACTCCCCGCGCGCCGCGTTCAACGGCACCGACTACCTCGTCGTGTGGGAGGACGCGCGCGGCGCCCAGAGCGCGGCACAGGGCGACCTGTGGCTGGGATCCGGCGGCACGGTGTACGGCCGGCGGCTGAGCCCCGGCGGCCAGCTCCTCGGATCGTCGAGCTTCACGATTGCGCCCGTCGGCACCCGCTTCCTGATGCCCGACGTGGCCTCGAACGGGACGAACTACCTCGTCGTCTGGAGGGGCGGCGACGTCGCGGAGGGTCTCTACGGCCGGCGCGTGAGCGCAGCCGGCGCGGTGGTCGACACGAACGCCATCCCGATCGACCTCGGAGCCGGCATGAAGCGTTTCCCCGCCGTGGCTTCGAACGGCACCGACTACTACGTCGCCTGGGGCGTCGACATGAAGGAGATCCGCGGCGCGCGCGTGCTCGCGAACGGCACGATGCCGAGCGCCCCGACGACGTTCGCGACCAGCCCCTTCGGGGTGACCGACAACCCGGCGATCGCATTCAACGGCACCAGCTATCTCGTCGCCTGGGGCGAGGGGGACGACATCATGGCGACGCGCGTGAACCCCGCGACCGGCGCGCTTCTCGCCACGCCCCGGATCGTCGTCGCCGGCAACGGGAGCACCGGGGAGTATCGACCGGCGGTGGCGTCGGACGGGACGGACTGGCTGGTCGTCTGGGATTCGCAGCGCGACATCCGGGCGGCGCGCGTCGCCCCCGACGGGACGGTCAAGGATCCCAACGGAATCACGATCGACTCCGGGAGCGACCTGCAGATCGGCGCTTCGGTCGCGTGGGCTGGCCGTTACTACTGGGTCACCTGGTCGGCCCCCGGCAACATCATCCCCGCGAAGCGGGTCTCGGCGCTCGGCGCCGTCATCGATGCGGCCGGCGTCCCGATCACGGGCGGGATCTATTACTCGATCGCCGGCCCGATGGTCGACGTGGCGGCCGCGGGTGTAGACCGAGCGCTGTTCCTGTACCCGCGCTTTGAATTCGCGCAGGGCGGAGCGTCCCGCGCGTACGGAAAGGTCGTTCCGTCGCCATCTGGCTCCGGCGGCGCCGGGGGCAGCGGCGGCGCCGGGGGTAGCGGCGGCGCCGGGGGTAGCGGCGGCGTAACGGGCGCGGGCGGCGCCGGGGGCAGGGGCGGAGCGGGCGGCGCGACCGGCGGCTCGACGGGGGGCGGATCCGGCGGCGCGGGTCGAGGTGGCGCGGGCGGGGCAACGGGCGGGGCGGCGGCGGGCGGATCGGGCGGCGCGGGTCCAGGTGGCGCAAGCGGCGCGACCGGCGGATCGACCGCGGGCAGGGGCGGGTCCGCTGCGACGGGCGGCGCCCAGGCAGGCAGCGGCGGTGGCGGCGGCTCCGACGATGGCTGCGGTTGCGGCTATTCGTCAGCAGCGTCGACCCGGGGTCCGCTTGCCCTCTTTCTGCTCGGCCTGTTCGCCGTCTGCCTGCGCCGACGGCAGTGTCGATGAATCGCGCACGAGTCGCTGCGTTCGTGTCGGGATTGATGCTCGCGTGCGCGGGCCCCGGTTGGGCGGCGGACGCCCCGTGTCCGGCGTCATTCGCGGAGGCGAGCGGCCCTTGCGACCAGCGGGTGAGCGCGGGCGCGCGGGCGTGCGTCTATCCCCAGGGCACATGGCCGGACGGTTCGCGCAAGGGTCGGTTCAGCTGCGCCAGCGCCGGCATTCCGGGCGCCGCGCCGGCGCGCGGGATGTGAAATGGTGCCCCAGCGCGGGGCGGAAGTTTCGCGATATTGACCGGCCGGCAAACGCACGTTTACCGGATGTCGTGTAGTGTCCCCTACGATCTCGAATGTCTATCCGCGTCGCGCTCACCCACGCCACCCACTACCGCTACGACCGCGCGGTGTCGCTGGCGCCGCACGTCGTGCGCCTGCGGCCGGCGCCGCACTGCCGGACATCGATCCCCAGCTATTCGCTTCGCATCAAGCCGGAGGAGCACTTCCTCAACTGGCAGCAGGACCCGTTCGGGAACCACCAGGCGCGGCTGGCGTTCCCGCGTCCGGCGCGTGAGCTGAGCGTCGAGGTCGATCTGATCGCCGACCTGTCGACCATCAACCCTTTCGACTTCTTCGTCGACAGTTACGCCGAGACGTATCCGTTCACCTACGAAACGTCGCTCGCGGGCGAGCTGGCTCCTTATCGCGAACCGGTGGTCAACGCGGCACGCATCGCCGCGCTGGTCGAGGAGCTGCGCGCCGGCCCCGCCCGCGCCGGGCGACGCAACGTCGACGTGCTGGTCGACGTGAACGGCGAGATCCCGCGGCGCCTGCGCTACGACATCCGTATGGAGGCGGGCGTGTTCGATCCGGACGAGACGCTGGCGCGTGGGCACGGGTCGTGCCGCGACTTCGCCTGGCTGGAGGTCGCGGTGCTGCGCCGGCTCGGCTTCGCGGCGCGCTTCGTGTCCGGTTACTCGATCCAGCTCCGGCCCGACGTCGTGGCGATCGACGGCCCGGTGGGCGTGAGCCAGGACGCCGCCGATCTACACGCCTGGACCGAGGTCTACCTGCCGGGCGCCGGCTGGGTCGGGCTGGATCCGACCAGCGGCCTGCTGGCGGGCGAGGGGCACATCCCGCTCGCCTGCACGGCGATGCCCGCGACCGCGGCGCCGATCTCCGGCTCGTATTCGTCGGCGGGCTCGCCGTCCTCGAGCCGCATCGGCGAGGAGTTCACGTTCGAGATGCGGGTGCGCCGTCTCGACGAGACGCCGCGGGTCACGAACCCGTACCGCGACGACCAGTGGAAGGCGATCCAGGTGCTGGGGCGGCAGGTCGACCGCGATCTGGAACGGCTGGACGTGCGCCTGACGATGGGGGGCGAGCCGACGTTCGTGTCGATCGACGATCGCGACGCCCCCGAGTGGAACATCGCCGCGCTCGGCGCGGGCAAGCGCGCGGCGGCGGATCGCCTGCTGCGTCGGCTGCGCACGCGCTTCGCGCCGGGCGGCGTGCTTCACCACGGCCAGGGCAAGTGGTACCCGGGCGAGCCGCTGCCGCGCTGGGCGTTCTCCTGCTATTTCCGTCGCGACGGCGAGCCGATCTGGCGCGAGCCCAATCTGTTCGCCAAGGACGTGCCGACGCGCGCCGCCGACGGCGCCGCGGCGTCGGCCTTCATCCAGTCGCTGGCGCGCCGTCTGAGCGTCGAGCCCGACAACGTCCTGCCCGCCTACGAGGACGTCTACTACTACCTGTGGCGCGAGCGGCGGCTGCCGCCCAACGTCGACGTGCTGGATAACAAGCTGGACGACGAGACGGAGCGGGCGCGCATCGCGCGCGTGTTCGCCGGCGGCCTGGGCGAGATCGCCGGCTACGTGCTGCCGCTGCGCGCGCGCGCGTCGGCCAACGGCGGCGGCGCGGACGGCGTCGCCGGCGTGCGTTGGGAGAGCAGCGCGTGGACGCTGCGCGGCGACGAGCTGTTCCTGTTGCCCGGCGATTCGCCCCTCGGCTTCCGGCTGCCGCTCGACAGCCTGCCCTGGGAGACCAAGGAGGCGCGGAGCTGGATCTACGAGCGCGATCCGCTGCTCGCCCGCCCGCCGCTCACGCGCGTCATCGCGCAGACGCCGCCCGGGCGGCCACTGAACGGGCCCGGCAACGGGGTCAGCCGCGCCGCCGCGAACGGCGCCCCGGGCGCGCAGCGTGCAATCGATCGCGACGACGCCGGCGTCATCCGCACCGCGCTGTGCGTGGAGGTCCGCGAGGGGATCCTGCATGTGTTCCTGCCGCCGCTCGGGTTTCTCGAGGAGTTTCTGGCGCTGATAGGCGCCATCGAGGACGTCGCCCGCGAGCGCGACCAGCCCCTGCGCCTCGAGGGCTACACGCCGCCGCCCGACCACCGCCTCGAGAAGCTTTCGATCACGCCCGACCCCGGCGTCCTCGAGGTCAACGTCCACCCGGCGCGGTCGTGGGCCGAGCTGGACGACGTCACCACGGCGCTGTACGAGGAGGCGCGCTTCTGCCGCCTGGGCAGCGAGAAGTTCGCGCTCGACGGGCGCCACACCGGGACGGGCGGCGGCAACCACATCGTGCTCGGCGGCCCGACGCCGGCCGACAGTCCGTTCCTGCGCCGCCCGGACATGCTGCGCAGCCTGGTCGGCTACTTCGTCAACCACCCGTCGCTGTCGTACCTGTTCTCCGGCCTGTTCGTGGGGCCAACCAGCCAGGCGCCCCGCATCGACGAGGCGCGCGGCGACTCGATCCACGAGCTGGAGCTGGCGTTCTCGCAGGTGCCGACGGAGGGGCAGGCGCCGCCCTGGCTGGTGGATCGCATCTTCCGGCACATCCTGATCGACGTCACCGGCAACACGCACCGCACCGAGCTGTGCATCGACAAGCTCTACAACCCCGACAGCGCCGCGGGCCGCCAGGGGTTGGTCGAGCTGCGCGCCTTCGAGATGCCGCCGCACCCGCGCATGTCCCTGGCGCAACAGCTGGTGGTGCGCGCGCTCGCCGCCTGGATGTGGCGCACGCCGTATCGCCGGCGGCTGGTACGCTGGGGCACGGGGCTGGTCGACCGTTTCACGCTGCCGCATTTCGTCGTGCAGGACTTCGACGACGTGCTGTCGGATCTGCGCAACGCCGGCTATCCGTTCTCACGCGACTGGTTCCACGCCCACCGCGAGTTCCGGTTTCCGCTGCTCGGCTCGATCGCGGCGGCGGGGATCGACCTGGAGCTGCGCCAGGCGATCGAGCCGTGGCACGTGCTGGGCGAGGAGGCCGCCGCCGGCGCGACCGCGCGCTACGTGGATTCGTCGCTGGAACGGGTGGAGGTCAAGGTGCGCGGCCTCGTCGATTCGCGCCACGTCGTCGCCTGCGCGGGGCGGCGGGTGCCGCTGCACCCGACGGGCACGCCGGGGGAGTTCGTCGCGGGCGTGCGCTTCCGGGCCTGGCGCCCCCCGTCGGCGCTGCACCCGACGATCGGGGTGCACGCCCCGCTGGTGTTCGACGTCATCGATACCTGGAACGGCCGCGCGATCGCCGGCTGCACCTACCACGTCTCGAATCCGGGTGGCCTCGCGTACGAACACGCGCCCGCCAACGCGCTCGAGGCGGAGGCGCGGCGCAACTCTCGGTTCTTGCCGTTCGGCCACACGCCGGGCCCGATGGAAGCGCCGCCCGAGGAGTTCAACCGCGACTTTCCGCTGACCCTCGATCTGCGCTTGACGTCGAACAAGTAGTCGTTAGCCGCCGGTCGGCCGCCTTCCGGTCGAGCCCTCCGTGACCAGATTTTGCGGTAATGGGGCCATGCAGAGCTGCCCCAGCTGCTCCCGCGCGAAGCGCGGGAGTGCAGCTGTTTTTCTTGATCGCAGTCGCATACCGCGCCTGCGGCGCGGAGCGACTGATCTTGCTCATGTCCGTGGCATCGCTGTTCGGGTGCGCGTCGCAACAGAAGAAGGACACGCCCGTCGTCAAGGACCTGCACATCTCGGGAAACGAGGAGATCTCGTCGGGCGACATCGAGGACAAGATCCTGACCCAAGAGACCGGCTGGTGGTCGTTCGCGCGCAAGCATCACTTCGACCCGATCGCGTGGGAAGCCGACCTCAAGCGGATCGAGCGGCTGTACGCAGCGCGCGGCTTCTACCAGGCCGAGATCGTCAAGCATGAGGTCCACCGGGAGGGAGAGGACGGCGTCGCGGTCGAGGTGCGGATCAGCGAGGGCCAGCCGACCCACGTCGGCAAGGTCGACATGCAGGGCCTGGCGGCGCTGCCGGCGGAAGACCGCGACCCGGCGCTGAAGAAGTTACCGCTCGCGGCGGGCGCCGTGTTCCGCGAGGAGGACTGGGAGGCGACGAAGCGCCAGCTCACGGATCGGTTGCGCAACCGCGGCTACCTGAAGGTCACCGTCGAGGGGCGCGCGCTCGTCGACGTCAAGACCCGGCTCGTGGACCTGACGTTGATCGTCGACACCGGCCGCCGCTATTTCTTCGGTGACATCCAGATCGACACGGCCGCGGGCGCGCGCATCCCGGCTTACGTCGTCTGGGATGAGGCGCGGCTGGCGATCGAACAGGGCAAGCCGTTCAGCGACGGCGCCCTCGAGGAGGCTCAGCGGCGGATCTTCGGGCTGGGCGTGTTCGCGACGATCAGGGTCTTCCCGGGTGAGCCCGACGAGACGACCGCCCGCGTTCCCATCCGCGTCGTCGTCCGGGAAGGTCCCTTCCGGACGCTCCGGCTGGGCGGCGGCGCGCGCGCCGATCAGATCAGGAACGAGGTGCGCCTGGTGGGCGACTGGACAAACCGCGACTTCCTGGGCGGGATGCGCAAGCTGACGATCCACGCGGAAGCGGGGTGGGCCTTCATCCCCGACATTTACACCGTCGCCCTCGACGACGTGAATGAACCCTCGCGCCACGGTCCGATCGCCCGCCTGCGCTTCGAGTTCGAGCAGCCCCGCTTCTTCGGCCGGCCGTCGCTCAAATGGCGCAACACCCTGGAGATCGATCGCACGCTGGAGCAGACGTACAACCTGTTCGGCACGCGCGCGTCGACGGGTGTCCTCTGGCAGGTGCGCTCGCGGCTGGCGATCTTTGCCGCCTATCGCGTCGAGCTCGACTATCTGGATGGCGCGCCGGTCAACAGCGCCGCGACCGCGCCGCTGACGCTCGGCTGCGAGACGACGAACGATCATTGTTTCGTCTGGCTGTCGTACCTGGACCCGCTGATCACCTGGGATCGCCGCGACCACGCCTTCGATCCGCGGCACGGCATGTACCTCGCCCTGTCGCTGCAGGGCGGCGGCGGGCCGCTGGGCGGCGACTTCGACTACGTGCGCGCGTTGCCCGACGCGCGCGTCTACACCAGCTTCGGCGAGGACAACGCGCTGACGCTGGCGGCGCGGTTGCGCACCGGCGAGCTGTGGCCGTGGTCGGGGAATCCCGACGACAGCGCGGTCGTCACCCGATTTTATGCGGGCGGCAGCAACTCGATGCGCGGCTTCTCGGACCGCCGCCTGTCGCCGCTGCTGCTGGTTCCGCCCCCGCCCGGCGCCCCGAACGTCCAGCTCACCGTGCCGATCGGCGGCAACGGGCTGATCGACGGCAGCTTCGAAGCGCGCTACTCGGTGACGAAGTCGCTGCGCATCGCTGGCTTCGTCGACTTCGGCCAGGTGACGTACAGTCGGTTCAGGCCCGGCGACGTGCCGAACGTGATGTGGGCGGTGGGCCTCGGCGTCCGCCTGATCACGCCGGTCGGTCCGATCCGTGTCGATCTCGCGCGCCGGTTGCCGTTCGGCGATCTGCCGGTCTTGTATACGGTGGACGCGGCCGGGGCAATCGCGCCGCTCCCCTACGCCGCCAACAACAGCTGTTTCGGGCTGTGGGGCTCGCACGCGCCCACGCCGGTCGACGACAGCATGTGCGTGCTCCACTTCGGGATCGGTGAGGCATTTTGATCGGGGTGGTCTGGAAGATCTCGCGGATCGCGGCGAAGGTGCTGCTCGCCGTCCTGGCGATCACCGCGCTGCTCGTCGGCGTCACCTGGACCTTCCTGCAGACGCGGCACGGAGGCGAGATGGTCCGCCGCCTCGCGCTGCCGCGCGTGAACGACGCCATCGCGGGCCAGGTCGCGCTCGGCCGGTTCGCGTTCGGCGGCGACAGGTTGACGCTGGAAAACGTCGTCATCTACGATCCGGAAGCGCGGCCGGTGGCGCACGTCGCGCGCATCGACGTCGTGTTCTCGCCGCTCGCGTTGTTGCGCCGGCACGTGGAGGTTGCGGCGCTGAACATTCGCCGACCCGAGCTGGCGCTGGTGCAGGATGCCCGGGGCCTCAACCTGATGCGGGCGCTGGCGCCACGGCAGACGGCGGCGCCCGGCGCGGGGGAGGGTGCGGCGCCGGATGCCGGCGGCCGGCGTGGGGCGATCGACGTGAGGGCGCTGTCGGTCACCGACGGCGTGATCGATTACCGGTCGTCCAGTGGGGCGGGGGCGGGCGGCGCCGCCCGCCATGTCCACGTCGCGGAGCTGTCGATAAACGGCAGCGCGAGCCTGAGCGACGACCGGCTGGCCGCGGACGCCGCCGTCAAGATGCGCGGGGGCCGCGTCGATGCGCGCGCCGCCTTCGACGTGCCGGCCCGCCGCGGACACGCAACCGCGCGCGCGTCGCTTCGTGGTGTGGCGCTGGCGATGGACGGCGACCTGAACGGTGACGCGGTCGCGGCGCGGGTGTCGGTGGAGGCCGCCGATCTGGCCGCGACCAGCCGCGGGCTGACGCGCGACTTCGGCTTGCCGCGGATCGCGATGGCCGGCAACGGACGGCTGGACGTCGTCGCCGGCGGGACGCTGGCGGCTCCGTCGCTGCGCGTGACGGCGCGCTTCCCGGCGCTGGCCCAGGGCAAAACGCGCCTGCAGTCGCTGACCGTCTCCGCCTGGATTCCCGACCTCGGCGTGCCCGAGGCCCTCGATGTCGACGCGCGCGCGTCGACGCTGTCGCTGGGCGGACAGACGCTGCGGTCGCCGGTGGTGACGGTGCACGCGGCCGGCCGGACCGACGTCACCGTGCACGCGGCGATCGCGGCGCCGCAGCCGCTGCGCGTGGATCTCACCGGCACGCGCCGGCCCGGCGAACGACGGGCGTTGAACATCGACGCGCTTCGCGTCGCCTATCCGGAGGCGACCTGGACGCTCCGTCACCGCGCGCGGCTGTCGTTCGGGGACGCGATCGTGCTGTCCGGCTTCGAGCTCGGCGCCGACGCACAACGCCTGGCGGCCGAGCTGCACCTGGGCGACCGCTCGCGCAACGCCCACGTCACGGTCGCTCGGCTCGACCTCGGCCGGCTGCCCCGGGCGCTGGTCCCGCCCGCGCTCGGCCTGGGCGGGACCGTCGACGTCGACCTGCGCAGCGAGGGCGTCCGGTCGCCGCGCATCGTCGTCGACGCCGCTCTCGCCGGCGGCCGCATTCGCGGCCATCGCAATCTGTCCTTCGATCTGGCGGGGCAGCTCGCGGGCGGCCGCGCCCGGGGACGGCTGCGCGCGCGCGCGCTGGGAGCCGCGGCGGTGGCTCGCTTCGATCTCCCCGGGCAGTGGCCACCGCGCAACCAGCGTGCCCCGATCGCCCTGGACGTCGACGTCAGCGACACCGATATCGCGGTCGTGGCGGCCGCGATTGCCGCCGTCGGCGAGGGGCCGCCGCCGCGGGTGAAGGGGCGGGCGCGCGTGTCGATCAAGCTGGACGGCCGCATCGGGCAGCCGCGCCTGCGGGCCGCGATCGCCGGGAAAGGGCTGGCGTTCGACGACCGACAGATCGGCGATCTCGATCTCACCGTGAGCGGCGAGGGCGACGGCAAGCTGGCCGCGCACGTCGCGAGCACCGCGCCCGCCCGCACGAACATCGACATCACGACGCCGCTGTCGTTGCGGTCGATCCTTCGCCAGCCGCCCGACGCGGCGACGTTCATGCGAATGCCGTTCGAGATCCGGGGCAACCTCGACCGGCTGCCGCTCGCGGTGCTCGCGCGCGCCGCCAGCCGGCCCGAGCGCGTCGCCGGGACGCTGTCGTCGGAGGTGGCGGTCTCCGGCACGATCGCGGAGCTGAAGGGGACCATCGCCGTCGATGTCGCCGGCGCGGCGATGGGGCGCTTTCCCCCCACCGACGCGCGCATCGAGCTGGACTTCGATCCGGGCGCCGTCGAGGCGCGTGCCCGCGTCACGCGCAAGGGGCGCCCGCTGCTCGCCGCGGAGACGCGCGTCGGCGCGCCGCTGGGCGGGTTGTTGCGGCCCGCCCGGCTGGCGGTGGCACCGCTCCGTGTCCGCGCGGTGCTCGGGCCCCTGTCGCTGCAGAGGCTGGGCCTTCCGCCCGAAACCGATCGCGAGGCGCCGCGCCAGCTCAAGGGCAAGCTGCACGCCGACCTGGCGATCGACGGCACGATCGGTGCGCCGCGCGTGCTGTTCCACGCCCAGGCCGGTGACCTCGCGCTCGACAGCGTCGGGATCGGCTTCGCGCAGATCGAGGCGACGTACGCGGACCACAAGGCCAAGGTGGACGCCCAGCTCAGCTCGGTCGGCGGCGGCACGCTGCACACGACCGCCGCGATGACCGCAGACCTCGGCTACCCGGCCGTGCTGCGCGGCCTCAACCTGCGGCGCACGCCGTTCGACGTCCGCCTGGATGCGCAGCGGTTCGACGTCCGAGGCCTGTCGGGGGTGACGCAGCAGATCCGCACGGTCGGGGGCCTGTTGACGGCGTCGATCACGATTCGCGGCACCGCCTCCGATCCGCGCGTGGCCGGCAAGGTGGAATGGAAAGATGGCGTGCTCGCGGTCAGCGAGTTCGGCGAATTCAAGGAGATCCATCTCGCCCTTCACGGCAGCGAAGATGATCTGGTGCTCGACGAGCTGGCGGCGAAAAGCGGGGCCGGGCGCGCGCGCGTCACCGGGAGCGCCCGGCACGAGACCGGCCGCGGCTATCACCTTTCGGCGGAGGCGAAGCTGGATCGATTTCCGCTCTACACGGAGGGGCAGCCGCTGGCGACGGTGGCGCTGGCGGCCAGGGTCAGCGGGCGCGTGCAGCTGTTCGACACGCGCCTGAAGGTGGACATCGACGACGCGCGCGTTGCGCTACCGGATGCCGAGCGCCGCAAGCTGCAACCGCTGGAGACACCCGCGGACGTCGTGCTGGTGGACAAGGGGGCGCCGCTGAACCGCGCGCAGGCGAAGAAGCTGGAGGCGCTGCTCCACGAGGAACCGGACAAGGGCGCCGCGCGCCGCGCTCCCAGCCTGCGCCTGAAGGTGAATGCGCCCCGCCACCTGTGGGTCGAGGGCAAGGACGCGAAGCTGGAGCTGGGCGTCTCCCCGGATTTCAAGGTCTCGGTCGGGGACAAGACCGAGGTGTTCGGCCAGGTCACCGTTCATCGCGGGCGCGTCGACGTCTACGGCAAGCGCTTCGATCTCAAGGCGGATTCGACGCTGACGTTCGGCGGCTCTCCCGAACGGCCCATTCTCGACGTGCGCGCGGAGCACACCAACGCGACGCAAAAGGTCACCGTGCTGGTGACGGCCAAGGGCCCGCTCGACAAGCTCCAGATCTCGGTCACCGCGCCGAACCGGCCGGAGCTGAGCGAGTCGCAGCTCTACACGTTGATCCTCACCGGCCAGCTGCAGTTCGGGGGCGGGACCAGCGGCGCTTCACCGTCGACGCAGGCGGCCTCACTGGTCGGCGGCTTCCTGGTCTCGAAGCTGCAGTCGACGCTGGCGCACCGGCTGCCATTCGACGTCTTCACCATCGACACGGGCGGCGAGGGCGTGCGCGGCACCAGGCTGGAAGCCGGCCGCTACCTGACGGACAGGTTCTATGTCGGCTACATCGGGCGGGTCGGCTCCGATCCGACCCGCTATCAGAACCGCAACGCCGTGCATCTCGAATACCAGATCACCGCGCGCTGGGAGATCGAGGCGGAGTACGGCGACCTGGGTACGGGGACCGCCGACCTGATGTGGAAGAAGAACTACTGAGGGTCCGTGGCGGCGGGCGCCGCCTGGGCCATCTTACGCCGTTCCAGGTCCATCTCTCGATTTGCGAGCCGTGGACAATTGTCGACGGTACTTCATCCGTCGGCGTGGTAATTTTCTGCGGGTCCGCCCCCTCGTCTCAAGGAGCTTAAGCTATGCCCCTCGGTCGGCGACGTTCTGAACTCTCCCGCGCGGCGAAAGCAGTCAACCGCCGCATGTTCCTGAAGGCCATGGCCCTCGGCCTGTCCGTGCCGGCGGCGATGCGCCTGTCCCGCATGGCGACCGCGCAGGCCGCCAAGCCGCCCAAGCGGTTGGTCGTGATGTATATCCCGCACGGGACCGCCCCGGAGCATTTCAATCCCAAGATCGCAGGCGTCGACCCGCTGGCGACCGCGAACTACACGCAGTTCGATCTGGATCAGACGAACATCAGCATCCTGGGGCCGCTGCAGCCCTACAAGCAGTACGTCAACGTCTACCAGGGCATCCAGTATCCGGGCGCAGCCGAGACCCACGACGGGAGCATCAACTGCCTGTCGGGTTCGACGGCGCTCGATACCACCACCGCGCGCACTACGGTCGAACACGTGATCGGCAAGGCGCTCAACGTCAAGCCGCTGATCCTGGGCGCCTGCTCGCACATCACCAACGGGCTGGACAAGAACGGGATGTTGTTCTGGAACGGCACGCCGATCGATCCGGAGAAGAGCCCGGTCAAGGCGTTCGACAACCTGTTCGGCGGCGCCACGACCGCACCACCCGTGAACGCCGACGTACAGCTCTACAAGGATTTGCTGGCGTTCACCGCCTCCGAGGTGCAGGGCCTGCAGACCACGTTGCAGAGCCTGACGTCGGAGCGGAGCAAGCTGACCGCCCACCTGGAAGCGATGCAGTCACTGCAGGCGGACGCGAACACGATGATGCCCGTGTCGGTCTGCTCGACGAAGCCGAACCTGCCCAGCGTGGAGATGGTGCGCACGAAAAGCGCCGGCAATGTCGTCCAGCCGGGCGGCGGCAACGACTACTTTTACAAGGAAGAGAACTTCCAGCTGTTGTTCGCGGCGCAGCTGGAGCTGATCACGCAGGCGATCATCTGTAACGCGGCGCCGATCATCGGCCTGATGCCGATGTACCCGACAGCCGAATTCGATTTCGGTTTCGCGGGCGCCCCAGGCGCTCACCACACCATCCTGTCGCACACGATGTACCAGGCCGCAGCCTATCCGCTGGGCCAGTACAACTCGCCGCTTGGCATCGAGAACCTCAAGGCGGACATCCGGACGCCGTTCGCGAAAGCGCAGAAGTGGTTCATGACCCAGCTGGTCGACAAGGTGGTGAGCAAGCTCGCGACGACGGACGACCCGGCCGCGCCGGGGACCAAGGTCCTCGACAACACGCTCATCTACCTGTTCAGCGAGATCGGCGACGGTCAGGATCACACGCGCATCAGCTACATCCTCTATCCGCAGACGCCGGACTACCTCCCGCTGATCACGATCGGCAAGTGTGGGGGCGCGATCAAGAGCGGACAGGTTGTGCAGTTTCCCATCGCCGCGAAGGACAAGGCGACCCCCAACCGGCCGGCCGCCGACCTTTACCTCACCATGGCGCGGGCGATGGGGGCGACGAACGCCACCTTCCCGGGGCAGACGAACGTCCTGCCGGGGGTGCTGACGTGATGACGTCGCGGATCGGCTCGGCGGCGTTCGCCGGCTTGCTGCTGGCTGGTTGCGCGGGGGCTGGCGCGCCCAACCCGTCGGGGATGGCGGGCACCACGGGCACGGCAGGCAGCGGGAGCCCGGGTGTGGCCGGCAGTGGCAATCCGGGCGTGGCGGGTAGCGGGAACCCGGGCACCGCGGGCAGCGGCACCGCCGGCAGCACCGGCGCCGCCGGCTCTGGTAACCCGAACTTCCAGCTCGAATGCTCCGGACCCGCGTCGGGACGGCCATTCCTGCGCCTCCTCACCGGCAGCGAGCTGCTCAACACGCTGAACGACATTTTCCCCGAGGTGAAGGGTCAATGGACGGCGACGCTGCCGGCCAATCGCATCTCGTCGCACGGCTTCGACAACGACGGGTTCGCGCAGGTCGGCGCGCAGCAGGCCGGCAACTACGTGGACACCGCGAAGGCCCTGGCCACGACGCTGGTCGGAACGCCGCTCGCGACCATCCTGCCGTGCTCGACCAGCGCCACCGCCGATCGGCCCTGTGCGGAGACCTTCCTCAACAAATATGGGCGGAGGCTGTTCCGGCGGCCGATCACCACGGCGGAGCACGACCGCTACCTGGCGTTCTACGACGCGTCGAAGGCGAAGTCCGACTTCAAGACCGCGCTCAAATGGATGGCGATCGCTCTCATCCAGTCGCCCAACGCCCTCTACCGCAGCGAGCTCGGAACGGACAGCGGCGCGGGCATGCGCCAGCTGTCGGCATACGAGATCGCAGCCGAGCTCGCCTACACGTACACGGGCACGACGCCGACCGACGCGCTGCTGACCATGGCGGCCAGCGGGAACCTGGGCAACCTGACCGACCTCGCCAAGAGCATGCTCGCCACCGATGCGGGCAAGCAGGCGCTGCATCGTTTCTTCGAACAGTACCTCGGCTACTCCAGCGTCGCTTCCATCCAGAAGCCCAACATCGCGACGTTCGCGTCGGTGGCGCCCGACATGGTCCAGGAGACGCGCGCGTTCATCAACCAGGTCGTGTTCCAGAACGCGGGCGGCCTGGAGGATCTGTTGACGGCGAACACGACCAACCCGTCGCGGGCGCTGGCCACCTACTACGGCACCGGCAACATGTACACGGGCGGCTTCCCGGCCCCCGCCAGCGACTACGCGTCGGTGACGCGGCCGGCGGCGCTGGGTATCGGCGTGCTCGCGCAGGGCGCGTTCCTCGCCACGCACGCGGGGTCAGACGCGTCTTCGCCCACCAAGCGCGGCCTGTTCACCTACTACAAGCTGTTCTGCGCGGCGAAACTGATGCCGCCGGACAACGTGCCGACGCTCGACACGATGACGCCGATGGCGGGCGTCAACACGACGCGCGATCGCTACGAAAAGGTGCACGCGCTGATCAACGGCGCGGACGGGAACTGCGCCTATTGTCACAAGCGGTTCGATCCGCTCGGGTTCGCGTTCGAAAACTTCGACGAGGGCGGCCGGTACCGCGCCAAGGAGAAGACGTTCGACATCAACGCGTCGGGGACGGTCGCCGCGCCGGGCGGAACGATCAACTTCACCGACGAGCAGTCATTGATGACGGCGATCGCCGGCCAGCCGGTCATCCACCAGTGCGTGTCCGCCTATCTGGCGGCTTTCGCCTACGGCAGCGACGAGGCCTGCCTGGGCGCCAGCCAGGTGACCGCGCTGCAGTCGGGCTCGATCGGACTCGCGGAGGCGTTCGCGCGCCTGGCGAACGAGCCGCACTTCACGCAGCGAAGCAGCCAGTAGTCGCGGGCGTCAGGCCGGCTGCGGTAGCGTGGAGCGGTTCGAGCAGTGACGCTGCACAGTCTGGAGCAGCGTCGTCAGGTTGAGCGGCTTGGCGAGGTGGCCGGCCGCGTTCAGCTCGCCGGCGGTCTTGGCCACGTCCCGGTACGCGGAGAACAGCACCACCGGTATCGACGCCAGCTCGGGCGTTTGCAATTGCTCCTCACGAAACGATCGCCCGTCCATCACCGGCATCATCAGGTCGAGCAGTATCAGACAGGGCCGCGGCCCCGAGGCGGTGAGCTTGTCGAGCGCGTCGCGTCCGTGAGCCGCGCCGACGGCATCGTAGCCATTCTCGTCCAGAAATTCGACGACGCTGTCACGGATCATCTCCTCGTCGTCGACGACGAAAATCCGATGCGCGGCCGTCAATTGAAGTCCGCCGTCTCCGTCGCCGTCTCGGCGGGCGCGACGACGGGGCGCAACGGCAACACGACCTTGAAACGGGCGCCGCCGTCGGCCGCGTTCTCCGCGGCCACCGACCCGCCATGTGCTTCCACGATCGCCTGGATGAGATAAAGGCCCAGGCCCAGGCCGCCGTAGTGCCGAATCGATGCGGCCCGCTCGAAGCGCTCGAAGATGCGGCCAAGCTCCGCCACGGGGATGCCGGGACCGTGGTCGCGGACTTCGAGCAAGACCTCGTCGCCTTCCTGGCGGACGGACACCCGGATCGGCTTGCCGGCGCCGTATTTGATCGCGTTTGCGAGCAGGTTCGTCAGCGCCTGCTCGAGACGAAGCCGGTCCCACGAGCCGACGATCGGTCCGTCGGCGTCGACGAAGATCTCGCAGTGGGCGCGCTCGCACGTGGGGTGCAGCCCATCGACCAGGCGGGTGACGCAGTCGACGACATCGACCTCCTCCATCTTCAGCGCGAAGCGGCCGGTCGCGATGCGCGAGACGTCGAGCAGCGATTCCACCAGGTTCGCGAGCCGCTCGCTGCTCTGGGCGGCGCGCTGCAGCTTGGTCGCGACCCGCTG
>Ga0111539_10002383_pt1 | contig 24952 bp, 18 predicted proteins | sample RhiMethybrSRZTD1_FD_79667 | JGI IMG/M metagenome (GOLD analysis project Ga0111539, IMG submission 79667) | Populus rhizosphere microbial communities from Tennessee, USA - Rhizosphere MetaG P. TD hybrid SRZTD1 (version 2) (version 2) | ecosystem: Host-associated > Plants > Roots > Rhizosphere >...
GACCGTCGGCCGCTTGCTGAGGCGCGCGAGCTCGACGCCGCAGTTCACCGCCATCGTGGTGGTGCCCGCGCCGCCCTTGGCGCCGAAGAAGACGAGTGTGGTCGCGGTCGGGCGCGCGCCCATTGACGCGTCGCGCCGTGCGGCGCTGCGCCGGATGGCGCCGTGAAAGATCTCGTCGGCCGGCGGCCAGGTGAAGAACTCGTTCGCCCCGGCGCGCATCGCCTGCAGAATGAGATCGGGATCGGCCGCCGACGCGACGGCAAAGATGCCCGCATTCGGAGCGGCCCCCTTTAACCGCTCGATGTTCGCCATCGCCGACGACACCTCGTGGCGAATGTCGATGACAAAGAGCTCGGCGGCCGAGGCGTCGCGAATCTCGTCGATCACGCTCACCGGAACCGGACCGGATCGCAGGACCCGGCCGATTCGGCGTTTGAATTCATCGTCATGCGACAGCACGTGCGCGGCTATCTGGGCCATCCGTCTGCTCCTACCGTCCGCTCGCACGTGCACAAACCGTCGGCAGCGGCGCCGTCGCGGCGCCGCTCCAGACGAATTTCTGCATCGGCCGTTTCATTTCTGTAACTCCCGCCGAAGTCGAAGGCCTCTGAACATCGTGCGCGTGGCTGGCAACGATGCGCACCCGCACGACGGTTGAAGTAAAGCCATCGGTGCCCATGAGCCAGCCGAGTTCCAGCAGAGCAAGAACCTGACCGGTGCAGCGTTGGTCACTTCCTGGACGCCTATTCGACCAGTCGAATCACTTGCGCGAACGAGCTGGTCGGCTGCTGATCAGTGCTATAGAGCTCTGCCGTCGCCGGAACGATCCGCCCCTTGATGTTGCCGCCCTGGACGGTCTCAACGAAGAAGCCGAGGAAGTTGGTCGCTTTGAAGTCCGTCAGTCGACCGTTTTGCTTGCCTGTCCACCAGAACTCGGGGTCGAAGAGCGGCACCAGCTTGATCCGCGGGCTCGGATTCTGCGAGCTGACGACCTTCGTGCCGTTCCAATACGCACCGGGATCCTTCGCGATGAGCTCCTGGAAGCCTTGAGAGGCCGGTCCGACCATGTTGCCCGGCTCCTGAATCATCGTGTCCTTCAGGTGGATGAGCGCCGGGTTGCAGTTCGGGATCGACCATTCGAAGTCGGCGGCGCCGCCGTTCCCAGGCAACGCGAGCGCGAAGAACAGGCTCGGCGCGATGTTCTGGCCGTTGGCTGCTTTCAGCGTCAGGATCGATCCGGCGTCGTTCCACGGGCGGTAACCGCTGGGATTTGACGTGTACGGACCGCGGTACACGTCGGGATTGCCGGTGTACGTGTCATTCGCATCCCAGGGCGGACTATTGCCTTCGATCCACTTGTCCGGGATGGCGAAGGGCAGCACACACGACGCGGCGGTCGCCGACGCAGTCTCCGCGGTCGCCGAGGCCGTGACGCTCGCCAGGTTGACCCCGAACATAGGCCCCATCAGCATCGACAGCGGATTACCCCGGGCCGCCGTCCGGTATACCTGCACGTGAACGCGGTTGTTGGCGCCGCCATTCGGCGGGAATGTCACGTCGCCAGGAGTGACATCCGGCGGCTGACCCATGACCTGGTTGCCGCGCGCAGCGCTCATGGCGCCTCGGACGGCTGGACCGCTGGGCGTGCGGTCCGTATAGCTGTTGAAAACGAGCGCCGTTGCACCACTAAGCGCACCGGCATCCGCCGCGTTCTGTGCTTGCGTACGCGCCGTCATGAGCATCCCGACGTCGATGGCCAGCGTGGTTGCCGCCAGGAAGCTCATGAATCCCATGCCGATGAACACGAACGACATTCCGCGTTCGTCGCGTCGCAGGTGGATCAGGCGATTCAACATACGGCTACCCTCTTCCCTCGGTTCTGGGATCGGTTCAGCGTGAGTTGTCGGCGGCGCTGGCCTGCTGCCGCGCGATCTCGGCCTCGTACGCCTTCTGCGCCGCACGCAGATTCGCCGCCGCCGCGTCCATCGCCTTCGCGCGCTCGGCGTCGAGGACCGCTTGCTTCTTAGCTGCCTCGGCCTGCTTCCTCGATTCTTCAGCGGCGCGCTTGCCTTCGATCTCCGAGCGCTTGCGGTCGACCTCGGCCTGGCGCTTCGCGGCTTCGATGTCTCGCTTCTGCTGTTCCTTCGCAAATTTCTGCGCTTCGGCCTTTGCCTTCTTGTCTTCTTCGGCCTTCGCCCGCTGGTTCGCCTGCTGCACACGCATCGCCTGCTCGAGAAGCTCAGACTCTTCCTTCGTCGCCGGCTTCGGCCTGGCCGGGTTGATGCTCGAGGTCTTCGGCGCCGGCACGAACGTGGACACGGGCGCTGCCGGCTCGAGCGACGGCGTCGGCATGCCCGGCGTCGGCGCGAACGGCGCTGGCGCATTCGGGGTGGGCATCGTCGAGAGGGTCGGTGACACCGGCGTCTCGCCCGGCATCGGCGCCGGCACGAACGTCGTGACCGGGGCCGCCGCCTCTGTGGTCGTCGGCGCCTCACCCGGACGTGCCGGTGCCGACACCACTTTCGGCGCTGCCGGCGTGAGCGACGACACCGCCGCTGCGGCGTTCGCCGGCGTCGGCTTCCCGTTGGCGTTGCGCGCGGGCTGCGGCTTCACGACTTGAACCGGGCTCGCATCGCTCGAGGAGCGCGCGCCAAATGCTGGCGGCGGCATCTCGTGCGTACGGTTGTTCGGCAGCGGATCGAGGAACCGCTCGGGCGTCCGCGGCAGCGTCGGCGTCACGCCCGGCGAGCTCTGACGAAGGATCTCCGGCGTGATCATCACGACGAGCTCGGTCTGGTCCTTCTTCGCCGCCTTGCTCTTGAACAGATTGCCGAGCACCGGAATGTCGCCGATGCCGGGAATCTTCTGGAGCGACGACGTCATCTGATTGTTCATGAGACCGGCAATCGCGAAGGTCTGACCGTCCTGAAGCTCAAGCTGGGTCTCAGTGCGCCGAGTCGTCAGAGCCGGGATACGGAACCCGTCGAGCGTCACGGCGTTCGTGTAGTCGAGGGTGCTGACCTCGGGTTTGACCTTGAGGTGGACGCGGTTCTGGTTCACTTCCGGCGTGAAGTTAAGGCGGATGCCGAATTCCTTCCACAGGATGCTGATGCCGATGTTGGTGCCCGAGCCCTGCGCGACGGGAACAGGAATCTCACCACCGGCGAGGAAGCTGGCTTCCTTGCCGCTCTCGGCGACCAGGTTGGGCTCGGCGAGGCTCTGGAACAGCCCGCGAGTCTGGAGTGCCTTCAGCACGCCAGCGAGCTGATTTTTCGAATCGAAGAGGAACAGATTCAGGAAGTCGCTGAAGACGAACTTGCCGTCCTCGTCCCACTGCGGGGCCGCGAACTGCTGCGTCGTCGACCGTCCGTACCAGCGGCCATCCTTGTACCCGTTTGCCGCCAGCGACAGGCCGAGCTCGGTCATCGCCTGCCGGCTGACCTCGGCGAACCGCACCCGCAGCAGCACCTGATTGCCCTGCGAGGGCGACACCTGCAGCAGGTTGACGACGTCGTCTTTCTTCTCGACGTAGCCGGCGGCTACGCTGACCGCCTTTTCAGCGATGTCCTTGTTCGAGACCACACCGGCGAGCACGACGTTCTTGCCGTTGTTATGGACTTCGATGCGCTCGCTGGGGAACAGCTCGCCCACCTGCGCGCTCAACTGGCTCAGGTCGCGTCCCACGCTGACTTCGTAGCGACGGAGCGAACCGCCGCGATCCCAGACAAACATCGAGATCGTGCCGGGCACCTTGCCGTTGACCAGCAACTGGCTCGGTGTCGTCACCATCGCGTCGGCGATGTCGTTGCTCGTCAACGACACGCGGGCGATTGGCGCCCCGACGTCGACAATGGCCGACCGGCCGGCCAGAATCCGGACGCTGTTGGCGTCGTTGGCTGTCGTCGGCGCCGCCGCCACCGCTGCGGTGACGGGTGAGGCCGCCGGCATTTGAGCCGGGGCCTGCGCAAAGACAGTCGCGGCATCGCCGAAGATGGCAATCGCCAGAATGAGGGCTGTGGCGCGTTTCGTGTTCGTCACGCTGGTGTGTCCTTCCTGCCTTGAGATCGCCATGGCTACTGCTCCGAGTGCACGACTTCACGTGCACGCTTGTCGCCGCGGATGATTTCCACCGTGGTCGGTTCTACGACTGGGACGGGAGCAGGGGCAGCCGCCGTGGGAGCCGTCCGGTTCGCCGCCGCCCGGCGGGCGAAGGGTGCCGGAGTCGCCGAGCCGACGAGGGCGGCGGCCTTGATGCCGCGCGTCGACGGCGCTTCCTTGTCGAGGGGATTTCGAAGGGCCAGCTGAATCTTGCCCTCGCCGCTGGCGAGCGTCAGCCGCTCGGACTCGTCTGGATTGACGAGGAGCGTCACGACACTGACGGCCATCGGCTTGTTCCCCTCGCCGTCCTGTTCGAGCTTGGTGCCGGCCGCGAGGACCTGGACGTCGCTGAGAATCACCTTCGACGTCATGTCCTGCTGCTTCTCGCTCGGACTCACCGTGGCGATGACGTCGACATGCGTGCCGGGCAGGACGTAGCCCGCCACTCCGATGACCTCGTTGACGCGGACCGACACGGCGCGAAGACCAGGCGGAATGACGGGCGGCAGACCGGCGCCCGCTTCCTTCGAGGCGAGCTTCATCGGCAGGATGGGCTCATTCTCGATGACCGGCATCACGAGCCCGCGGCCGTTCAGCTCATTGGGGTCGCCAACCGCGCCGGTCGGGACGGAACTGGCCGGCCAGTCAACCACCTTCAAGTCCCCCGCTTTCAGCTCCGCGCCAATTGCCAGATCCGACGCGGCAACCACCACGGGTTTGGTGGGAATGCTCGACGCGGCGGTGGCCGCCGACGGCTGCACGTAGTTGTAGGTGGCGAACGCCAGCACGCTTCCGGCAGTGAGCGCCAGGGCCAACACAATCAAGACACGCATTCGAGCCATAAGAGATCCTTGTCAGGCTTCCGACTTTTGGGCTGCCAACTTCCGGACGTCAGATTTGCGACTTCACACTTCCCTGCCTACGGCGCCTCGTTTCTCATCTGTGCCGAGGTCATGATCGTGATCGGCGCTCCGCCGAGAGTCGAACCGCGGACCACGAGCCGGGCAATGGGATTCAAGACGACGAAATTGAAGGGGTATTGCACGGTCACGATCGAGCCGGTCGCGGCCCCGCCGCCGATGTCGATGGCCGCATTGCGGTTGACGTTCACGACGGCGCTGGCCGCATTGGACAGCTGTCCGTCGGTCAGATACTGGTGAACACGAGTTTCGACAGCGCCAGCGACCGGATTGGGCAGAATGGCCAGGCGCGCTCCTTCGCGCGCCGCATTGGTCAGCACCTGCCACGTCTGGAACGCGCGCCCGAATTCGAAAATGCCGACCGACACGAGCAGTACGAGCGGCAGAGCGATGGCAGTCTCGAGCAACGCCGTGCCCCGCTCACTATTCGGTTTGGCGAAGGGTCTCGTTTTCATGACATCACATACCAAACGCCGCCAGGCAGGCACCGATCGCAATAGCTGGGGCGTAAGCGAATCGATTGTTCGAGGACGGTGCTTCGATGTCGGCGACATTGGCTCCTCCGGTTCTGACGAGGGCGGCAGTCCGGACGACGGTGAAACGCAACCGTCTACGCTGAATGGCGATGATTCCCGCCAAGACGCCGCCGGCGATCGCCGCGTAGGTGAACGCTGTCGCGATGCCCACCGGGCCGAGCAGGGTGCCGAGCGCTGCCATCAGTTTCACGTCGCCGGCGCCAGTGGCCCCAAGCAGGTGACCGGGCAGCATCAGCAGCATGCCGACGACAAAGCCGCCCGCGGCGGCTGGGATGCTCAAGCCGGCTGTTCCCAGACCGGCGAGCGCGAATCCGAGTCCGGCGAGACCGATCGTCAAGGCGTTGGGCACGCGGCGGGTGCGCAGATCGATGAAGGCGCCCATGCTCACGCCAGCGACGACGACCGCGATCACGACCGGATCAAAAGTTCTGGGCAATGGTTGTCCACAACACGTTGCCGACCGCGTTGCCGACGCTCGTGACTCCGGCAAACGCCACGAGCGCAATGAGCGCAGACAGCAGGGCATACTCGAGGAGATCCTGACCGTCGGCGCGGTTGAAACAGCGATTTGCAATAGTGAGTACGAGAGTCACAGCGTCCTCTCTTTGGCGATGAAGGTGGAGCGGATCGGCCGCTCCACCTTCCCGCCGGTCGCCTGTTAGGCAGGGATCGACGCCGCGATCGACGCGAACACCGCCGCCACCTGACCGCCGGCCGCGGTCACCGCGCCAACGGCAACGAGCGCGATCAACGCGATGAGCAGCGCGTACTCGAGCAGGTCCTGGCCCGACTCCTCACGAACAACGGCGCGCAGACGATTGATGAACTTCATGGTCGGTTCTCCTTCTGCGCGCCACATCCGACGCGCAATTACCGAGTGTGCGAATTACGGTCACGCTCCATTCACTGGCCGCGCGACGCCAACAGGAATTCGCAACCGCAGTGCCAACCACCTGAGCTACCAGCCGCCGAGCGCTCGGAACTCCGTGCGACTGTTTGGGTTTGACGGTTCGTGGCGCGTCGCGGTCGACGGTTTGGAACGCCGCGGCCGGCCACGCCAGAGCGCACATTCGTAAGTCCGAGGTTGGTTTTGGTGCGCCGCAAAAAGTTGCGAAACGGAACACGTGCTGTTACGGAGCAGGAATGACGCGCAATCCACGGCAGGTTGTGCGAGGCACACGTCGCACAAGGATCGGAACGTCGTTTGCGTTTGTCGCTAATAGATCGAACTATGAGCGCACTCACGCAAAGTCGCCTGCGCGGCGGTCTCTTCGCAGGCGCCAGCCTCACGGCTGTGATGATCGGTCTGGCCGCCATGGATCCGCGTGTCCACAAGCAGGTCTTTCTTCTGGCGACCGGTGGCGGCCTCTCGCCCGAGGTCGCGTCGATCGTCCATCGCACGGAGCATCTGGCGTTCGTCGCGCTCGACTCGTTGCGCGATTACAGCCTCGATCACGCGCCGCTCGCGATCTTTGCTCTCGCCGCCGGCATCCTCGTGATGTTCATGTTCCGGACCTAGGATGTCGGTCCTCCTTGCCATTGAGCCTGATCGCCGCCAGGCGGCGAAGCTGACGGCGCTCGCCCGCGGTCAGCTGCAGGTTGAGATCGTCGTCGGCGAGACGGCCGAAGAGGCCTTCCAGGCGCTCGGTGCTCGAGTCCCCGATCTCGTGCTCACCTCGCTGCTGCTGTCGCCGAAGGATGAATCGGCGCTCGCCGATCGGCTGCGAGAGCTGGACGCCGCAGGCCGGCACGTTCAGACGGTCGTCATCCCGGTGCTCGGGACCAGCTCGGAGGCCGACGGCAAACGATCGAAAGGATTTTTCGGACGGCTGTTGAGATCGAACGCCAAGCCCACGACAGACGGCTGCGACCCGGCGCTCTTCGGTGATCAGATCAGAGAGTATCTGGAGCGCGCCGCAGCAGAGCGTGCCGCCAATGCCGCCGCACAAGCCGACCTCGACGCGGCGTGGTCCGTGAAGCCGCCTCCTGCCGACGACGTCGGGCAGTTGTTCGCCGCTCCGCCGCAGCCTGTCGATCATGAGCCCACCAAGGACGAAGCGGTGTTGCCGTCATGGGAGAGCACGTCGACGGAAGCGTCGTCTTGGGAGAGCTCTTCAGGAGCGGTGTCGTCATGGGAGAGCACCTCCGGGTCGACAGCGTCATGGGAGAGCACATCAGAGGCGACATCGTCATCAGAGAGCACATCGGCGTCGACGTCGTCTTGGGAGAGCACGTCGGCCGCGACTGACGACACGCCGGTCGTCGCGTTCGAGAGCGGGTCGGTCGGAGTCGAGATTGGCAGCAACGCGGGAGACCGTAACGTCGGGAATGAGACGCCAGACCTTGCCGAGGAGCTTCGCGCGCACTTGTCGTCGGTTGTCGAACCGGAAGTCCCAATCGAAAGCCCGCAGGCGCCGGTTGAAGCCGAGCTGCCGCTCGTTGCGCCGGTCGCCGCAGCGGAGACCACTCTCTCCTCACCCTGGCCCGAACACGACTTCTCCACGCCGGAGCCCACACCGGCCGTAACGGCCCGCGAGTCTGGCCACGAAGTTGAACTTCCTGCTGATCCGTTCGTCGAAGCGGCACCGTCGACGCTGTTTGCCTCGACACCCGCACCGGCGGAGCCTGAGGTCCAGGAGGAAGAGTGGGAGGAAATCTCCCTCGACGTTGCCGGCGAGCAGGAAGCGCCCAGCGAGATCGTCTCCGAAGTCATCGATCTCGAGGCGTTGATGCGGGAGCTCCACGCTGTGGAGTCCGAAGGCGAAGACGAGCTGCCGCAAGCGCACGGCCATAGCAGGCCACCCTCAATCGTCGCTAACGTTGCTGAGAAGGCGCCCGGCCCAGCGCTGTCTGCATCCGACCTCGAGGTGCCAGCACCGCCTGTCACGCCGCCGGTGGTTTCGACTCCGGATCCCGCGCCGGCACCTCGCCCCACTCTCGATCTCGAGGCATTCGCCGCCGAGCTCAAGCTGGCCGCGACCCCGGTCGTCCCCGAGCCTGTTCCAGAACCACCACCGCCGCCGCGCCCGTCGGCGTTCCAATCAGGCTGGCGTGACGTGCTGTCGGCCATCCGCCGAGACATCGACCAGCTGCGCGACGAAAAGCCGGCTCCGCCGCCGGTGCAGGATCGACGCGATCGCTCGTTCGAGCCGCTGGTTTTCCCAGTCCGACCGGCGCCCGCCGCGGAGGCGCTATCGAGGATCGAGCCGCCTGCACCAGCTCGCGTCGAGCCGCCGCCAGCCCCAGTCGCACCGCGTGTGCTCGCGCAACTCGAGGAAGCGGTTCAGTCGGTGCTGAAACCGCTGGTCAAGAAATCGCGCGAGGCCGCCGCGCCGCCGCCGGCTCTCGAGACCAGCGTGCCAACGCCGGAACCGCCGACGCCAGCTATCACGGTGGCGCCGGTCGTCACAATCACTGCGCCTGTCATCGCCGAACTCACGACACCGGTCATCGCTGAAGTTACCAAGCCGGACCTCGCCGAGGTCACTCCGCCAGTTGTGGCCGCGGTCACTGCGCCAGTCGTCGCCGAGGTCACTCGACCGGCCGTTGCCGAAGTCGCTCCGCCTGTCGTCCTCGAGATCGCTCCACCTGTCATCGCCGAGGCTCCCCCTGTCCGTGAGATCACGCCGCCTGTCGAGTTGACTGCTGCGTCCCTCACGCAGATATCGCCGCCTGTCATCGCGCCTCCGTCCAGCCTCGATGTGCATGCCACGCCGATCGAGCCCATTTCGCCGCCGGCCGCTATCGAGAAGGCGGTGACACCGCCGGCCGCTACGGTACCGGTGCCGGCGCTCGAGGTCGCGCCCGTTGTCGAGCGCCCTGCGCCTAAGCCGATACCGTCGCCCCTGGAGCTGCTCTCTTCCCTCGGCCTCGAGCCAGTTGACGTGCTCGTGCCAGATCAGGCGCTGTCCGCCGGACCGGAGCCCGTCAACGAATCGCCGGCCGAGATGTCGTCGCCAGAGACGGAGTCTGACGATCCCGACGCGGTCCTGGTCGAACCGCCGGCGCACCGGACGTCGAAGTCAAAGAAGAAACGCCGGCAGGAGCAGGCCAAGCCGGCGGCCAAGCCGCCCCAGATTGACGACTGGGGATTCTTCGATCCGCAGAAGATTGATCTCGCCACGTTGCTGTCGAAGCTGAACGAGGTGGCCGGCCTCGACGAGCAGGGCACTCAACGCCGATAACCGCGACGTTGGCTCGCAGCGACGTGAGCCAACGAATCCTTCCCGAACCCGCCTCCCGAACCCCTGATGTCAAGCGTTACGACCCACCACGCGGCACGCGTGTTGCCGTCAACGGTACGACGCCCTTCGACGCCGGTCTAACTCGTTGACCGGAAGCCAGGCCTTCGTCATCTGGCAAAAAGCGCAAGGGGCCGAACGCGACGAGCGGGAGCTTCTGCAATCCAGTGAACGAGGGATACCGGCCCGGCGACCGCGTCCAGGTCCGGCGCGAACGGTGGTTGGTGACCGCCGCCATCGAGACGGGCGCCTGCGGATTGCTGTCGCTACGCGGCATCAGCCCGGCGAATCTCGACGACGAGCGGACGCTGCTGGTGCCGTTCGAGCTCATCGAGCGTCTCGAACACGGCCGACCGGCATGGAAAACGGGAAGAAAAGGATGGCGCCGCGCGTGCCGCACGCTTATCGCCGACAGCGGCGGCTGGCTGGCTCTTCATCGGCCCGAGGTGGGAGCGCTCGATATACTCGCGCACCAACTCGAGCCGGCGCTGGCCGTCCTCCGGGGCAACGGCTGTCGCGTCCTGCTTGCCGACGATGTGGGTCTTGGAAAGACCATTCAGGCGGGGCTGATCGTCTCCGAGCTGATGGCTCGCGGCGTCGTCCGCCGGGTGCTGATTCTCACGCCCGCCAGCCTGCGCGACCAGTGGGCGGCGGAGCTCGCCAACAGGTTCGGACTTCGGGCCACCGTCGTCGACACGCGTGGTGCCGCCCTTCTGACGGCGCAGCTCCCGCCCGGCGACAACCCGTGGAACACGGTTCCCATCGCCATCGCGTCAATCGACTACGTCAAGCGGACAGAAATCTTGCCGTTTGTCAGGGTTCGCGGGTGGGATGTCGTGGTTGTCGATGAAGCGCACGTCGTCACTCCCGAAAGCGATCGTCACCGGGCGATCTCCGAGTTGTGTGAGTCAGCGATCTTCGTGGTTGCGCTGACTGCAACGCCACACAGCGGCGATCGTCCGGCGTTTGAAAGTCTTTGCACGCTCGGATCGCACGGCCGTGACGACGACCTGCTCGTTTTTCGCCGCGGCCGAGCCGATGTGCGCCTGGACGTCGAACGGCGCGTGCACCGCCTGACCATCACGGCCAGCAGCGCCGAGGCACAGATGTGGACGGCGCTGGAGCGTTATGCATCGGCGGTTCGTCTTGAACGCGGAATCGGCGCCGCCGCCGACCGCGAGCTTCTGGTGACGATTCTCAGGAAGCGGGCGTCGTCCAGCCCTGAATCGCTGCGCCAGTCGGTTGAGCGCCGTCTGGCGCTCCTGTCCGAGAACCCGTCTGCCGACGGCCCGCAACTTTGGCTGCCTTTGACGGACGATGCGGGTGAGGGAGATGCGGACGACCCGCCGCCAATGCTTCGGCAGCCGGTGCTGGTCGACGCCGATCGTGAGCGAAACCTGCTGCGAACGGCGCGTGATGCTGCCGCTGCAGCGGTGTCGGGTGAGACGAAGCTTGCTGCGCTGGGGCGCCTGCTCCGGCGACTTGAGCGTCTCGGCGAGGCGGCGATCGTGTTTACCGAGTATCGCGACACACTCGCGCACATTCAGGACCGGCTCGGAATGCCAGCAACGGTTCTCCACGGCGGCCTCAGTCGGACCGAGCGGCATCAGGCGGTTCACGCATTCGTGACAGGCGCCAGCCGGCTGCTCCTGGCAACAGATGCCGCGGGAAGCGGTCTGAATCTCCATCATCGCTGCCGAGTGGTCATCCACCTCGAGCTTCCCTGGAATCCGGCGCGGTTGGAACAGCGAATCGGCCGCGTGGATCGCATCGGCCAGCTCCGAACCGTTCACACGTACTACCTCATTGCCGGCGAGTCGCCCGAGGCCGACATGCTCGAACGTCTTCGTGCCCGCATCGATCGTGCCCAGCAGGACATCGATGCAGCGAATCCGCTCGAATCGTCGATCCCGCTGTTGGACAGCTCGCCGTGGGCGTCGGCACTGCAGAAGGCGCAGGGACCAGAGCCGGCGATCGAAGCCCAACGGATCGAGCTCGCACGCCGGCTACGGGCACGGGGTGTGAGCGACGGACTCGTCGATGGAAACCATCACGTCATCCGAGCCCGGTCCCGCCTGCGCCGGCTGATCGGCGGCAATCTGCTGATCATCGTTGGAATCGCCCTGGAGGATCGCGCCGGCCGCAGCCTCGCCACGCAAGCCTTCGGTCTGCTGGTGACCGCAAACGGCCGAGGCCCCGATGTCACAGGGCGCCAGGCAACCATGCTGATCGAATCCGCGTCCGTGCGCTCAGCCATCGATGCCGTCATCGACCGCATGGCCAGCGACTCGTCGATCGTCCGCGACTACAACCGCTTTGTCAGGCGCATCGTGGCGCGAGCGAAGCACGTCGAACGAGCCGCGTGGCGGCAATCGCGCGTGTACTTCCAGCCCGGACTCTTCGATCGACGTGCGACACGACTCCGGCACGTGCTGTCTAGCGAGCAGCAGGACCTGGCCGCGGACAGTGCCGACCGGGTGTCACGGTTCGAAGCGATGGCCGGCCCGCCAGAGGTCAGGATTCTGAATCAGCTCATCGCCCTGCCCCGATGATTCCAGGTGTCACTGGTCACCTCCTGTCCAGTGGTGATCTCATCGAATGCGCCAGGTCCGCTCCGTCGATGGCGCTCGCCGCCGCGCACCGCATGTTTCGCGAGTGGCGGGTGGCGTGCGCGGAGCTGGGTCCGGCGTCGAGCCAGCGCGCGATTTCGGACGTCGGGGCGACGCCGCTGGCGCATCTGCTTGGCTTCGGTGTGTCCGGCCAGAGGGCTGGCACGTCTATTCAGCTCGACCTCCTGTCTGGCACCGCGCGCGTGCCTTGTCTCGTCTGTCTCTGGGCGGAAAGGCCGGGCCGTCAGTGGCGCGACGCCGCGCTCGCGGCGCGGGCGGCTGGCTCGCGGTGGGCGTTCATCTTCAGCGGCACTCATCTGCGGTTGCTGGACGTGCTTCGCGGGCCTTCGAGACGGTGGCTGGAATTCGACCTCGATGTCTGCGCCGACACGCCCGAGTGCTTCAGCGCCTTGTGGTCCGCCCTCCGGGCGGAGATGTTCGAAACCAGCGGGGCCGGCACGCCGGCGCCGCTCGATCGGCTGGCGGCTCGAGCCGACGCCCGCGCCGTGGCCGTTTGTCGCTCGCTTCGCGACGGAGTCTTGTCTGCGTCGGCGGACGTCTTGACGGCAATCGTGGCGCGCGGGACCTCGCACGATCTCCCATCCGCGTTCGAACAGTCTCTGACCGTCGTCTATCGCGTGCTCTTTCTGCTCTTTGCCGAGTCACGAGCCCTCGTACCCATGTGGCACGCTGTCTATCGGGCGAGCTACAGCATCGAGGCGCTCCGGCTCTCGGCCGAGCGCGGACGTGTTCTCGGAATCTGGGATGCCTTGCGCGCGATCAGCCGCCTCGCACACGCGGGATGCCGTGCCGGCGACCTGAGCGTCGCGCCGTTCAATGGCCGTCTGTTCGACGCATCGAAAGTGCCGCTCGTCGAGCGGCGCGATCTCGACGATGAGGCAGCCGCGCGCGCGGTCCTGGCGCTGACCACACACGTCGTGAAAGGTCGCGGTCGAGAGCGGATTGCGTATCGGGATCTGGGCGTCGAACAGCTGGGTGCAGTTTACGAGACGCTGCTCGACTACGAGCCGCGGTCACGCGATGCTCACTCTGACCGCCGGCGGCCGCGTCAACGTCCCCGAACGATCGTCGCGCTCGAGCGCGGATCGGGCGTGCGCAAGGCAACCGGATCGTTCTACACACCGCAACCGATCGCGCGCTATCTGGTGCGACAGGCCGTCGGACCGCTGGTGGCAGGCCGCTCGCCAGCGGAGATCCTGTCGCTCAGGGTCCTCGACCCGGCGATGGGAAGCGGCGCATTCCTGGTGGCCGCATGCGGCTTCCTCGCGGAAGCGTATGAATCGGCATTGGTCGAATGTGGCGCCTGTCTGGCGGATGACATCGGGCCTTCGGAACGGGCATCGATACATCGTCTGATCGCCGAGCGCTGTCTCTTCGGGGTCGACCTGAACCCGATGGCCGTCCAGCTCGCTCGTCTTTCACTCTGGCTGGCGACCTTGGCGCGCGATCGGCCTCTGTCGTTCCTCGACCATCACGTCAGAGTCGGTGACAGTCTGCTTGGGGCGTCGGTATCATCCCTCGCAAATCCCGTCGGTCGCAGGTCCAAGCGGAGGGAAGGCCGGACCCTGCCGCTGTTCGATGACGCCGAGATTCAGCGCGTGGCCCGGCAAGTGATGCCAGTCCGCGTCGTACTGGCAGGCCCCAACGACACCATCGAGCAGGTCCGGACCAAAGAGCGTCTCCTCGCCGGTCTGGAACGCACCGACTCGACGCTGGCCAGATGGAAGCTGCTGGCAGATCTGTGGTGCGCACAGTGGCTCGGGGCATCGGTTGCGGCGCACATCGACACCGGAACCTACAAGGCGCTGGCGGACTTCATCCTCTCAGGACGCAGCGCCCTACCCGAGCACGTCGCTCGCCGTCAGCTGGGCGAGTGCCGTCGGGTGGCGGCGGCCAACCGGTTCTTCCATTGGGAGCTCGAATTTCCCGAAGTGTTCTTCGACGGCGACGGCCAGCACCGATCGGACGCCGGCTTCGACGCCGTCGTTGGCAATCCACCGTGGGACATGATGCGCAGCGATGGCGTCCCAGTCAGCGACCGGTCGCAGGCCAGAGCCGATATGACTCGCGTCCTCCGCTTCACACGGGACGCCGGCGTCTACGAGGCGCAGTCTCAGGGACACGCGAACCGGTATCAGCTGTTTCTCGAGCGGAGCATGACGCTGCTGCGAGGCGGCGGCCGACTCGGGCTCGTGTTGCCGGGCGGATTCGCCAGCGATCATGGAAGTGCGTCGATTCGGCGACGACTCTTCTCGACCTGTCGGGTCGACGGCCTCGTCGGGTTTGACAACCGGCAAGCGGTCTTCCCGATCCACCGGAGCGTTCGCTTCGTCCTGCTGACGGCAGCGAAGGGGGCGCCGACGAATCAGTTCGGCGTCCGGCTGGGTGAAGTCGACCCCGGCGTGCTCGAACAGCCCGAGAGCGGCGCCATCGAATGGTTCCCGCTTCAGCTGTCGGTCGATCTGCTGACCCGAGTTTCGGGGCCAGGCCTCGCGCTGCCAGACTTCAGACACCAGCCTGACGTTGTCATCGCCGAGCGCGCGGCATCACTCTTCCCTCGGCTCGGCTCAAACGCAGGCTGGGGGGTGGCTTTCGGCCGCGAACTGAACGCGACCGACGATCGGGAGGTCCTGACCGCGCGGTCCGGTGTACCGGTCGTTGGCGGCCGCCTCATCGAACCGTTCAACGTCCAATTGGCCAGCGCCGAGCGGATGATCCGCGCGGTCGATGCGGCAAGACGCCTCGGTGACCGGTGGCAACGGCGCCGTCTCGCCTATCGCGATGTGGCCAGCGCAAGCAATCGAATAACGCTCATCGCCGCGCTGCTTCCGGCGGCGTGCGTCTCGACGCACACCGTGTTCTGCCTGCGAACGCGGCTACCGCTCCAGTCGCAGTACTTCCTCTGCGGCCTGTTCAACAGCTTTGTCGTCAACTATCTCGTGCGCCAGCGAGTGACGACGCACGTGACCACGGCTGTTGTCGAGCAGCTGCCACTGCCGCGCCAGTCGGACGGGCCTTCGGCGTTCCGGCTCGTGGCCGCTCTCGCCCGCCGGCTCTCCTGCCGTCCAGCTGCCGCTGCGCGCGACGAGTCGAAGGCGCGCCTGGAGGCCGTCGTCGCCCGGTTGTACCGGCTGTCGGCCGACGAATTCGCACACGTCCTGGGCACGTTTCCCCTCGTGGACTCTACGGACCGCGAGCGTGCGCTCGCTTACTTCAAGCGTTCGTCGAGCGACCCGCCGCTTGGGGTTTCAATAGGGCGTAGAGCACGGACATGATCGGCGTCTTCACCCGGCGTCGTTTCGCCCGCCGGATGACGCCGCCGAGCAGCGCATCCACCTCGAGTGGCTTGCCCTGCTCGAGATCGATGAGCAGCGACGACCGCACAGTCGGCTCCAGTGAGTCCACGTACTTCACGATCCGTGAAACGGTCGTCTTCGCCAGGCGGACACGCTCGGCCGTGGCGACGGCCTCCACTTCCTTGAACGCCGCAATCATCAACTCTCGCGTGCTCGCGTCCGACCAGAGCGGGCCAATCGGCTGGCGAGCCGAACCGGTGAAGCCGGCGAACGGCGCGAGATAAATGAACTTCTCCCACAGCGGCACCCAAGCGTTCGCGACCGGCTCCGAGACAATGTCAGCCTCGCGAAAGAGCGTATCCATCATCGCGACGCGGCCGGAGACGCGTGAGAGATCGCCAGTGGTCTCGCCAAACACGATCCGCCGGTGCACGCCGGTCTGGACGATGATGCCCGGCTCGGTGAGAGCGGTGGCGACGTAGGTGGCACCACCCAGCACACGGCCCTTGCCGATGACTTGCTCGACCTGGCTGACGCTGTCGACTCCATTCTGGAGCGTCAGCACGACCGCATGGTCGCCGGCCACGATGTTAAGCAGCGGCAGCGCCTGCTGGTTGCTGTAGGTCTTGACCGCGAAGATGACGAAATCCACGGGCCCGACCCGTTCGCCGCGCTCCTCGAACTGACCCTTGACGCGAAACTCGCCGAGCGTGCCTTTGACGGTGAGACCGCGGGCCCGCATCGCGGCCAGATGCGCACCGCGTGCAACGAAGACGACATCGTGCCCGGCACGCGCCATCTTTGCGCCGTAATAACCGCCCACGGCGCCTGAACCCACGACGCAAATTCTCATGGTGCGCGGCAACTTTACAACGGCGGGAGGCGCTGCTTATAGTTGCGATTTGGCCCTTTGCGTGCAAAAGACAAGGAGCTGGTATGGGCAACTACGGCGGTAAAGAACTTGCGGCGAGCTTTCGTCAGGTCCGCGGCAACACGATCCAGGTCGCGCAGGACATTCCCGAAGCGCAATACAGCTTCAAAGCCTCGCCCGAGACGCGCAGTGTCGCGCAGTTGCTCGCGCACGTGGCGCTCGGTCCAGCGTTTCAGCTGCACGTGCACTCGAAGAAAATCGCCGATCTGAAAGAAGTGAATTTCCCCGAGTTGGTACAACAGCTCGGTGCTGAGGAAGGACGCTCGCGAACCAAGGCTGAGCTCATCGAGTTCCTCAGAACAGAAGGCGAGAAGTTCGCGTCGTTCGTCGAGACGCTGCCCGACGGCTTCCTCGCGGAAGTGGTCGCCATGCCGCCCGGCGCTACCCCACCCACCAAGAGCCGGCTGGAAATGCTCCTATCGCCCAAGGAGCACGAGATGCATCACCGCGGTCAGCTCATGCTGGTGGAGCGCATGCTGGGCATCGTGCCGCATCTGACCCGCCAGATGCAGGAACGGATGGCGGCTCAGGCGGCAGCGGCGCGAGGCCGCTGATGTCGGCGGCGCGCTTCACCGCGTTCAATCCGAAAGCGCTCGCGTTCCTGCGGGCGCGCAAACGGAACAACGACCGCGAGTGGTTCCGCGCACGCAAGGATCAGTACCAGGCGCTTCTGCAACAGCCGATGCTGGCGCTCGTCGAGCGGCTGGCCGGAGATTTCCGTCAGTTCGCGCCGCATCTGGTCGCCGATCCGAAAACGGCCATCTACCGGATCTACCGCGACACCCGGTTCTCGAGCGACAAGACCCCGCTCAAGACCAACATCGCCGCCGTCTTCCCGTCGCGTGGTCTGCCGAAGCATCAGGGCGCCGGCCTCTACCTCGAGGTGTCGCATGGCTGGGTCTGGGTCGGCGGCGGGATGTATGCCCCTGACACCTCCCATCTGCAAGCGGTGCGGGAACACATCGCCGCCAACCACAAACGCCTGACCGCCATCGTGACGTCGCCGGGATTTCGCCGGAGCGTCGGCGAGCTCCGCGGTGAGAAACTTCAACGGATCCCGCGCGGGTTCATGAAAGATCATCCTGCCGGCGAGTACTTGAAGCACCGGCAGTTTCTTGCCGCGCGCGAGTTCCCGCAGGCATTCGCCGCGAGCACCCGATTCTACGCCGGTGTCCTCGACGTCTTCAGGCAAGTCGCGCCGCTGACGAAGTATCTCAACGAGGGACTCGGCGGCCACCAGAGGGATTGATGGCATCGCACTCGCCGTTTAATGGACATCGACGCGTGCCGCGGCCGGTCAACGAGCCGCCCCGCTCCTACGCGCCCGGTTCTCCCGAACGCGCATCGCTGAAAGCACGGCTGGCCGCGATGGCCCGCGAGCGCATCGAGATCCCGCTCGTCATCGGCGGGCGCGACGTCACCAGCGGCGACACGGCCCCGTCGATCATGCCGCACGATCACGCGCGCGTGCTCGCCGAGAGTCATCGCGCCTCGGCCGACCACGTGCGCCAGGCGATCCGCGCGGCTCACGAGGCGCACTGTGACTGGTCGCGATGGTCGTTCGGCGACCGCGCCGCCATCTTTCTCAAGGCGGCAGAGTTGCTCACTACGAGCTGGCGCGACACGCTCAACGCGGCGACCATGCTGGGCCAGTCGAAGACCGTCTTTCAAGCGGAGATCGATTCGGCGTGCGAGATCATCGACTTCTGGCGCTTCAACGTCGGCTTCGCTCAAGAGCTCCTCGACGAGCAGCCCCTCAGCGATCACACGACGTGGAATCAGCTCGAGTACCGCGCGCTCGAAGGCTTCGTCTACGCGGTGACGCCGTTCAATTTCACGTCGATCGCAGCCAACCTGCCGACCGCGCCGGCGCTGATGGGCAACACGGTCATTTGGAAGCCCGCTGCCAGCGCGATGTACTCGGCGTATTACATCATGCGGCTGCTGCAGGCGGCCGGGCTGCCGCCCGGGGTCATCAATCTCGTGTCGGGCGACGCCTCGCGGATCTCCAAGGAGCTGTTGACGCATCCTGATCTCGCCGGCGTTCACTTCACCGGCAGTACCACCGTTTTCAACGACATGTGGAAGACGATCGGCGCATCGATGACCTCCTACCGCAGCTACCCGCGCATCGTCGGCGAAACGGGTGGGAAGGATTTCGTCGTGGCCCATCCGTCGGCCGATCCGGCGGCACTTGCTGTCGCCATCGTGCGCGGCGGCTTCGAATTCCAGGGACAGAAGTGCTCCGCGGTCAGCCGCGTCTACATCCCGCGATCGCTCTGGCCCGAAGTGCGCGACCGTCTGGTTGCGATGATCGAGGCCATCCGGATGGGCGACATCCAGGACTTCCGGAATTTCATGGGCGCAGTGATCGATCGCCGCGCGTTCGACAAGATCAAGGAGTACATCGAGCTCGGACGGCAGACAGCGACGATCGTCGCGGGCGGCCAATGCGATCCGACCCAGGGCTACTACATCCGCCCGACGCTCGTCGAAACGAGCGATCCCGGCCACCGGCTCATGGTCGAGGAGATCTTCGGCCCCGTCGTAGCCGCCTCTGTCTACGACGATGACAAGTGGGACGAGACGCTCGAGCTCATCGATCGAACCTCGCCTTACGCACTGACCGGGGCCGTGTTCGCCCAGGATCGCCACGCCATCAGGCAGGCCGCCTCGGCGCTGCGCAACGCGGCCGGAAACTTCTACATCAACGACAAACCCACGGGAGCCGTGGTCGGGCAACAGCCGTTCGGCGGCGCCAGGGCGTCGGGCACCAACGACAAGGCCGGATCGAAGCTGAATCTCGTGCGCTGGGTCAGCGCGCGAACGATCAAGGAGAACTTCGAGCCGCCGACCGAGGTCGGGTATCCGTTTATGGACGGCGAATAACAGCGCTAAATTCTGAATTGGAGATTGAAGATCGGAGATTGAAGATTAGCGGCTAACGCCAGCAATGATGCTTAATGGCCAGCACATTTCGCTCGTTTGAGAGACGCGACCGCGGTGAGGCGTGACTGAGCGAATATCGCGGCGAGCTGGTGGGCTTCTGAAAGCGTCGCAATGAGCTCGGGGCTGGCGAGCAGCTCCCCATCGCGAAGCAGCTCGAGCCAGAGCTCGGCTTCGTCCGCCTCTTCCAACGCAACCGCCATGCGAGCGACGAACTCGCTTCGAGACCGCGAACGACAGGCAGCCCGGTAGTTCGCCGCCGCTCCTGTCGCCGCACGAATGAGCTGACGGTGGATAACGATTCCGGCGATGGTCTGCGGGACGGACGCCGCAAGCCGAATCACGTCCAGGGCAAAGGTTTTAGTCCGAGCCTTGAGTGCTTCCGCCTGCTCATTCACCGAACTCGAGCATCGCAGAAGTCGTGCCGTTTGGAATCGCCGGCCAACTGGATGGTTTCTCAATCTTCAATCTTAAATCTTCAATCTCCAATACAGCGTGGCGCAGCCGCTATTGCCACACCAACGCCACGACCTTCACCGTCACGTTTCCCTTCTTCGGCTTCAACACAACCCGCTCGAGCTTTTCCATTCCGGCATCTGTGCCGCCGGCGAGGGCCTCGGTCTCCGCAGCCAGTGCATCATCCAGGTCCTTCCGTTGACGCTCGACGGCTGCCACGGTGTCCTGAGCGCGGGAGATGTCTTCTGACTCCTTCATGGCTCGTCCCGCGCCCCTGACCGCCGTCGTCGCGCGGCCGAGCGTGCTCGCCGATACGGTCTTGCGGCCGAGCAACGCCCCGACCAGCGTCGCGCCGACGGAGATTGCCGCTTGCAGCTTGGCGCCCGAGGCTTGCTGCGTCTCCTTGTCGACGCTCTGCTGGGCCCGGCGCAAGCGCTCATCGAGTGCTGCCTGTTTCGGCGCGTACTTCTTCCGCAGCGCCTCCACGGCTTCGTCTCGAGTTTCGCGAGCCTGGTGCTGCACCCGCGCTCGAAAATCGCGTTCGGACTCATCGGCGCCGGACACCTCACCCGTGGAGGGACTCTTCCAGAGCTCCAGCATCTGGTTGGCCGACATCCAGCTCCCGAGCTGCTTGCTCCACGCCGCGTAGTTCCTGGCCTTTGTCGCCGGGCCCGGCACGGCGTCATACGTCGCACCCTCGGGCGGGTCTGTTTGCAAAGCGTCGGCGGTCAACTCGACGCGCTCGGCAGAAGCCCAATCGACCGGCACCGCGCCATCGGTCACGGTTGCGATGAACGCAACCGGCCGCGTCACGTCGACGCCGAGCTTCGTGTCGGTGAAACGCACCTCGGCCGCGCCGTAGATCACCGGTTGCAAGGCCCTGGTGGCGGACACGACGCCGGTGAAGTACTGAGGGACGTCAGGAGGAAGAATCGGCCGTGAGGCGGCTGCTGACGGCGGGCCGGAGGCCGACCGGGCCGCGGGTATGGTCGCGGCGGCGACAGCGGCCGGCTCGGCGACGCTGGCCTGTGCGCCTCGTGTCGACTTCGCCAGTCTCTTGATCTCGTCGCGTCCGAGCGGGCCGCGCAAATAGGAGAGCGCCCACCGCGACTGGAACAGCACGTTGCGGTCCTCGTGAATGTTCCTCATCAGAAATACGCGACTCGCAAGGCCGGAGAGCAGCTTGTCCACGTCGCCTCGATCGAAGGCACTCTGACTGGCCCCTTCGAGGCCGTCGAGCAGGCGGCTCTTGTCGCGTTCGGTCTGTAGGCGGCCGAGCCACCACGTACCGATGTTGGACAATCCTTTGTAATCGAGATCGACCGGATTCTGCGTCGCGAGCACGACGCCCAGACCTGCGGCGCGACCCTGCTTGAGGAGCGTCAACAGCGGCGCCTTGGATGGCGGATTCGCCACCGGCGGGAAGAAGCCGAATATCTCGTCCATGTAGAGCATCGCGCGCAGGCTCGAGGTGCCCGATTGCGTCCGCATCCAGCCAATCAGCGCGTTCAGGAGCAGCGCCACGAAGAACATTCGCTGGCTGTCGTCGAGATGTGCGATCGAAAAGATCGCGACGCGCGGTTTCCCCGACGACTTACGCAGGAACGATGCGATATCGAGCGGTTCCCCCTGGGTCCACACGGCAAAGCCCGGCGACGCGAGGAGGGTGTTGATGGCCATGGCAAACGCAAAACGATCCTTCTGAGGAAAGAACGAGTCGACGTCCATCACGCCAACCTTCTGCATCGGCGGCTGCTGTACTCGCTGGATGAGGGTCGCCAGATGGGGACTCTCACCGGCCTCCCAGGCTGCGAGCAGAATGGTCGACAGCAGGATGTGCTCGCGGCTCTTCACAGGCTCGGCGTCGATACCGGCCAGTGCGAGCACGCTCGAGATCGTCGTCTGAACGCGATCGCGGAGAAGCTCCGGGTCGGCAATCTCAGGCCGTGCGAACGATCGCAGAACCGAGACGGCCGCGGCAACGGTGCTGCCGGGTGTGTAGATCGCAAACTCTGCCGCGTCCCGCATCCGCTGAATGCGCGCGCCGTCTTCACCCCAATCAGCGAGGCCCTGTTTCCATCTGGTCGCCTGTGCGACCGCGAAGTCGGCCGGCGATTTCCCGGCGCGGCGTGCCTCGTCGTCACTCACCCATGGGGCGAAGTCCTCGGGTTTCAGGTCCGGAAACGTCAACAGCAGGTTGGTCAGATCACCCTTCGGATCGACGACGATGACGGGGACGCCGTCGATGGCGGCCTCCTCGATGAGCGCGACGCCGAGACCGGTTTTGCCGCTCCCGGTCATGCCGACGATGAGGGCGTGGGTGACCAGGTCTTTGGAATCGTAGAGGACGAGATCGCCAGTGGCCTTTCCCGACGCGCTGTCGTATTCCCTGCCGAGATAAAAGACGCCAAGCTTCTCGAAATCGACCACCTCAATCTCCTTGTCGGCTGTCGGGTGGGCCAATTATGGCCGTTAAACGATCGGGCGAGGCATCCGGTCTAAGGGACCGGAGAGATCCAGTGCGGACGCATAAGAAACTCGTCGCCTACGCCGTGGGTACAGCGCTCGCTGCGACGTTCACCGCGTTGCCGCTCGGAGGCGCCGCGACGGCGACTGACGAACGGATGGCGCTCCACGTGCTCAACCGTGTCACGTTTGGTCCACGCACCGACGATCTCGGTGCATTACGCCAGAAAGGCGTCGATGCCTACATCGACGGCCAGCTGGGTCCGGACCGGTTGGCGGACGAGGTGTTGGGCGATCGGTTGAGCGCCTTCCGTACGCTCGGCATGAGCACTGCCGAAATCAATCGCACCTTCGCACAGCCGCTCTTCGAGGCGCGGCGAGCCCGGCGGCAAACAACCGCAGATGGAGCGGACGGCCGGCCGACGCCGATGCGTCAGCAAATTCAGCGTGAGGCCAACACCCCACTGACCGAGCTGGCGCAGCAGAAAGTCATACGTGCCGTTTACAGCGAGCGGCAGCTGCAGGAGGTGCTGACCGACTTCTGGTTCAACCACTTCAACGTCGACGCCAGGAAAGGGATCGATCGCTTTCTGCTGACGGAGTACGAACGCGAGGCCATCCGTCCGCACGTGCTCGGCCGTTTCCGGGAACTGCTGAATGCGACGGCGAAGACTCCGGCGATGCTCTTTTATCTGGACAACTGGATGAGCGCCGACCCCAACGGACCGCATGCCGCGGCCGGCCGGCGCGCCGGGCCTGGTGGCCGCGCCGCCGATTCAGTCATCCAGCGGCCGAACGCACCGCGGGGTCTGAACGAGAACTATGGCCGCGAGCTGCTCGAGCTACACACACTCGGTGTCGACGGCGGGTACACGCAGAAGGATGTCACCGAGGTTGCTCGTGCGTTCACCGGCTGGACCATCGACCGACCGCGGCAGGGCGGCGGGACATTTCGATTCGAGCCACGCATTCACGATGATGGTCCGAAGGTCGTTCTCGGTCATCGCATCGAGCGCGGTGGCATCCGCGACGGCGAAGAGGTGCTCGACATCCTCGCTCGTCATCCTTCGACGGCCCGCTTCATCGCCACAAAGCTCACCCGGCGCTTCGTCAGCGACGTGCCGCCTCCGGCGCTGGTCGGCCGGGTGGCCGCGCGGTTCACGGCCACCGATGGTGACCTTCGCGAGACGATGCGGGCGATCCTCACGTCGGCCGAATTCCGGGCGGCAGAGGCCCAGGGGACCAAGACCAGGACGCCCTTCGAGTTCATCGTCGCAGCGCTTCGAGCGACCGGCGCCGACATCGTCAATGCGATGCCCATCGTCAGACAGCTGCAGGAGCAGGGCATGCCTCTCTATCAATGCCAACCGCCAACCGGTTATCGCGATACCGCGGATGCCTGGACGAACACCGGAGCGCTGGTCGCGCGCATGAACTTCGCACAGGCATTGGCGGATCGACCATCAAGCGTGGGCGTGTCAAGCATCGAAAGCGTCGACCTTCGGCTCGTCGGCGGCCTGTCCGAAACGACGCGGTCCACCATCGCGCGGGCTGAAACAGATGCGCAGCGATTGGCGCTGACCCTTGGCTCACCCGAATTTCAAAAGCGTTGAGGCGGAAGGAGCACGGTGATGACATCGCGACGCGTCTTCTTGAAAACCAGTGGGTTCGCGCTCGTCAGCCTGGGATTTGCGCCGTCCTTCCTCGCCAGAACGGCGCTCGCCGCCGGGAGTCCGCGGCGCGCGAAGCAGCTGATCGCCATCTTCCAACGGGGAGCGGTGGATGGCCTGAGCATGGTCGTGCCGTATGGCGATGCCGACTACTTTCGCGGCCGGCCGGCCATTGCGATTCCACGGCCCGGTGCCGCCGAGGATGCAGGGCTCGACCTGGACGGCTTCTTCGCATTCAACCCGAGACTCGCGCCGCTCGAGGCGCTGTGGAAGCGCGGCGACCTCGCGGTCGTGCACGCGTGCGGATCGCCGGACGCGACGCGGTCACATTTCGACGCACAGGATTACATGGAAACGGCGACGCCCGGCGTCAAGAGCACCGCGGATGGCTGGCTGAACCGCTACCTGCAGGCACGGACGGCCGACGAGACCTCGGCCTTCCGCGCTGTGGCGCTGACCGCGCAGTTGCCGAGAACGCTGCAGGGTACGGCCCCGGCTCTTGCCATGAACGGCATCCAGACATTTGGCCTCCGCGGCGGGATGAGCGACTCGTTCGAAGCCCAGTACGCGAAGGCGGCCGATCGCATTCTGAACGGGGTCGGGCGCGACGCCTTCGACGCCATGAAGACGTTGAAGGCCACGGATCCGGCGCGGTATCAGCCGGAACACGGCGCTGACTACCCCCCCGGACCATTCGGGCAGGCGCTGAAGCAGATCGCCCAGCTGGTGAAGAGCGATGTCGGGCTCGAGGTGGCCTTCGCC
>Ga0111539_10002384_pt1 | contig 24949 bp, 39 predicted proteins | sample RhiMethybrSRZTD1_FD_79667 | JGI IMG/M metagenome (GOLD analysis project Ga0111539, IMG submission 79667) | Populus rhizosphere microbial communities from Tennessee, USA - Rhizosphere MetaG P. TD hybrid SRZTD1 (version 2) (version 2) | ecosystem: Host-associated > Plants > Roots > Rhizosphere >...
TCTTCGTATCCTGGCGCAGGTCGCAGGTTACGCCGGCGACGAGGCGCGGGCCGCGAGGTTCATGCACGCGGCGGCGCAGGGATCGATCCGAGAGAGTGTGGCCGTCTTCTGGCTGATGCGAAAAAGCTATGAAGACCGAGACTATGCCACGACGATCTACAGCGCGGACGCGCTGCTTCGAACCCGCTCGCAAATTCTCCCATATGTGTTGCCAACGCTTGTCCAGGTAGCTCAAAACAGCGAAGGGAGTAGCGAGCTCAAAAGGACGCTGGCCAACAATCCGCCGTGGCGGTCAGCCTTCTTTTCCAGCCTTCCGAAAGCTGTCACGGATGCACGCATGCCACTTGACCTCTTGCTGGCGATCAAGGACACACCGACCCCACCGACGACTGCAGATCTACGCGACTACCTGAGTGTCTTGATCGACCACAAGCTTTATGAGCTCGCCTACTACGCATGGCTGCAATTCCTTTCGCCTGAACAGTTGAGCAGCACAGGCCTGCTGTTCAACGGCGGCTTCGAGGCTATGCCGTCCGGTCTACCGTTCGATTGGATCATCAGGCCAGGGGCTGGGGTCACCATCGACATCGTGACACGGCCCGACGAAGACGGGCATCGCGCGCTATACATCGAGTTCGGGCAAGGGCGCGTCGAGTTCAATGGCGTGTCGCAACTGATCATGCTCGCGCCTGGCAACTATCGCTTTAAAGGCCAATACAGAGGCGAGCTTGTGGGCCGCCGCGGGCTGGTGTGGCGAGTTAGCTGCGCCGGCGGAAAGGGTGGGGCTATCGGAGAAAGCCAGATGACCGCCGGAGCAGCACCGAGATGGAAGGATATTGAGTGGATGTTCACCGTGCCTGATGCCGACTGTCGCGCGCAGCAGTTGCGGCTTGAGCTGGACGCACGCATGGCTTCCGAGCAATTGGTGTCCGGATCGATCTGGTTCGACGAGCTGAGAATTTCCCGCATACCGTGATCAAGCAAGGCGCCCGAGCCGGCCTCTTTCTGCTCGCTCGAGCCGTGTCAGAGCTGATGCCACAATGCAGGATGCTCTCATCCCCGCGGTTGACACTGTTCCATGTCTCGGTGATGGTGCCTGCAAGCGGGGTCCAGTCTCTTTGATCCGGGGGTTTCATGTTTACGCGTGCCTCGTCGGCCGAGCCCAAAATGCTTGAGCCGCGCTCAACAAACGGCAGTGGAGCAAACAGCGCTCTGTTCGGCGCACCCGCGAGCGCAACCGGTGAAAAATCGGTCATCGGCAACGATCTCAAGATCAGCGGACAGGGGCTCAAGATCATCGGCCGAGGTGTGCTGCAGATCGACGGAGAGATCGAGGGTGACGTGCAAGGTGCTGAGGTCATAGTCGGTGAGAAGGGCAAAGTCACCGGCATGGTTGCTGGCCAAAACGTGATCGTTCGCGGCAAAGTCTCCGGCGTCGTCTGCGGCAAGACGATCGCCCTGCAAGCGTCGTCGCACGTTGAAGGCGACGTTCACCACATGTCCCTGGCCATCGAACAGGGTGCCCTGTTCGAAGGCCGTAGTCGTCGTGCTGCCGACGAGACAGCACTCAATTCGGTCGTAGACGGAAAAAGCGGCGATCAACCAGGTTGGAAATCTTCGAGCTGAAGGATTCACTACGCTTACGCCAGAGACTGTCCGGCAACACAAAGTCAACGTTCAGAGGGACTTCTCGCTGCGTTGCGCAATTGGGGCATGACATCAAGAAATCTAGCGGGGATCCGAACCAACGTCCTGCGACGCCGCAGAGCAATGCAAACAAAACCCGCAGTCCGAGTCGACCTAGCTATCACGGTCTTGGCGACCTAGGGCGATCGAGATTGATTGTAATGCACATTGATGTCCTCCAATTGGGGGAGGGTGTCTCACGAGAAGTTATTGAGATTATTTGAAAAACTGTCCCGAGTGGGACAGCGCTTCTTCGGCAAACGAGCGACACCCTCCTCAACGATGACTGGTAGCAACGGTGTTGCCAGACAGATGGAGGAGTAGCCATGAAGACGATCGTTTCCCTTCTTGTCGCGCTAACGGTTCTTGCTGGTATTGCCGGGCCGGTGAATGCGCTCGATGCCAAGAGGTTCTGGGACGAGCATCCCACTAGCGGTGAGCGCTGATGTTGGCGCGCAGTCGGCCCTCTCGCCTTTCCCGACCTCCCATGCGGCTGGTTGTGGTCATGTTGATTGTCGCTCTTGGCTTCGTTGCCGGAGCCGTCATCTCAGCCCATGCCGACCGATGGCCGGCTGACCAATGGGATCGTCTGGACCGCGAGCCTGTTTAGCGAAAACTCCTGGGCGCCGTGGTTCTCGCTACCGCAGTCTAAGTAGGGTGATTGAGCTGCCTCAGGCGGAGGTTTGCGATGAGAACATTGAACAACGTGACCATATACGGGCTGGTGCCGGTCCCGGCGATGAGCACCGCGCAAACCTGCACCGACACCGACGGCCGGCCATCGATGACCAATGATGTGAACGAAGCGCTCCTGGCATGGTATCGACACGCTGCCGCCGAACGCATGGAGACAAACGACGAGATCCCATGTGTTCGTCAAGAACTGGAGGACTTAGGTGCCGATGCATTCGCGCCGAAATGACCGCTTAGCCCCTCATGCAAGGTTCCACGGCTGATCATTGTGAATTTGCGCGTAGGCCGTCTGTTCCTGATCTCCGTCGACAGCGCATCCATCGTGGCTGAGGACAGACGACTGCAGCCCTGGCAAAGCCGGTGGCCGATGCAACGCTTGCATCGAGCGTACCTCACCCTGGGTCAGGGGAAGTGCTCCTTCACAGATCGGTTGGCAGCGTGAGAATCAGTTGCGTCGCACTGAGCCGCTGTGCATGATTGTTTGTTCCCTGTTGTTTATGCGTGTTCCGGATGAGGTAATCCTGGTGCGTGAACCAAACCTCGCTGCGGGCTTCGCTCGATTTCTTGTGGCGGCCAGCGTCCTGCTAGTTTCTGCGGCTACGGGTTATGTTGGTAGCCTCATGTGGCCTTTGCCGAGGCTCTCCCTCCCCACTACGCAGGTCGCTGGTATTGGCACGACCGGTATGGCTGGGCCAACACTGGTAAAAGGTGTGCCACCGGTTGGTTCACAAGCATCCAGGTCAGCCACAACACCTGATGTCGTTGTCGGCATCCCCACCTCGCAGATCGAGGCGAAAGGTTCGTCGACAGTTTCTCCAAACTCATCCGTTTCCGCTCGTCATCATGGCGCGACGGTGCAAGAAGATGCCCACAGCGCCCAAGAGGTGGTAGCCTTCTACAGGTACCCGACAATCTATGGGGATGAAGTCCCGCCGGCCATGCCGCCAGGGGCAAGCCAGCCCTATGTGCAATCAACGCAGGGGGTGTGGTACTGGCCAGGAGCGGACAACATCAAGATACCATTGGTACCCGGCTTTGATCCCGTCATTGACCCCGACAAAGTAATTCTGTGGTGAGAAGTGGATCGCTCCTGGACAGTTGGCGGGGAATTCCGGCGTTGCTCAAAACCGCGCAGTCGGTGCTGCCGGGGCTCCATGTGGAAATGCCAGGGATGCCGGGTCAGAGGGCTTTCGCTTATGCTCTTTCAAGACACACCATGGGGTGCAACGCGGTGGCGTTGCACCCCAGGGCCCGCTATCGCGGTGAGGAGGTCACCGCGAATCCAGAACTGTCCAAACGGTCAGGTGGGAAGGCAGCAATCCCCGATCCGTGAGACTTAGTTAGCCGTGCCGCCAGACTGCCGGTCGAGGTCCGAATAGAATTTCTTGGCATCGAGCGCGCTTGCGGGAGCCGCGATCCCGGCAAGAACCGACAGGGCGATCAGGGCCGATACGATGGTCTTCATGGCTCTTCTCCATCAAAAACGATGCTGACAACACCATCGTTGACTGGCATCGTACGAGAAAGATGCTCGCTCCTTTTCGTGAGGTCGGCTGTCGCTTGTGGGACAGATTTCGAATATTCCGGAACCCGAGATCGCTTGCTTTGCCGGCTCCCCTAAAAAGGGGATGGCTGCACGCATCAGGACGCGTCTGCAATGCTCAGTTACGTCGTGGCGGCGTGTGGAGCGTGGAGCGTGGAGCGTGGAATGTAGAACACGGGAGGAAACGAGTGGCGGCTGACTGAGAAGCCGACTAGTTCTATGCTGCTTAGGTTGTTGATCACGCATAAACCGCTTGCCAATCATCACTCCCCGTATCAATAGTTCATGTAGTGCTTTAATGGAGTTGGCCATGCAGAAGCGTACATCGACCAGAGCGTCTCTCGACGAGGGTTTGGTTCATCTCTTGCACCGCGTATCTCAACGCGCTGACGAAGTTTTCATTAGGGAGATGGGAGGGACCGGCCTGACGCCACGGCAATTTGCCGTGTTGCTCGCAGCGGCCCAGAACGAGAAATCCTCCCAGACAGATCTTGTTGAACGCACAGGCATTGACCGATCAACGGTTGCTGAGATGGTTCGCCGGATGGTGAAAAAGGGCTTGCTACAGCGTCGCCGCAGTCGTCAGGACGCGCGCGCCTATGCGGTACGCGTAACGGAGGAGGGGCGCCGCACTCTCGATGCCGCCCAGCCTCGAGCTGAGCGAGCTGGTGCAGCAGTGCTGGAAAACTTGAGCGGAGAGCAGCGCAAGGTTCTCGTGGACGCTCTTATGGCGATTGCACGTTCCTGAGCTGAGTTCCGGCGTTCTTGCCATGTTGCGTAACCGTTCGTGGTTCGTGACGGGATCATGCGGCTCCTGGATAGCATTCATGCACCCACCGGATCGATTGGACTGCGTGTGTTCTGCCCTTCATAGCTACCGCGCCGCCGTGCGGACACGGACGATCCGCAAGGCCAACCTCATTGTGAACGCGCAGGCGCCCGTCGCAGCGATCATCAAAAGTTTGCATACCATGCTCGTCCTCCAGCATGTCTTGACACCCAAATACGGCATGGTGCGGTGGGCGCTCGAGCGCCACACTGGTTGTAAGAGGGGTCCGCACCTCAGCGCGCTAAACTAGGCAGGCCCCGAAAGTCGGCATGCCGGCGGGGCACTTCCCAGAAGCGCGGAGTGTCCCGTCCGTACTGGGAAGGGCCACTCTAGGTTGAGCGTGACGCACCCGCTGCGATAGCCGTGCCTCCGCTGCTTCACAGTGGCCGACGATGCACGCTTTGGCTTAAGCCCCTGTCTGTACGGCAGCGCGTAGCTCTGAAATGATGGATGTCGGAGGCATCAAGGAGCGATTCGGGTCCTGCCTGACATAGTCATTCTCAAGGACCCTCGCCGCCCTGAGAATGGCCTGCTCAAGATCGACGATACGCCTTAGCGCAAGCTGGAACTTCTTGCGCTCGACCATTTCGTTGTAGCTCATCATCATGATCGCCTCCCGCACGCTCACTCTGATGAGCACAGTGTTTACGGGGCGCGTGAAATGTAGGTTAACGCGAGCAGTCGGAGCGCCTAAAATGGCGGCTTATGGCAAAAGCTCCGTTAGCATCACAGTCTACTCGTGTCGCGAGACGTCTGTAGCCCCTAGAATCAACGACCGGGAGGCGGCGCTCCGCGCGTTCGGGACATTCCTTCAGGAACAGCTGATCGTGTCAGCTTGCCTATCGAACCGTCATGGACAAGATCGTCCGCCAGCCCGAAGAAGACGCGAGAGGGGACCGCCTTGTGGCCAAGGATAACGAAGGCCCGGCGCTGGCCCGATGACAAGACGCCTGGCGGGCAACGGCTGAGCTGACGTCCTGATTTTCAACGCTAGGTCGCCGTGACCATTTTTTTTCAACCGGCTGGATAGCGGGGTGCAACCGCTGCAAGCTGGTGCAAAGCGATTGAGACTCCAGGATTGTCAGAGTAAAGTCGGCTATGGCTCGGTCCATTCTTGCAGCAAATTAGTACACCCGGACGACAATGCTTCCTTCCCTCCTACCCCCTATCCTCAAAAAACGGCCCGTCTTCAGCATTCTTGGCTTTCTCACTGGCCTAGTGCTGTCTGGGATAGTTGGAGCTGGGCTGTACCTCCTTCTGCAGACGCCGTAGTGTGCATTTGCGGTCGCCCGCTCTTGTACCGCAAGCCGAGAAGAACAGCTCGGGCGAGAGTGCGCAAAAGGCTTGGCGAAGAGCCCAAGCTTGCTCGCTCAGCTTCCCCACAACCACTCACCACCGTATAGTTGCTTGGGGTTCATGAGGGATGCGCCGATGGTGGGGTCGCCATCGCAATTCTTTTATCGATTCTGATGGCGTCAACGGCGCACGCCAAGCGTGTCGCGCTCGTGGTCGGCATCAACAAGCACGACAACCTGCCTCGCGGGCGACAGTTGGCCAAGGCTGTGAACGACGCTCGGGCGATGGAAGCTAGCGCTCAAAGCGGGTCCCTCCGGCCATTCCACGCTAGACGAGATACTCCTCGATATCTTCGCCAGCCTCTTGCTTTCTCTTGAGCCAGGTGGCCATCCGGCCACGACCTGTCCAAGTCTCGTTCGTGACGGGATCGCGATACTTTATCTTGACCTCTGCTCTTCCGCCTACGTGGTACCCGTTTGAACCCTCGTCTTCAGCACGAGTCTCGTTCCCGTCAGCCGTGATCGCGACTTCTGCAACCTCGCGTTTGAGGTACGCCATGTTGTGGTTCGTTATGCCGACCAGTTCCCAGCCCTCCCGACCGGCAGCGTTGAGCAGGTCAAGTTCATCGCCCCGTGGGCCATGAAAGTTGAGAGCGATCTTGCGATATTTCCATTCAGGCATGGCTCGGCCTCCAAGAGGCGCCGCCCGCCCGACGCGCTTCGCAGGTGTCTTTGAGAGATAGGAATCTAGCGGTGATGATCGCGGTTGCCAACGCCAAATCGCAACATAGTCAACCGAACCGCTGATGCCGACAGACGGCGCATTGCACTTCCGCTTATCGGGGCCCTGCGGGGGCGCTCCGATCTCGGGGCGACGAGCTCGCGGTCTTCGTGTTCGATCTCCTGCGTCGCGATGAGGATGATCTAACAGAGGTACCGCTAAGCCAGCGCAAGCAACTGCTGATGCGCCTGGTCGGTCACGACTTTCCCTGCTTGCATCCGGTCCATGCCTTCGAGGATGGAGCGAAGCTCCTCGAGGTGGCCGAACGGCATGGACTGGTGGGCATCGTTTCGACGCGTAAGCGCCAGCCTATCGTTCGGGGCCAGCCCGGGATTGGGTCAAGATCAAACGGAGGCCTGGCGGGTGGTGAACAGTGAGCGGTGGTGGCTGTTTGAGTAGCGTTAGACCTTCGTCGAATGAATGCTAGGAACTGTGGTCAGCCCCCGGCGTTGCCCGTACAAGGTAGACTCGAATGCCTAAGAAACGAGATCGCTGGGATTTTTGGGTGGACTTGATCGTTCCCGTTGGTGCAGCTCTCGTGTTCCTCTTCTCGATAAGCACTATTTTCTTTGATCGGCATCACGATGGCGTGACGGCTCACGCACCGGTACCTCACAACCAACAGCCAGCCCCACATTAAGAAAGGGCGTCGGCTCGGCGGCTGGGAACGCGTACTGTTGACCCCAACTTACCGCCGGCTACGACGGGCCGCTGCAAGGCTGTGGGAACGAGCGCTACCAGCGCATTTGCCCGCCATCTCTCACCGGAGCCCAGGGGCAACCTCAGTGACGGGCCCTAATTGCAGGAATGGAAGACGTCTCGGGCAAGTGTATCGCGCGAGAGTCCCCGCTTCTGCAGCTCGGAATCGGGCAGCTTGCGCAAGGCGTCGTAGAGAGCTGCAGCTGCCCAATAGTCGGCGCAGCTTTCCATCCAAGTCACGAAGCCTTCAGCGAGGGATTTGATGGACCCGGAAAGCGATGTTGCTGTGTCCGCTACGATGGTTTCGTGAACGACCGCCTGCTCATGGAATGTCACAACGAAATCCCTCCTTGCGCTTTGAGCAACTTGCTGCCGGTATATACGTTCGGGCATCGCTTAGCACATGGGGTGCCCTCGGCACGTCTCTCATGAATTGCAGGCACCAATGGTTCAGAGCGAAGACCCGCCTCTGGGCGTACGAGCACGTGCTTGCCTACACGGGCGATTCCTTTTTTGCGAGCCGGGTGATCGCCGCCACAGTGGCCATACGCGAGCCACTTGTTGAACCGCTGGAAATCCGGCGTGAGCGCCGCGACGAGTTCGCCGAGAAGGGCGGCATCACCTGCAGCTTCGAAAACCTCGAGGCGATGAGCTAGAGCCATTGCGGTGGGCCGCCGCGGCCTGGATCGAGGCGACGGCAGAAATGAGAAGGGAGCAGCACAGGGGGATTGTGCTGCTCCCGTCTCGCACGCCTCGGTCTCGGAATGTCCAGCGAGACCGGGTCTTTTGGGCGCGCTGAGGGAACGGCGCCCATCAACCCTGAGATTCCGGTATACGGGGGGAGATGGCGGTTGTTTCTCAAGGCAACCGAGCCTGTGCCTAGCTGCGGTTCGGCCAGCAACTCCGCTGTACCGAGCGTCGAGATGATCCGTTTACGCTTACAATGCTGTATGGTGGCTCGTGTTCTGAACATGTATAAGACTGGAACCCGACCTCGCGCAGCCACGTTTCTTCCGTCACAGGCCATACAGATCATGCAGGTGCGGACAGTTCCGGCATGACCGAAGGCAAGTCACCTCGGAATCTACCACCCAGCACGGGAGCACGGGTGCTGGTAGTCGAGGACGGCTGGCAGGTCGCCGACACGCTGAAACTCTTGCTCGACCAGATGGGGATGATTACTGTCGGGCCCGCGGCCACGCCTGAAGATGCACGGCGCCTGGCGATCCAATGCCCCCTCGAATTGGCAATCGTGGATGTCAATCTCAAAGGCGAGATGGCCTATGAACTTATGGATTGGCTACATGATCGAGGCACGCCTGTCATTGTGATCTCGGGTTACCACGACCTTCCCGCGCAGCTGAAGAGGTACTCGGCAATTCTCTACAAGCCATTCACGCCGACCGCTCTTCTGACGACGGTGCGGCGGGCCATGAGCCGGGATCGGATGCCCTGAAGAGTTCGACGGCAGGCCCCGCGTTACTCCCGTACATGCTTGGTATTTCTATTCGGCAGCGCACGCCCGTTGCATCGAAGATGAGTTCGACTGCGCCACCAAGTTCATAGGGAACGAGATTGCGGATTGCGCGGGTCCCGTAACCTGTTCGGCTCGGAGCGATAACAGTGGGACCGCCGGTCTCGATCCATTCCAACACCAGCCTTACCACTGAATGGTCGCCCTTTTGACAATCCCAGCGCACCGTGATGTGACCGTGTGGCATCGACAGCGCGCCATATTTTGAGGCATTGGTGACCAGCTCATGCAATACGATCGCGATCGGTTGAGTGGCTTCTGCGGATATTAGTACCTCCGGGCCTTCCACATGCGCACCGCCCTCTCTGACGCAGGGCTCAAGTTCATTTCGAACTAACTCCGCAAGGCCTACACCTTTCCAATGGCTCCGGCTGAGCAAGGCGTGTGCATTTGCCATGGATTGAATGCGACCGTCGAACGTTTGGAGAAATTCATCGATCGAGCCGCTACCCTCTCTGGTGCGTTGTGCAACGGCGCCAACTGAAGCAAGCACGTTCTTGACTCGGTGATCGAGTTCACGGACCAGCAAGCGTTGTCGTTCTTCGGCGCGCTTGCGCTCGGTGATGTCGTAGGTCAACCCTTTGAGGCGGATATGGCGGCCGGTCGCGTCGAACTCTGCGCTGCCGGTCTCTTCGAACCACACTTCGCGTCCATCCGGTCGGATGAAGCGAAAGGAAGTCAAATACGATGGTCTTGCGGGGCACAGCTCCTTGATTTGGGCAGCGAAGCATTTGCGGTCCTGCGGATGCACTCGCGCGAGAAAGTCCTTGCCCGGCCCATGTGCGGCCGCCTGCGGCTCGAGGCCAAAGCTTTGTCCAGCATTTCCGCTTCGGTGCGAGATGCCAGTTTCGGGGTTCCAGCTGAACGCCACCATCTGACCGGCCGTTAGCGTCTGCTGCAATCTAATCTCGCTCTCCTTGATAGCGACGTCGATCCGCTTGCGGTCGCCGATTTCGCGCGACACCTTTGCAATAAGCGCAGCCAACAGCCACCAGTAGCTGAGCGCCAGCACTCCGAGAAGCAAGTAGCCTTTTTGGTCAATGAAGAGGAGGCTCTTTACCGCGCTCGGGATCAAGATTGCCGACATGTAGCTGAGCGCTGCAATAGGGATTGCTGACAGCAGAATGGTGCCACTGGCGGCCATGCCAGCCGCAAGAGCGAGTAAGATCACCTCTTGGTCGCGCGCCAGCTCACCCCAATGCAGGACAGTCATGATGCTCCATGGCAGAGCCAACAAGATGGCATAGATCGTTGCTCTCTGCGTCGCTCGCTGGAAGTTGCGCGGGACGCGCCCGCGGCTCCGCACGTGACGGTAGAGGACAATCAAAGCAATCGTGTAGGAATAGATGCACCAGGTGATTAACTGGGGTGCTGGTATGGTGCCTGCCACTGCAACGGCGAGGACCGTCGTATTGAGGAGGTGGCCGGCCATCGAATGCGGGGTGACCCGGGCGATGACCTCAAGCTGCCGACGCTGAAATTGGGAAAGCGGTGTTTCCATGTCTGACTCGGCGGTTCAATTGCAACGTTTTCGCTTCCGTGCCGCCATTCTGCACAAGGCATTCACTATGGCTATCCTCGTGACGATTCTGCAGCGGGTGATGGAGGATCCTCCAACGCCGTGATGGGATTTGTTGACGATCCACCACTACGGACGCACTTGGACGGCAGCTCTATTCGACAACGCAGGCCCATCTCATCGAAGCAGAGCTCGACGGTGCCACCGAGTTCGTAGGGAATAAGGTTGCGGATTGCGCGGGTGCCGTAGCCCGCTTGGATTGGAGCGACGACCGGAGGGCCCTGCGCTTCGATCCATTCCAGTAGAAACCGCTCCCCTACGCGCAACCAGTCCCAGCGTACGCTGATGCGGCCGTTCTCCGTCGAAAGGGCACCATACTTGAAGGCATTGGTGACCAGCTCGTGCAGCACGATTGCGATCGACTGGGTAGCTTCTGCAGAGAGGAGCACATCTGGGCCTTCAATCGTTGCATTGTCTTCTCTTACGCAGAGCGCCAGCTCGTCGCGAACGAGTTCTCGTAGGCTAACGCCTAGCCACTGATTGCGGCTCAGCAAGGCATGAGCGTTGGCCATCGATTGGATACGGCCATCGAACGTCAACAGGAATTCCTCCATTCTAGCGCTGCCTTCTCGCGTGCGTTGAGCCACCGTGGCGACAGAAGCGAGCACATTCTTGACGCGGTGGTCGAGCTCGCGGATCAATAGGCGCTGCCGCTCCTCCGCGCGCTTCCGGTCAGTTATGTCACGAGTCAATCCCTCGAGGCGCACGTAGCGGCCGGTGGTCTCGAACTCGGCCCTGCCACTCTCCTCGAGCCATACTTCCTGGCCGTCAGCACGAATGAAGCGAAATGACGCCGTGTAGAATGGGCTCTCGGGGCAAAGCCGCTTGATTCGAGCGGCGATGGGTCTTCGGTCATCCGGGCACAGCCGTGCGAGGAAGTCCTTGCCAGACCCATGGGTAGCCAAGCCGAGATTTTTCGGTGCGTTTTGGCTGCGCTCGGATAGATCAGTCGCCGGATTCCATGTGAAGGCGACGACCTGACCCGCCGCGAGCGCCTCTTGCAATCGGGTTTCACTCTCCTTAAGGGAAATATCAGCCTGCTTCCGTTCGTCAATCTCGCGTTTGATCTTGGTGATGAGAGCGGCTAGAAACCACCAATAGCTAATCGAGAGGACGCCGAGCAGTATATAGCTCCTTTGGTTGAGAAGGATGAGGCACTTTCCGGCGCTTGGGATCAAGATCACAGACATGTAACAAAATGCGGCCTGAGGTATCGCTGACAACAGAATAGTTCCGCTGGCCGCCATGCCAACCGCGAGCGCAACTAGGATTAACTCCTCATGTTGCGACAGAGACCCCAGATACGAGACCACCATGATGCTCCAGGGGAGAGCGAGAAAGAATGCATAGGCGGTGGCTCGGCGAACGACCCGCAGAAAATTACCGGGAGTGCGCCCACGGCTCCGCAGGTGCCGATAAAGAAGGGCTAGAGCGATCGCGTAGGAATAGAGGCACCATGCAATAAGCTGAGGTCTGGGGACTGAGCCCGCTATGGCGAAAGCCAGCACCGTCGTGTTCAGGATGTGTCCAGCCATCGCATGGGGTGTGACTCGTGCGATCACCTCGAGCTGGTGGCTCTGAAACTGGGAAAGCGGCTGCACAGGCGATCTCCGTTAGTCGCCAAGAAGAAGCCAAGCAGAGGCGAGGTTCGCTACGGATACCTGCACCTCGCGAGAGGGAGCGGCGGCTCTCATCAGCGATTGAAGCATGTACAGGAGAGGCAATGGAAGACATCAATTGCGTAAGCTACATCCAAGGTCACCATCAATCTTGATGGCTGACGTCCGCGTGCCTATGATTTGAGTAGCGAAGACGAGAGCGTCCGGTGGCCTCGCGACCACCGGGCTCTACCCACACGATGTTGTGAAATTGAGCTGGGACCCTGCGCTCTACGGAGTCCCAGTCAGATAACGTAAGAGTTTTTCCGATTGTTGGATAGGTAGTCAGGAGGCCTAGGCAATGCGGCCTGGTTGCGATGCAAACGCCGTCAGCCGACTAGCTGCTTGCCCAATGCCACAGCATGGGCACGGTTGGCGGCCCCGAGTATCCTGAACAGAGCCGTGAGATGAATTTTGACGGTGCCCTCGGCGATGTTTAGTGCTTGTGCAATCCCCTTGTTCGACTTGCCCTCGATTAGCCCGTTGAGCACTTGGCGTTGCCGCTTAGATAGCTCTGTCTTCAGAAGCTGGGCGACAGGCTCTGCCGACGTCGCTTCGCTGGCCTCCGGGAGCAACTCGGCCAAGCTTGCGGGAACATACATTTCGCCCGAAAGAATATCGCGAAATCTCTTGATCAATTGGTCCGTTTGTTGGTTCTTGACAATGTACCCGTGGGCCCCGGCCGACAGCGATCCAAGAATGTCTTTGCGGCATTCCGAGCCACTTAGAACGACGATCCGAGCATCGGGACGAAGAAGCCGCAATCTTCTTATTTCCGTCGGTGCCGTCAAACCCGGCATCTTCAAGTCTAATATAACGAGCGCCACATCCTCGTCGCTCAGGTGCTCAACGACCTGCGCGAAACAAGCGGCCTGAAGAAATCTCTTGACCTTCAAGGACCTCCGCAAGAGCTGCACGAGACCTAAGCGAAAGATTTCATGATCGTCTGCGATCAGAATCGTACCCTGGAACTCGCTCTCTCTTCGCATCTGCATCGTCTTACGCCCCCCGGCATGCAAGGCCTTAGTCTTACGCCTCACCGCGGGGCAGCACCACCACAAGACTCAGGAGTATTGTCGGGCTATCCGTGTTGGTATAGGCTTAATGGTCATATGGCATAGCCATAAGACCTAGGCTGAGGTGGTACCCCGCACCCCGTCTCAGTCAGGAGGGCCAGTCTCGGTGGCGCGTCGCGTACTGCCTCCGGACGGGCCCTGGCTTGCCTGGTGAGGCGGGTCGGCAGCTTCTGCAGGGTCTGCTTGGGGTCAGACTCGGACGTCGAAGACCTAGTCAGGGGACGTCCGCTTTACCCCACAAAGGAGCCCAACTGAACTCTCGAGACACGGCGCGCTGATCGAATGAGGTTGCGCGGGACCACCATATGCTCCGGTACCAACCCTCTTCAGCCTCTCCCCCAAAACGGGGATGCGGCAGCTCGGTGACACCAAACTGCAAACGTAGTCTCAACAGTATGAACTCCTGCGATTTTGCCGATGGTCGCGTGCCAGACTTTGGCGCGCGATGTTCAGGATCGTTCTACAGCCCGAGGAAACCGCACTCCTTTGCGCCATCAGGGACGGACTATGCCATGCGGATGAAGTGCCCGGTTCCGTGCTGCTTAGCCTTATGGCTCTTCGGATGCTGAAATGCGACGAACATGGCAATCCGACGCTGACGGACCTCGCCGAGCCCGCTCTCGAAAGGATGAGCGGCAAGCTCCACTAGGAGAGGGCGAAACGATCGCGCATCCCCGCCTCTGCCTATACTCGAACTCTGAGGGGTTCGCTCCGTTTGCTGATTTGACGACATGTGGGGCAGCCTGATTGCCACATGCGCTGTGAGTCAACGAGCGCGTCGAACTTAGCCCAATCATTTGCATAGCGCATTTGCGTAGAGTGACGCAGGCAGCTCCGCACGTCCTGACCCAGGCTGAGATGGCTTCAACCAAGACGACGCCACGCCTGTCCGGCGTGCCGCGCGGCTTGTCGGGGCATCGGGTGTTGCACCGTTTCCAAATCCGCATTAACCCTAATACGTGTTCCGCAATCGGTGTGTTTCACTCATTAGCGCAGTCCCACTGAGTTGGGCCTGGCGGCCGGGGCCCGCCACACCGCTGCTAGGGCCGGGGAGCACGGGGGATCACCAGAATGAGTTGGAGCACATCCATTGGCGGCGAGATCGCTCTAAAGACGCTCGCCGGCACCGGCACGCTTGGCGAAAGAACGAGCGATTTCGTCGAAGCCACTCGCCAATTTCTTGGCACGGACTTCGTGCGTCGCATCGCGCTTCATCGCCGATTGAGCTATGACGGCGTCGAAACGGGGATCGGTTTGGCCCTGCCATCGCTGCTGGCGGCTTTGGCCGATCTTGCCTCACGGCCATTGGGTGCAGGCATTCTCGCATGCTCGGTTGCGCGGCAGTATCCGGGCGCCCTCGAAACCATAAGAAACGGCATCGGCGGCGAAAGACAGGATGTGGCGGCCGCTTATGGCTGGGGTTACATGGCATACCTGGTCGGCGCAGATTCATATGCTGCCGCGTGTGCGGACATTGCACGCGTTTCCAAGCTTGGCGATCAGGAGACGAAGCTGCTTGTCGGGCTGGTGGGGTGGGTCCTCATGAGCCACCTGCGGCTAGAGCAGCGGCGGCTTGACTTGAGCGCGTCGCGTCTCGCTGATCTGCTCAGGTGCAGTTGCGAGGGAAATCTTGAGGACGCTCGCGGCCGCTCTGCACCAGTCGGAACACTGCTCTTCGTACATCACCGCGACGCAAGTGCCAAACCGACGAGAACCACGAGACGGAGGAGCGGGGAGGGCGATCCTTGCGTAATCCATGCCTGGCCTAGAACGATCGGCATCCCGTCCCGCGGGTCAACTGGCACGATGCTAAGGTCTTTGCCGCGCAGCTTTCGAAGAAGGCGAACAATTCGCACCGGTTGCTAACGGCGGCAAGTTCGCAACCTGCGCAAGAACGACGACGCCATCTGGGGATACCTCGCTCTCCAGGGCACAAGCTAACTAATGAGGCAACAACACTTATGGCGACTCCGGTCAGGATAGAACCATTGCATCGGCTAGCTCCAAGTCTCCGCAGTCACGCGCCTGGGCGCAGTCGCACTGACACAAATGATCATGTGGCTCGACCGGCCTCAATGGCACGATGTAAGCGGGATAAAGCCACGGTACACGTCCACCCAATTTGGGCGCCAAATGAGAGCGATGAGTTGCTGCGTTTGGCAGTTCAGGTCGGAGGTATCGGGATCTACGAGACCGATTTCGAGCGGAGCCGAACGCGTTTCTCGCCTGAACTCTGCGCCATACTGGGTCTACCGGTAGGAACGGAGATGACTTATGCAGAAGCATCACAAGTATTCGACAAACGCGATCGAGCCGCCGTTAGCGCGAGCTTGGAAGCGGCTGGCACCTCGACCGATCAAGGACAATGGAGCGGTGTGCATCGGATCATGCGGCCCGACGGAGCTATACGATGGGTCTCGATCCAGGGCCGGCGATACTATGACAATGCGGTCGATGGACGGCGCGCCGTGCGCTCGGTCGGTAAGGTCGTCGATATCACGCACTTGAAAGAAACAGAGGCTGCGCTCCGCGAGAGCGAGCTCCGGCTGCGATTAGCTCTGGGGGCGGCGCAGATGGGGACATTTGAGGCCGACGTTGGCGGTAGCGAAACCATCATCGATGCGCAGGAAGCTCATCTGCTCGGCTTGCCACCAGAAACACGGCGCGTTTCCTCCGAAGTGTTGCGCGCGCGCGTACCCCTTGAGGACCTGCAAACCAGCGATGCCAAGAAGGAGCGCCTAGAACAGCACAATGAAGCCTATCACCACGAGTTCCGCCTTCGCATGCCCGATGGGTCCGAGCGCTGGCTCAGCGCCTACGCTGCGATCAGGTCGAACCGCATTTTCGGCGTGAATTTCGATGTTACCGAGCGCAAGAGAGCCGAGGCGGCACTTCGAGAGAGCGAGGCACGGCTGCGCATCGCGACAAACGCGGCCGCTCTTGGTGTCTTTGACAGGGATGTCAAGACAGATCGCATGGTTTGGGCCAATGACCGTGCGTTCGAGATCTTTGGACACACCCGGGGGGAACGCGGTCTGACGAGACAGCATTTCTTGAGGGACTACGTCCATCCGGACGACGCCAAGGCAGTCAAAGAGGCGATGCGGGATGCGAGGCGGGAAGGGGGCAATCACCAGGTCATTTGCCGCATCCGCCAAAAAAGCGGTTCCCAACGATGGCTGCAGATCGATGGAAAGTATGAGTTGTCCAACACGGGCGAGCCATCACGTCATATCGGCGTATTTGCGGATATCACGGAGCGCAAAGCGTTGGAGCAGGAGGCGAAGGAGCTTTCCGAGCGCCTTGTCAACCTGCAAGAGGAAGAGCGCCAGCGCATTGCCCAAGAATTGCACGACTCCACAGCGCAGCATCTTGTCGCCGCCAACCTCAATCTGATGAGCCTGAGAGCCAAAGTCTCTTTGGGGAGCGACGAGGTGAATCTTTGGAACGAAGTCGAGGCCTCCATGGCAGAAGCCTTGAAAGAGCTTCGTACATTCAGTTACTTGATGCATCCTCTTGGTCTGGACGCCGATGGATTGTGCTCAACCCTCCGTCGATACATTGACGGGTTTGCCAATCGGTCAAAGCTCAGTGTCAAAATCAGGTCGAGCCCGAACATCGACACGTTGCCGCTCCACATGCAACGGTCGCTCTTTCGCGTTGTTCAGGAAGCGTTGGCCAACGTCTATCGTCACGCATGTGCATCACGTGTGTCCGTCGATCTGCGATGGATCGCCGATCGAGTGCACGTGATAATCACTGACAATGGTCGCGGCGCAGTAGGTAAGCAGGAGGAGCCAGCGTTCCAACCCGGGGTTGGCATCTACGGCATCAGAGCACGCGCACGTCAGTTTGGCGGCGATCTCAAAATCCGAACGGGACCTCAAGGCACCAGGATACATGTTGTGACGCTCATTGAGCAGGCTCAGCACCGCAAAGCTTCGAGAGTCCACTAGATTGCGGATTGTCGGAATGCGGCGGGGGCACGTGCAAACAGAGTGCGGCGTTCGAGGGCGGTGGAGCGGAAAAAGGGCTGGTGCTGCAGTAACCGTTTACAAGCCCGTGGGTAGTCGAGTGCCATGAGACAGATCGGTTTGCTGAGTGGGGGATAGTGGCGGGGCTCGCAGGCGAGCCGGTGGCCGAACACGCGCCGGTAGAAGGCCTGGTGCTCGGCCCGCACGGTGGCGAGCAGAAGATCGGCGCTGAAGTAATCCGAGGCCAACACGGCGAGGCGCGTTGTCACGTAGCACAGTTCCGGATAGCGGCGCGAAGCAGTGCGATCGACCACGAACCGGGTGGGATCGACGATGGTCCGGCCGACCGCGATCTCCGGTGACAACAGGTCCGAGAACACGTCGAGTGCAGGTAAGGCGTGCCATTTCCGGTGCGCCACGTGCAGGCGGATCGAGCTTGCCAGCTCGCCGTCGATGTAAAGCCCGAAGATCCACGCATTGGTGACGTCATCGAGAGCATCGCAGAAACGTCCGCTGGTAGAGGGCGGAATTGTCCCTTCCCTCAGGTACGCTTCGTAGCGCAACCGGAATATCGCATCTCTCTCTTCGACTATGTCCGCCCGGCGATAGCTCACTCGCTCCAATAGTGTCAGGACGCGATCCGACAAACTTTTTGCCGGATCCGACTTCAACGCAACCATTGCAACGTCATTCCCTACTTTACCCGTCTCCCTGTGTCAGAATGACCGCGACTGTCGTCGGCAAGATGGCAGGTCAATTGTTTTGGCATCCCCGTTTTGGGGGAGGAGGCGGGAGCATGTCGATCGGCATCAAAATTAATCCACCCTATTGCCTCATCTGCCGATGTTACCGACGGGAGGGACTGTGGGCGGGGCGGAGTGCCCGTCAAGCCAACAAACGCTCCACTCGCCTGCCGCAACTGCGCTCGCGATGCCCACGCCGGCCGCTACTAGAAGTACACGTCTCCGCACCGATCCAAAGTGCGCGCCATTCAGCGCGTCAATGTCTCACCACCTTCGCGAACGGGTGTGCGTATTTTTTTGCTTCCGGATCATGCGAGATCCGAAGCCAAGTATTCACAAGGGCCCGTTTCTAAGTGATTCACCATACATCCTCCCCCAAAATGGGGACCCTTACATAGACTTTAGAAGCTGCCGGCCCTTAGGCAGGAACGCACTCCTGCAAACCAAGTTTTCAAAGCGTCGGTCGGATTAAATCGGCGCGACGACGCGCAGCACTGTTCCGATCGCGCGAATGAGCTCTACCTAAAATGAGGAACCAATGAACGTCCGCTTTAGACTTGCAGTTGCGCTTTTGTGCATGCCGCTTTCCGCACAAGCGGAGACGATGATCACCAGCCACTATGGAGCATCCGCGCCGCACGTTGCGGCTCATCGCTCGCTTCCCATAGGCACGCGGTTGAAGGTCACCAATCCGCGTACCGGTCGAAGCGCGCACGTTGTCATCAAAGATCGAGGGCCATTCATCCGGGGCCGCGTGCTCGACATTTCAAGCGCCGTCGCCAGTCAACTCGGCTTCGGAAAGAGCGGCGTTTTACCGCTCACAACTCAAGTTGTCGGGAACTGATGGCGCTCACCACTGTGGGCGTAACGCAGGGTCTGGAGAGTGCAACCCAGGCCTCGAACCTTCCCCAAAACTGGGGATGCAAGGAAGTTGGAGCCTTCCCATGTGAGCCGCAATCCAGAAGACGGAGCGGTAGAACCACATGGCCAAGAGAATCGCCAAACCCAAGAAGTCGTCAGGACCAAAGAAGCTTCTCGACCTTGAGAAGAGTGACTGCCGCTGGCCGATGGGCGAGCCGCGCCATCCGGATTTCCACTTCTGCGGCGCGCCGCAGCTTGACGGTCGTCGCTACTGCGAGCTGCATTGGCGCATGGCGTTCCAGCCGTCGAGGCCCCGCTATCAGCCCACCCCCGCAATTCCATCCGCGACCGCCAAGGCCGCGTAGACCGCTCGGCACTAGGGCTTGAGCAAAGCAACGGACACAGATCTCATTCAAATGTCGTCATTGCCCTGCCTGACACCCCGCGAATTGGCGGTCTTACGCTTGGCGTCGATTGGGGCGCTGCACCGCGAAATCGCGCAGGCGCTTGGGCTTGGTGTGGAGACAGTCCGCACTCATCTGAAAAAGGCGCAGATCAAGCTCGGCGTGCGCAACCGCACGCACGCGGTCGCCGAGGCCTTGCGTCAGAACCTCATACCGTAAGCTTCGACTCTCCTAAGTCTCCCCCGAACAGGGGATGCCGAAAAGCTATAAGACATCCATCTAAAGCCTGTGGCAGCGAGCATTCCTGAAAGTGCCAGCCACCTCGTTGGGCTGCCCGGCTAGGGGGATTAGTCAGGGCTCGACCCTTTGAAAGTTGGGCCGCATCTCCTCTCCAGGGCGCGGCCCTTTCAATCCTTAAAACCCGAACCAGCTTGCCGAACGAACCAGATACAGAGCCCGAGCTTCCGCTGTTGGAGGCGTTTGCCATCCTCGTGATGTTAGGCGCCGTTTTGCTGCTGCTATTCGTGGGCGGCATGTACTGGTTCTGATTGATCAACGCGATGTCTCCAAAGACCATCATCTGTCCCGATTGCGAGCTCGTCTTACGCGTATTGCGCGACGCCACGGGCACGAAGCTCATCTACGACATCAATGATTGGCATCGGCGCTGTAAGCATCTCGATCTCGGTGATCCAGCTCTGTGGCTTGTTTGGCGCAAGGGGCCGAATCCAGAAAAACAGCAATAGCAGTGAACCCGCACCGTGGCAGCTCGGTGACACCAAGACTCCACTCGTTGCGTCAACTGCATGAATTCCTGCGACTGTGGCGCTACTCGCGTGCCAGAATTTGCCTGGCTGCTTTGCGCGTTACTCCTTTCGCGCTCCCGCAGCCGGGGGAAGTCAGTCCCGGTGCGCGACCCCGCAGCGCTGGGACTGATTCCCAATTCCAAGCTCCACCACGGGCACCGAGATGTTCAGGATTGTTCTACAGCCGGAAGAAGCCGCGCTCCTTTGCGCCATCAGGGACGGACTATGCCCTGCGGATGGAGTGCCTGGTTCCGTGCTGCTTAGCCTGATGGCTCTTCGGATGCTGAAATGCGACGACCATGGCAATCCGAGGCTGACGGACCTCGCCGAGGCCGCTCTTGAGCGGATGAGAGGCAAGCTCCACTAACAAGAGCGCGAAACGATCGCCCCGCCGCATCCACTTTTCACCAATCCCGCGCCAGCCTCACCAAATGAAATAGCCCCGGGTTTGGGCCCGGGGCGCGTATTGGTCTCTACGTCCGCGTCGTATCAGACGAGGTACTTCTCGATTTTCTCACCGGCATCCTGCTTGCTTTTGAGCCAGCTCGCCATGCGGCCGCGGCCAGACCAGGTTTCGTTCGTCTTAGGGTCGCGGTACTTCGCTTTCACCTTGCCCCTGCGGCCTTTCCGACCATTGCCACCGCCAATTGCACTCGCTCGAGGACGACCTCGCTTTTTCGGAGCAGCGTAGCCCAGAGCAGCAAGTTGGGTCACAAGTTCCGCTCTCTTCGCCGCGCGAGATTGGTCATGCTCACCGTGCATCCGATCCAGCGCATCCTTCTGGTTGTCGAAGGAAAGGCTTCCGAACCATGCGATGACGGTACTCATTGCAAGTTGCCGTGCCACTTTCAGAACCTCAGCTGCTGAACGATAGTCGATACTATCCTCTTTTACTCGAATGTATGAATAGCAGTCAAATGATCGTGCCAGCCCTTCAGGGGTAACGACCATATGTCGCGTCGTATCGCGCGGCATTACGTGGTTAACAGCAGCATCTCACCTCGGCCGCCAATGCTGCGTATACCCTTCTCAGCAATTGCGATTCTGGCCTATAGTGCAATCTGCTTCCTGTTGGCCACCCTCATGGAAGCCGAGTACGCCAACCAAAGTTACCCCACCACCTACATTGGCTTCTCCATGGTCGCCCAGCTTCTCGTCGTTGCTGGGTGTCGTCGTGTTCGCTTTGGATGCTGGTGAGACCTTTGTCAGGCTTTGGCGATGGCTTTTCCCGTTTCTGGTGGTCGACTTCGCCCCTGGCCTATACTTCGACTTCACTATCGCGGCTAACCCGCAACGGGATGAATGGCTAGGGAGCCTGGTCATCAGCCTTTGGTTCGTGGCGCCGGCCTACTATTTCAATTTCAAGATTGCGAGCTATCGGTTGCCACATCAGGCACGCTAACGCCGCGTGGCCGACGCAAGCGACTTCCCGCAACAGGCTTGGTGAAGCGCTACGTCGACCTGGCATCAGGGGCGCTGGTAGTAGCATCCACTTCGCAACCAGCGCCCCATTCCCCTCACAGAGATGGCTCAGACCATCTTGCCCACAATCTTCTTCATCTCATCGAACGAGAACGCGCGCAGCGTCTCCGAGCGCACATTGCCGCGCGAAGCGACACTGAGGGAGAGGACTGTCGCGGCCTCATCGTCGGGCGCCTCGCATATGGCAACGATGTCGCGAGACCCAAGCGTCCAATAGATCTCTTTGACAGTCGCGCCGGCTTTAGTAGCCATATGCTTAAATGCGTCAGCCCGTTCGACGGTTTGCTTGACGTTCTTGATGCCCTGATCGCTGAAAGAAGCGAGGACAACAAATGTGGCCATAGGAACCTCCGTTGGTTGGCCCCCAGCCGATCGCTTTACCTTACTCCGGATCGGTGCCCCCGTATATCGCCAGCACCCAGGGTCTAGCGCCCAACAGAACAAGAACGACGGCTCAGCCTGGCGCCGGACAACGCTGCATGATCGAAGTCCGTGAGTTCTGCCGCAATCTAGGTTCCGTGGCTTCGCACGTCCGAAAGGTGTGCCTTCGCCGTCGGAAATCGGTGACCTCCCTCTCCACTTTTGCGTGTTTATCGTCCACAACTCGTGCTCGGCTCTGCCCAAATCGTGGCCGTTCAGCTCCCAACTCAAGATTGGTATCTATTCGTACCAAAATCCCATACGATCAGACACCGTCGGAGAAATCATTTTCCGTCAGGTGCGATCTCGAAGGGATCCAAGATGCAAGAAAAATACACCTACGGCCTTTGGGGCGCGGCAGCAGGAGCAGTCGCCCTCGCAGTCGTTGGCTTCACATGGGGTGGTTGGACCACCTCAGGAGGAACCGCTAGGCAAGTCGAAGCCGCCGTCAGAACTGCGCTCGTCCCCGCCTGTGCCAAAGAGGTCATGGCAGATCCAGCTGCCGCTGCAGAACTGAAGGTGAAGCGAGTTACGGATTACGATGACGTCGTTCGCGACTATCGCAAAAGAATCGGCGGCCTGACCGACATGGGCTACCAGTTCAATAGAGAGTGCGGCAAAGCGATCGAAGCGGTGATGGCGAAGTCCGCCACCAAGTCCTAATTCTTAGCCCGCCAGCACTTGAGAAATCTGCCCCCGCTCGTGAAATCGACTGGGGGCAATAAGCGCCTTCTTGCGCCTGAACCAGCCTGAAGCTATCCCATCAGCATAAGCGAAATCGCCTCGCGTCCCTTCGGCGTCTTGACGACCTGCATTGCCACGCGCTGACGCTCAGCAAGCACGCCTATCCCCGCCTTCTCGACCACCGAGATGTGGATGAAGACATCCTTGTCGCCGTCCTCGGCAACGGCGAAGCCGAAGCCCTTATCGGCGTTGAACCACTTCACCGTGCCCTCGATTGAGGACGCAGTGCTGGGATCTACACGCTCGCGCTTCGATGACACCTGAGCACGCCGACTTGATGGTTGCCTCGCGTCAACTCCGCTTGCATCGACCTCCAGAACCGCAGTTACCTGGCGACCCTTCTGGCCCTGACCGACCTGGACACGGAGCTTAGTAGCCGGAGCCACGACATCGTGCCCGGAGTTTTGCAAGACGCCAATGTGCAAGAACGCATCACCTGAGCCATCCCCCAGCTCAACGAAGCCGAAGCCCTTCTCATCGTTGAACCATTTGACTGTGGCGTCGACCGGCGGCCCGCTGGGAGCCGCATCTTCGCGGGGTGTTCTTCGAAATGATTGGCGCGGGGGTTCATAGGGCGCCTCGCGCGCGCCGAACGCGTCGTCATCGTCAAACCGCCGCCTAGAGCCTCGATCTCGTCCCGTTTTTCCCATCGCCTTCCGCCACGTCAGTTCGTTCGATCTCTCATCACGCGAAAATAGTGCTCGGCATGTTGATAGAAGTTCTCCGCTTCGATCCTATCGCCATTCGACATCGCCTCGCGCGCCAACGCCAGGTACCGTTCATACTTTTGATGCGCGTTGCCAGCCCCGTTCTGGCGCTGCTGATGCATGGCATTGGTGCGGCCGGCCGGCTGCTGTCTTCGCTGCGGCCTCGGGTTCCTGTCCCGGCTCCCGTGCATCCAGTGATCTCCCGTTGTGATTTGCGCGCGATGCCGCTGCGCATGCAAGAACCCGCCGCTTCCAGGATGGAAAGATGGGCGCCAGCTCCATTGGAGAGCGGGACAACAGCCCGCATGACGCGCACTGATTAGGTACCGATTCCGCCTCGATTTGCAAGGTTCATGACGTCGCATCCCATCCTAGGCCATACGAGGTATGTGCGCGAACGTTCGTCCCGGAATCAGACAGATCTTTGCCAAAAACTGACTTCGACGGGAAAGCCGATCTTCATCGTGTTTGGCTACGTTCGCGGCCCGGACAGGCAACGAGCAACGAGCACCATGACCGTTCAGCAGCATAGCCGGGCGCGCTACGTTATGGGGCCGGACGGACGTGTCCTGACCGTAGCCGACCTCCCGCCGCGCAACACGAAGCGCTGGGTGATCCGGCGCAAGGCCGAACTTGTGGCCGCGGTTCGCGGCGGTCTTTTGAGCCTGGAAGAAGCGTGCGAACGCTACGCTCTAACGATAGACGAATTTCTTTCCTGGCAGACGACGCTCGATCGCCATGGCCTACCGGGACTGAGGGCGACCCGCGTGCAAGACTACCGTGAGTGACGATACATTCCTTGCCCGAGACGCGTCCCACTCAATGCAACCTCCCATTGGATCAAGGCTCGCCGATTTTCTTGAGCCACTTCCCATCGTCAATGCAACGTCACAGCCCCGCAGCACTTCTTGAACTTTAGACCCGAGCCGCAGCGGCACCGCTCATTTCGTCCACCTTCCGCTCTGAGCGTCGCTGCGTAGCGCGCTCTCATCGCCAATATCACAGGGTTTACCCCATCAGGTTTCAGGGTTTTCCAGGAGACCGCACACAGAAAATACTGAGTAATCAATAGGCTGGGGTGTTGGGGGAGAATGGGAGTGAACCCCGTGACCCGTCTTCTTATCGCCGATGACCACACAGTGGTTCGTTCAGGATTGCGGAAAGTCTTGGAAGCCGAGCCACGTTGCGAGGTGATCGCAGAAGCCTCCGACGGTAAGGAGGCGATCGTTAAAGCCCTAGAGACGAAGCCAGATATTGCGGTGGTCGACTACTCACTGCCGCTCATCAACGGCGTTGAAGTGACGCGCCAAATTCGCAAACGACTGCCGAACACGGAAGTTGTCATCTTCACCATGCACGACAACGATAGCCTGATCCAGGACGCTCTAAAGGCCGGCGCCCGAGGCTTTGTGCTGAAGACAGATACAAAGCAACA
>Ga0111539_10002385_pt1 | contig 24945 bp, 28 predicted proteins | sample RhiMethybrSRZTD1_FD_79667 | JGI IMG/M metagenome (GOLD analysis project Ga0111539, IMG submission 79667) | Populus rhizosphere microbial communities from Tennessee, USA - Rhizosphere MetaG P. TD hybrid SRZTD1 (version 2) (version 2) | ecosystem: Host-associated > Plants > Roots > Rhizosphere >...
GGATTCATTGCCCTCTTCGGTATCGCGGTGTTAAACGGCGTCGTCTTAGTGACCTATATTCGTCAATTGGAGGCACAGGGTGTGCCGACACAATCTGCGGTCATCCAAGGCGCGACGGACAGACTACGGCCGGTCCTCATGACCGCCTTGGTGGCGAGCGTCGGATTTCTGCCAATGGCGGCCGCGTCGAGTCTTGGTGCTGAGGTGCAGCGGCCACTGGCCACGGTTGTTATTGGTGGGTTACTCACGTCCACGGTGCTAACATTGCTCGTTCTGCCCGCATTGTATAGACGCGTCTGCTCTCACTGAATGGGAATGTATGCCAGGTTAAACATCAGCAAACAGGATCAAGAGGAAGAGGCCCATTTCATTTCGCCGATTCGGAGAATGGTAATAGTTGCCCCGTCCTACGTCTACGGAGTAAATCTGTTGGCATGGCAGGTTCCAACCCACACTTCATTGAATCGTCTCGCCTGGAGTGTGACTGTGCATTACTTTACGGGCTGTGCGATCGGAGAAGTCATGGGTATGGTCGTGGCCACGGCGTTTGGCTGGGAGCCATGGCCTCGGTGATCACCGCTGTCGTGCTCGCGTTCCTCGTCGGTTATAGCTTTACACTGATCCCACTTGTAAGAAGCGGAATGGCGCTTGTCGCTGCACTTCCTCTGGCACTCATGGCTGACACGGTCTCTATTATCGTTATGGAACTCGTCGATAATGCCATTATGCTGGTCGTACCGGGCGCAATGTCGACCAGTTTGTTGGAGGCGATTTTTTGGGGGAGCCTGGTTGCATCCGTTGCACTCGCCTTTGGCGGCGTATCCGTGAATCGCTGGCTCATTGCAATGCCGTGATCCAGGTGCATCATAGCGGGCACTGAAGGTGTCTATAGACGGTTGCGGCTTGCCGATCGTTTCCAGTTCAAAACTTAATCCCAAAAAATCAGGTACGACTTTTTCCAGTTCACGATTTTCGAGTTCGCGTCAAGACTCTAATCCCACAATACAACGACGTCTGCCGTTATCTCTTAGGTCTTTTCTAGATATCATCATTCTGATACAGTGCGCCGTCATCATTCTGACTCGTCTGATCTGCAGGAGGAATGTGGGGAAGAGCCTACTCACTCAGTGTGTCCGCGGATGTCTCCTGCTCAGTAGCATGGCCATGCTCGGCGGTTGCGCGGAATGGGCCGAGCCTCCCTCGGGAGCGATAACGCGTATGGCTCCTCCGACACTCTCCCTCGGGGCGGATCAATCAAGTTCACCGGCACAATCTTCCGGAGAGTTGTCTGCCGATGTCGCGCTCGACGGATCCTCAGAAGCTTCAACGCAAGTAGCCGCCGAATCCGAACCTTCCGCGAGCGGCGCCAAGGCCTCCGCGAAGCCACGCACGCAAGAAGAACGCGCCGTCGACGATGAATTCATCGATCCGTTCGCCAAAGCCGGAGAGCAGTCCCTGGAGGTCGAAGAGTACGATCCATGGGAAAAATTTAATGTGGCGATATTCAACTTTAATCGAAAAGTCGATCGATACGTGATGAAGCCGGTTGCCACCGTCTACGATTTTATCCTACCGGACGAAGTCGAGCTCGGCATCCGAAGAATGTTCTACAACGTGCGGTTCGTGCCACGGATGCTGAACAATCTCTTTCAAGGCAAGTTCAAAGGGGCGGGCATCGAGATGGGTCGATTTCTGATCAATAGTTCGCTTGGGCTGGGGGGCTATTTGGATTTTGCAAAAGAAGTCTTCGGCTTGGAAACACCCCCGGAGGATTTCGGCCAGACGTTGGGCGTTTACGGCGTCAAACCCGGTCGATTTCTCGTCCTCCCGATCCCGCCTTTTGTGACGACGACGCGTGATCTCATGGGGTTCATCGCAGACATTTTCCTAGACCCGTGGAACTATTTGGTGTTTCCTTCAATTCAGCTGAATGGCGCGCCGTCGGTCATCGCGCCTACTGATCGTTTAACCATCACACTGTCGCAACTTGGTATGCGCGCCGGGGACGTTATTAACGAACGATCGATTAACCTGGAAAGTTTTCAGGGCGTCGAAGACTCCACCGTCGACCTTTACGGCGCGGTCCGCAATGCCTACCTGCAGCAGCGATCTCGATCCATCCGGCAATAGGGATCGAACAACGGGGTTCACACGTAGGATCTACTCCGCAGATGCCCCTTTCGGAGTAATCATCCCGGCTAACCCATGCGCATTCTCGTCTTGAACAGCGGCAGTTCCTCCCTCAAGTTTCATGTGACAGATGTTTCCTCAGACAAATCGGAGTCACCGTTGCCGGTCCTATCAGGGTCCGTCACCGGGATTGGAGGAGCCGCAACGAGCAAGGTGGACATCTGCAGGCGGCTCTGGCGATTGCTCTCTTCTGCTATCGCGTGCGCAAATACATCGGCGCCTATTTCGCCTTACTCAACGGAGCCGAGGCGATCGTGTTCGGGGGCGGCATCGGCGAACATGCGCCGGTGATTCGAGAACGAATCTGCAACGGAATGGAATGGTGCGGTATCGGCTTAGGTCCCGAACGGAATGCGCGCGTCACCGACCCGCAGCCTGGAGAAGTCCAATTAATCAGCTCGGCAGACGCGGGCATATCGGCCTATGTGGTGGGGGTCGACGAAGAAGCGGTCATCGCAGGAGACTCTGGCGGCAGTTGAGTGATGAGAAAAGGGAGAACGCGCCTTTTATTGAGATCGTCCTTGGAAGGGCGCATATCAAAATATCGGGCGATCTGTTATAAAAACCCACCATTTACATCGGGCTGTTTGCTCTGATCTAGGGAGGCAAGTATGAGTGCAGCGATAAAAAGCCGCGTTCCGGAAGTCCTCAAGAAGCACCAAAGTGATCTACTGAAAGAATGGGTCGCTCAGCAATTATCATCCACGACGTTGCGGAGCGATCTGATGAAGGAATCCACTCTCCGCGAACAATCGGCGAAATTCCTCAATTTGTTTCAAGAAGCCACTCAGAGCGGCAATCTGACGGATTTATCGGCGGGAGCATGGACAACGGTCAAGGGACTGTTATCCGAGATCTCAGCGGGACGCGCCCGGCAGGGATTCAGCGCTGCTGAGACAGCCACGTTTATCTTTTCTCTGAAGCAGCCGCTTTTCGATCGCCTGCGTCAAGAGTATGCCAAAGACGCCGACGGCTTGGTGTCCGACCTGTGGCAGGCGACGTCCGTCTTGGACAAACTCGGATTGATGACGACCGAATTGTTTCAAGCGAGTCGCGAAGAAGTGATTGTTCGACAGCAGAAGGAGTTATCCGAGCTGTCTACGCCCGTGGTGCGTTTGTGGGAAGGAGTTTTGGCACTGCCCCTGATCGGAACGCTGGACAGCGAGCGGACGCAGGTCGTCATGCAAAGTTTGCTGCAGAAAATCGTCGAGACCGGCTCAGCCATCGCCATCATCGATATTACAGGCGTGCCGATCGTCGATACCTTGGTTGCGCAACATCTCCTAAAGACGGTTGCAGCGGCTCGACTCATGGGAGCCGACTGTATCATCAGCGGGATTCGCCCTCAGATCGCCCAGACCATCGTCCACTTGGGAGTCGATTTAAAGGACGTGATCACAAAGGCCACGCTGGCCGATGCGCTGGCCATCGCATTCCAGCGGACCGGTGTCATCGTTCGAAAAGCTGGGATCAAATCGGACTCCTCCTCATCGCACATTGGAAACGACAGCGGCATTCAAACCCAATCAGGAACTCGCGGCGGGCGGGACCAGGACCTATAATGAGTCGAAGATCGAACGGCGAGTCATGTTGACTCGGAAGGGTTGCGGCATAGCTCGACTCATGACGTCGTGAAAGGAAGATATGGAGCGCATTCCCATTCTGAAGTTGGGCGAGTTTTTGTTGGTCACCATTCAGGTGGACATGCACGATCGGCTGGCCATGACGTTACAAAACGATGTGACCGATATGATCGTCAAGACGGGCGCGCGCGGCGTTATGATCGACATTTCTATGCTTGACGTCGTCGACTCGTTCATCGGGCGTATGTTGGGCAGCATGGCGTCGATGGCGCGCATCCTGGATGCGGAGACCGTCGTCGTCGGCATGCAGCCGGCCGTTGCGATCACCCTTGTGGAATTGGGTCTTTCGTTGACGGGCGTACGCACGGCCCTCAATGTCGATAAAGGCATGGACTTATTGAAGGCGTCCATTGCGCGAAAGGAATTCGATAGTGGCACCGTCTCGTGGTGAGTCGGTCCCTATCCGTTCCTCCGAGGATGTCGTACGGATGCGTCAATCTGTCCGGGCGAAGGCCATCGACATTGGACTGACTCTCGTCGATCAGACCAAGCTTGTCACGGCAGCCAGTGAATTGGCACGCAACATTCTGGACCACGGCGGCGGCGAGGGATTCGTCCACATCGAGACCCTTACCAAAGGGGAAAGAACCGGTCTGCAAGTGGTATTCGAAGATAAAGGTCCCGGCATCGCCGATCTCGAGCTTGCCATGAAAGACGGCTATACCTCCGGCGGGGGTTTGGGACTCGGATTGGGCGGAGCCAAAAGATTGGTCAATGAATTTCAGGTCGCCACGCGCCCCGGCGAAGGCACCCGTGTGGTCATTATTCGATGGAAATGAGTCGCGCGTAAACGCCGCGTCGGCCGGCCACCTCCTCTTCGTCGGCCGGCGCATCGCCGTGTGAGGTAGGCTCGTTCATGTTTCTCCTCGACTCAGATTTTCTACCGGTTACCGATTCCAGTCATGTGTCCACGGCGCGGCGCGCTGTTATCGATTTTGCTCGGCGTGCCGACATTCCCGATGCACAGGCTGAAAAGGCCGCCCTCATCGCCACCGAACTGGGAACCAATCTCGTCAAGCATGCCACGGGGGGAGAACTGCTTCTTCAGGCTGTCCGCCATGAGGCCGATCTTCGCGCGCTTCATCTTATTGCGGTGGATAGAGGGCCGGGCATGTCGAACCTACGCGAGTGTCTGAACGATGGATATTCGACGGCAGGTAGCCCCGGGACCGGACTCGGAGCGATTCGGCGGCTCTCGGATGACTTTGATGTCTACTCTCAACCGGGACGCGGGACCGTCGTCTGGTCTCGACTGTGGTCGCGGTCACCCCCACCCATGCCGGGCGTGACCATGGACATCGGCTCGGTGAGTCGTCCGAAGCGAGGCGAAGAGGTCTGTGGCGATCACTGGAGCGTGATCGATCAGCAAGGGCGGTGGCAATTTCTGGTCGCCGACGGCTTAGGACATGGCCCTCAGGCGTCAGAAGCTTCCATGCAAGCCTCGCGCATTTTCGATAACGCACGGAATAGAGAATTGCCCAATCTGTTAAACGCGATTCATGCGGGACTTCGGAGCACTAGGGGCGCCGCCGTCTCGATCGCCGATATCGAGGCGGGACGACAGCTGATTCGCTATGTGGGCGTCGGCAATGTTGCCGGCGAAGTGGTTTCCTCCTCAGGAATGCGCAGCATGGTGTCCTTAAACGGAACGGCCGGCGTCGAGGTACGAAAAATTTCCGAGTTTACCTATCCCTGGCCTGAGGATGCGGTGCTGGTGCTGCATTCAGACGGCTTGTCGTCACGCTGGAATATCGATCACTATCCAGGACTTGTGAGTCGGCATCCCACGGTCATAGCCGGCGTGCTCTATCGAGACCACGACCGCGGACATGACGATGTCACGGTGGTCGCCGTCAAGCAGGTGTCGATGTGACGGGATACCCTGATTCGATGTCGCCGCTTCTGACCGTGGCGATACGATACGAGCATGATGTCGTCTTGGCTCGGCAACGCGCTCGGCAGATCGCAGCGCTGCTGAAATTCAGTTTGGAAGAGCAGACTCGGATCGCCACGGCCGTCTCGGAATTGGCGCGGAATGCCTTTCAGTACGCGCGCGGCGGCAAGGTCGAATTTTCGGTGGAGGGTAAAACCGCGCCGCAATTGTTGCAAATCAAAGTAAGCGATTCAGGACCGGGAATCGCGAACCTGCCGGACATTCTCGACGGGCAATACCGATCGAAGACGGGCATGGGCCTCGGCATTATCGGCGTGCGCCGGCTGGTCGATCAATTTCACATCGAGGCCCCTCCCGGCGGAGGAACGACCATTCGATTGATCAAGCTGTTCCCCAAGAGCGCTACGATGCTTCTGCCGAACGCGCTGCCGGCCCTCCTCGATCAGTTAATGCAGACAAGTCCTGAAAATCCCTTTGAAGAAATGCAACGGCAGAATCAGGAACTCTTGCGCGCGCTGGAAGAACTGCAACGACGGCAAGATGAACTGGTGGACCTCAACCGGGAATTGGACGATACCAATAGAGGGGTCGTGGCCCTCTACGCCGAGCTGGATGAAAAGGCTGATCACCTTCGACGGGCTGACGAATTAAAGACAAAATTCCTGTCCAATATGAGTCATGAATTCCGCACCCCGCTTAATTCCATTCACGCCTTATGCCGCATTCTTCTCGACCGCGCGGACGGTCCCTTGACGTCCGAACAGGAAACCCAAATCAAGTTTATCCAAAAAGGAGCCGGGGATCTCTTCGACCTGGTCAACGATCTATTGGACCTTGCCAAAATCGAAGCGGGCAAGGTGGTCATTCGAGCGGCCGAGTTCGATGTGTCCACGCTGTTCAGCGCACTCCGTGGGATGTTGCGCCCTCTCTTAGTGAACGCCGATGTGCAATTGATCGTGGAGGATCCGGAAAACATTCCTCTTCTGCTGACCGACGAAGGAAAGATCTCGCAGATTCTTCGGAATTTTCTCTCCAATGCGTTGAAATTCACTACTAAAGGCGAAGTCCGTCTCACGGCTGCGTTCTTGCCCGAGGAAGATGCCGTCCTGTTCTCCGTGGCGGATACCGGCATCGGCATTCCGGAGCAAGATCACGAACGAATTTTTCAAGAGTTCGCTCAACTGGAGAACCCCCTGCAGCAGCACGTCAAAGGAACGGGCTTGGGCCTGCCTCTGTCCAGAAAACTTGCAGAGCTGTTGGGTGGAAGTGTAGCGGTGGAGAGCCGGGTCGGAATTGGATCGACGTTTTCATTCCGTGTCCCACGGGTTTATACTGAACACGAAGCCCGCCTAGAGACGGAACCCCTGCCGACCCCAGATGAGTCGAAGATTCCTGTCCTGTTGGTGGAAAACGATGCCACGACCCTATTGTTGTATAGTAAATATCTAAAGCATACGGCGTTCCAATTGTTCCCGGTCCGGACGGTGGCGGAGGCGCGTCGTGTGCTGTCCACCATTCGTCCGAAGGCGGTGATACTCGATATCCTTTTAGATGGAGACGATGCCTGGAGTTTTTTGAGCCGTTTGAAAAACGATCCGGCCACCAAGAATATCCCGGCCATCATCGTCACGACGATCGAGGATCAGCAAAAGGGATTTGCGCTGGGCGCGGACGCCTACTGTGTCAAACCGGTGGACCGGCAGTGGCTCATAACGCAACTAACCGATCGCACGCGCCCGGTCGATCAGGGACAGGTGCTGATCATCGACGACGAGGAGTCCTCGCGGTACATTGTGAAAACCTTCCTGAGAGAGACGCCGTATTCCGTGGTCGAAGCGGTGAACGGCGACGAAGGCTTGCGCCTGGCGAAAGCGCATGCGCCGTCCCTGATTCTGCTCGATCTGGTCATGACGGATGTGAACGGAAAAGACGTCTTAGCGGCGCTTAAAGGGGACCCCATGACGCGTACGATCCCGGTGATCATCGTGTCGTCACAAATTCTGGAGCCTTCCGCTCTGACGGATCTGCTGACGCAGGCGTCAGCATTTATTGCTAAGCAAGATCTGACGCATGAGATTTTAGTGACGGCCATCCGTCACGCGCTAGACCCAGTGGGCCTACTACGAGCGTCAAAAGGAGCAGGTGAGGCATGCGGAACCAATTAATTCTGGTTGTTGACGACAATGAAGCCGGCCGCTATACCAAGTGTCGCATGTTGCGACAAGCCGGCTTTCAGGTCAAGGAGGCCGGGTCCGGTAGAGAAGCGTTGCAGATCATCGCGGCGGAAAACCCTGATCTCGTGTGCCTCGATGTCCGATTGCCGGACATGGACGGCTTTGAGGTGTGCCGACGAATTAAAGCTGATCCTTTGTTGTGCACGATGGTCTTGCAAATGTCGGCGTCATTTGTAGGTCAAGATGACAAGGTCCGAGGGTTGGAGGGAGGGGCTGACGGGTATTTGGTCTCTCCCTTCGAGTCGGGCGAATTTATCGCCACCGTGCGATCGCTGCTTCGCATGCACCAAGCGGAAGACGAATTACGTCTTTCCGCGCGGCAGTGGCGTGTGACATTCGATGCGATCAACGACGGAATCTTGCTGATGGACGAGGGCGGACAGGTGTTGCGCTGTAATACGGCCATCTCCGAAATTATCGGCAAGCCGTTCCAAAAGATCATCGGGAAAGCGTATGACGAGCTTCTGCCAGTGGCGCGTGACGGCGGGAACAGTACTGCCCTTCTGAAGTGGCCGCCCACCTCGCGTCAGGAAACGGTGTTGCAGATTGGGGAGCAGTGGTTCCAAGCCACGATGCATCCGGTGTCGGAAGGCGGCCTACCTCACAGCGCCGTATGCGTCATGACGAACATCACGGAGCGCCGACACCAGGAAGAAGAAATCCAACATCTCAATGCCTCACTCGAGGCGCGCATTCAAGAACTGCAACAGTCCCGACTGGAACTCCATGAGAAGGTCAGCGATTTGGAGCAATTTGAAGATGTCGTGGTCGGTCGAGAGCTGAAGATGATTGAGTTGGAAAAAGAAATCGAGCGACTGAAGGCGGAGAAGGGGTAGAAAGTCCTGAGGAGGAGACACTGCTTACTTTAGTTTTGTTCCTACTCAGCACTTAGCACTCAGCACTTCCTCCTCCGATCACGCCGAGCGCCCGTCCCACCTGGGCGAACGCTATAATGGCATGTTCGAGTTGCTCGCGTGTGTGCGCCGCCGACATCTGGATACGAATCCTAGCTTGCCCTTTGGGGACGACCGGATAGCTGAAGGCGATGGCATAAATTCCTTCAAGCAAGAGCTGCTCCGCCATTCGGGTGGCGAGAGACGCGTCGCCCAACAAGATGGGAATGATGGGATGTGTTCCAGCGACGAGGCGATAGCCCAAGCCGGTCAATTGCGATCGAAAGAAAGCGGCGTTCCCATGGAGCGTGGCTCTCAGCGCGTCACCTTGCTTCACAAGCGTCAAGGCACGTCGAGCCGCTTCAACGGTGACCGGTGGCAACGAGTTGGAGAATAAATACGGTCGCGAGCGTTGGCGAAGCAATGCGATGATCTCTTTCCGTCCCGACGTGAATCCTCCAGATCCTCCCCCCAACGTCTTGCCCAACGTGCCGGTGATGAGGTCGATACGATCGGCCACGCCGCAATGGGATGGGGTGCCGCGGCCCCCGTTTCCCAAGACGCCGGTGGCATGACTGTCATCCACCACCACGGCGGCGTCGTATCGATCCGCGAGGTCCGCAATCCGATCCAATTTGGCGATGTCTCCATCCATCGAAAACACCCCGTCGGTCGCGATCAGTCGGAGGCGGCTGGACGTTGACGCTTTCAGCGCGGCCTCCAGCTCGTCCATGTTGGAATGCGCATAGCGGTGACGCGTTGCTTTGCACAATCGAATCCCGTCGATGAGGCTGGCGTGATTGAGCGCATCGCTGATGATCGCATCGCGTTCGTCGAGCAGCGTTTCAAACAGTCCCGTGTTGGCATCGAAGCAGGAACTGTAGAGGATCGTGTCTTCCGTTCCTAAGAAGGTCGATAGTTCCTGCTCGAGTGTTCTGTGCACGCTGTGCGTGCCGCAAATGAACCGGACGGACGCCATGCCATTGCCGTATTCTCTCAATCCGTCGGCCGCCGCCCGCGTGACCTCCGGATGATTGGCCAATCCTAGATAATTATTGGCGCAAAGATTCAGCACCTCGCCTTGTGCCACGCGAATAGCTGCGCCTTGCGGGCTGAGCAAGACTCGCTCGGACTTCTGGAGCCCGGCCGAGCGAATGTCCTCAAGCTGTTGCGTCATGACGTGCTTAAAATTTCGGTAGGACATGGATAGTCGACAGCTATTGACTCGAACGGTGAATTGTTGGCATGGACCGAATTATGGAATCAGGATGACCTTCCCGCATTGGCCCGATTGGATCAGATCGAACCCTTTAGCAAATTCAGCCATAGGAAATTGATGCGTGATCACCGGGCGGATATCCAATCCAGCCTTGAAGAGTCCGGCCAGGCGATACCACGTATCGAACAAACGTCGGCCGGTGACCCCGTAGACCCGTATGCCCTTGAAGATGATTTCATTCGGAAGATCGAAACTCACCGGTCCCGTGGGAATCCCGAAGAGACTCACTCGTCCGCCGTTTTTGACCGATCGAAAGGCCAAATGCAGCGCAGTGGGGTGGCCGGACATTTCCAGCGCGGCATCGATGCCGTCTCCTTGTGTAATGTCCCGAATGGCCGCCGAAAGCGCCCCCGGCGATTCCGTCTTCGCATCGAGGGCATGATCAACTCCCATCTGTTTGGCTAACCCTAGCCGATAGCTGCTCACATCGGTGGCGATGATCAGGGAGGCGCCCGCCGTGCGCGCCACGCCGGCGGCAAAGAGTCCCGATGGTCCGCAGCCGTTGATCAACACCGACCGGCCGGACACATCTTCGACCAAGGCCGCATAGACGGCATTGCCCAGAGGTTCCTGGACGCAGGCCAGCTCGGGTGGAAGGTCCCGCGATGTCGCCCACAGCACACGTTCCGGCAAGACCACCTGTTCGGCGTACGACCCGTCGAGGTCGATACCGAGCACACGGTAATTTTTGCAGACATGGGCCTGACCCGTTCGACATTGGAAGCAGATCCCACAGGTCAAATGGGATTCCGCGGCGACATACTCCCCCACCGCGACAGATGTGACACCCGGCCCAAGCTCGGCGACCTCTCCGCACAGTTCATGGCCGATGATGCGAGGCGGATGGATGCGGTGCTGCGCCCACTCGTCCCATCGATAGATGTGGGCGTCGGTTCCGCACAGGGAGGTGGCGCGAACGCGGATCAGTACTTCCCCTTCGCCGGGCCTCGGATCGGGGACGTGCTGTAGCTCCAGCCCAGGTCCGGGTTTCACTTTTACCAGCGCGCGCATATTGCATTATGCAATGCCGGCCGCCAAATGAGAAATGGAAAAAAGGCTGCCTTGACTCATCAGGGGGAAATCAGTACGCTCGCGGCGGTTTTCACAGTGTCGACTGCTTGGCTGATTTGACGACGGGAGGATGCAATGACGAGACGTTGGAGCAGCGCAGTGGTGGTCGCGCTATTTTGGACAGGGATGGCCGTTGCGGGGGCGTCGGCCGAGACCGCTCGATACGATGTCGATCCGGACCATTCGAATATCGGCTTCAGTGTGGGTCATATGGTCGTCTCGAAGACGCGCGGACAATTTATGGATTATACGGGTTTCATCGAGATGGATCCCGACGCCAAGACCGTCAAGACCATCGAAGCGATCATCAAGTCGGCGTCGATCACGACGAATCATCAAAAGCGTGACGCCCATTTAAAAAGTCCCGACTTTTTCGACGTCGAGAAATATCCGACGATCACCTATAAATTAAAGAGCTACAGCAAGACGGGGGATCATTACACGGCACTGGGAGACTTGACGCTTCATGGCGTCACGAAGGAAGTCGCGCTGGTAGGAGATTTCAACGGCGTGGGTAAAGACCCATGGGGAAATACCCGGGCCGGCTTTACGGCGGAAGGCACGGTCAACCGCAAGGATTTCGGCGTCAACTGGAACAAAGCGCTTGATAACGGCGGCATGATCGTCGGAAACGATGTGCAGATTAAATTGGAAGTCGAGTGCATCAAAGCGAAGTAGCATTCACGAGACAGATGCCTTCATCGATAAGACTGCGGCGCCGCTGATCGTGCCCATCTTCAAGGCGTGTAACGCTTGATTCGCCTCTTCGAGTCTGAATTGTTGTGTATGCGGGCGAATCGGGATCGCGGCGGCCTCTCGAAGCAGGTCCAAGCCGTCTTGTTTCGTGTTGGCCGTCACGCTGCGGAGGACACGCTCGCTGAAAAGGTCGCGGTCATAGTCGATGGAGGGAATGGGCGTCATGTGGATGCCCGCACAGGCTACCGTCCCGCCCTTGTCGAGCGCCCGTAGGGCAGGAATCACGATCTCGCCGGCCGGTGCGAAGATGATAGCTCCGTGTAAAGGCTCAGGCGGCGCGTCGGCTGCGCCGCCGACCCAGGCCGCTCCTAATTCGCGCGCGAGAGCGCGATGCTCCTCTCTCAAGGAACAGACAAAGATAGAGCATCCCCAGTGTCGCGCTACCTGAATCGTAATGTGGGCGGACGCTCCGAATCCATAGAGACCCAACCGTTGGCCGGGCCGCACGCCGCTTAAACGAAGCGCGCGGTAGCCGATGATTCCTGCACAGAGGAGCGGCGCCGCCTCTTCATCGGTGAAGACGGATGGAATCGGATAAGCAAAGTGTTCGGGGACGATGGCGTAGTCGGCATATCCGCCATCGACGTGGTAGCCGGTGAATGTCGGTGTCGAGCAGAGGTTTTCTCGTCCCCCCAAGCAGTAGTCACAGTGTCCGCACGTCCGCTGAAGCCACGCGATCCCCACCCGGTCGCCTTCTCGTATCGTTCTAACTTCGCGCCCCACTCGATCGACAATGCCGACCGTTTCATGGCCTGGCACAATCGGACGTCTCACCGGAGGCAGATCCTCATCAACGATGTGTAGATCGGTTCGACAGACCCCACAGACGTGAACATTGACGCGCACCTCATTCGGACCGGGCTCCGGCATGCGCACGTCTCTCATCTCTAGCGGGGCCGTTCTGCTGCGTTGGTCTAACACCATCGCTCTCATCACGGCAGTGTACTGCATCGTCTGACCAGCGTCGATGGCGGCGCGTCCATCTAGTTTGGCTCTGTGTCATCTGTTATGATGCGCCCCGCTTTTGCATCCTCGAGCGGAGAAAGGACCCTGCGATGAGAAGTGGCTCTCCAGTTCCCACCGTTTTACAACCATGATGATTTTGTTGGCCTGGATCCACCTCTTGGCCGCCATGGTGTGGATCGGAGGCATGGTATTTTTGTCGGTGGTCTTGATGCCAGTCTTCAGGCGAGGCACGTTCGGCGCCGATCGTCGGATTCTCTTTCAAACATTGGGCCGCCGGTTTCGCATAGTCGTGTGGATTATGGTCGGCATCCTGATTGTCTCGGGTCCCCTACTTGTCAGTTCGAGAACGGGCACGCTGGAGGAGCCGGACGCCTGGCGAACGGTGCTCCATATGAAACTCTGGGTCGTCGCCGGATTAATCCTGCTCACCGCCGCGCATGATTTTTGGTTAGGTCCCCTGGTGGGAAGGCTGCGGCGCGAGGCCTCGGAAATTCCCAGCCCGGCTGATTTGCTGCTCATCCGCGTGTCCACGGTGGTGGTTCGTCTCGGGCTCTTGCTCGGTGTCATCGTACTGTTTCTTGCCGTGGCCTTATCGCGAACATAAATCGTACTAGGGGATGGGGATCGGCCGTCCGAGCGGAAATGCAGGACGACCCTATGTTAGACTTCGCCATGTTTCGATGGTCTCTTCTTCTCGCACTGGCGCTATGTCTTCAGAGCAACTTCTCATGGGCGCTCGAGTTTTCCGCGGACCAGATTACCAAGGTCAACGGACACACTCGAAAGGCGAATATTTACTATCGCGATGATCGTTGGCGGTTGGAGCATCACGACCTCAATCCGGTAAATGTCACCATCGTGAGAAAAGATAAACAGGTCATGTGGCTGCTGCTGTCCCGCATGCGGCACTTCAAGACCGTGCCCTACGATCCTGAGCAATCACCCAAGGTCTCCGAACAGTTGGACGGCGAAGTGGGTCGGGAAGAGATCGGCACGGAAACGTTGGATGGGCATCCGACCACGCTCTATCAGGTCACGGTGCGCACTGCGGACCGGGAGGAGCTGTATTATCAATGGTTGGCGACGGACATCCATTTTCCGCTGAAGCTCGCGCGAAAAGACGGCAGTTGGCAGGTTGAGTATCGTCATGTGGTGCTGAGGCCGGTATCCGATTTTATGTTTCAATTGCCCCTTAATTTTCAGCCGTTGGAACAATTCGATGGGACGGAACAGCCGCAATCGAAACAGCGACCGATGTAAGGCAATGGTTGAGCGCCCAGATCCATACGAAGGCGGTTTGGTGTAGCCGGGAAATCAAAAAGGAATCTAGGTAACACAGCAAGGAGGCAGGATCGTGCGAGTATTCGGAATCATCGCAGGTGCTGTTATGGCGGGGCTGATTTCAATGGGCGGATTGGTTCATGCATTGGATGTTTCCGACGTCGTCCGGGAATGGACCCCCGAAGGAAAGAAAATTGCCGCCGAGCGGGTGAAGTTGCCGGCTCACGACGAGATGGTCCTCGTTCCGGCTGGCTCGTTCACTATGGGGAGCGACAAGAAGGTGGACAAGAATTCCTATCAGCCGGAATTCCCACAGCGGAAGGTCTATCTGGATGCATATGAGATCGACAAGTTCGAAGTGACCACCGTGCAATATCTGAAGTTCATCCTCGCCAGGGATCTGCCGCCCCTCATCGACTGGCAGTATGATGGAGGCAATTTTCAGGAAACAATGGCCAGCCATCCGGTGATGCATGTGTCCTGGAATGATGCGGAGGCCTACTGCAAGTGGGCCGGCAAGCGCTTACCGACCTCAGCCGAATGGGAGAAGGCGGCACGCGGGGAGGATGGGCGCGTCTATCCCTGGGGCAATCAGCCCGCGGGATTGAGCCGAGCCAACTTCGGCCGCACCGGATTGTCCGGACCGGTCCGCGACCGCCCAGAGCGGCTTCTGCTCTATCCGCCGATCGTTTCCGTGGACAAGTACGAGAATGCGGTTAGCCCGTACGGCGTCTATCAAATGGCTGGCAATGTGGCGGAATGGACAGCCGACTGGTACGACCCGAACTATTACAAGACGGCGGTAGACCGGAATCCCAAGGGGCCGGAACGCGGGACACAGAAAGCCTTTCGTGGCGGCGGGTGGATTGACAGTACGCCTTCGGTGCGGCCTGCTCAACGGAACGGCGCTGATCCCAAGACGAAGATGAACTGGTTGGGGTTCCGTTGCGCGCGGGACGTGAAAGAGGCAGGAGAGGCGCCTGCGGAAAAAGCGGGTGCCGACAAATCTGGTCCCGCTTCCTGACTCATCGACCCGTTCGTCTCAAGTCGATCCATGAACTTCTACTGGCGTCGCTTCAGGAAACCTGACCGGCCAGGGGCTGTTTGAGGGCGTGAAGACGTTCGATCGACTGGCGAACTTCAGCGTATTGCTTCCGATGCACAATCAGCAGCTCCGGTGGGATATTGGTGTCAAGGAGCGTTTCAGAAAACGTGAGATCGACGGCGTCCTGCATGCGCTCGCATGCCGCCAGGATGAAATGGTCATCGTCCTGCACTGCGGCAACGGCCACTCCGTCGCATGCAGCGGGCATCGTCATCCCGTCCAACATCTCCGGTTCCCCGCCTAATAATCGGATTTCACTCCTTATCTCGGACGCCATACGTGCACGCTGATAGGACACTTGTCTGAACAGAATTTTCAAATCGCTGTCGTGTACCGCCTGGGCAGCCAGACGAAATGCCTGTTCGCTGGCTTTGCACACGGCAAGAAGCCGATTGAACGCTTCGATCACCTGTTCGTTTGTTGTCGTTACCATGGGCGTCTCTCCTCAAGGGCCGGCACGATGGATTAATGACGGATTTTTTCGTCTTCTTCCTGCAACGTTTTGCACGCGATGCACAGCGTCGTCATTGGGCGAGCTTGCAAGCGACGCAAGGGAATTTCATCCCCGCACTCTTCACAAATCCCATACCGATGGCCGGCTAAACGTGTGAGCGCTTCATCGATTTGTTTTAAAAGGCTGCGCTCACGCTCCTTGAGACTCAGCATGCAGTGTTGATCCATTTCAGCCGTGGCTTGATCGTTCAGATCCGGGCAGACGGCGATCTCGATCCCATCCGAAAGCGGTTTGGCCGTGACCAGCTGGAGAAGCTCGTCACGCTGCTGCTGTAAATTTACAAAAATGTCTTGGTATTTCGGGTGAACGCTTTGACCCGAAGAGGGAGTCGACTGAGGATTCGACTCGACTGCCGCCTGTGCCATGCGCTGCCTCCTTGTTCGTCGTCCAGCTGCTCTACCTATAGAAAAAAACGTGCTTTGCTCATATCGGTAGTCAGCCTTTTTAAATGTAAGGGCTTTACCTACCTTTTGTGAAATAGATCAGGGGGCTGAGTCAATGAAAAAATCAGTAAAAGTCGTGGAAAGAGAAAAGTGGATTACGTGGAGGCTGTGCGTTTGGTTTGGAGCAGCGCTCGCGACCGTTCGGCAGATTCTTTTACTAAAGTTCCCATCTTTGGATGGGAGGGTTCGAAGTCGATTGGAAAATCGTAGCTCCGCAATCGTTCGCTGGCGGTAGGACCGACAGAGGCCACCACGACGCGGGCCAACGCCGTACGGAAGGCGTCTTGGCGCAATGGTTTTGAAAGGACCTGCATCGCATGGTCCACTTGCACGGCATTCGTAATCAAGACGACATCGATGTGGCCGTCAATGATCGCTTCGAGGACGCGCTGAAGCGGCGCCACATCGCGCGGCAGCATCCACCGGTAGACGGGAAGGCGAGTCACATCAGCGCCGCGTTGCCGAAGTCCTTCCAAGAGTTCCGGGTTGGCGACGCCATACTCCTGGACGGCGAGGCGGAGGCCATTGACGGGCTTCTCTCGATCCAAGGTCGTGAGAATATCCCGCCACGTGTTCGGTTCGGGAACTTCGATCGTCGGACTGAGGCCGAACTCTCGCAACGCCGCTCGAGGTTTTGGGCCGCGCGCCACCATTATCGTTCGGCCCAGTGCGTTTACCACCGGCTTCGATCCGTACCGCGTTTGAAGCACATCGACCATCGTCTTTGTTCCAACCCCGGTCAGCAGCAGCAGCAGATCTACCCGACCGGCCAGCAGATCTTCCCCGAACGCCAGCACCTCATGATTGTCTTCTAGCGGGACCTCCTCCATCGAGGGCGCCACGAATGCCTGTCCTCCATATCGCTCGATGAGCCGTGTCATGTCTTCTGCCATCCGGCTTTCAAAAGCGGCGACGCGAAGTCCGGAGAAGTCCGTGTTGCTCATGGCGAATCGGTCGATTCTAATGGTGAGGGACGTGAGAATTTATTTCGCATCGGCTGCACAACGGAACCCCGTCGAGTCGTTGCGGTTCACCGGATCGCTCTTGACCCGCGTAAACAATCGCACGAGCGGCGTCTCGACAGACCAGCCTGAGCTTCGAAGAACTTTATACGTCCCGGCCTCCGGCCCTTTGGGATTCGTCGGCGGACTTTTTTCATAATAGAGAGGATCATACCAATCGGCCACCCATTCCCACACATTGCCGGCCATGTCGTAGACGCCGAAGGGACTCTTGCCGGCTTCGTAACTTCCGACGGGCATGAGAGTCTTTTCACCCTGCCATTGCTGATTAAAATTAAGATGCTTATGGGTCGGTTCCACGTTGCCCCAGGGAAAGCGTCGATCGTCGGTACCGCGCGCGGCCTTTTCCCATTCCGCTTCGGTCGGAAGACGTTTCCCAGCCCACCGGCAGTAGGCGTCCGCATCATGCCAATCGACGTTGATGACCGGCCGCTCGGCCAAAGCATCCGAGAGATGATCGCTCCATAACGTTCGTTTGGAGTTTTTCGGATTCTCAGGGATCCGGTGTCCGGTCGCATTCACGAATTCCGCATACCGGCCATGTGTGACTTCATATTTGTCGATATAGTAGGCGTCCAGTTGAACGTCGTGTCTAGGATACTCGTCCCGTCCGCCATCACGGTCGCCTTTGGGCACACCCATAGGGAACTGCCCAGCCGGCACCCGTATCATTGGCGCGCCATCCTTGCCCGTGATTTCCCCAGCCTCTTTTCCCGTCATATCTGTGGCTGATGCAAATCCAACCCACAAGGTGATCGTCATGGTTATGCTTAGAATACAGAATCGCATCGTTTCCTCTTCGCGAGTAAGTGAGAGCGGGATGGTATCATACCGTTTGCATCGAACGACAGATCGGATAATTCCCGTTGACCCCATCATGAAGTGAGCCCTATAACTACCGCTGATCTCATGGGAACACCGATGACAGGTTCCACTCGTGGGTTGAAAGGACTCTGGCACGTTGCGCTGAAGGTCACAGATCTGAAGCGTACGCAAGCTTTTTACGAAGGCCTGTTCGGCATGCGCGTCGTGTGGGCGCCCGATCCGGATAATGTCTATCTGAGTTCTGGTCGGGATAATTTAGCCCTGCATCAAATTCCTGCGCCTGAACTTTCCGACTACCGGCAAGGTGCCGGTCAGTTTCTGGATCATGTGGGATTTATCGCCGAATCTTTGGAGGCGGTGGATCGTCTCTTTCATGAGGCCGAGAAGGCCCAAGTGACTATCGTGAAGCCGCTCAAACTTCATCGCGACGGCAGTTATTCATTCTATCTTGCCGATCCTGACGGCAACACCGTGCAGGTGCTCTACGAGCCGAATATTTCTAGTGGGGCGACCATCTAACGATCGACACAGTTTCAGTGAAGAATCATGGCTCAGATTTGGGACACACTTCGTAGCGAGCAATACATCGGACTTGAGCCGTGGGCGTGGATCCAATTCGAAAGTGCCGAGCCGCCGGGTCCCCTGCCGTTTCTCGGTGGCGTGGCGCCCGAGGTGGTGGCCAGCCTGCACGAGGCGCATGCCCAGTTATTGAGCGGCGTCGAAACGGCGATCAGCGACGTCTTTTCCCGACGGGTGTCCCTCGAGGATGGCTCTCGACGCCGCTTGTTGGAAGACGCGTATGCCGAGCTGGTGAACTCGCGACCGCACCTGAGTCGACACATCACGTGCGGCCGCCGTACGGATGGCTCGTTTGTCTGGGAATATCCCAAAGACCCGACGAAGTCCGCCACCATCACCAACATGGGTCTCCGCATTTTTCATTCGGTTAAACGGCAGGCGATGCCATTGGCGTTCGAACGACCGATCGGGCCGGCCGTCGGAAAGTTTCTTGGCTATCTGGACGGCACATATCGAGTGTCGGAAGTCCGGACCGTGGCGACGACGCTCGGACGCGATGTGTCGCGGTTTATCACGCAACTGCTCGAAGTGCTAAAAAAATACGACTGCCTTAGTCTCGCCTCGCAGTCTTCGGTTCGCGCGCATTGGAACACGACGGTGCGAGATCAAGACATCGTCCATCTGGGTCACGCGGCCCTTTTCTACCGTCAGCACGATCAATATTTGCTCTTCGATCCCTGGCTGATGCCGTGGTTCGCCGAGTCCCCAGTGCCGTCGCTGTGGGGTGAGCTGGTGCCTCGCCCCGCGGCAGTGTTCTTGACGCACGATCACGACGACCATGTCGATCCGCGCACGTTGCTCCATCTTCCCAAAGAGATACCGATTATCGTGCCGAGTCGCCGGAATCGAACGGCGCTGTACTACGATTATCAGGCGCTGATGCGCGAACTAGGAATTTCCAACATCGTCGAATTGGCGCATGGAGAGTCTTGGAAATTCGAAGGTGGAGCGGTCATGTCGGTTCCATTTTTTGGCGAAGATCCGTGCGACATCGAGATGCCTAGGAACTGCTACCTCATTGCCGATCGTGGCCGAAATGTGCTGGTGCATGTCGATAGCGGTCCCACCAATACTGGGAAGTCCGCGGTACACGACGGCATCATTCAGGATCTGGTGAAACAGCATGGCCCGATCGCCGTTCTCTTTGCCTCTCAACAACAGCTCCTTGAAATCCGAACATATGCGGCGCACGCCGCTCTGGCATCTCCCGGCACCTGGCTCGATCCTGGAGAGAACGGGTATTTGACGAATCACTATTTGTCGGAATTGGCGACGGAGGCCCGTGCCGGACTGTTTGTGTCCTATGCGACGGGTGGTGCCGACTGGTATCCAGACCATCTTTCGTTCATGTTCAGTCAGCGCAATCCCGCACGGACGGCGCTGCTGACCGGCAACTGGGAGCCGCCGCAACGGTTGAAAGACCTGTTGGCCCCTCGCGGATGCAGCTATCACTATAGCCACGCGTTGGATATTTTCAGAGCGCGCGCGGACGGTGGGACCGAGATCGTATCAGGTGCAGATGCGCTGGCCCCCTCGAATCTCTATCGACTCGATCATGGCGATCCGTCCTTTCTTTCGTCCACGCCCACTTCGCGTTAATCCCTCTCTGTGAACAAGGCTTCCAGCCGATCCAAGGAGACCTCTTCGAGACTTGGCAAAACCAGATGCGCCCGCGTCAAGTGCTCTGCCGGGTAGGTCGTCGCCACGCCGACTACCTTCATATCCGCAGCTCGGCCGGCTGCGATGCCTGCGACTGAATCCTCTACGACTACACATTCTTGAGGACGAACAGGGAGCTCGGCCTGCTGGCGCCTCGCGTTCAATCGTTCAAGCGTATACCGATAGATGGCGGGGTCGGGTTTACCGATGGCGATGTCTTCGGCGGATACCAGCACTCGGAATGCATGTTCGATGGAGGTGCCGCGAAGTGCGCGAAGAATCTGCTCACGTCTGCCGCCGGAAGCGATGGCCAGGCGATATCGCTGCATCGCTCGGGTAATGAGACGGATGACTCCCGGAAACAACGGGGGAGTTTGCCTTTGAGTATAGGCGTAAAAGAGGCTCGCTTTTCGTTTGTGGATTCGTTGCTCTCGATCGGGATTTGGACCATCGGCGCGGTCGGCGAGGAGAGCGGCCAGGCAGTTCCGTTCATCCATGCCGAGATACCGCCCATAGTACTCCTCTTTTGTAAGATGGAGACCGTCCTCACGCAAAGCTTCTTGAAAGGCAATGAAATGCGCCGTTTCGTCGTCGGCAATCACCCCGTTGAAGTCAAAGATGATTGCTCGAAGGGCAGGATGGCTCATGGAAGGCGCGCACTCTAGCATGAGCGACTCGAGCCGACAAGGCGGGCTCCTCTCTTGCTCGTCCAACCCCCCTCCTGTATGTTACGGAGAATTCATCGCGCAGGGTTGCGTCACGTGAGGATGTAGTGGAAAACGGTCACGTTTTAAGTGATCTTTTGATCATCTTTTCGGTCTCGATCGGGGTCGTTTTAATTTTTCAGCGTCTCCGCTTGCCTTCCATTGCCGGCTTTTTAGCCGCCGGCGCTCTCCTCGGGCCGCATGGTTTGAACCTTGTCTCGGATGTACAGCAAGTCAAAGTGATGGCCGAGATCGGCGTCGTGCTCTTGCTGTTCACCATCGGCATCGAATTTTCGATAGCCCGTCTCACTGCCACGCGCCGCCTCTTGCTTATCGGGGGGCCGCTTCAAGTCGGAAGCATCGTCCTGCTCGCGGTCCTCTTAGGTCCAGTCGCGGGGCTGACGTCTGCTCAAGCCGTATTTTGGGGATGCTTATTGTCATTGAGCAGCACGGCGATCGTGCTCAAGATGCTCGGCGAGCGAGGCGAGACCGATTCGCCGCACGGCCACATTACCATTGGGATTTTGATCTTCCAGGATCTCGCCGTCGTGCCGATGATGTTGTTGGCGCCCATGCTGGCCAAGCCGACGGATGGGTCCCTTGGTCCGCTGGTTTTCGTATTGTTGAAATCCGTCGCGTTGGTCGCGTTAATCGTGGTGACGGCATGGTTTCTCGTGCCGCGGTTTCTCGATCAGATCGTTCGCAGTCGCAGTCGCGAGCTGTTCCTTCTCACCATCATTGTATTGTGTCTCGGCATCGCCTGGTTGACGTCACTGACGGGACTCTCGCTGGCGCTCGGCGCTTTCATTGCAGGGTTGGTCATTTCAGAATCGGAATACAGCCATCAAGCGATGGCGGAAGTCCTGCCGTTTCGCGACAGCTTCAACAGCTTATTCTTTGTCTCGGTGGGCATGTTGATGGACATGCGTGTCGTGTTGGACCATCCCTTGCTGGTCCTGGCGATGGTTGGCGCGGTCATCATAGGGAAGTTCGTGACGGCAGCGGGATCAGTGTTGGCCGCCGGCATTCCGCCGCGCGCGGCGATTTTGGCCGGTATGGCATTGGCCCAGGTCGGGGAGTTCGGCTTCATTCTCGCCCAAGTAGGCCGTGAGGCGGGCTTGCTCGGTGAGGAACCCTATCAGTTGTTTCTCGCGATGTCGGTCTTGACCATGGTCTTGACCCCTTTTTTAATCCAGGTGTCGCCTCGGCTCGCACGTCGTGCGGAGGCGCTTCAACGGGCCCGTCACTGGTTTCCAGGCAAGACGGCGGCGCATCTTGCTCAAACCGAATCGTTGCATCTCAAGATTAAAGATCATGTCATCGTCGTCGGCTACGGCTTGAACGGAAGGAACCTGGCTCGCGTTCTCAGCGAGACGGAAATCCCATACGCGGTCTTGGACCTCGACGGAGATAAGGTCCGGCGCGAGGCGAAGGACGGCGTGCCGATATATTATGGGGATGCGACCAGTCCCAGTGTGCTGCGTCATGTACGCATCGATGATGCGCGCGTCCTCGTCGTCGCGATCTCCGACCCGTTTTCTGCGAGACGTACCGTCCAAATCGCGCGCGGCCTCAATCCACACTTGCACATTGTCGTCCGTACCCGGTATTTGCGGGAGCTACAAGAGCTGCACGAATTGGGGGCCGATGATGTGGTGCCGGAAGAATTCGAGACGTCTATTGAAATTTTCGCCCTGGTGCTGCGCACGTACAAGATGCCCCAGGAATTCGTCACGCAGAAGGCCGAGCAGGTGCGGCGCGAAGGATATGCCTTACTACGCCGGAGCGATCTGCCGGAGCTGGCGCATCATATGCGCGGGGGGACGCTGACCGATGTGGAGGTAGAAACGTGCCGCATCGAGCCCGACTCTCCGGCGGCTGGAAAATCGTTCAAGCAGATTTCGATACGGCCGCGAACGGGTGCCTCCGTCATTTCGCTGACCAGGGGAGGCCTCACACAGTCGAATCCGTCTGAACGATTTCGTTTGGAAGCGGGAGACATCGTCATCTTATTGGGGACCCGTGCTCAAATTCAGCGGGCCATCGGATTGTTGATCGACCCCAAGACGGACTGACTAACGTGCCCGCTGGCCGACCATCAATTCATACGCATGCGCTAACGTCGCGACTTCGATCACGGTGACGTTTCGCTGCTGCCCTAGCTCAACGAGATCCCATTCATCGGTCCGGGCCTGTCCCGTCGGAATCAGCATGACGTGCATGTGGCTCCGTGCGGCGCCGTCTAACTTACTGGGCAAGCTGTCGACCGGCTGAATACGGCCGTCCGATGTGATGAGGCCGGTCAACACGGTATCGGGGCGAATGGCTTCTCCGCGCCACGCCGCCATCAATCCCACGGCGATGGCGCTGCTCGCGCTCGCGCCGTTGGTATTGCTGGCATAGGCGTAATTCTTAATCGTCACAGTCCAGTTTTTGGCGTCTTCGTTGACGGCCAGCGCCGCCGCCATTATTGCGACCCGGACACCGTCCTTCCATTCGTGCCCCACGGACGACCCTCGAACGTATTCGCTGAACTGGATCGTCGGCCCTCGACCTTGGAGGTCGTAGTCGAGTTGAATGACGATGTAATGGAGGCTGCCGACTTCCACGCCCCCCGCCATTCCCACGGCCAGCGCGGGAACGGTTGCAAAGCGATGAGGTTCAGACCATACCGAAGGGCTCATAATGAGCAGGACCGCCAAAATTACAGATCCAAGTAGACGATGGCGATGCGTCATGAAAACACTTATATCAAAACCATTCGCTCTCGGCTACGCCCACTGCGAAGCCTCGTTGCCTTGACACGCAAAAGAAGCACGGACTATAGTGAATTTGTTGGAAACTCTACGATGTTGGGTGAATCAATCAGCCCAGATAGGTGATTATGAACGGGACAAAATTAGAGCCGGCGGTTGCGTTGGCAGAGCTTCAGGAGAAGAAACCGGATAGGGTGACAATCGTCTTATTGAGTGGCGATATGGATCGCGCGATGGCCGCCTTTATTATCGCGACGGGTGCGGCAGCCATGGGCATGAAGGTCACGATGTTCTTTACCTTCTGGGGACTGAACGCGATCAGACGAAAAGGCGCGTCCAGCTCGGCGAAAGACTGGCTCCGGCGCATGTTCGGCATGCTGAACAAAGGCGGAGCGGATGCCTTGCCTCTGTCACGATTCCATTTCGGCGGCGTCGGCACTTCAATGATGAAACGCGTCATGCGCGATCATCGCATGCCCGGGATTCCTGAATTGATCGAGACGGCTCAAGGCTTGGGCGTCCACTTCATCGCCTGCACGACGACCATGGGCCTCATGGGGATTTCAAAAGAGACGCTGATCGAAGGGATCGATCAGTTGGCCGGAGTCACGACCTATCTTGCTGAAGCCAAAGAAGGCAGCGTCAATTTATTTATTTGACGGCGCCCCCGGCAAGTGCTCCGGAGGAGGAGATGGCGCATGATTGAAGCAGACGTGAAATTGGACACACTGGGTTATTTCTGTCCGATGCCGATCATTATGACGTCGAAAAAAATTAAGGAACTTGGCGCAGGACAGGTCCTGGAAGTTATCTCCGACGATGAAGGGATTAAAAAGGATATGCCCGCTTGGTGTTCGACGACGGGCCACGAAATGGTCGGATTGGAAGAAGAGGGCGTCTCTCCAAAAATCTATAAGGCGTTTGTAAAGAAAACCGCTCGCTGATCGACTGTGCCTCTATCCGTATGAAGCCGGAGACTCCCGAGAATCTCCGGCTTTTTATTATCCTCTATCTACCCCCTATTTGAGTCAACCCACAATATGTGGCCCCCTTCCTCTTTGTGCGTAAAGATCCAATCGAGCAGCAATCGATCTGCGGTGATCCACCATCGTCATTTCAAGCTTGGAGGGA
>Ga0111539_10002386_pt1 | contig 24942 bp, 16 predicted proteins | sample RhiMethybrSRZTD1_FD_79667 | JGI IMG/M metagenome (GOLD analysis project Ga0111539, IMG submission 79667) | Populus rhizosphere microbial communities from Tennessee, USA - Rhizosphere MetaG P. TD hybrid SRZTD1 (version 2) (version 2) | ecosystem: Host-associated > Plants > Roots > Rhizosphere >...
CAGCGCCTCGTGGTGATCGGGAACGGGATGGCCGGCGCCCGTCTAATCGAGGACGTTCTTGCCAGGGGCGGCCGAGATCAGTTCGACACGACGGTTTTTGGCAGCGAACCGCATGGCAACTACAACCGCATCCTGCTTTCGGGCGTGCTCGCGGGAAGCCACCAGCCTGGCGACATCTTCATTAATCCATTGGAGTGGTACCCGCAGCACGGCATCACGCTGCATGCGGGTGACCCGGTCGTTGCCATCGACGTTGCGCGGAAGCAGGTGTCCAGCGTAGCCGGGCTGGTGACGTCGTACGACATCCTGGTGATCGCCACCGGCAGCAGCGGGCTGGTCCCTCCGATGGACGGACTGCGCACGGAGACCGGCCGATTCAAGCGCGGCGTCTTCGTCTTCCGGACGCTGGACGACTGCAGCGGCATTCTCGAGCGCGCGGCCTCATCCAACCGAGCCGTGGTGATCGGCGGCGGACTGTTGGGTCTCGAAGCCGCGAAGGGGCTGCTGAACCGCGGACTCGAGGTCCACGTACTCCACCTGATGTCCCACGTGATGGAGGCGCAGCTCGACTCGGCCGCGGGAGCCATCCTCAAACGGTCGCTCGAGCAGATGGGCCTTCACGTTCACCTGAAGAACACGGTGTCGTCGATCCTCGGCGAGTCGGAAGTGACCGGCGTCATCCTTCGTGATGGCGCCGTGCTCGACTGCGATCTCGTGGTCGTCTCGGCAGGGATCCGGCCGAACGTCGAGCTTGCCGTTCGTGCCGGCCTGGACGTGGACCGGGGAATCGTCGTCGGTGACGACCTTGCCTGCCGGCCCGCCGCCGACGTGTACGCGGTCGGTGAATGCGCACAGCACCGTGGCCGCATGTACGGACTCGTCGCGCCGCTCTGGGAACAAACGCAGGTCCTGGCTGATCGCTTGACCCGTCGGAACGCTGACGCCGTGTATCAAGGATCGAGTACCTCGACCAAGCTCAAAGTCGCCGGCGTCGATCTCGCTGTGATGGGCGAACGCGAGCCTCTCGAAGAAGACGACGAGGTGGTGAGCTATTCGGAACCTTCGCGCGGAATCTACAAGAAGCTGATCGTCCGAAACAACCGGCTCGCCGGCGCCATCGTCATGGGCGACGGCGCGATTGTGCCCGGCCTGATTCAGGCGTTTCGCGAATCGCGACCAATCATCGATAGCCGCGCGCACCTGCTCTTCCCGGTTGCCGGCGAACGAGCCGCAGCGCCGCCGGTTCCGGATCAGATTCCTGACAGCGCGCAAATCTGCGACTGCAACGCGGTGACGAAGGCCGACATTGTCGAGGCGGTCCTCAGCGGAGCGCGCACGCTCGCGGCTATCAGCGATGCGACCCGCGCCTGCACGGGATGCGGCACGTGCCGACCACAGGTTCAAGCCATCCTCGACTTCGCCAGTCAATCCGCGGCGCCCATCGAGGTGCAGGCTCCACTCCCCGCCGACGTTCTGATCGCGCCGCTTCCGGCGCATGACGATGTCGTCGTCACCCTGAACAAGATCGAGCGCTACAAGAAAGAGAAAGACGGCCTGGACATCGTCGAGGAGGTGCCTCGGCTTGCGCAATCCGGCTGGGAATCGATTGAGGATGGCGATCGCGAACGGCTGAAATGGGCAGGTGTGTTCTTCCGCAGGCAGACCCCCGGGCACTTCATGATGCGCTTGCGGATGTCCAACGGCTTGAGTGATGCCGGCCAGATGAGGACGATCGCCGCCATCAGTCGGGAGTTCGGGCCGGGTTTTGCCGACATCACGACACGCCAGCAGATTCAACTGCGCGGATTCGGAATCGAGCACGTTCCGCAGATCTGGGATCGGCTCGAAGCCGTCGGACTCGTCTCGCTTCAGACCGGCATGGACAATATCCGGAACGTCAACGGCTGTCCTGCCGCTGGACTGACCCGGCACGAGCTGTTCGACGCTTCGCCCGTCGTGCGCGAGTTCACCGAAATGTTCCTGCGCAACAAGGCGTTCACCAACCTCCCGCGAAAGTTCAACGTCGTCATCACCGGCTGCACTGAGCACTGTACCCATGCCGAGTCGCAGGATCTGGCGCTGGTCCCGGCCACCGCCCGCATCGGCAACCGCGACGTCAACGGCTTCAACGTACTCGTCGGCGGAAAGATGGGATCGGGAGGCTTCCAGGCGGCCCGGCCGCTCGACGTGTTCGTCAGTCAGGAGGAAGCCGCCGCGGTCTGCGCGCAGATCACGTTCCTCTTCAGGGATCACGGGTCGAGGACGGCGCGCAATCGGGCCCGCCTCGCGTTTCTCATCGACTCATGGGGTGTGGCTCGCTTTCGGCAGGAGCTTCAGCAACGGATGGGACGACCGTTGGCTGCCGCCGGCCGCGATGCCAGAGGCTCGCGTCATGCCGACCATATGGGGATCACCAGGCAGAAGCAGGCTGGACTCAACGCCGTCGGACTGGTCGTGCCGGTCGGCCGTATCACGTCGGATCACCTGTTCGAGCTCGCCAGACTCGCCGAGGTTTACGGAAGCGGAGACATTCGGGTCACGACGAGCCAGAACGTGATTGTGCCGAACGTCCCCGACGCGAAACTCGCGGACCTCGGGCGGGAGCCCCTACTCGCGGAGCTGTCGCCAGAGCCTCACGGCGCGCTCAGGGGTCTCGTGAGCTGCACCGGCATCGACTACTGCCACTTCGCGCTGATTGAGACGAAGGAGCTCGCGATCAAGACCGCCCAGCACCTCGAGGCGCGTCTCGATCATGACAGGTCGTTCACGACCCACTGGTCGGGTTGCCCAGCCGGCTGTGGGAATCACGCGCTGGCGGATATCGGGCTGCTTGGCAAGAACGTGCGGATCAACGGTCAGCTGATCGATGCCGTGGATGTGTTCATCGGTGGGCAGTCCGGCCCGAAAGCAAAGGCTGGGGTCAGAATCCTCGAGGACGTGCCGTGCGAGGAGTTGCCGGAAGTCCTGGAGCGGGTGATTCCGTACGTCTCGAAAAAGCGTCAGGCCGCCGCCCAGCCGTCAGAGGCGCGACCCATCACTACTCAGGCGGCCTCCACTTCAGCACGATCGTGATTGGGACACGACAGGCGATAGCGCAACGGCGATCACGTCAGGTCGCGACACGAGCGGTCTGTCGCCGACGTTTCACAGCCGCGGATAGTCGCGGCCTCAGCTGGTCGATCAACTGGATGAGTACCTGCGCGTCGATCGGCTTGGGCAGGTGCGCCTGGAAGCCGGCTCGGAGTGCCCGGTCGCGATCTTCCGGGTTGGCGTACGCCGTGACCGCAATCGCTGGCAATCGCCGCATCCGCGCCGACGCCGCGCCGCGAATCTGTTCAATGAGCGCGAGGCCATCCGTTCCCGAGAGTCCAATATCCGACAACAGCACATCCGGCTTGAAACGCTGACCGGCGAGGATGCGCAGCGCCGAAGCCGCTGACGCCACCGCGCGCACGCGGGCGCCGTAGTTCTTGAGAATCGTCACCAGCATCGCGCGTCCATCCCGGTCGTCCTCGACCACGAGCACCGACAGGCCGCGAATCGTGACCGAGCCGTCGCGCGCCCAGGGGGCCTTCGGGGGAGACTCACTCTGGCCTGCGGGCAGTCTGACCGTGAATATCGTGCCGGTGTCGATCCCGGCGCTGTCCGCGGTGACCGTCCCTCCGTGGAGCTCGACCAGCTGCCGCACCAGGGCCAACCCGAGTCCGAGCCCACCTTGCCGGCGGCTGGTGGAGGCGTCAGCTTGACGGAAGCGGTCGAAGACGTAGGGCAGGAATTCCCGGTCGATGCCCTCGCCTGTGTCGCGCACCGTCAGCACCACGCTATCGCCTGCGGTGGCTGCGGAGACATTGATGTGGCCACCGCGAGCCGTGAACTTCACGGCGTTCGACAGCAGATTCCACACCACTTGCTGCAGGCGATCGGCGTCGCCCTGAACGGTCGGAAGCACGTCGACGCTGGTCGTGATGGGGATGCCTTTGGCCGTCGCAGCCGGCGTGACCACTTCAATTGCCGCCTGCACCACGTCCTCGAAGCGGACTGTCCGCACCTCGAGCCGCAGCTTCCCGCTGATGACCCGCGCCGTGTCGAGGAGGTCCTCGATGAGGCGGAGCTGCGACGCCGCATTCCGCTCGATGACGTCGAGGGCGTGGTCGCGCGATTTCAAGTGCTGCTGCGTCCGCAGGATCCTCGTCCAGCCCAGCACCGCATTCAGAGGCGTCCGGATTTCGTGCGACAGCGTCGCCAGAAATTCATCCTTGAGACGCGAATTCTCCTCGGCAATCAAGCGCGCTCGATCCAGCGCGGCGATCCGGCTGCGCAGCTCGCGCTCCATGACCACGCGCTCAGTGACATCGTCGATGGCGGTCACGGTTCCGACGATAGCGTCTCCGGATCGAATCGGACCGATTCGAGTGCTCTGCGACATCTCGACACCGCCCGCCACTCCCTTGATGGCAATCGGAATCAGATACTTGTGGAGGGACTCGGAGAGGATTCGCGATTCCCCTCCGAGCGCTTCGCGATAGTAGCGATCGAATCCGCGATCGCGGATGCTCGGGAACAGGTCGAAGAGCGAGCGGCCGATCGCGCAGTCGGCAGCAAGGCCCGTGTTCGCAACCAGCCAGGCGTTCCAGCTGCAGATCACGAGGGCTGTGTTGGTCGTAAAGATGCCGCGGTTGGAGAGATCGTTGATCCACTGCGTGGCGCCAAGGGTGACGAGGTCCAACTCGGTTCCTGCGACAGTTTTCACCGCTGTCTGTGCTCCCATTCTTCGACCTCGCGAATGAGACGATCGAGAGAGGCGACGCTGAGCACAATCACCAGATAGCCTTTGACCTCGGCTTCACGAAGCCGGAAGCCGGCGTGCACGATGAGCGCGTACTCCAGCCCCCGCCGGTTGATGCGCAACGATTCAAGGATCGCGCCGACCGATTCAAGGCTGAGGTGCGGGACCGAGAATGACACCTGCACCTGCAACAGATTGCCGAACGTGCCAAGACACGCATTGAGAAGAATGTTGCCCACCTCGGTAATGACTTCCCGAGCTGACGTGTCGATCGAGAGCGGCAGCGCCGGCTCATTGGTCAGGAGCTCCTTCAGCATTGAGGCGCCCTGATAGTCCAGAATGAGCAGCGCGTCGCCGGCCACCGGGCCCGAGAAAATCTGGTGGACGCTGGCCACGTCGGTCCGAACGACCCGTTCGAGCGCTTCGGCCACCTCGCTGACGAGGTGAATCGACACTTCCGGCACTTCGAGGAGGACACGATGCCCCGTGAGCTGGGAGAGCGAGGCTGCCGCCCGCCCGAACCCGATATTCAGGAGCTCGATGAGTGCGTCCTGCTGGACATCGGTCAATTGCAGCATTACATCGGCCTCTCGAGAACCTGCCGGACCGTACTGAGCAGTCGCTCGCGCTCGAACGGCTTGTTGATGAATCCGCTCGCCCCTGCCTCCTCGACGAGCTGCATCGAGGAAGACTGCACATCCGCTGACACGACGATCACGCGGGCCGTAGGATCGAGCTCGCGCAGCTTGCTGAGCACGTCGAGGCCGTACATGCCCTTCATGACCAGATCGAGCATCACGACGTCCGGTCGATCGAGGAAGTAGCGCTCGAGCGCGACCATCCCGTCCTCCGCCTCGACGACGTCGAAGCCTTCGGGCTCCAGGATCGCACGCAGACTGCGGCGCGCGAGCGCCGAGTCGTCAACCAGCAGAAGTTTGGTTTTCACAGCCACTCCAGAATCGCATCCGCCATACGGTCGAGCGCCACCGCCCGGTCGCTGAGGCCGGCTTCCACAATTGACCGCGGCATGCCGTACACGACACAGGTTTCTTCGGCTTCGGTCAGGACCGTTCCACCGCGGGCCTTGATCCACGCCGACCCCTCGCGCCCATCCGCACCCATGCCAGTCATGACCACTCCGAGGACGCGGCCGCCATACACGTCGACTGCAGACTGGAACAGAACATCGACGGAGGGGCGATGCGGCGTATCGAGCGGCTTCACGTCGAGGTGGGTGACCACGTGCCCGTCGCCGTTGCGCCGCAGGGTCAAATGACGCCCGGCCGGTGCGATGAGCACCGAGCCTGGGAGCACTTCGACCCCGTCGCGCGCTTCGGTGACCGTCAGCGCCGACAGATCATTAAGCTTTTGAGCATAGAGCGCGGTGTAGCCGACGGGCATGTGGAGCACCACGAGCAGCGGTACTGGAAGGCTCGCCGGGAGGCGTGGAATGACCGCTTTGAGGGCTTGAGGTCCTCCGGTTGACACGCCAAGAACGATCAGATCGAACGCCCCATGGAAGCTCAGCGGCGGTTGCTGGGGGGCGGGCACCGTCGCCATCAGCCGCACACGAGAGCCGGCCGCAGATCTGACGGTGGCGATGAGGTCGTCAGACATCTCCAGGAGCCGCTCGGACGCCAGCGCCGTTGGTTTCTGAATGAAGTCCACTGCTCCTGCGTCGAGCGCGCTCAGGACCAGCTCGCCCGACTCGCTCGCCACGCTCACGATGACGATCGGGACCGGCCGCCGGCGCATCTGCTCCTGCACGAAGGCGACACCATCGAGCTCCGGCATGATCAAGTCGCTCGTCACGACATCGGGACGCAGCTCTTCCACACGATCGAGGGCCTCCTGGCCGTCTCGCGCCGTGCCAACCACTTCGAGAAGCGGGCTGCGCGACAACATCTGCGAGACCACTTTGCGGACATAGGCTGAATCGTCCACCACAAGCACGCGCGCCACACGGGAATCGGTCATGAAGGGGATCCTCAACCTCAGCGTTTGACGTAGACGAAGGCGCGCCCAAGTTCCCGCAGCACGAAACGATCCGTCACGCTGAGCAACGACTCGGCGGCTCCCACGAAGAGGTAGCCCGGCGACGGCATTTTCTCCGCGAACGTGGCGACCGCTCGCCTGATGCTGTCGGCGGAGAAATAGATGAAGGCATTGCGGCAGAAAATGACGTCGGAATGCACGAACGGCTCTACCCCGACCTGATCCATCAGGTTGACGACGCTCCAGGAGCGAACTTTCTCGGTCAGCTCCCGAACCGGGCGCCAGCCCTCCTGACCCGTCAGGGGGATGAAGTACTTGTCGCGCATCGCGGGCGGCAGCGCGCGAAACGCTCGGCCCCGATAGCGGCCCTCGCGCGCCTTCGCGACGGCCGTGGCGCTGCCGTCGCTCGCGTGTAGCTCGATGTCCGCCCGCTCGAACCATCCGGCTTCGTTCAGAATCATCGCGAGGGTCAACGGCTCTTCGCCGCTCGCGCACGGGGCGCTCCAGATGCGGACCGGGCCGCGGTGCGCCTTCAGCAGGTCTGGCAGCAGCTGATCGGCGACCGCGTGCATCTGGTCGACCTCCCGCCAGAAGTAGGTTTCCTGGACCGAGAGCGCGTCCATGACGCGGCGCCACTCGGCCTCGGCCCCCTCGTCGAACTTCAGCAGGTAGTAGAAATCCAGATATGAATGGAACCCGTGCTCGATCACCAGCGGGGCGAGGCGCTCCCCCAGCGATTCGCAGCGCCCGTTCTCGTAGAACAAGCCGGTGCGCTCGTGGACCAGGTCGCGGAGCAACGGCAGGCCGGCGTCCGTCAGGCCGAGGTTGTCCGGCTCGAAGGGCGTCATTGTGCGGCATCACCCTCCGCGCGCTCCGTTACGGGACGGTCGACGAAGTGTCGGCGTGCCATCGCATGGGTGGCGGCCTCGCGAACGGCCGGCGACGCATCAGCCCGCGCCATTTGCGCCAGCCGCTGAATCACTCCTCTGGTGCCGAGTCGCGCCAAGACCGACACGGCGCGCTTCCGTACGAGCGCATCGCCATCGTCCAGCGCGCGCTGAAGATAGGCCGAGGCGGTGGGATGCGACATACGGCCAAGCGCTTCGACGACCCCACGACGGATGTCGGGGTTGTCCGCGTCGAGACGCGGGGCGAGCCAGGGAATGGCCGAGGGCGGGATCTTCGCCAGCCTGGCGACCGCCTCCTCGTGGCGGGCGCCGTCCGCCAGCGCCGCCGTCAATGCCTCGACTGCCCGCTCAGCGATGGGGGCCGGGCTGGCGGCGAGTGTCACGAGCCCGGCCATCGCCGCACTTGCGACTGATCGGTCGGCGTCCGACGCGGCAGTCCACGAAAGCAGATCGACAGACTCCTCGTGGGCCCAGGCGGCGATGGCGGCAACCGCCGTCGCTCTCCGGCGCGCATCCGGCGACCGGAGCACCGACCGCAGCGTGGCGCCGCTCGACGCAGCCCGGAGGCGGCCGAGCGCCCGTACCGCAGCGTTCGCGAGGTCGTCCTCGCGAGCAGCCGTCAGCTCGCTGAGAATCGTCGGCGCCTCGTCGCCGCCGAGCAGCCCGATCGCCTCGACAGCTGCCACCCGAACTGGACGCGCCGGATCCGATTCGGCCAGGGGCTGAAGCAGGGTCACAGCCGCTGGATCGCCCAGGCGCCCGAGGCTCACCGCCGCGAAGTACCGGACCCACGGATCGGCATCGGCGAGCGCTCGTTTCAGGAGCGCGTGCGGCTTCGTTCCCATATCGCCGAGAGCCCTCGCCGCGCCCGCTCGGGCACGCGGTGAGTCCCGTTCAAGCGCGTGCTGCAGAAGCCTGATGGCGCGATCGTCCTCGCCCTCCAGAAACGGCAGATGCTCGAGCGCGGCAACCCGTACGCCTTCGTCGGCGTCACTGCAGCTGCGAACCAGCGCTTCTACGCAGTCGGCGTAGCCGAAGTAGCCGGCAATCCGCACGGCGGACTCCCGCACGCGCGGGTTGGAGTCGTCAAGCAGTTGCGCCATCCGTGCACCCATGCGGGGGTCGCCAATCGAATTCAGCGCCCCGATCGCCGCCTGTCGGACGGCTGCATCATCGTCGCCCAGGCGCAACAGCAGGGGCTCGAATGCTCGCGCATCGCCGATGCGCGACAGGGCGCCCTCGATGTGCACCAGAAGATCCCGATCGTCCGACGCAAGTAACGAAACCAGCGCCGGCACCGCCCGTCGGTCTCCGATCCGTCCCAAAGCGATGACGGCCGAGCGCCGCGTGTTCAGGTCCTCGTCCGACAGCTGCGCGATGAGCAGTTCGACGGCCGGTGCGCCGAAGCGCACGAGCGCTTCGACGACGTTGTGATGGACGCTGGTGCGCCCCAGAAGTGTGGCAAGCGCGCGAGGAATCGCCTCCCCCTTCAACCAGCTCACCACCACAATCAGCTGGCGCAGGGCGTCGCCCTCAGCCTGTCCCACCGAGTTCAGGATCCGATCGAGTGCCGACGGATCGATCGTGCGTCGCACCAGATCTTCGATCGCCGCTCCATCTCCGACCAGTTCAACCTGCCGGTGGTGAATGGACGCAATCGCGCCGACGAGGGCGACCACGGGACTATCCTCCGACCGGAGCGCGTCGACGAGCGCAGGAATCGCGTCTTCGTCGCCAATGCGCCCGAGGGCTTCGGCCACCGAGGCACTCAGCATCGGGTCGCCGAGCAGCGGCACCAGCGAAGCAGCCGACGACGGGTCGCCTATCTGCACCAGTGATTCGACAGCTGGAAATGCCAGAAAGAAATCACGCGACTGGGCAATCGCGACCAGACGCTGAACCGCCGCACCCGCACGAAGTTTGCCTAACGCTTCGATCGCGTGAAAGCAGACGTTGCTATCGTCGTCGTCGAGAGCGCCGATGAGCGCGGTTGTCGCCTCCGGATTCCGCTGGCTGCCGAGGCCAAGCGCGGCCTGCACCCGCAAATCTGCATCCGAATCCTCGAGCAGGCCGATCAGCGAACGCGTGAGGTCCACGCCGGTCAGGGTCAGCAACTGAAGCGCGCTGCTCAAGACGCTGAAATCCCGATGCCCCTCCCGCAGCGCGGCGACGATTGTGTCGACGAGCGCGGCATCAGTGCGCCCGGCAATCGCTCGAACCGCCGCGCGCCGCACTTGCCAATGATCGTCCGCGATCGCATCGCCGAGCGGACCGAGGCCGTCGATCGACGACAGCCGGGACAACTGCTCGATCGCCGCCAGCCGCTCTGCTGGTTCCGCGTCGCGCAGGCGTCGGCCCAACTCGCGCTCCCGCTCCATCCGCGTCGTCACGTCTTCGATGGTGACGACGAGCCCGACCGCCCGCTGGTCGTCGCGAAGCGCCCCAATCACCACGCGCTGCTGCATGCGGTCGAACTCGGGCGACGGCTCGAGCGGCGGGCAGGGGATTAGAAACTTGTGAATCGCCGGCGCCAGCACCTGCGCAGCGCCCGAGACCAGTGGCTCTCTGAGGACGTCGAGCAACCCGCGCGCGTGCAGGTCGGGCACGACCTCTTCGAGCCGGCGGCCCTTGACCGTGTCGGCCGGAATGCCGGTCATCCGCTCGAGCGACTTGTCCCAGCTCTTGACGACGAGATCGAGATCGGTCGTCAGCAGACCGATACGCCGATCGGTGTCATCCGAGTGTGCGCCGGAGGGGGAATCGTTCATTTGCGTCTGTTGGACCCGGTGCGGCCACGAGTTGTCGCTCGGCCGTTGGCCCGACCGTTCTGCCCAGCAGGACGTTTCGACGCGGCGCGAAGGCTGCCTGCCTGTAACCCGTTCACGAGCGATTCCGCCTGGCGCAACAGATCGGTGGTGCCGCCGCGCGTTTCTTTCACGCCGCGGGCATTGCGCTCAGCGATGGTGCGTGCGTCTTTCAGCAGCGAGAGGGTCCGTTCCGCGCTCGTCGAATGCTCGACGTTCGCGCGGCTAATGAGTTTGATCTGCTTCGACGTATTCTGCGACGCCCCGGTCAACGCTTTCAGGGCCCGCGACTGTTCGCTGAGTGCCCGTGCCGCCTGCTCCGACTGCTTCCGCATGCTTTCCACCGCCGACGTTACCTGCATCGCCGCGGTCGACTGCTCGGCCATGGCCCGCGACACGGACGCGATATTGCGCGTCAGGGCATCGGCCGACTTGGAAATCTGCTCGGTGGCGACGGCTTGCTCGCCCATGGCGCGGGTCGTGGCCGCGGCACCGCGGCGTACTTCTTCGCTGGAGCCGCTGATCTGCTTCGCGGTTTTCGCCTGGTCAGAAGAGGCACGGTGCAGCTGGGCGGCCAGCTTCGCCACGCTCTGCGTCGCTTTGGTGATATCGCGCGAGGCCCGCCCCTGCTCGCCTATCGCTTTGGTCACTTCCTGGGAGACCTTTCGCATCTGGCCGGTCGCCTGGACGATGCTGCTTGCGCCTGTGGCCTGCTCCGCCGTGGCGACCGCGATCAATCTGGCTTGATCGGTCGTTGCGGATACGGCGGCGACGAGCGTCTGAGCCGCCGATCGCTGCTCGTCGGTCGCGCGCGAAATCTGGCTGACCGCACCGGCGACGTCGACGAGGCCTCCCAGGATCTTGCGCAAACCAGCGGCGCCTCCTTCGGCGAGCGCGTTGCTTTCGTCGGCCACCCGCAAGCTGTCATTTGAGGTCGAGACCGCTTCGCTGGCCGCTTCCTGTAGCGCCCTGATGATGCCGGCGATATCGGCGGTGGCCTTGGCCGACCGGTCGGCCAGGTTGCGAATCTCCTCTGCCACGACCGCAAATCCGCGGCCGGCGTCGCCGGCACGAGCCGCTTCGATCGAGGCGTTCAGCGAGAGGAGGTTCGTGCGCTCGGCAATCAGGTTGATCGTGTCCACGATCGATCCGATGTCGTTGGTGCGCTTGCCCATCTCGCGCAACACCGTCGAGGACTGCACCATCGAGTCGCGCAGTCGGCCAATCCCCTGAATCGAGCGTTGCACGACGGCGCCGCCTTCCTCCGCCTCGCGCGAGACCCGCCGCGTCACGTCGTCGGCCTGCTTGGCCAGTCCGGCCACCGACTGAATCGAGCGCTCGAGCTCGGTCGCGCTCGACGCCGCGCCGCTCGCAGTGTCCAGAATCGCGCGGCCGTTGGCCGCCACCGACTGCACTGACCGCGACATCTGCTCGATCGCCGTCGAGTTCTGCTCGACGGCCGTCGCCAGGCTCTGTGTCATCGCGGACACCTCCTCGATGGAGGCGGCCATCTCGGTAATCGACGATGAGGTTTCGTCGGACGCCGACGCCAGTTCGGTCGCGTTACCGGCCACGCCCTCGATTGAACGCGACATCTCCTCGATCGCCGCCGCAGTTTCGTTGGCCGATGAACTGAGCTTCTCGGTATCGCGCAGGACGCTCCTGGTGGATGCGGCCATTTCAGTAATCGACGCGCTGACCTGCTGCGACGCCGACGCCATCTCCTGGGTCGTCCCGGTCACCGCTTGAATGGAGCTGGTCGTCTCCTGGGCCGACGCGGCCGTTTCCGTGACCGATGCGGCGAGGCTCGCGGTGTTGCTCGACACCTGCTCGATCGAAGCGGCCATCTCGTTGACCGATGAGACGAGCGTTTCCGCGGACATCGCCATCGATTCCACCTGGCTCGCCATGTTCTTCAACGAGGTGAAGGTCTCATTGATTTCGCCCGCTGCGGCCTCCAGGGTGCGCAGTTGCGCGTCGGCGCCCTCGGCCACTTCGTCGGCCACGCGCGCGATGCTGTTGGCGGACAGCGTGACCTGCGTGACTCGCTCCCGCATCGCCGTTGGATCGAACGGCAGGAATCCGTGCGCGCCGATTCCGGTCTCCCCGTCCACCGATCCGCCGTTTCGTCCTGCCATCGCCCGTTCTCCTCAGATCAAGCCGCGACCAGCGGCTCTGAAAAACTCAACAACTGCTTCAGATTCAGCACGAGCACCAGTCGATCGCCAATCGACGCAATGCCCTCCACATAACGACCGCTGAGTCCGGCGAGCGCATCTTGCGGCGGCTGGATGGCGTCTGCGGCCAACTTGATGAACTCGCGCCCCTCGTCGGCGACGAGCCCGACGCTGCGATCGTCGTCACGCACGACGATCAAGCGCGTCCGCAGGTCGTAGGGCGTCCGCTCGAAGCCAAAGCGCGCCCGCAGATTCACTGCCGGCACGACCTGGCCACGCGAGAACACCACACCATCGACGAACGGCGCGGCATTGGGCACGCGAGTGACCTGTTCCAGCATCTCCATATGCTGGACCTCGCGGCTGCGGACCGCGTAAGTGGTGCCGGCAACAAGGAAGAGAATGAAGGTATCCATGGTCCGAGCCGCCCTAGGCGAGCATCCTTCCCCAAGTGGAGGCATCGCCAACGCTCCGCGCTGCTCGATCGCATACTAGCCGGACGATCAGCACGGGGTCCAGGATGAGCACGACGCGGCCGTCCCCGAGATCGGTCGCGCCTGAAATGCCAGCGACCTTCACCAGGGGGTCAGTGATGGCGCGCACGACAATCTCGCGGTGTCCGACCACCCGGTGCACGGCGAGTCCGACAGCGGCACTGCCGGTGCCGATGACGAAGGCGTGAAACCGCTCGACCGGCTCTTCGGCAATGCCAAGCAATTTACCGAGCCGGACAATCGGCAGCGAGGCGCCCCGATATGGCACGACCTCGTTCTGTTCAAGCGCTCGGACGTCGGCAGATGCGATCTCGATCACTTCGCGCACGGCACCCTGAGGCACGGCGAATGATTCGCCGCCGACGCGCCCGATCAGCGCATCGGTGATGGCCAGTGTGAGCGGGAGATCGATGAAAAACCGGGTGCCGACCCCCGGCGTGGATTCGAGACGTATGGTACCCGACAGCTCTTCCACCGTAGACTTCACGACCGCCATTCCAACCCCACGCCCGCTCACGCGATCGGCGTCGGCCGTGGTGGAAAATCCCGGCGCGCAGATGAGCGCGAGCAGCGCTTGCGGGTCGGACGGATCCAATGGAATGGGCAATCCGACGGCACGCGCCTGTGCGATGACGGCTGCCGCATCGATGCCGTGGCCATCATCCATCACCTCGATCGTGAAGACCTCGCCGACTGTGGACGCGCTGAGGGTAATCGTGCCATCGGGCGGTTTGCCTTTGGCGATCCGTTCCTCGGCTGGCTCGATGCCGTGGCTCACGGCGTTGCGAACCAGGTGAACGACCGGATCCATCATCCGCTCGATCAGATATTTGTCGATCTCCGTGGATTGTCCTCGCAGTTCGAGGGTGACCTTCCGTCCACTCTCACGCGCCAGGTCGCGGACGACGAACGGCATCCGCCGGAATATCTCGCCAATTGGCACGAGCCGGACGCGCATGATCTTTTCTCGCAGCATGCGCAGCTGCCGATCGATGGCAAGCGTATTCTCCTGAATGGCTCGCCACTCTGCCGACGGCACGTGCCGTTCGATCCGGCTCAGACTGTCAACCAGGCGGGCTCGGCTGATGACGAGATCCCCAACGCTCTGGATCAGCTCGTCGAGGCGCGTCATGTCGACTCGCACGACGTGCGAAGGCGCCACGCTGCCGAAGTGCGTACCTTCAAGCGGTTGCGCCACCGGCAGTAGACCACCGTCGGTCGCCGCGCCGCCGGCCAACTCCAACACGATGCCGTCTGCCATCAGCTCGTCGAGCGCTTCCCGGTCGTCGGTGGTTGTCGCGACCGTGAACGCGAACGCGATCGTGCCATCAGGCGCGACCCGCGGCGCCGCATCGACGATACGACCGACCTCCGCGAGCTTCTTGCGGATCACGTCGACGCCGATGCCGCGCTCCATCAGTTCGCGCGTCGGTACGAAGGTGCAGGTCCAGAAGCGCTCGCCAGAAGAGGCGGCGGCCGATGCGGACTGAGCGGGCGCCGCCAGACCGCCGGGCAATGCGGCGAGGCTTGCGATCCGTGCCGCGAGATCGTCGGTCGAAGGCGGTGTCTGTTTCGAACGATGCGCGCCGATCACGGCTCCGAGCCGTTGGATGCCCTGCTCGAGAACCTCGATCCCAACTGGGGTGACGGCCACCTCGCGCTGCCGGAGCGCCCGTAGATAGTCCTCGAGGTGATGCGCGAGCTCTTCGGCGGGGCGCAGCTCCACCATCGCCGAGATGCCCTTGAGCGAATGAAAGTAGCGGAACAGCTCGTCGATCACCGGACGCTCGGCGGCAGCATCCCCGATCGACGACTCGAGCGCGAGCAGGGCCCGACGCGCGCCGGTGAGGTGCTCCTCGCACTCGGCGAAGTAGTCGTCCAGGAATCCGTCGAAGAAGCCTTCAGACATGCTCGAGCAGTGACCGCGCCGCGGTGGCAAGGGTTTGCGGAAGAAACGGCTTCGTGAGATACGTCGTGGCTCCCGCTTCAGCGGCGGTCCTGCGGCTGGCCTCGTCGTTGCGCGTGGTGAGCACGATGATCGGCACATCCTTGTAGTTGCGATGACCCCGGACGAACTTCATGACGTCGATGCCGTGCATGTCGGGCATGTTGAGGTCGAGGACGATGAGCTGAATCGGGCTGAGAGCGAGCTGCTCGATGGCCTCGAGCCCGGTCGCCGCCTCGAGGAGATCGGCCGCCACGCCCGCAAGAGAGGCACGGACCATCTTTCGGAGCGTGGGCGAGTCGTCAACGATCAGAACTTTGTGCATACAAACGCTACGCTCTTCAGCAGTTCCTCGGGCTTTCCCGACGCATTCGGCGGGATTGCAGCGCGAAATGCGAAAACGAGCAAGCCACGTGCCGCTCAGCTTGGTCCAGTGCTATTTCGTAAACCATTACAGCTCAGCGTCTTAGTGGTTCTGGCGGCGCGCCGTTGCCGCCGCTGACGAAAGCTGAGCGGGAATCGTCTAATCGACTCGAGGAATGAGGTGCAGATGGAGACGCTCGTCAAGGATCTCGCCTACGCCGCTCGAACGCTCCGCAAGAATCCTGGATTCAGCGCGATTGCGATCATCACGATTGCGCTGGGAATCGGCACCTGCACAGCCATCTTCAGCATCGTCCACACGATCCTGCTGAGGCCGCTGCCCTATTCAGATGCCGGTCGGCTGGTGATTGTCTGGGGGGAGCTGCGGACGCGCAGCGTCAACGACTGGCCGCTTTCGGCTCCGCACTTCCAGGATCTGCAACAGCAGGCAGTGGGCTTCGAGGGCTTTGCCGCGCTGACGCCGGCCAACCGGACGCCGATCGGCGGCGACGGCGCGGATCCTGAGCAGATTCAAGTTGCATCGGCGACACCCAACCTCTTCAAGCTGCTCGGCGTGGCTGTGGCGGCGGGCCGCGACTTCGTGGACGCCGATGCCACGCCGCAGGCCGTGCCGGCAACCGAAACCGCAGCCCCTGCGCCGCAACTGCCGGCGATTGCGATCCTCAGTGATGCTTTCTGGCGCCGGAGGTACGGCGGCGACACCAGCATCCTTGGCCGGATGATCGATTTCGGCGGCGGCGGTCGTGCGCAGATCGTCGGCGTCCTCCCACCGGGCTTCGAGATCCTGTTCCCACCGCGGGTCAGTGTCTTTCCGACGCCCGACATGTGGGTGACCGCTCGCATCGACTTTCAGAACGCGAGCCGGAACGGCGCCTTCCTGCGAGTCATCGGCAGGTTGAAGCCCGGCGTGACCTTCGCACAGGCCGAGACACAGGTGGAGGCGGTGGCCGCGGGCATTCGAGAGCGGTTCCCCATTTCTGGCGGCGCCGGCCTCCACTTTCACGCGGTACCGATGCACGCCGATCTCGTTCGGGAGGTGCGTCCGGCCATTCTCACGCTCATGAGTGCGGTGCTGTTCGTGCTGCTCATTGCGTGCGCCAACGTCGCGAATCTTCTCATCGTGCGTGCCTCGTCGCGCGGCCGCGAGCTGTCGATTCGCGCAGCCATCGGAGGCAGCCGCTGGCGGCTGGTGCGGCAGCTGCTGGCGGAGAGCGCGATGATTGCCGCCGGAGGCACAGTCCTCGGTCTGGCACTCGCGCGCCTGGCGATCACTGGCCTGGTGCGATTCGGCCCGGCCGATCTCCCCAGGCTCGGCGCGATCACGCTCGATCCGACGGTGGTGGGGTTCACCGTGCTGGCCGGCTTCTTCACCGCGGTCGCGTGCGGCATCGTCCCGGCGCTCCGCGCGTCGCGGCCCGACCTGATGGACGTGTTGCGCCAGAGCGGAAGCTCGCCGGGGCTGCGGGCCGGCCGGTTCGTCCGCCAGTCGGTCGTGACGATCGAAGTCGCGCTGTCCTTCGTACTGCTCGTAGGCGCCGGCTTGATGGTCCGGACCTTCATTGCCCTACAGCAGGTCGATCCCGGGTACGACCCGAACGGCCTGGTGACCTTTCTCCTCCCCTCGGCTGGCAACCAGCCCGCCGAGCGAGCGGTCTTCATGCGCGACGTCCAGGCTCGGCTCCGCGCGCTTCCCGGAGTCGAGAACGTCACCGCGGCGACGCCGTTGCCGCTCGACGGTCAGATCGCCACCGGCCGGTGGGGTCCTGAAGCCGCAGCCGCCGATGCGACCCTGTATCGCCAGGCCGACGCACGCATCGTGCTGCCGGGATACTTTGAAACCATGAAAACGCGGGTGCTGGCGGGCCGTCCGTTCACCGAGGCCGACAACAACGTGAATACGCGCGTGATCATCCTCGACGATCACCTGGCCGCAAAAGCGTTCCCCGATCGGTCGGCGATCGGCCAGCGGATCCTCGCAAGAATTCGAACACCCGAGCCGGAGGTGTTCGAGGTCATCGGCGTGGTGGCCCACCAACGCCATGCCTCAATGGGCGCCGACGGTCCAGACTGCATGTTCTTCGCTGACGGGTTGTTGGGTTCTGGTGCCGCGGGGCGGTGGGCCGTGCGCACGGCTGGCGACCCGGCCAGCCTCGCAAGGCCGATCCGTCAGGCCGTCGCCGCGATCGCGTCGACCGCCGCCATCGCCGAAGTACAGCCGATGACGGAGCTCGTCGATCGCGCCATGGCGCCGACCCGATTTGCGGTGGCACTGATCGGACTGTTCGGCGGCGTCGCGGTGCTTCTCGCCGCAGTTGGCCTGTACGGCGTGCTCTCGACGGTGGTCCGCCAGCGCACTGGAGAAATCGGGATGCGGATGGTCTTCGGCGCCGAGCGACGCAGCATCTTCCGGCTGGTGATCGGCGAGGGCCTGCGGTTGAGCGCGGTCGGCATCGTCATTGGCCTCGTCCTGTCATTCGCCGTGACTCGATTGATGGCAACGCTGCTCGTGGGCGTGAAGCCGACGGATCCGGCCACCTTTGTGGCGACGACCGTCCTGTTCTTGATCGTGGCCACACTCGCGTGCGGCCTCCCGGCACGGCGCGCGTCGCGACTCGACCCGACCGTGGCGCTGCGAGAGGACTAGGCTAAGGACGCGGATCCTCACCTCACGCCACTACACCGATACGAAAAGTGCGCTAGGGCGTCAAGCACGGCAACAGGGTAATATCCCCGTCATGCATCTGACGCGCGCACTCATTCTCGCGGTCGTCGTGTCGGCCATTGCGGGCGCCGGTGTCCTCGCGCAACGCGGACGGGGTCAGGGCACCCCGCTTCAGCCTGGCCAGCCTTGTCCTGCGGGCACCACTGAAGTGCGTCCCGGCCGCTGCCAGGCCCCGGAGTTTCCGCCGCCAAGTATCGTCGACTATCGCCCGAGGTCCGTGCTTGTCACGGAGCAGCACCCGGTGCCGCGGGCGAAGTACCCGGTCATCGACATTCACGGGCATGCGGAAAGCATGCTCCAGTCGCCCAGCGGCCTGGCCGATCTGGTCACGGCACTGGACGCACTCAACGTCGGGCTGTTCGTGAGCGCCGACAACGTGTCGGGAGCGGCGCTGCGCACCACCCTCGCGACCGTGAACGCAAGCCCGCATGCGGGGCGTTTCCGGATCCTCACTGGGGTGAACTTTCGCAACGTCGGGCCGGGCTGGGCAGAACCGGCGGTCGCGCAGCTCCGGGCCGATATCGCCGCTGGCGCGGTCGGCGTGGGCGAGATCGGCAAGGCCCTCGGACTCACGACTCGAAAGGCAGACGGTACCCGTCTCCGCGTGGACGACCCCCTGCTGGATCCGATCTGGTCGGCCTGCGCGAGCTTGAACGTGCCGGTCTTCATTCATACCGCCGAACCGCAGGAGTTCTTCCAGCCGCTCGACATGCAGAACGAGCGCTGGCTGGAGCTGGCACTCTTCCGCGATCGTCGCAACTACGAGCCCGGACAGGTGACGTTCGACGAGCTCATGACCGAACGCGACAACGTGTTCAGGAAGCATCCGAAGACGCGCTTCATTGCCGCCCACTTCGGCTGGCACGCGAACGACCTCGCGCGCGCCGCGAAGATGCTCGACCAGTTTCCCAACGTGGTCACCGAGGTCGGCGCGATCCTCTACGATCTCGGCCGCCAGCCGCGCGCCGCGCACGACTTCTTCGTCAAGTACCAGGACCGCATCCTCTTCGGCAAGGACGCGTTTCAGCCGTCGGAGTATCCGTACTACTGGCGCGTCTTCGAAACCAAGGACGAGTACTTCGACTACTACCGCGACTATCACGCGTTCTGGAAGTTGTACGGCATGGACCTGCCGGACCAGGTCCTTCGCAAGCTGTATTACCAGAATGCCTTGCGCGTGGTGTCGGGGCTGCCCAAGAGCGGATTCCCCGGATAGCCGGATTCTCCGGATAACAGGCGTCAGCTCTGACGGCTCATACCCCTTACCCATTCCCCTGGGTGAGCTGCCGTGTGTTCGGATCTCCCTCCCCCGGCGTTGATCCCAGAGAACGACGGGCAATGACGCTCGTTGGGAACGAGGAGAACGACAATGGCTTTTCGGAAACTGCTCGGAACGGCGCTGGCGGTGGTCCTCGTAGGCGTGGCAACGGGCGTGTCGACCGGCGCGCACGCGGCCAACCACTCGATGTCTCTGACCTTCAATCGCCCGGTGGCCCTGCCTGGCGTGACTCTTGCGGCCGGCACCTACGTCTTCGAGATTCCCGTGGACACCGGTGACCACAGCCTGGTCCGGGTGTCGAGCAAAGACCGCCGGATCGTCTACCTTACGGCGTTCACGGCCCTGATCGATCGGCCCGCCGGCACGAAGCCGGACCGGATGGTGACCTTCGGCGAGGCCGCGCCAGACCGTCCGACGCCGATCACCGTCTGGTGGCCGGAGAATTCACCGGGCCGCCAGTTCATCTACCCGAACAAGTAGGCTGACCTTGCAGCCTGACTTGGGTGCAGGCACGAACCCGTCATTGGGTTCGTGCCTGCAACTTTGTGTAGACGCTCTGTAAGAGTCGTTGACGCTGGTGTTGCGGGGCGTTACAGTCGTCGCTTCCCGTTACAGTCGGTTCTCTTAATCCGGTTTGGTTGCTTCGCCGTACGTCGGAAGCCGTAAAGCCCGTGGGAGGGTTCTATGCCAGGCGTGCAGCGTGTCGTCGTCAAACTCAAAGATCCGGTGGCGCCCCCCGCAACCGACGACAAGACCGCCGAAGACATCTTGGCGGAAGGGGGATTGCTCACTCGGATGAGGCTGTTGTACCCGGCGCGTGGATTGAAGGTCTCGAGACTCTTGACGAGTGTTTCGCCGACGAGGATCCGGGAGCTCATGGCCGCTGCGGAAAGCGCCGATTATCACCCGCCCAACTTCAACGCGTATGCGTTCGTGCTGGTAGACGAACTCGATGACGTCACGCCCCTTGGAATGCTGCTGGACATCGAACCGACCGTCGAATCCTGGTACAACGATCCCGATTCCGAGAACCCCGCGGAGGTACAGCCGGCCAACGATCCCAAGTCCGTGCAGCAGGGATATCTGAATCCGGCGCCTGGTGGCCTCGATGTTCATGCGCTGTGGCGCGAACCAGGGGCTGCCGGAAAAGACATCAGTTTCGCCGACGTCGAGCTTGGATGGACCATCGATCATGGCGAGCTGGTGGACCCGACGACGGGATTGCCCCGAGCCAAGGTGGTTGGCGGTGGGGTCATTTCGAAGGAGACTCTTCTTCTAGAGCACGGGACACGAGTTCTTGGCGTCGTCTTCGCCGCCGACAACACCAGCGACGTCGTCGGCATCGCACCAAAGGTGGAAAAGCCGTACGTGGTGCCGTACCTCACCACGGACGTCATCTCGCAGAATCGAGCAGACGCCATCGCCGCAGCCACCGACCGGCTCGTCACGGATCGAGGCGGAGTGCTTTTACTCGAAATCCAAATCATCGAGCCGGACTTTAACGCCAGCGATCCGACCGACAATTCGCGGCTGCCAGCGGAAGCTCTCGACGCCGAATTCCAGCTGATTCGGTTGGCGACGCACATCGGCGGCGCCCCGATCGTCGTGGTGGAATGCGCGGGCAACGGCGGCCGCGACCTCAACCTGTTTGCCCAACCCCAGCGTCGATCGCTCAAGCAACCTACGGTTTCCACCGACGACTCGGGCGCCATCATGGTGGGGGGAGCCACTTCGTCGGGCACCCATCGCGCGACCGCTTCCACGAATTTCGGCGGGCGCGTTGACTGTTACGCGTGGGGCGAAGACGTCGTCACCCTCACTGCCACGCCAGCTGCTCCCTTCAACGGAACCTCTGCGGCGGGTGCCATCATTGCAGGCGCCTGCGTGTCCATCCAGGGCATCCGTAAGGCGGCGGGAAAGCCGCTGCTCAGTTCACTCGCGATGCGGACCTTGCTGAAACAAGGCGGCACTCCGGTTCTTAGCCGCGCGCGGAACAAGAGAACCCAGATCGGCGTGATGCCCAATCTGCGACAGGTCGTCATCGCCATGTAACCGGCACCGTTACGTAACCACCCACCATTCTTCCTTTCAGGAGATGCGACCATGCCAGACTTTACTGATCAGGTGCTCGTGCAATGCGGCTACGCGATTGGCGCCGGGGCGAAGATGAAAATACGCCTGACGGCGCTTGGTGAGCTTCAGGACTTCCTGCACCCGAAATTCAAGGCCATCCTGGACAGGCCGAAGGATCCCAAGAATCCCAACGATCCTGGTCCCGGCGCGCCGCGCTGGGCACAATTCGACAACTTCATCCTCGGCTGTTGTGAGACGATTGGCCGGCTGGCCGCGAACCACGCGATTGCCCGAGGCGCGCTGGTGGTCGAGAAGCAGGATCTAAAGCCGGCGTACAACAAAGTGAGTCACACCAATGGCTCGGCCGCACCAGGAGATTTCTGTCCAGATTGGCCGTGAGGGCCGCTTAGCCGGTGGGCGATGTTGATGCCCGCCTGGCAGCGTTGGATCGTGATGATGGCGGCGGCCAAACTGGTCGCCGCCCTCGTCGCCTACGTGCTTCCAGCGCTCAGCGATGTCCCATCCGCAAACCCGATTCCTCCGTCGATCTTCGCCCTGCTGATTGTCTGTTTTGGCGGCGTCGCTGCCTTTCTCTTCATCGCCAGCCCTCGCGACCAGCGCGCCGTCACGCTCGGGGTGATCCTCCTCCTCATCGCGGTCCCGCTCACGAATTCCCTGATCGGGCGCTTCGGAACACTGTCCCCTGATCTAGCGGCACTCTCTCGGAATGTCAGGCCTGAGGCGTTTCAGCCGTTCTTCCTGTGGACGTTTGCCGGGGTGTTTCCCAGCACCCACGCCCTTCTGTGGCAGAAACGTCTCATCAGCGTGGCCACCAAGTGTGCGCTTGTCATCGGTGTATTGCTGTTTGTGAGTGCCATCACCACCTCGGTGCTGGTCCGGTCGAACACGCTCGTCGACGTCGCGCGTGCACTGAGCGTGAGGGAGAACTCCGGATACTACTGGCCGATCCTCTACTCGATCGGGCTGCCCGTGTTCCCGTTCCTGTTCTTAAAGGCGCGGAACAGCCTTCCCGACGAACGACGGCGGACGATGGTGTTCATCGGTGGGATGGCGATCGGTTCAGTACCGATCATGAGTGTTGTCCTGGCGGAATCGCTATCGCCCGCCCTTCACGCGTACTTGAGCGTTCCGGCTCACAGGGTCACCTCGGGCGTCATCCTCTATGCGTTCCGCCTGCTCGTTCCCGTCGTCACGGCTTATTCGGTGGTCGTCCACCGCGTGTTTGACGTCCGCGTCGCCATTCGGCGGGCCGTTCAGTACGCGCTCGCTCGCTCTGTCGTCGCCGTCGTCACCGTGCTGCCGGCCCTGGCGCTGGCCTATCTGCTCTACCGCCAGCGGTCCGGGTCGGTGAGCGCGCTGTTTCAAGGACCAGGACCGACGCTCCTGTTCGGCACGGCCGTCGCCGGGTTGTTCGTTTTTAGAGTCCGCCACGCTGCATTGCGGGCCATCGACCGGCGGTTCTTCAGAGACCAGTACGACGCCCATCAGGTACTGAGCAATCTGGTCGAGACCTGCCGCCGTTCTCTCGAACCAGGCGAGTTGGCGCATCTCGTCGAGGAACAAGTCGATCGCGCGTTGCACCTCGAGAACATCGCGGTGTGTGTGCTGGCGCCGCTCACCAATCAGCTGGTCGCCTCCGGCGGCAAGGCTCGATCGCTCAGCGCTGCGTCCGCCCTGGTTGCGATGCTCAGGGACCGGGCGGCTTCCATGGAGGTCAGGCTCGAAGAGCCGAACTCGGCGCTTCGACAGCTCCCGCAGGACGAGCAGGAGTGGCTGGCAGACGGCGGCATTCGCCTGATCACGCCGATGCTCGCCTCAGATCGAACCGTGGTGGGGCTCATTGCGCTCGGCGAGAAGAAGAGCGAGCTGCCGTTCTCTCAGGAAGATCACCTTCTCCTCCAATCCCTCGCGGTTTCCGCAGCGCCCAAGCTGGAGATGTTCGTTGCCCGCAACCGCGCTCTCCCCCCAGAGACGCCGATCCCAACGACCGACCAGGTGTCTGACGCCGGGCGCGAATGTCGCGCCTGCGATACGGTCTTCAGTCCCGTGACCGAGACGTGCACGGTGTGCGGCGGCGCCCTGGTTGAGGCGCCCATCCCAGCAGTGCTCGCGGGCAAGTTTCACGTCGAACGGCGAATCGGCAGCGGCGCCATGGGCGTGGTCTATCAAGCCACGGACTCACAACTCGGGCGCCTGGTTGCGATCAAGACCCTGCCGAAGGTGTCGCCCTCCCAGGCGTTCAGGCTGCGGCAGGAAGCCAGAACGCTCGCCGCAGTGACCCACCCGAATCTGGTGACGATCTTCGGCGCCGAGACCTGGCGAGGAACTCCGCTTCTTATTTTCGAGTTTCTCGGCGGTGGCACACTGACCACGAGACTGGCGTCCGGTCCATTACCGATCGACGAAGCCATCGATCTCGGCCTCCTGCTCTCGAGCGCCCTGGAACGCATCCATCGCGCCGGCGTGCTGCATCGCGATATCAAGCCCAGCAACATCGGATTCGAATCGTGGGGGACGCCGAAGCTGCTGGACTTCGGCCTCGCGCAGATCGTGGGGAACTCAGGCTTCGACGATTCGCCACTCAATGCGATGGTGGGGACACCGGCCTACTTGTCGCCCGACTCCGTGGCGGGTCGGCCGCCGGACGTGGGAACGGACCTCTGGCAGCTCTCGCTGGTCCTGTATGAATCGATCACCGGGTCCAACCCCATGCGCCGGCCAACTGTCGAAGCCACGCTCGATGCGATCCGGCACGACGGCGTCCCTCCCGCGCGAGACGCGCGGCCCGACTGCCCGCCAGCCGTGGCCGACCTCCTCGCGGAAGCCCTGGACCGAGACCCGCGGCGACGGCCTCGCTCTGCCAGCGCCCTGCACGGTCGATTGGCGCGGGTCAAGTCCACGCTCGACGTTGATCAGCAGCACGTCGCGTAAGCTTCATCCTTACGGCTGCAAGGATCACGGACGACGGAGACGACCGAGCACGCGACCGCGGAACGTCTGCCTCTCTTTTGCCAACAGCCTCTTCAAGTCATCGGCCAGCGCTCGCGCCGACTTGTAGCGGTCGTCCGGCACTCGGGCCGTGAGCTTGCGCACAATCGTGTCCAGCTGCTGGGACCGTTCGGGTGAGACCTCCGTTAGCGGCTTCGCGTCCTTCTCGAGGATGTTGCTCAAGGTGTCGAAGGGAGAGTCGCCGGTGAACGGAGGCCGGCCGGTCGCCATCTCGTACATCACGACCCCGAGGGAAAAGAGGTCGCAGCGAGCATCTTGCGAAAGTTGAAGCAGACGCTCGGGCGCCATGTAATCGATCGTCCCGATCGGTCTGCCGGGAATGCTCGAACCCTCCGTGCTTCCAGA
>Ga0111539_10002389_pt1 | contig 24937 bp, 25 predicted proteins | sample RhiMethybrSRZTD1_FD_79667 | JGI IMG/M metagenome (GOLD analysis project Ga0111539, IMG submission 79667) | Populus rhizosphere microbial communities from Tennessee, USA - Rhizosphere MetaG P. TD hybrid SRZTD1 (version 2) (version 2) | ecosystem: Host-associated > Plants > Roots > Rhizosphere >...
AGGAAATTTGATCTCGCTGCGAGAGCCGCACATATGTCGCCCACTCCTGCATTGCAGCTCGGAGCGCACATCGTTACACCGCGTGCCGTCTACGCTCACCACGGCATTTACGTCGGCAACGGACGTGTCGTGCACTATGGAGGGCTCGCGTGTGCCCTGCGCGCCGGGCCGATCGAAATTGTCTCGATAGGAGAGTTCACCCAGGGGCGCCCATTGAAAGTGCTGGTGGAGAGCCCGCGGTTCAGCAGCGCGGAGATTGTCCAGCGTGCGCTATCGCGAGTGGGCGAAGACCGCTACCACGTCCTTACGAACAACTGCGAGCATTTCTGCCAATGGTGTGTTCGCGGTGAGCATCGAAGCTATCAGGTTGACCGTTGGCTGTCGTTGCCGCTGCGTGCGATGGGCGGGGCCGTCGCTGTCGCCGTTTCTCTGTGGCGCCACGGAACGGGATCGCTTGCAGGAAAGGTCTGGCTGAGAACGTCGTCGAGCCATTGATCATCCTGCGTGATTTGGGGAACTGCATCTGGTACGACGTTCTTGAGCAGTGACATAGCAACATTCCTCAGCGAGTGATCAGATCAGGGAGCCACCCAGGAATCTCGCCAACTCACGTCCACGACAGTTACTGCATCGGCGTCGACGTCGGACTCCGCGGGGGTGCCCGAGACAACCAGCTGCAGCTGCACTTCACGTTTGAGGCGCAGCCGCAGATCGCTGGCCCAATCATGTTTGCTTGCGAGCCAGACCGGCAGTGTGTCGTCGCCATCGGACGTCGGCTCGATCGCGACGAGTATTCTCAGTGCGATGGCATCTGCCGTCGCCCACAGGCGGCGAATCGATGAGTGATCGGCATACCACTTGGCGAGAGCAGCGGCGATTTGAGGAATCTCATCCACGATCGCGTTCATGGCGCGATTGTCAGACCGAGCGGCGGCGCGTTGCTTGACGGATTCGCGCTGCAATTGGACGGAAGCACCCACGTCACGGACGTTCCAAAGGCAGCCGGTTTCATCAAGCAATCGGCTTCACACTCATTGAGGATCCTCCAACCGTCACAGCGGAAGGAGCCACCAATGACTTCGCTCAACCAGACAGCGCCAGCGGGCGATGCAAGCCGGCTGCTAGCGGGTATCGTCGTGCCGGACACGCCAGTCGTCGCTCGCGTCATAGAATATACGCGCGAACATTGCGAGCCGTACCTCTTCAATCACGCCATGCGCTCGTGGCTCTTCGCGGAGGCAATCGCGCAGCAAAGGCGACCGTCCTACGATCCAGAGGTTCTCGCGGCCGCCGCAGTGCTACACGACATCGGCCTGTCCAAGGCGTTCAGCGGTCCGCTGAGGTTCGAAGTGGAAGGCGCAAACGCCGCTCGGGCGTTTGCCCGCGCGCAGGGCATGATGGAAAGCTGCGCTCAACTGATATGGGACGGTGTTGCACTCAACTCGACACCGTCGATCGCGCTGTACAAGGAGAGCGAAGTCGCGCTGTGCACGATGGGCATCGGTCTCGATTGGGGCGGATGGGGCTACGACCTGCTGCCCGAAGCTCAGATATCGACGATCGTCGAAGCATTTCCACGGCTGCAGATGAAGCAGCGGTTCACACGCGACGTTTGCTGTATTGTCGAGTCGCGCCCGGGCAGCACGTACGACAATTTCGCGCGTGATTTCGGCGAGCGCTTCGTGCCTGGCTATACACGCCCCTCGACAGTAGATTTTCTGTTGAATTCGCCGTTCAAGGAGTAGGGCAGTGTGCGATGCGCAGATCACGGTCGCATATCAAGCTGCGACCCTTTTGGAGGTCCCATGAGTAGTGATACTGCGACTCCGCCGGAGCGTGCACTCATCGAGCAACCGAAAGCTTCCGTCGTAGTGTTCTCCTCGGAGCAGATTCTCGCGACCATTGAGCAGCTGCATGCTTGCTACGACTACTGCGCCGCCTGGAAGGAGACGACGCAGGAAGAGAGTCCCGCAGAAGACAACGAGACAGCTATGACGAAGACGCCGACGCCGCGTGCAAACGACGCTTGAGCCGACGTCGAACGTCCAATGCAACGCACCGGGCTGGCTTCAAAGTCGTCTAGTCTGGTACATGCGTTTTTTGTACCAACTTTGTACCAGCTACTGACAAAATCCTGTGCCTCTTGACCAAAGGCGAGAGCGGCCGGTAGCGAAATCGCAGCAAAACTAAGGACTTCGGATCACACGGCCTTCGGCGGCAGTGCCGATCCGTGCAGTCTAGACACTGCCTACTCAGCTCGAAAATAATAGTCAGATGAAAGACTTAGATCGGCGCGTGAGCGTCGCCCCCATGATGGACTGGAGCGACGATCACAGTTCTCGCTGACGTCTCAACAACTTGCGCGTGCCCGAAACGACGTGTAGCAGTTTTGTCGCAGCTGGAGGACGTTCTCACGAGCTCATCGGCTGACCTCTAGCGAGCCTTGCACCGAGCCAAATCTACATTCGAGATTCGAATTGGAGCGGACGACCAATGCTTCACATCGACTGCCACGCATACCTGCTTCTCGCGCATCGTGAGCGCCTTCTGCGCCGAAGCGCAACACGCTTACAGCTCGTGTCGCAAGCTGTTGCAAGCAGGTTCGAATCGCTGAGGGGAGTTGTCGCTTCCCGGCGCTGTCGCTGGATCCACGTGAAGTAGTTGCGACGAAAGACGCCAACCGTTGCGACGACAAGGTTCGCGATTGGGCATCCCGGGTCAGGCAAATCGAGCAGAGTGAGAAGTCCGAATAGTCTGATCCGTCCCAGCTCATGCGCCAAGCGCCGCTCAGCATCGCGTCCTGAGCGCGCGCCGATCGCTTCGGCAGGCACAACTCGCAGACATTTGATGCCTCCAATAAGATTGTCAAAGTACACTCCGCATGCATGAACAAGAATCCCGAGCTGGGTGTAGCGCTCGCCGGACTGGGCTCCATCGGCATGGCCGTCGCACAGGCACTCGATGCGCACATTCCAGGATTACGCTTGTGTGCAGTGTCCGCACGTGACGCTGCGAAGACGCAGCAACGACTCGGCACGCTTCGTGTCGTGCCGCGCGTGGTCGATCTCCATGAACTGGCGGACCATGCGGATGTCGTCGTGGAGTGCGTTCCGTCATCGGTGTACGACGAGGTGGCCCGACCGTCCGTCGAAGCCGGTCGCATCCTGGTGACGCTCAGCTCCGGTGCGCTGCTGGCGCGTCCTGATTTGATTGCGCGTGCGAAACAGACGGGGGCGCGCATCATTGTCCCGTCCGGCGGCATCCTGGGTCTCGATGCGCTGAAAGCAGCTGCCGAGGGACAGATCCATTCGGTCACCCTTACCACGCGTAAGCCGCCCAGCAGTCTTGCGGGCGCACCGTATCTGGTTGAACACGATATTTCAGTCGAGAATCTAACGACGCCAAAACGCGTCTTTCATGGCAACGCACTCCAGGCTGCCATGGCATTCCCGGCGAACGCTAACGTTGCCGCGACACTGAGCCTGGCTGGTCTCGGCGCAGAACAGACCGAAGTCGAGATCTGGGCGGATCCCGGCGCTCGCCGCAACATGCAGCATGTACGAGTGCACTCATCTGTCGCGGATTTCGAGATTGACCTCGCGACCCATCCGCTAGCCGAAAATCCGCGAACAGGTAGCCTGACACCTAAGAGCGTTATCGCAACGCTGCGCGCTCTAACATCTCACTTCACTGTCGGAACGTTGTAGCGATCTTCAGAAGGCAAGCGCAGCGCCGACGGTCCGCGGATCCGCGGCAGCGCGCCTGACAGCGGTACCCGCGTCTGTCGCGATGATCTGCATTGCCGAATGGAGCGCCCAGCGTTCCACTTGTGCCACGCTCTTTGCAGTCGCTCGGAGCTGCTCGAGTTCAGCGACTTCAAAGCCGGCTTCGACGGTTACGGAGTCATCTGCGGGCACCCACTCCCATCGCGGCGCGGCGATCAGCTGTCCTATATCCAGTTCGCTCGCGATCATTCGGGCTAGCGTCTGCGCATTCCAAGGCATTTGATTCGCGCCACCAGGCGTCGCCCCCTGAATTCGCGCACCTTCGGGACCCGCGACCGCCCACGCATGCAGCGTGGTTGCCGGCCGCCGGCCAGCCACCGGAAAGTTCGGGTGACCTGGCTGCGAGCTGAAGCCGCGGCCGGCGCGATTCGCCAGAATCAGATCGTAGCGATCGACGATCAAACCGCTTCCGAATCGCGGATATGAGTTGGAGTGCACGATCGTGACCATCGTGCCGGTATCGTCAACAGCCGACACCATCGAGGTGCCATTCGGATCGGCGAGCTCGCGGCGCTGCCATTGAAGTGCAGCCATGATCTCAGCATGCACAGCAACAGCTGGATGGGCTGTCTTCTCGTTGATGTTGGCGACGGCACGGAGCAGCGCTGGACCATGAGTCGGTGCAGGTGTAACGAACAACGGAAGAGTCCCGAGTTTGCCCTGGACTGTCGCGACCCATTCCGCACGGGCGGACGACACGAGGTCTTCGCGAGCCAACGTGCCGCCGTGCTGCTGCACGCAAGCGACCAAGGCTGCACCGACTTCGCCAGTGAGGAAGTTCTCACGCTGTGCGACGAAAGCTTCAAGTGCGGCTGCCAGGCCGGGTAGCTGCACGACTGTCCCTGGCCGAATCGCCCGGCCGTGCGGGAAGTAGCGAGTGCCTGCGGGGTTGAAGCGAGCAACGAGCTGCGCAGACTCGTCGGCCAATGACGAGCAAATACGTGACCAGCAGAAACCGTGACGTGCCATATCAATGGCAGGTCCCGCCAGGCGCTCGAGCGAGAAGCGGCCGCGCTCAGCGAGCGCAAGATAGCCGGCCGGTGCACCCGGAACACCAACCGACGATGGGCCGGTCTCGTGCATCGCACGACCCATAGCCAGGGCGGCAAGCCCCGCAGGAGCTCCGCCTACCGCAAGCAGCGCGTGCGGTGCTTCGTTCTCGCAGCTCCACGCCAAGGCGACCAAATCGCCGGCAAGTCCGCACTTGGGCGGCAACAGCACCGTTTCGGCCAGCGCGGCCGCGACTGCTGCATCGTATGCGTTTCCGCCCGCGCGCAACATCTCGATGCCAATAACCGCTGCCGTAGGTGCTGCGGCAGCGACGGCGCCTCGCGGGCCTCGGGCCTGACATTGCTCAGCCATCACTGCTGTGGCGCCGGCCACTCGCCACTCATTGGGGACGTCGGGGCGTCTGTACGCCATGCGCATTACCTCAGAACGCGATCACGGCAAACAAAGTGGATGCAGCGAGGCCGGTCAGCACGGGCACGAGCATCGCGCGCACTGCTTCCAGCACTGGTACTCGCGCGAAGCCTGCGATCGCGATGAGCGACGACCATGGAATCAGCGTTCCCCCACCGGTCCAGACGGATCCCATCTGACCGACGGCGGCCAACGTCGCAGCATCGACGCCCGACACGGGAGCGAGCGCACCAGACAACGTGCCGGTCAACGGCAAGCCGGCAAAGCCCGAACCGTCGACGCCCGTGATCATGCCTACGATGAGCACACCGAATGCCACTAGATACTTGCTTTGTGGGATCCAGTCTTGCGCTGCGTTGACCAGATCAAACAGCAGGCTGGGCGTGTGCTCAGGGGCTGCGCCCAAGATGCTCGCTGCGGTCCCGCTCGCGCCGAGAAAGAAGAAACCGGCGATCGGCAACACCGACCCCATTGCCTTGAAGGCAAATACGAAGCCGTCGGTGACATGGGCTGCGCTGATGTCCAGCATTCGCCGTGGCCCGTGCGCGGAAAGCGTCGCAAAGATCATGAGTAGTGCGGCCATGCCTCCGACCATCGATGCCGCTTGCCCGCCTTTGATCGCGGGCACTCCGGCAACGAGGAGAGGCAGGACCATCAGGGCAATCACGAGGAGGAACCCGAGTGGCGTTAAGACCGCGAAGAGCTTCGACCACTTGACGCGTCGACGCTCGACTTCCTGCAACTCGCGCTCGACGTCGGACTCAGTGAGCAATGCAGGTTGGTCGTGACTGGTCCCGCGGGCGATTTCCGGTTTGTGCATTGTTCCCGCGTCGGCTAGCGTCGCCGAGAATCCATTACCGACCTGTGCCTGCCAATGGGCGAGTAAGGTGTCATCCGCAGGGACAAATCGCTTGCGTAGCGAGAGATACGCGAGGAGGAGCGCGACGGTGCCGGTGACCAGAGACAACACAAGCGCGCGATCTGCAATCACTGTCACGAGTGCACCCGAGGCCTTGGCGCTGATCCCGGGTGCAACACCGACGACGTAATCCGACGAGAGTGCCATCCCTTGACCCGCGATAGCGATTGCGACCGCGCCTGCAAGCGGCGGTAGGCCCGCGGCGATTGCTGCGGGTAGCAGCACTGCTGAAACCAGTGGCACGGCAGGCGTCGGCCAGAAGAAGAGAGAGACCGCGTAAGTGACCAGCGCGAGGACGAAGAACGCGACGTGACCGTTCTTCATCACAGAGCGAAACGGCTCGACCATGCGAACATCTGATCGCAGCTCCTTCAACGAGTTAAGCAACGCGGTTACGAGCGCGATGACCAAGAAGATGTTGAAGAGTTCTTTGGCGGCGACGAAGCTGGCATCGAAGATGCTGCCAAGCGCAGTGACGAAGTTACCCGACCACGCGAGCACCACCAGGAAAGTCGCGATCACCGAGGGCACGACAACATTTGCCCGCAGGAGCATCGTGATGATGATGGCCGCCACGCCCACCAAGTAGATCCAGTGGGCCGGTAGCAATTCGACAGTCGCACCCATCAGACCCCCCAGTTGCCGCAAGGGGCTCGGCGGCCCCGTTTGAGTTGTTTGCATACAGTATACCAAGGTCCAAAGAAAGCAAAGCGTACAACCGGCGAGGACACAACGGTTCGCTTGTCGGCAAATCAGTGAGTTGGCGTGAAGCTCAGGCGGCTATACTTTGTCCGCTTCGGGAAGGTTGACTCCATTCGGGCACGCAGGACGTGAGCAGCTGATGAAAGCGGAACGCAGTGAGTGGGCAGAGTCCTGGTCCGATATCGGGGCGACCCACCAGTCGCTCCACGGTGCTGTCACCAAATCGCTGCGCGAAGCAATTCTCAAGGGCAAGTTCAAGCCCGGCGAGCGACTCACGGAATCCAACCTCGCGCAGATATTTCAGGTCTCACGCAACCCAATCCGGGAAGCTCTTCGTGCCTTGCAGGTCGAGGGATTGGTCGAGGTGAATCCCCGCAAAGGGGCACGCGTGCGCTTGATCACCGACGAGGAGGCCGAGGAGATCATCGAGCTCCGCGCCGATCTTGAGGGAATCAATGCTCGAAATGCAGCGCGCCGTTGCGACGATCAGACGCGGCAGGCGCTCGAGCGTCTCCGCACTGAGGGCAACTCGGCGGCGAAGACTGGCAACGCTGATCTTCTCCAGCCGCTCAACGAGCGGTTTCATTCCGCTCTGGCGGACGCAGGCCGCAATCGCTATCTCGCCGACTACCTAAAGACGCTCCGCGAACGCACGCTCTGGCTGTTCATGTCAGCTCGTGGCGAGCGAGCCGTCGAGTCCTGGAATGAGCACGAGGCGATTCTGCAGGCGGTCATCGCCGGCGACGCTGACCTCGCCGCACTTCTCGCCGCGCGCCATGTGAGGAAGGTTGGCGAAGTTGTACGCGCCGTATTGCAGCGGGAAGCGCAGGCGCTCAACGACGAGCCTTGACCGCTGTGCCGTGAATGCGGCTGTCGCTGCCTGCAATGCCCCGGGGCAGCTGGTCTTGACAACTCGGTCTGGTGTATACAGTATGCCGTGAGCTACCGCGCGGCCAACAAGCGCGTGCCTCAAACCCAGCAGGGCACTAGGGGAAAGGATGATCACAAAGAATGTGCTGAGCCTGAGCGATGCTCAGATCCTTCTCGATGCCGCTCAGAAGAAATCGGAAGAACTCGGGGGGATGCATGTCATCTGCATCGCCGACGATGCCGGGTATCCGATCGCTCTGCGTCGCCTCGATAAGGGAAAGGTGACCAGCGTGCAGATCGCCGAGAACAAGGCGTTTACGGCAGCAGCGCACCGGCGGATCACGCATACGTTCACGAACACGTTTCCTGGCGAAGAGGCTTGGGGCATCTTCACGCAGCACGGCGGCCGTATCACGGTGTTCGTCGGCGGTTATCCGATCTATGTCAATGGCAAAGTCGTCGGCGGCATTGGCGTTTCGGGTGGCAATGGCCAGCAAGACATCGCCGTGTGCGAAAGCGCGATCGCAGTCTTCGCTGAATACATGAAGAAAACGGGCGGTGGCGAAGTCACGATCCCGGAAGCCGCTAAGTCCGCATGAGCCAGAACGCGAGGCCAGGCGCGAACTATTTCGGCGGCCACTGGGTTGCCGCGCAGGCTGGCGCCACCTTCGAGCGTCGAAATCCAGCAGATCCATCGGACCTCATCGGCGTCTTTCCGGCGTCGACGGCTGCGGACGCGGCTGCCGCGGTGAGCGCCGTCGACAGCGCGCGTCCTGCGTGGGCGAAATCCGATCCTGAAAAGCGTATGCAGGTCCTGGAGCGTGCAGCAGACTTGATCCTCGCGCGAGTCGACGCGCTCGCGCGCGAGCTCACTCGTGAGGAAGGCAAGATCCTGAGCTCCGCGGCTCAGGAGTGGCGGCGGACCGCGGCGAACTTCCGACTGTACGCGGCGGAGGCGCTACGCACACTCGGCGAAACCTATCCGGTAGCGGACGGCTCGCTCGTGTATTCGATGCGCGAGCCTGTCGGCATCGTGCTCGCGATCACGCCGTGGAATTTCCCGGTCTCCATTCCTTCGCGCAAGATTGCACCCGCACTCGCGACTGGCAATGCAGTCATCTACAAGCCGTCTGAAATCACGCCGCTCGCGGGACAGCGCTTGGTTGAGATTCTGTTGGAAGCGGGACTACCTGAGAACGTGATCGCCCTAGTCCAGGGTCGTGGCGCCGATCTGGGCGAGGCGCTGATAAAGCCCCACGCGGTTGGCGCGGTGACGTTCACGGGGTCGTATCCAACCGGCTGTCGCATCCATCAGAGTGCCGGACCGGACAAGCGACTCCAGCTTGAGATGGGCGGCAAGAATCCCTGCATCGTGCTGGCAGACGCAGATCCGGCGCGTGCTGCGCAGATCGCTACGCAAGGTGCTTTCTCATTGACAGGACAGGCATGCACGGCGACCAGCCGGGTGCTCGTTGTCGGTGATGTTTACGATGCTGTCGTTCGAGAAATCGTCGCGAAGGCTCGGGCCATCCGAATCGGCGACGGGCTGGACTCGAGCGTGACGATGGGACCCTTGGCGAGCGAGGCGCAGCGCGACAAGGTGCTGCAGATGATCGCGTTGGGAGAAGCCGAAGGACTCAAGGTCGCGTTCGGTGCAGCGGACCTGAACCATCCGCTGCCGACGAAAGGTTACTTCGTTGCACCGACGGTGTTCGTAGACGTACCACCCGAGTCCCGCCTGTCACGCGAGGAAATATTTGGGCCCGTGGTATGCGTATCGCGAGTCGCGAGCTACGAAGAAGCCATCCGCCAGGCGAACGCGGTCGAGTACGGCTTGGCGGCGTCAATCGTCACATGCGACATGAGTCGAGCGCTGTCGTTCGCGTCGGACATTGAGGCCGGCATCGTCAAGGTCAACAGCGCTACGGGTGGCGTCGCGCTGAACGCGCCATTCGGCGGACTGAAGCACTCGAGCAATCAGACGAACAAAGAGCAGGCGGGGCATGGCGTGATGGACTTCTATACGCGAACCAAGACCGTCTATCTCGCCACCTGACAGGCTTGCCGTTGCGCCGCGAGCCTGCAATGCCGGAAGCATCGCCATCTACGATTACCTAATACTCGGTGCGGCAATGGCGCTGACGGGACTCGTCGGCGGCGTGCTCGCAGGGCTGCTCGGCGTGGGGGGTGGCATCGTAATCGTGCCAGTGCTCGAAGTGGTGTTGTCGATTCTCGGAGTTGATCCGGAGATCCGCATGCACGTGGCGGTCGCTACTTCGCAATCGACCATAATCTTGACTTCGATCTCATCGACGCGGGCGCATCTGAAACGTCATTCGGTAGATGTGGACCTGGTGAAGCGCTGGGGCCTCGCAATGTTCATCGGGGCGGTCGTAGGTGTAATCGTGGCCGGCCACGTGCATGGTCGAGTGCTATCAGCAGTCTTTGCGGTTGTGGCTTTGCTGGTGGCGGTGAAGATGATGCTGCCACTCGACAACCGCACGCTTACCAAGGAGGTACCTCATGGTGCCGGTGCGCAAGTTGTGCCCGGAGTCATCGGCACGCTGTCGAGCATGATGGGCATCGGCGGCGGCACACTGAGCGTGCCGATCATGACGCTATTGAACCAGCCGATTCATCGCGCCGTAGGCACGGCGGCACTGTTCGGCTTGGTGATCAGTGCACCTGCGACCATCGGGTTCATTATTGCCGGTTTCAACAACAGTGCCCTTCCCAACGGCTCGCTCGGATTCGTGAATGTCATCGGTTTCGCGGTCATCGCGCCGGCTACGATGCTGTCGGCTCCGTGGGGTGCGCGGCTTGCGCATGGCTTGCAGAAGCGTCAGCTCAGCCTCTTGTTCGGCGTGTTCCTGTTTATCGTCGCTGTGCGGATGTTCTATCGCGCAACGCAGGGCGATTGATCAACCGATCGCGCCGCCGTCGACGCGGATGATCGAGCCGGTGATGTAGCTCGCCCGCGCGCTGCACAGAAATGTGACGACGTCGGCCAGCTCATGGGCTCTACCGAGACGCCCCACTGGAACTGACGAAAGGTGCCGCTCGGTTACTGCAGCCTCGTTCGTGCCTTGCTCAGTAGCCAACCATGCGCGAAAGCGATGATAGGCCGGCGTGTCGAAACGTCCTGGAACGACAACGTTCACGAGTATATCCGGCGCTAGTTCCAACGCGAGCGACCGGGCTGCAGCTGCAACGCCGCTTCGGAATACGGATGACAGCGCCAGCTCGCTCGACGGTTCGACTACTGAGCGCGCGGTAATGAACAGCATTCGACCGCGTCCGCACGCGCGCAGATGAGGGATTGCAGCAGTCGCGGCGTCGAGCGCAGGTCTCAGCATTGATCGATATGCTTGCTCACGGGACTGCGCAGTCGACTTGCCTAAAGCCCCGGGTGAGCCGCCACCCGTATTGATGACGATAATGTCCAGCCCGCTCAGCTGCTGCGCCGCTTCTTCCACGACCTTTGCGGCGACGTCCACTGCCGCGAGATCGCCGACCACCCAGCCCGCTGCCCCGATCTCGCGAGAACACTCCCGCAATCGACCTTCATCGCGACCAGAGACTACGACTCGGGAGCCCTCGGCCGTGAGACAGGCCGCAATTGCCTTGCCGAGCCCCGAGCTGGAGCCGAGAACCAGGGCGCGGCTGCCTGCGAGCGCGAGATCCATCGCTATTCGACGGCAACGTAGATGTGCCCGTCGATCTCTCGCACAGGATAGGTCTTGACTGGGCGCGTAGCCGGAGGGTTGATCGGCTCACCGCTCGCGAGATCGAAGATCGAGCCGTGGCACAAGCAGGTAAGCCCGTTGTTCTCGACCTTGCCCGACGATAGATGGCAGGCAAGGTGCGTGCACAGGTTGTGCAATGCATAGGCCTTGCCGTTCAAGCGTGCGATCGCCAGCTCCGTTCCCTGAACTACGAAGCGCCGTACGCTTCCCTCGCGCACTTGGCCGCTGCGAGCTGCGCGATGAAAGTTGCCAGCGGTTGCAGCCGCGTCCTCGCCATCGACGGCGGAATTCTCGGAGACATCCTCAGTGACCAGACTGCTCAGATCGAAATCCTCATCTCGAAGCTTATTGGCGTCCACCGTGATCCGGCGCGCGAGCAGTTCCTTGGCGAGCATGATCTCACCGCCGCGGTTCAGTGCGAACGCGCCTGCGAGTTTGCCGTCCAGCAGGAAAAACGCCACGAAATCGCGCGCTTCGAGTGAGCCGCGAACTATGACCTCGTCCCACTGTTCCGCGTGTCCGGCGTACTGCAGGCTGTGGTCGTACTGGTCGGACCAGAACCAATGCGGATCGTCGTAGCGGGTGCGGTCGCCGAGCATGTTGAGCGCGGCGGCCGCGCCCTGGCGCGTCGCGTTGTCGAAGTGCTCCACTCGCATGCGGCGGTCGAACAGCGGGTGGTAATGATTGGCGACATCGCCGGCGGCATAGATGTTCAGCGCCGTGGTTCGGCAAAACTCGTCGACGCGAATGCCGTTGCCAACAGTGATTTCGGTGGCTTTCGCCACATCTACATTCGGCAGGATGCCGATGCCAACGATTGCGACATCGCCGTCGATGCTTGCACCGTCAACCGTTTTAACGAGTACACGACCGCCAGCTGTCTGTGTGATCGACTCGACCGCTACGCCGCAGCGAATGGCCACCCCGTGTTCGCGGTGTATCTCCGCGCACACTCCGCCTAGTGTCGTCCCGAGCACCCGCTCGAGCGGAGCCTGCATCGCTTCGAGCAACGTGACGTCGGCTCCAAGGGTGCGTGCGGAGGCGGCAATCTCTGAACCTATGAAGCCGCCACCAATGATTACGATGTGCCTGCCGGGGCGCGCGTACTCGCGGACTCGCTGCGCGTCTTCGAGCGTACGCAAGTAGAGGACTGCTTCACCCTGGGCGCCCGGAAACCGTCGAGGCGTTCCTCCGGTCGCGATCAGGACAGCGTCAGCGCGGAGCTTGCGATTGCCTTCCAGCATGACATCGAGGTTCGCGCGATCGATGCGGAGCGCGCGCGCACCGAGTTCCAGCTGCACGTCGTTCTGCGAATACCATTCCGGCGCCGCTGCCCAGATCTCTTCCATCGCAGCCCGGCCCTGCAAATATTCCTTGGAGAGAGGAGGGCGCTGATAGGGATGGTGCGACTCGTCCCCGACGATGACGATCGAGCCGTCAAATCCGCGACGACGTAGGGTGCGGGCGGCGGAAGCGGAGGTCTGACCGCCGCCGATCAGTACGAACTGGCGCTTCATGCAGTCGAACCGGATTCGCAGAAGCGTTCATGCGGCGCCGGCTCGACGTCGCGCACGCGCGGCTCGGGCGCGACGTAGACGACACCGTCTTCGACCTTGACTGGAAAGACGGGCTGGCATTTCGCCCATTGATCGACCCAGCCGGTCTTGAGATCGAATGCCCACTGGTGACCGGGGCAGACGACCTTGCCTTTGAACACGAGACCTCGCGACAAGCTGCTCTGCTTGTGAATGCAGATGTCGCGCAGTGCGTACACTGAACCGTCCACGTAAAAGAGGGCGACGTCCACTCCGGCGATCGTCACCTTCAGCTTCTTGCGCTGTTGGAGTGGAGTGATCTCCGTGGCTCTGATCCACTCAGTCATGGGCGGTGCTACACGGAGCCGACTGCAGCCAGCTCGGAATCAGCGTGCTTGAAATCTTTCACGTAGTAGTCGTAGAGCGCCTTCGTATATGAGAACCGCATGTCCGCGGCATCCCGCACAGCTTCGAGACACTCCTGCTGCGACTCAGGCGTGTCGGCGTGCCGGAGCACGATCTCGTAGCCGCGCTCGCCGTGCACTTCATCGGAAGTGATGTGCAGCTCGAAGAACTCAACTTCGTCTTCGCTGAAGCCGTACTTCTCCAGCAGCGGCGGATACTGCCGGCGGTAGATGTCTGGCACCTGCGATTCAAGACCGACTACCAGCGCGGCGGTTGCCGCAACCCAGTTCGAGCGCATCGCGGTTGCATAGCACCAGCCCTGGAGGCCGCGCGTCACGGGGTTCATGTTGCGCGGGTCCTGGACTCTTTGACGGGTCGTGCCGCACGCCTCCGCAAAGCGGATCAGCAGATCCGTGTGGCGAATGTCGGCGAGCTCCTCCTCATACATGTTCTGCAAGAGGAAGTCCTTTGCTTCCGTCGCGTGATCGGGCGCGTTGGCGTAGATGTGTGCCAAGTAATCCGCGAACGGCCCTACATAGTGGTAGTGGTTCTCGGCCCAGCGCGCGAAGTGCTCGCGCTTGAGATGTCCATTGGACCAGGCAACGCTGAAAGAGGCGTCTTTGGCCTCTCGTCCCTGCATGGCTTCCTTAATGGCTGCGCGAAATTGGGTCTTGTCGAGTAGCTGTGCCATGGGGGACATCCTCGCTGGTTTGACTGGAATGTATACTGCAGACAAAATACCTGTCAACGCCCCCGGCCACTTCGCTGGCTAGCGTTCGCCCTCACGTTGGTCTACTAGACTGTCCGCAATGTGCACCTATACTCCGGATCGCAATGTCAACTGAGTCTATACAGCTCGATCCCGTCAAGACCAATCCCGGTCTCAAGGACAAGGTGTACGTCGCCCTGCGGGACGCGATCGCGCGCATGGACATCTATCAGGGAACGGAGGCGCCAAAGCTGGACGAGCGCTATCTCGCGGAGAGCCTCGGCGTCAGTCGCACGCCTGTTCGCGAAGCATTGTCGCGACTCGAGCAGGAGGGACTCGTCAGATCGATCCCGCGTCGTGGCGCTTATGTAGTTCGCAAGACCAAGAAGGAGATTCTCGAGGTCATCCAGGTGTGGGCCGCGATCGAGAGCATGGCCGCGCGTTTGGCGACGACAGTCGCGAGCGACGAGGAGCTCAGCGGGCTGCGCAAGATGTTTGTAACGTTTCAGCATCCGCATGCCCCACAGGCACGGATCGACGAATACTCCGAGACGAACATTGCCTTCCATCAAGCGATCATTGCATTGAGCGGTAACGAGCTGCTGCGCAAGCTGTCAGACGTACCACTGCTGCACATGCGTGCGATTCGCGCGAAGACGATCGGTGAGCAAGATCGCGCAAGCCGTTCGATTGTGGACCACATGCACATCATCGAAGCCCTGGAAGTGCGCGATGCTGATTTGGCCGAGCGGCTGGTGCGAGAGCACTCGTTCGGGCTCGCCGAGCACATCGAAAAATACGTCGATTATCTCGAGTAATGCGCAGTTTACTCGCCAACAAGTAGTGTCTTCGCGATCAGCGCTAGCGCTGACAATCCGGATAGCCAGAGCACCGCCTGGCGCGCTCGGCGATCGTTCATGCGTCGCACGACGTGCCCGGAGATCCAGAAGCCCGCAAGCAGTGGTGGTACGAACACAGTGCCTGCGATTGCTTCGTGGGCAGAAAATTTCCCGAACAAGGCCAGCACGAGCAATGAGAACGCCGAGCCGACTACGAAGTAGGCTGCCATCGTCGCGCGCATCGATGCTGCGCTGTCATGCTGATACGCAATTGCGAGCGGCGGTGCGCCGATCGACGTGAGAGTCCCCATGTAGCCAGATGCGAAGCCTGCCGTGAGCAAGTTGCGCGCCGTGGGCAGCGCGCGCCAGCCTGACATGCTGAGCAGCACGGCTGCGAGCACGAGACTACCGAACACCAGGTTGTAGGTCGTCAAGGGCAACATCGAAATCGTCAGGCCGGCAAACAGAGTTCCGGGAATGCGCCCGGCGAGTGCGAACCCCAGGCCTCTGCGGTCGATTGCGTGGCGATCTCTGACCGCGATGAGCAGCGACACGAGCAACGCCAAAACCAGCAAGGGTCCCGGCACCAAACGTGGATCGAGCAACAGCAGGGCGGGCGCGGCGACCATGCCAAGTCCAAGCCCTGTGCTGGCCTGCAGAGCCGAGCCGCCGAACACTGCGAGCGCCCCTACCAGGAGCAGAGGCCAGCTAGTCAATTCGATGTCCAAAAACACGCTTAGCCCTCGCCCGGCGGACTGCTCGTATACTGAAGGCAAGCTGTAGCTACAACCGGCCTAAGTAGAACAACTAGTTACGTGCGTCGACCTGCAAATCGATTGCTCCGCTTGACTCCGTTGCCATACAGTATGCAGTATACACGGCAGGTCAACGCCCAAACGTCCCACACGCGTAGCCCGGTCTCAGGGGAAGGCGCGCGTATTCGAACAATCGAATGTGAGGAGAACGATAGTGGCTACTTTCATGCGATCTGCAGCACCCCCGCGTATGCCGTCCGCACATGTGCAACTCACCGGTGCAGCTTCGTTGACGATCTCGCTTCTTGCCGCTGCACCCGCCGGAGCCCAGGACGTGCCCGGCGATACGCTCGAGCAAATCATCGTGACGGGTACGCGTCGTGAGGTCTTATCCCCGACTGACGTCTCGGCGCCTGTCGACATCATTCCGGTCGAGCAGCTGAGGGACCAGGGCGACGTCGACATGATCAACCTGATGCGCGCGACAGTGCCGTCGTTCAATGCAGACGCGAATCCGCTGAGCGGCACGCCCACATCGATGCGGCCTGTTTCTCTTCGCGGCCTGTCGCCTGATCACGTGTTGGTGCTTGTAAACGGAAAGCGGCGTCACCGCGGCGCGAACGTCGCCACGTTCTCCGGTGGCAAGACCGACGGTTCGCAGGGACCTGACATCTCATCGATTCCGGCGATCGCTCTCGGGCAGGTGCAAGTCCTGCGGGATGGCGCCGCCGCACAGTACGGCTCGGACGCGATCGCTGGCGTGATCAACTTCATACTGAATGACAGTCCGCAGGGCAGCGACCTGCAGGCGAAATACAGCAGCACCTATGAAGGGGACGGCGATCGTTATCAGATCGCGGGCACGACCGGCATGCCGCTTGGCGACTCCGGGTTCCTGCGCTTCAGCGGCGAGTATGGTGGTCAGGATGAATCGATTCGTGCCATTCAACGGCCCGATGCCGCAGCATTGCAGAGTGGAGCGAATCCACTCGTCGATCCTCAGGCAGTACCGGACCCCGCGACGAATTTCGGCATCCCCGATGTGCGAGATGATCTGAAGCTGTTCGTCAACATGGCAGCCGACATCAGCGACACGGCGAAGTTCTACGCCTTCGGCAACTACTCCCAGAGAACCACGGAAAGCGACTTCTTCTATCGCAATCCGACCGATCGCTTCGGTGTCTTTACCGACGACGCTGGCAACTTTCTGGTCGGCGACATGACGCCCGATGACGGCGCGAATTGCGAAGGCGGTATCGATTTTGGCGGCACTGGAGTCGTCAACGATCCGATTGCCGTAGGTGCGCCCGACCAAGTGGCTCGCATGTCGAGCGTGCTTGCGAATCCGAACTGCTTTTCATTCCTCGAAATGTTTCCGGGGGGCTACAGCCCGCGCTTCGGCAGCGACGTGACCGACATGGCGGGCGCAATGGGCATCCGCGGCAAGCTCCCGAGCGGCTTCACTTACGACGTGAGCGCGAGCGCCGGGCGGAGCGCGATCTCATTCTTTGCGAGCAACGTGCCGAACCCGAGCCTCGGCGCGCAGTCGCCGACAGAATTCAAGGAGGTCGGCGACCGCATTGAGACTGACAAGTTCGTCAACATCGACGTGTCGTATCCGCTGCCGGTCGCGGCCTTCGCTTCACCGCTTAATATTGCCGCAGGTCTTGAGTGGCATGACGAGCAGTTTCAAATCGTTGCGGGCGAGCAGTCATCGTTCGAGGCGGGCGTACTCGGCAGCCAAGGCTTCCTGATTGGCGAGGAGGCGATTCCCGGGTTCTCGCCGAAGATCGCCGGCACGTTCGGACGTCACAACATTGCCGGGTACCTCGACCTCGAGACCGACGTGACCGAAAACCTGACGCTGGGTGTCGCTGGCCGGCACGAGCGCTTCTCTGGCGACGTCGGCAGCGAGACCACCTACAAGGTTTCCGGCATGTTTCACTTCACGGATAGCTTCGCAATCCGTTCGACGTACGCGACCGGCTTCCACGCTCCGTCCGTAGGCCAGGAACACTTCTCGACGACCACAACCGAGTTCGATGAGCAGGGCAACCTCGTCGAATCCGGCCAAATTCCTCCGACCAGTCCGACAGCACAGATCGTCGGCGCGAAGCCATTGCAGCCTGAGACTTCGAAGAGCATCAGCGCAGGACTGGTTTTCGATAACGGCAACCTTACGCTGACGCTCGACGCCTACAAGATCACGGTCGATGATCGAATTACGCTGTCAGCCAGCCAGCAGCTGACCGAAGAGCAGAAGCAGGCGCTGGTCGACGAGGGCTTCCAGTCTGCCGCGGGGATCAGTTCGTTTCGTTTCTTCACCAACGACTTCGCTACCGAAACCAAGGGTGTGGACTTGGTCGCATCGATGCCGCTCAGCTTCATACCTTGGGGCAGCAACGACCTGAGTCTTGCTCTCAATTACAACGAGACCGAGGTGACGTCTTTCGATCCGAACGATCCAACCGAGCTGCTCGACACGGTGCGCGTGACGCAGATCGAGGACAACTATCCGAACTTTCGCGGCAATGTAGCCTTCGTGCATCGCGGTGACGCATGGCGCAGCCTGCTACGCGTGAATTACTGGGACAGCTTTACTGAGATGCATGTGAACGGCAATCTGCCAATCCTCGCAAGCTCGCAGGTCACGGTCGATTTCGAAGTGGCGCTGAACCCCTGGGAGCGCTTCGAATTTGCCGTAGGTGCCGAGAATGCGTTTGGTCAGAAGCCAACGCGCAACCCATGGGACTTCATTGTCGGCTCGGCCTATCCCACCACAAATCCATATGGTCTGGACAATGGTCTCTGGTATCTACGGCTGAGCTACAAGTACTAGTCACGCGCCGCGGTCGGTGGGACGCGCGAGCGGTATGCTCATGCCCCGGACGCGGGTGCCGAACCTCTGGTCAATGCAGGAGGTTCGGCGCCTGCGCGAGCTCGCTGAAGCGGGCGTGCCGATAGATTTGATTGCAGCGACGCTGCGGCGAACGCGCTCAGCCATCAAGAACAAAGCCGGCTTCCACTCGATCCGACTGCGTGACGCCACGCCGATGCGCAGCTGAATAGCCGTAGCGATTCTCAGGCCTTTATCGCCATCTGCGGTCACCTGGTGGACGGGTGTCAGCACGTGCGACCTCAACACGAACTTGGCAGCCGACTGCAGGTTGCTCCCACGTGATCTTGGCTGCCAGTTGCTGCCCGAGCAACTGCACTAGTCGCCTGCCAACGCCCTCCTTCGGAAGTGGGCAACCGATGCCGTCGTCTCGAACCAGGAGCACCAGGTGGGTGTGCGAAGTGAGCACCACCTCAACCGTGCCGGCTCGATCCCCTGGGAATGCATGCTTAAGAGCGTTGGTGACGAGCTCGTTCACGATGAGACCGAGTGGTATAGCCTGCTCGGCAGGCAGATAAAGCTCAGATGCATCGATGTTGACGTCGATCGGCCGGATGTCCCTGAGCGCATCCGCGAGATGTCTGCCGAGCTGCATTAGACAGGAACGCATCCCCCTCTGGCCGACGGGGCGGCCCAGTTCCTCCAACGCTGGTACAAGCTATTCTTGTACCAATTTTGTACCAGCCGCAAGTCCAAAATACCCCGAAATCCGCAGGAATCCCTCAGAAACGCCTAGCATGGAAAACCCTAGTAAAATAGGCATTTCAGCCACCGAATCAGCCATTTCGCTGGATCGGCGCGTTTCCGTAGCGCCGATGATGGATTACACGGACCGGCACTGCCGCTATTTCCTGCGGCTGCTGAGCCCGAGCGCGTTGCTCTACACCGAGATGATCACCGCGGCGGCGATCGTACGCGGCGATGCTGCGCGCCTGCTGCAATTCCATCCTGCCGAGCATCCAGTCGCGCTCCAGCTCGGCGGCAGCAACCCGGATGAGCTCGCACACGCCGCGCGCGCTGGCGCGGAGTTCGGCTACGACGAGATCAATCTGAATTGCGGTTGCCCGAGCGATCGTGTGCAGAGCGGTCGCTTCGGTGCGTGCCTCATGGGTGAGCCATCCCTCGTCGCGGAGTGCGTGAACGCCATGCGCGGCGCTGTGCAGATTCCGGTCACCGTCAAGTGTCGCATCGGCATCGATCCGATGCCGCACACCGTCACCGACTCCTACGAGTTTCTCGTGCGCTTCGTCGAGTCCGTCGCGGGAACCGGCTGCACGGTGTTCGTCGTGCATGCACGCCAGGCGGTGCTGAACGGACTGAGCCCGAAAGAGAATCGCGAGATCCCGCCGCTGCAGTACGACGTTGTGAAGCAGCTGCGCGCGGATTTTCCGGCGCTGACGTTCGTCGTCAACGGCGGCGTGCGCACGCTCGAAGATGCGCTCGAACATTTGCAGCTGTTCGACGGTGTGATGATCGGCCGCGAGGCGTACGCGAATCCGTATCTGCTCGCGCTGCTGCATCGGGCGGTGGTCGATCCGCATTGGTCGCTGCCGTCGCGCGAGGAGATCGTCGAGCGCTATGTGCCGTATGTGCGCGATCGGCTCACGGAAGGCCATCGGCTGCGCTCGATGGTCCGGCACGTGCAAGGCCTGTACGCCGGATTGCCGCGCGTCCGCTCCTGGCGCAGGTACCTGTCGGAGGGCGCATCGTCGCCCGACGCGGGCGCTGATCTGCTCATGGACGCCCTGCGCATCGTACGCGCCGCCGCTTAGACAATTTTCACGTCGCCGCGGCAAAAACGGCCGGCGGGCTCAGCATACTAAGGTAGATGAGCCCGCCGACCGAAAAGCACGAGAGCGAGCTGCAGCGGCAAAGCGCGAAGCGGGTTCGTGCGCACATCGCGAGCCTCACGCGCGCTGAGTTTCAGGATCTGACCCGCCGCCTGGTGCTGTACGCAGTGCGCCTGCTGCGTGCCGGCAGTCTCGACCATCACGCGTATGAGATCGTGACCGGGGCCATCGACCTCGCGTTGGACGGCACGCGCGTCTGGGATCCGCTGGCGTGTCCGTTCGACAACTTCCTGTTCGGAGTGGTGCGGTCGCGTGCGAGCGCCTTGTGTCGCTCGATGGCTTCGCAGCTGGTGCGCATCGCGGCCCAGTTGCCGCAAACCGACGACGATGCGGCCGACCTCCTCGAGCGGTTCGCCGATGAGAGTCTGCAGGCACACACCGCATTGAGCGTGGAGCAGGAGCGGGAGCTCGAACGGCTGATCGCGAGCGTGGCGCGCATCGACGTCACGCTCGCCAAGATCCTGGTGCTCGCGATCCACGAAGACATGTCGAACGCTGAAATCGCCCGCGAGCTGAATCTGCCGGTGCGCACAGTGGAGAACGGCAAGAAGCGGCTGCATCGCGCCGTGCGCAAGCTGTACTCGGACGAGGACGCGGTTGCGTCCGTACAGGGCGGCCGGGGACGGCATTGACTGAGGAAAGAACGATGTCCGGAGAATCTCCTCGCTGGAATTTGGATGCCGGATCGGCGGGTGTGCTGATGGAGTACCTCAAGCGCGCATCGCCGCAGTACGTGGCTGCCGAGCTCGAGGAGCTCGGCCTGTTGAGGTCCGCGGATCAGGCTGCGGCGGCCGTGCTCGAAGAGATTGCGCCACGGCGCGCGTCCGCCAATGTGTGGATGGTGGCGTTGGCCATGTGCGCGATGATTGTCGTTCTCGCGGAAACGCTGCACGTCAGCGCAATGAATGTGTTCCCGGACGACGACGGGCCGTTCATGCAGCTCGCCGGGCCGACGCCTGAGTGGTGATGCAGCCCGATGAACTGGCGCATCAAGCCCCTCGCGGAGCTGTTCGCTGCAGCTGAAGTCAAACCGCTCAAACGCTCGCTCGGCGCGTTTCAGCTGATCATGCTCGGCGTCGGCAGCGTCATCGGCACCGGCATCTTCGTGCTGTCGGCGGAGGCCGCGCAGAAGGCCGGACCGGGCATGATGATTTCGTTCGTCCTCGCGGCGTTCACCTGCGCCTTCACCGCGTTGTGCTACGCCGAGCTGGCCTCGATGGTGCCGCTCTCGGGCTCCGCTTACACCTATTCTTATGTCGTGCTGGGCGAGCTCATTGCCTGGATGGTGGGCTGGGCGCTGATCCTCGAATACGCGGTCGCCGCCAGCGCAGTCTCGGTCGGCTGGTCGAACTATTTCATCGGCCTGCTGGAGCGAACGCTGAGCATCGACTTTCCCGATGCGCTTTCGCGCGGTCCGGCGCTCGGCGGCCTCTTCAATCTGCCGGCTATGATCATCGGCTTGCTCATGACGGGCCTGCTGGTCATCGGCACACGCGAGAGCGCGACGGTCAACGCGGTTCTTGCGACGATCAAGGTTCTGGCTCTCGTGCTGTTCGTCGCCCTGACCTTGCCCGCGATCCAGGGCGGCAACTTCGAGCCGTTCTCGCCTACCGGCTTCTTCGGCGAGGAATCCGGAATGGGCATCGCCGGCGCTGCCGCTTCGATCTTCTTCGCTTACATCGGCTTCGATACGGTGTCGACGGCCGCGGAGGAGACCCGCAATCCACAACGCAACATGCCGATCGCCGTCATCGGCAGTCTGATCATCTGCACGGTGTTTTATCTGCTCGTGTCCGCAGGCGCGGTCGGCTCGATCGGCGCGCAGCCAGTCATCGATCCGGCGACTGGCATGGCGTTCGAGCCTGGCAGCTCCGGACTGGCGGCCGCGTGTGCAGCGCCGGCCAACGCTCGTGCATTCGCCTGCAGTCCCGAGCCGCTCGCGCACGTTATCAGTCAGCTAGGCTGGCGGACGGCGTCGCAGTTCATCGGTCTGGCGGCATTTCTGGCAATGCCGGCAGTTGTGCTGATGATGCTGTTCGGTCAGACGCGCATCTTCTTCGCGATGGCGCGCGATGGCTTGCTGCCCTTCAACGAGTCGTTGAGCCGCATCCATCCGCGGTTCAAGACGCCGTACGTCGTGACGCTGATCACCGGCGTCGGCGTGACGATCTTTGCGAGCCTGTTTCCGGTCGGCGTGCTCGCGGACATCAGCAATAGCGGCACGCTGTTCGCCTTCATGACCGTTGCGCTGGGCGTGATCATTCTGCGCCGTCGCGATCCGCATCGACCGCGTCCGTTCCGCACTCCCGCGATCTGGCTCCTCGGACCGCTCGCGCTCGGCAGCTGCATCTTCCTGTTCTGGTCGCTGTCGTTGCGCACCAAAACGATGTTCGTCTGCTGGACGCTGACCGGTCTGGTCGTCTACGCGCTCTACGGCTACCGCAAGAGCCCGATGCAGACCCGCGAGGTCGCAATCGAGGAGCAGGCGCGCTAGCGCTGCTCCTTCTCCTCCGGCGCGAGCCGGCCGAAATCCCCGTTCTTGCTCGCAGCCAGGTAGGCCGTTACGGCATACGCTGCAACGACCTGGTTGAGAGTCTTGCCGTCGATCTGCGCGAGCGTGTCGTTCACCGTGTGGTGGACGTCGAAGTAGCGGGTCGCGTCCTGCGACAGATCGAGGATCGGCACGCCGAGTGCGCGCAGCGGCCCCAGATCGGAGCCGCCATGCGCATCGTTGCCGCCCGCCTCGAGCGCGAGCGGCTTCAGCACCTCGCGAATCGCATCGACAGCGGGCACCGCTTCCGGCGCCACAAGCGATTGAACGCGCCACACTGCACCGCCGCCGAGGTCTGCCTCGACAGCGAGCACGTGACGTGCGGCTTCGTCGCCTACGAGGCGCGCGTATTCATTCGCGCCGGACAAGCCGAACTCCTCGTTGGCGAACAGCACGACGCGCACAGTCCGCGCGGGCTTGCGCTCCAGTCTGCCGATGAGACGCGCAGCCTCCGTCACGATCGCAACGCCAGCGCCGTCGTCGATCGCACCCTGGCCGAGGTCCCACGAGTCGAGATGCGCGCCCAGCAGCACGATCTCGTTGGCGCGTTCAGCGCCGGGGATCTCGCCGATCACGTTCGCTGACCACGTTGACGGTAACTCGCGCGCGGTCGACTTCACTCGCAAGCGCACCGGTTTGTTCGCCTTGAGCCAGCGCGCGAGCTGATCTGCATCCGGGTTCGAGAGCGCGAGGGCAGGGATGCGCGGCGCATCCACGCGATAGCGCGTCGTGCCGGTGTGCGCGTGACGCTCGTCGGAAGTGCCGACCGAGCGGATCAAAACCGCGACCGCGCCGAGATGTCCGGCTGCACTCGGACCTTCAGTGCGATTCTTCACGGTCGCGCCGTAGCCCGAGCCGTCGCGCGTGCGCTCCATGCGCTGATTGATGAACACGATCTTGCCGCCCACTGTCGCGGCCGGCAGTGCGTTGAGCGCATCGAGCGAAGCAACTTCGAGAACCTGCGCCTCGATGCCGTCATCCGAGGTGCCGACGCTGCCGCCGAGCGCGACCGCGACCAGCGGCTGCGGGACGGGCCCGGCGAGTGTGACCTCGGCGTGACCGCGTACCCAGCGCGGCACCAGCACGTCCTGGGTGCGAACATTGGAGAAGCCGAGATTGCCGAGCTTGTTGAGTGCCCAGCGCACGGCTGCCGCGTCGCCGCTCGAGCCTGCCGAGCGCGGCCCGACGTCCGTCACGAGCGAGGTTACATGTTCGTAAGCCTGTGTACCCGACAATGCCCGATCGCGCAGCGCGGCCGCGGTGGCAAGCTGCTGCTCGCTCCAATCCGCACCCGTGGCAAGCGCCGGTGCCAGCGCCGCACACAAGGCCAATGTCGGCACCTTCGCGCAGCGAACCACAATCGCCATCGGAAACTCCTTAATTCACGGGCCCATCCGGGCCCACCAAGGTTATGTTGCGTTGTATGTATAATGCCAACGCCCCCAGCAGTGCGCCCCCGACCTGCGGCGGTGAGAGACTGAAGAGGTCATGGGAAAAGACATAGAACTCGCCATCTTGTTCGCCGATGTGGTCGGCAGCACGCGCATCTACGAGGTCATGGGCGATCTGCGCGCCCGCGATATGGTACTGACCTGCGTCGAGATCATGCGAGCGGCGACCGAGCAGAACCACGGAACGGTAATCAAGACGATCGGCGACGAGATCATGGCGACGTTCCCGACGGCGAACGACGCGCTCGACGCGGCCAGCCGTATGCAGCACGACATCCGCATCCATTCCGAGCTCAAGGTCGAGGGGCAGCCGATCGCGATCCGCATTGGCGGGCACTTCGGCCCGGTGGTGCTGGAGAACCGCGATATCTTCGGGGCCGCCGTGCACACCGCGAACCGCATGACCAGCCAGGCGAAGGCCGGCCAGATCATGATCACCAGCGCGATGGTCGAGCGGCTGGCGCCCGAGTGGCAGTCGGCCGTGCGGCAGATCGACGTCGCC